>Ga0105046_10007386_pt1 | contig 17313 bp, 12 predicted proteins | sample MAT03_FD_78385 | JGI IMG/M metagenome (GOLD analysis project Ga0105046, IMG submission 78385) | Freshwater microbial communities from Lake Fryxell liftoff mats and glacier meltwater in Antarctica - MAT-03 (megahit assembly) | ecosystem: Environmental > Aquatic > Freshwater > Ice > Liftoff...
AGGCCTAATTACAAAGATAAATACCAGCAAGCTGGTATTTATTGTAGATTCTCGACCTTTAGGTAGAGAATCTGAGATAAATCTGTTGGAAACCCTTCAGGTTTCCAACAGATTTATTGTAGTGAACAACTTTATGTTGTTCACAAAGATAACCCAAACTTTGTTTGGGTTATTGTAGAAGTATATGTATATTGCGTGATATTATTATCCTGTTATATCTATATTCTAATGAATTTATTATTATTGTGCAATAATAATATATATGTATCATACCGGTAGCTGTGTTCAATCAAATATCGAACACAACTTAGATAAATAACAGCTTTGCTATTATTTATTGTATAATGATAAGATACAATAGTATGTTCAATGATTGATATTATGCGCCACTAGTGGGACATAATACAAATTAGATGAGAAGGGAATGAATATACTTTCTATAACATAAATACATACTGACTGCGCTAAAATAAACCAACTATATAAAACATTATGGAGTGGATACCTCTTTCGGGCTATGAGAATGGAATTAATCTTGCAGATAAACCACGACAACTAACATTAGCTGAAATTAACTATGTAGTTGCTCATGTTCCCTTACCTCCTTCAGCTGATTCAACTGCCGCCGAAGTTTCTAGACAGGGAACTGTTGAATGGATGATAGAAACATTGAAAGATGCATATATTGCACCAAGTGCAATTCCCGAATTGATTCAACGAATTATTCATCAACACAACAAAAGTTTAATTGCCCCAGGAACGCCTGTTGGTATTACAGCTGCTGAAGCAGTTGGTGCAACCACGACTCAAATGACTCTTAATACTTTTCATACCTCTGGGTCCTCTAAGTCTGCTAGTTTTGGTATTGAAGCAATGAGAGACCTCATCTTTGCCCGTAAGAGCCCTAAGAATGAAAGTTGCACAATTTATTTCACAAACAAAACCGCCACCTATGAAGAAGTCCTCGATTCAAGACGATATATTGTTGGTAGTGTTGTGTCTAATTTTGTCAGAGATACCGATATTGACAGTCCTGATGTTCTTTCTCGTTTCTGGTGGCACGATGCAGCACCATTCCTTCTCAGAAAAGAAATTCCAAACTCAACAAAAGTTCTCAGATTATACTTGAACACAACCGAAATGTTTAAGCATAGAGTTACAATTGCAGATCTTGCAGCCGTTCTCGAACGTGAAGTACCCCCAAGTGCTGTTGCTGTGTATGGCCCTATTAGTGATGGAATTATCGATCTATATCCACATCCAGCAATTATTTCTGAGACCATTAAGGGAAGAGAGAAGAGAGTTATTCCTCCTGATCTTGCTGAGTTAACATATCTCGAAACTATAGTACAACCCGATCTCGAATCCATCAGAGTTAAAGGTATCTCAGGTATTAAGAAATTGTATCCAGTAGTATCTCCCGTCTGGCGTATGGTCATGCTTGAACGCAAAATTACCGAACAAGATATTACAACACCAAGCCTAGGAGACTTCTTGAATCCACATTTAGGAAAAGCATGGTATTTGTTCTATAATCCAGCTATCATGAATTCCACTGGATTAATACCTGAGAATTTAGCCGCTCTATGTCGATTAGCTGGCTTAAACATCATTGCCGGCACCAAAGATCGTTTAATTGTTGGTATGCCCGATGATCGTTTCCGAACTAGTGCTGATGAAATCGTCCTCAAAGTAGAAAACAATCTATTTCGTGAAGTCCCTATCACATTAATATTACGACTAGAAGATACTATATTCAAAGAGATGAATATTGCCTCTATCAAAGAAACAAATACAGGATGGGTAGAGGAAGTAGGAGATAAAGTTTTTGTTCAGGTTCCAGCGAATACTGTCCGTAGAATTAATAACAAGATCTATAAACGACTAGACAATGAAGTATTGCGTGAGATCGATGGTAAATTATTCGAACAGCTCGATCCTAGACAGATGAAGATCACAGAGATGAAGCCCAGTGAATATGTTACTGGTAAAATAGTATTGGACAAGCGAATCATAAAGGATGAAATTAAACGGTTAACTGCTATTAACATAGCAACAGCGCAAAATTTACCAGAACCAGAACGGAGAGTATTAATAAGAAGACCTGTCACTGTTCCACGTACAGATCTAATGAAGGCATCCGAATTTATCATCGCAGATACTGATGGGTCTAACTTGAAAGAATTATTAGCTATTCCAGGCATAGATAAGAAGCGAACGACTTGTAATAATATGTACACTATTACATCAACGTTTGGGATAGAAAATGCGCGAGCATTCTTAATTCGTGCTCTCAATAATACGATTACAAACACTGGGTCATATGTTCATCCAGCCAATATCATGTTTATCGCTGAATTTATTACTAGTCGTGGTGAACCTTATGGTGCTACATATACGGGTATATCACGACAACCTGGAGGTCATCTCTCATTGGCTACATTAGAACGTGCTGGAAAAGTATTCACTCAAAATGCTCTACATGGTCGTAAGGAAGATATTCGTAACGTGTCTGCGTCTGTAGCAGTCGGTGCTCGTATGGCTATTGGAACTGGTTCATTTGATATTGCTCAGGATATTATTGTTAATGGCGTAGTCAAAACTGTTATTAATGATGATCTTTTTACTGCACTTAAGGATGATGATGCTACTAATGAATTAATTAGGACCCGAGCAACTATTCCAAGTCAATCAACAGTCGCCACAGAAGATTTGCTGGGTGGCATTGAAGCACTTAGAAACCTTACAGTTGGAGGAACATTCGATTATACCGGAGAAGATGAGACTAATCTTCTTACATTGTTTAATCCAGGTGAGATAATACAGGAAAATGCAGCAATACGTCAGACACAAGCTGGTGCTCCTAGTAAAATTGTTCGTAGGGTTCAAGCCAAGACTCCTCCACAATCAGGACCTATTGTCCCAAGTGAACTAATAGATGTACTTGCACAAATAAAGATAGGAATACCATTACCAGAAAATACTGAGAGAATTGTTATTACCCCCCTTATTGCTGGTGTTGCCCCAGCACAACCACAACGTCAAGCAGTTATATCTACAGGCCTAATTCCCTTCGAAGAATTATTCCCACCAAATCTAGATACAGGCATTCCTCTTGAATTAGAAGCATTGTTAAGTAGATATGATGAACCAGAAGAACAGGCCGTAGATGAACCAGAAACATTACAACCATTAACAATTGTTCAAGAGTTACCTGTAGAAGAAATTCCTCAATTACCAGATATTAGTGGTATTAACCTGGGGCGGGACCAGATTGCACTTAGACGGGAACAGGTACGTGATTTACAACCGATCGATATTACTGCTCTTCAGAACGCCATTAAGAAGTAGATATCATATATTAAAAAAATAAATATGTACAAATACATATTTATCAGAGATAGGTTTCTTCACATGAATAATATAATTACATAGTGTTTTATTTCTAATATATATTGGGTAATTTATCTCATATATATATATATAAGTTGGGTTCTATGTATATACATATAAATATAAATATTATAAAATAAAAGATGGAAACTCCACAAGATAGTAAGAAGACAGATCAAACTATTATTCCCGGAGATAGTACATTAGATCTTAATAATAATAGCAATCTTAGGATATTATATATTACTCTGGCTATAATAATTGGCATATTTTTATTATGGATATTTATTACATTATTAACGAAAGAAGATGCAATAAAGATATTGGGTGAAATGAATAAACTAACTACTCATACTCCAGCAGTATCAGATACCTTATTATAATTACAGATATGAAATGTTCAGGTGATCGAAGATGACAAAATCTTTGAAATATATGTATTAACACGAATACATATATCTATACTAATATTAACACCAATACATATACGTATACATATACTAATATCTATACTAATATTAACACCAATACCAATACGTCTATACTAATGGATATCAGTGTTAATATGTATACTAATATTAACACCAATACATATACTAATATCTATACTAATATTGACATCAATGCATATATCTATATCAATATAGATCTATATTTCAATAATATACGAGTGTTGATATTTATATTCCAATAATATATTAGCATTGATATATGTATTGATGTTAATATTTCAATGATATTAACAATATTGGTATAGATATATTCCAATAATATCAGTATAGAATATGTATTGATGTTAATATTAGTATAGATATTAACACTGATATCCATTGGTATAGACGTATTGGTATTGGTGTTAATATTTGTATAGATATTAACACTGATATCCATTGGTATAGACGTATTGGTATTGGTGTTAATATTAGTATAGATATTAGTATATGTATACGTATATGTATTGGTGTTAATATTAGTATAGATATATGCATTGGTGTTGATATTAGTAGATATATGCATTGGTGTTAGTACATATATTCCAATGCATATTAGCGTTAATATTGTAATAATTACTGTTAATATTGTAATAATATACCTATTAATGTTAATATTCCAATCTGTATTAGTATTAATACATGTATATTTCAATAATAATAGTATTAACACATCCAGGATGAGATCCTTGGGGAGATCAAACTAAAGATAATAATGATAAATGTGATATATGGTATGTGATTTTTGGAATTTATGTTAACATGTAATAATATAAATATGTTGCGAGTAATATCCGCACAGAATCAATCTGATAGTGAACGTGTTCCAGCACAGAGTTTATCATTCGCAACTGCTCCAAATGTCAGTCTATCGTTAACACCAGCTCCAAATGTCAGTCTATCGTTAACACCAGCTCCAAATATCAGTCTATCACTTAATGTACCTACTATCTCTAAGAATCTAACATTGAGTACAACTTCTGCTCCCAAAAGTTTAGCACTTAATACAACTGGTCCCAAAAGTTTAGCACTTAATACTACAACCGCTCCTAAAAGTTTAGTACTTAATACTACAACCGCTCCTAAAAGTTTAGTACTTAATACTACAACCGCTCCCAAAAGTTTAGCATTAAATACTACAATTGGTCCCAATAGTTTAGCACTTAATACTACAACTGCTCCCAAAAGTTTAGCATTAAATACAATTGGTCCCAATAGTTTAGCACTTAATACTCAGCCAATAAATGGATCACACAAAATGTTGGTGATTGGAGGTCAATCAACTGGAGTCGTATATCCATCAGCAGATAATTATAAGGAATATGATCAAAGGACTCATGTTTACATGAAGACTGACACTTATGTTGGAGCTGATGAGAAGATGGTACGCGACGAATGGTTGTTTGATATACAAACAGGAAAGATGGTCAATAGTACCATTGATTTTATTCCAGCATGTGAACGTATTTATTTGGAAATTCTGACAAATGCTTCCGACAACATGGGTAGATCTCGTAGAGCAGGTGTTGATCCCGGACGTATCGAAATTTTGATGAATAATAGCACAATCAGTGTAACAAATTATGGACTTCCAATTCCAATTGAAATACATCCAATAAAGCAAGTATATGTTCCACAGATGATATTTGGAGGTCTTTTAACAAGTTCCAATTATGAAGTAGATAGACATGAAGCTGGTACTAATGGTATTGGTGCAAAAGCAACCAATATTTTCAGTACCGAATTCGTCGTAATTGTTCACGATCATACTCGTCATCTCAAATATACTCAGATATGGACAAATAACATGATACAACGCAGTGAACCAGTCATAGAAAATTATCCTGGTGATTTATCTTCGGTTCAGATCATTTACAAGATGGATTTTGCCCGATTCAAATATCCCGTTCCAAATGGAGATCAAGGAGGTTATCCAATTGAAGCATTTGCTCTATTCGCACGACATGCAATCGATATATCTTTTACGTCCAAAGCTGTTGTGATGTTCAATGGCAGAGAAATTAATTATATCAATATCCGAGATTATGCTAGATTATATTTTGGAGAAGCTGTCGATAATGCAATAGTTCACTATCAATGGCCACCAAATACAGAAGTAATTAATAAGAAGAAAGGATATCAGATAGCCAAGAATCCAAGTATCACACCTGAAATAGAACTTATTGCTATTGACACTCCAGATAATGGTTATCATGTTTCATTTGTGAATTGTATGATGACTCGTGATGGAGGTGTTCATGTCAATGCGGCTGTCAAGGCAGTAGGAGATAGTGCAGTTCAGATGATTAATGATAGTGTTGTCAAGAAGATGGTTAAGCATAATAAAGGGAAAGAACTAGATGCAAAAGAGAAACGTGCTCACACCATCAATATCAATGATGTTAAACCACATATTTCTATATTATTGGCTGTTAAAGTTATAAATCCTAAATTTACATCTCAAACCAAAACTGTACTTCATTCCCCAGTTCCAAAGATAGAAGTAGGTGAGGAAGAATTACGAGCTATGGGTCGATGGCAACTAACAGATCGATTATATGCTGCTTTGGATGCTAAACAGTTCGCGACTCTAACTAAGACGGATGGTAAACTCAAGAGATATGTACGTTTACTTAAAGGTATCGATGCAAATAATGCTGGTAAGGCTGATCGTCATCAATGTGTTCTATATATCACAGAAGGGCGTTCTGGGGCCAGTTATGCTAACAAATTAGTGGGTATGGTGTCCGGAGGTAGAGATAATATTGGTGTTCTACCTATGCGTGGTAAGAGTTTGAATGTCATGAATGCTGATCGATTCCAGATAGAAGCTAATGCTGAGATCAAAGAATTAAAGAAGATGTTGGGATTATCGGAGTGTCCAGATCCTAATATGAAAGATACATATTATCTTGAACAGACCAACTTTAATCGATTGAGATATGGTGCTATAATGATAATGGCAGATTCTGATGTTGATGGTAAACATATTATCGGATTAATTCTTAATTTATTCTATTGTCGATATCCCTCTCTTCTTGCTCGTGGATTCGTGATGTTCTATAGAACACCAATATTGCGTGTTTCATTCAATAAACAGGTGTATAAATTTTATACACAGAATGAATATGATGAATGGAAGGCAAAAACTCCAAATTATCAATCATGGTACCACAAATATTATAAGGGGCTTGGTTCGTCCGATGATCCTAATATTAAAGATGATTTCCGTACTCCTCGTGTCGTAACATGTTTTTATGATGTTGATGCGCCAAGAGCAATGAAATTGGCGTTTGATAAGAATTATACTGACCAACGCAAAGATTGGATTGGTCGATGGCGTCACGTCATTGGTGTTGATGATATTCAGATGCAGCCAATTTCATGGTTTATTAATCACGAATTTATTCTTTTTAGTATTGCTGATACTCAACGTTCTATCCCTAAATTAACTGATGGTTTGAAAGAATCTCATCGTAAGATTATACACGGAGCCCACCTGAAATGGAAGATAGGTTCCAAAAGTAAAACATATACTCAATGCAAAGTAGCACAATTTGGAGCATTTATCGCCGAAAAATCATGTTATCATCATGGTGAGCTCATTCTAGATGATGTGGTATTGGGTATGGCACAAGACTTTACTTGCGCTAACAACATCCCTTGGTTCACTCGAGATGGTCAATTCGGATCGCGCTATCAAGGAGGAAAGGATGCTGCAGAAACTCGTTATTCATATACTCGACCTGAACGTCTTGTTTCTTTCATCATACGTAAAGAAGATCGTCCTATTTTGAAACATGTTATTGATGAAGGCCAAACCGTAGAACCTGAAACATATTATCCTATAATTCCAATGATTCTAGTAAATGGAGGACAAGGTATTGGTACTGGATATAGTACATTTGTTCCATGTCATAATCCTCTTGAGATAATAAAATGGTTGCGTATGAAATTACAAGGCATTAGCGATGATAATCTTCCAGTTGTTCATCCGTGGTATCGTGGATTTCAAGGTACAATTAGAGTCATCGATAGACGTTCCAGAAAGAAACGTGGAAATAAAGTAAATGTCACGATAATAAATAATCTTAATACTGATGGAGTTGTTACTCCAGAGATCACTGTAGTTGAAGCTGAAGATGAACCCAATACAAAAGGTGAAGATTCTGATGATGAATATGAAGGAAAAGAAGTAAGTGGTTCTCGACCATTGCTCTCAATGATAACTATGGGTAAATTTCATATGGATCTCAATGGAACAATTATTATCACTGAGTTACCTCTTTTCAAATGGGCACATTATTACCACAAATGGTTAGAAGAGTTAGTCGAGGAGAAAGTAATCACAGGATTTCGTGATTGTTCAGTAGATAATAACGTATATTTTGAAATTTATGGCTTCAAGGATAGTCCCACTCATCGTACATTAAGATTACAGACAACTAAGGGTATGAGTAATATGGTCTTACTTGATGATAATAGTAAACCTGTTCGTTATGACACATCGTTTGATATATTAGAAGCTTTCTATTCAAGAAGATTGCCTATGTATCAAGTGCGTAAAGATTTTGTAATAAATAGGTTTATCGAAGAAATACAAATCCTCAATGATAAAATTAGATTCATCCGAGCAGTTATTAATAAAGAAATACGAGTTATGAACAGGAGAAAAGCTGAAATTATGGAAAACATGGATCGTCTCGGTATTTCACGTGATCTATTAACAAAGACAAATATATCTAATTTTACAGAGGATGAAATTGAGGCTTCCATTACATTAATTGCATCTAAAGAAGCAGAACGAGCTAATATCGAAAGTTTATCTCCAGAACAAACATGGATTAATGAATTAAATGAACTTGAAAATACATATCGATCTGAATATGGTTTGAAGAAAGAACAGATTACTCTCAATATCGTAAAAGTGGTAGATCCCAAAACTTTCCAGAACACAACACCTGAAGAAGTTCGTCAACCAGCACAGGCTATCATGCCGAACGTTGGGGCACCTATCAAACGATCGATTGCTTTGGATATAAAAGGTACAAGACCAACAAAATCCATATACTTGAATGTATAACTAGGTGAAGCAAGATACTTAAAAATATTACAACAACATACATGTATAACATATACATGTACTTAAATATATAACATATACAACAACATACATGTACTTAAATATATAACATAATTAATATAGAACATATACATGTACTTAAATATATAACATAATTAATATAGAACATATACATGTACTTAAATATATAACATATACAACAACATACATGTACTTAAATATATAACATAATTAATATATAACATATACATATATTCAAGTATATATATGTTATATATTAGATATACATAGTTTAGTTAGACAAATCACAAATATAGATGAATATCTTGAGGTTATATTCAGTTAGATTTGTGTCATTAAACTTACAACTACATATGCTCCTAAATATGATGTATTTGAGAAAAAGTTTTAAGAATTTGCACATAACTATCCAACGATTGTGTTCATAACAGTAAATAAGGATGTAATAATTAAGTCAACACAATTACAAAGATAAATACTAGTAAACTGGTATTTATTGCAGATTCTCAAAGAACATGAAGGACACAAAGAAATTAATGATGAATGTAGAGTATTTATCGTAATAAAGATGTACACATGCTGATGGTTTAATTAATAATTCAAATTATTATTTTAAGTCGTATAGTGTGCAAATTAGTGGAAATGAAATAATGGCTGATTTATTCGATTGATTATTATAAAAAACACCATGTATATATACACACATATACATGAAAATATAAGTTTATTTGTAGATAAATAATATATTCTGATAAAAGTTAATATAGCAAGTTATAGTTAGTTTTGAGCATATATCAAAATAATTGAGATATACCAAATTTTGTTTGGTATATTGTGATATAGGGAGTATTCACCTTAAATATATGGTCTATAGATAAATGTAAATATATAAAATGGCACATACATCTGTGGATACGTCAATTCAGCATGTGAGTGATTATGATGAATACTTACAATTAATAAGTGGATCATGTGTTGTTAAATTTACTGCCGGTTGGTGTGGTCCTTGTAAGAAAATTGCCCCCCAATACGAAAAATTAGCATCTGATCATAAATCATTAGTTAAATTCATCGAGATAGATCTTGATTCAAGTGACGAAATTACAGACTATGAAAATGTACAATCTATTCCATATTTTGTATTTTTCAAAGATGGAAAGAAACAAACTTCTTTGACGATCAATGGTGCACAAAGTGCTCTATTAGACAAGAATATCGAATCCCTTGTAGCACAAATAAGAGCCAGTAAATTAGCAGCAGAAAGTAAATTAGTAGAGGTAACCAAGTTGGTAGAAGAAAGTAAGTTAGTAGAAACAGATATATTAGCAGGAATTGCTGATGATGAAGATATATACAGTGAACAATCTGATGATGAACCAGAAGAAGTTTTATATGGAGAAGGATATAGTGAACCATATGATGAGGATGACGATAAACAATGCGAACAAATCATAGAGAAAACTATCTCTGAAAATGTAATTAATCTCTAAAAAAAAAGCCATAATATTTAGCATTAAATATTATGTTTTATTTATAATTCACCATTATACCTAATATCCAATAAATTTATCTGTATCTTGAATAACATCATGGTATCCAATAAATTTATCTGTATCTTGAATAACATCATAGTATCCAATAAATTTATCTGTATCTTGAATAACATCATGGTATCCAATAAATTTATCTGTATCTTGAATAACATCATGGTATCCAATAAATTTGTGTATATCTTCATAATGTGATCTATTTCGTTTAAACATTCTAGATCTAATCGATGGTTGTGGTTTAAAGTACCCAATATCTGTTATGATATGTTGGTCCAAATGAGGAAAATTCATTTTAGGTTGACTATGATAACTGGTTGCTATAAATCCATATAACTTTGTTATAGATCTTAATCGGAATATATCTTTAATGTGTGTTAACTTGACCATAGTCATGATTAAATACTATTGATATCTTTGAGATTATATTTAAGGATATAGTGTACTCAGTTATATTATATACGCTAGAATTTTAGACATAAATGTTAGCACGAAGTTTGATTTCAAAAGGTTGCGCAAGTAAACAATTAGGATCTATTATAATCAATGGTTCTTTGTCTCATCTCATTGTTAGAAAATTTTCTAATGTTAAACCTATAGACTATTCTCAATATGTTTTAAGAACACGTGCTCGTTGTTCTGGATTCAATATAGTCGAAAAGGGAGAAGCAGCCTTTATAGAACGTTTTGGTAAATTAAATAGAAGTGCGGAACCTGGACTAAATCTTACTATCCCCTTCTTTGAAAGTATTCGTAAAGTAACATTGAGAGAAGTCTCTATTCCGATTGATCCTCAGTCTAGTGTCACTAAAGATAATGTCCAAGTAATGACATCGGGCGCTATTTATTTTAGAGTTATTGATCCAATAAAAGCATGTTATGAAACATATAATCTTCTTGATGCTATTGTGACTCATGGACAATCATCTATGAGAGCAGCTGTTGGATTAATGTATCTAGATGCGCTTTTTCATGATCGTTCATCATTGAATAAAGAAATTTTAGAAAGTATGCAAATGGCTGCCAAAGAATGAGGAGTTAGTATCCTTAGATATGAAATAACTGAAGTTACTCCAGACAAACGTGTATCAGATGCTATGGATGCTCAATCTATAGCTGAACGTAAACGACGTGAAACATCACTAAATGCAGATGCACTACGACAACATGATATTACTGTTTCTGATGGTAAACGTCAAGCAGTTGTGAATGAAGCAGAAGCACACAAAAGAAAGATTATTCTATCAGCTGAAGCCGATAGGGAAAGTATGATAATGAAAGCAGAGACCGACGCTATTGCTATTGAGAAGATAGGTGTGGCATTATCTAATAATCCTGAGGCTGCTAAATATTTATTAGCAAAGGAATATCTGGATAATATGTCGAAGTTACTGCCCAAGAGCACAGTATTTCTCCCCAAAGATATCGGTGATATTAATAGACTAATAGCATCAGCTACCAGTATTAATGCTTCGATGAAGGACCAATACTCCGATGTAAATATAATATAAGAATCTGAAAACATATATATGATAATATACATGTATTAAATAATCATGACTCTCCGTGAACAAGTAGAATCTAAGCTCGCAGATCTAATAAAAGATCATGATGTTAAAGGTCATAGTATGGATCATTTTATTGCTGTAAGAGATCACGCGCTAAAAGCGTTAAAATGTGAACGGCTTCCTAGTAGAACCAAATTGCAAATAGAATTGGCTGCTTTATTACATGATGCAGATGATAGAAAGATTTTCCCATTCAGTGTGAATAATAAGAATGCCCGAGCAATATTACAAACTCTTCATGTTGATGGTAAAGATAAATTTATCGATGATATTATTCAAATGATTGATCTTGTATCATGTTCTAAGAATGGGGACAGTGAACCACCACAGAGATGGATGGCAATTCCACGAGATTGTGACCGTTTAGAAGCGATTGGAATAATAGGTATTGAAAGATGTAACGAATATTCCAAGATGATAAATTTACCATATCATCTAGCAGATACCCCGGTTGTACGTACAGAAGCGGAACTATGGAAAATAGCCACTCCAGAACGTTTTGCTAAATATAAAGAAATAAAGATGAGTGTGAGCACAATAGATCATTATTATGATAAATTACTTCATATTGGTAAACCGGAATGTTTACGTTCGCAAAATAAATATATTTTAGAAGAAGCTGCTCGTAGAAATAATGTTATGGTTGAATTTGTCCTAAATTACTGGAATTAAAAACTTATGGATTAATTTTGAACATAGCTTCAGGAATAGATTAATATAATACATGTAATATTTACATGCATTATCGAATTAATATATGTAATATTACATACATTATCGAATTAATATATGTAATATTACATACATTACTGGATTAATATTATACATACAGCTTCAATAGTATGTAATATTACATACATTACTGGATTAATATTATACATACAGCTTCAATAGTATATAATACTACACATATGTATAATAACACTACACATACGCATAATATTAAACGACTTCAAGAGTATATAATACTACACATATGTATATATCACTAAACAACTTCAAGGATATATAATACTACACATATGTATAATATAATATATACAACACTACACATACGTATAATATTAAACAACTTCAAGGGTATACAATACTAGATAAGTTCAAGAATATATAATACCATAACACTACATAGAACTAATATTATGTATATAATTCTAACTACGAGATGGGACAAAGTCCCATCCACAGCAGAATCTCTGATTCTAACTACGAGATGGGACAAAGTCCCATCCACAGCAGAATCTCTGATTCTAACTATTATATTTATCATTATAATTTAAAAGTTATATACTCTTGAACTTATCTAGTATTGTATACCCTTGAAGTTGTTTAATATTATACATATGTGTAGTATTATATACTCTTGAAGTTGTTTAATATTATACGTATGTATAGTATTATACTCTTGAAGTTGTTTAGTGATAAGTGATATATATGTGTAGTGTTATTATACATATGTGTAGTGTTATATATATATATTCTTGAACTTGTTTAATATTATACATATGTATATAATTATACACAATATCGAAGCAATATATTTATCATTATAATATATGTATAGTGTTATATATATACTCTTGAAGTTGTTTAATATTATACGTATGTGTAGTATTATATACTCTTGAAGTTGTTTAATATTATACGTATGTGTAGTGTTGTATGTATTATATTAATCCAGTAATATATGTAATATTACATATATTAATCCGATATTACATGTAATATATTAATTTTAATGCTACATGTTTACATTACTATTAGTGTGTTCAATATTATATCACACCATAGTATATAATTATACTGTGAGAAATATTATATCATAGCGAATATTATATCATGGGGTAATCTATAATAAATAAATCATAGATGTATAAATATAATGGCATCTGGATTATCATCACCACTCGGTATTGCTGGTATTATTTTTATAATTATAGGAATCATAATGGCTGTTGTAGGTATTATCCTTCTAATTGCTAATCAAAATAAATCAAAGTCCTGGTATATCTGGTTTCTTCTAATCGCTGGTATAGTCCTTGGTATCGCAGGCGGCATTATGGTAGCTGTCGCTCTTTCATATCCCACTCAAATGATACAAACTGTGCAAACTGTACAAACTGTTCGTACGGTTCCAGTATCACCACCTATTCAAACTATACAGACAGTAGAAACAGTACCACAGTGTGTAACCAAACATATAGTAGTTCAACAATAAATATTATAATATCAATAAATATCAATAAACTGGCATTTATCTCATATCTGGGGAACTAAAGTTCACCAAATGTAAAATATTATGCATCCTCTTAAAATAACGAGTATTTTATTATTTTTAGCTGGTGCCATTATATTCTTTGCTGGATTACTTATTTTGTGGAAAGGAAATCCTCCATATGGAACCGCTAGTGTTCTAATAGCTATCGGACTCCTATTTGCATTAGGCGCCATTATAATGTTATGTGTATCTCTACAATATGATATGAAGATGCCAATTACTTAATTATAATACTATCATATTATAATATATGTCTTGATTATTGTATAATATATATATATGTCTTAATTATTATACAATATATATGTCTTAATTATTTTATAATATATACGTCCTAATTATTTTATAATATATATTGTCTTAATTATTGTAGATTCTCGAAGAGAATCTGAGATAAATCTGTTGGAAACCCTTTAGGTTTCCAACAGATTTATTGTATAATATATATATATATATATGTCTTGATCATTGTATAATATATATATATATATGTCTTAATTATTGTAGATTCTCGAAGAGAATCTGAGATAAATCTGTTGGAAACCCTTTAGGTTTCCAACAGATTTATTGTATAATATATATGTCTTAATTATTTTATAATATATATTGTCTTAATTATTGTAGATTCTCGAAGAGAATCTGAGATAAATCTGTTGGAAACCCTTTAGGTTTCCAACAGATTTATTGTATAATACATAATGTATGTATTATATTTTTCTATGTATCTCTAATTATTAAATAGTGTATGATTCGATAGTATAATATTTAATAATGCTCCATTAGGAGAACCCAGACCTGTAGCTGGGTCCCAGCCAATACCTGCTAAATATCCTTGATTATCTCCCTTAGTAATGTCATGAAATGCTATTTTAGCATTCTTATATAAAATATCATTAACAAATGTTTTAACATTCAACAATGCTAGATAGGCCGCCCACATTGGAGCAACTGCACTAGTTCCTCCAATAACCTGTAATACTCCATTCTGCAATATAATCCAACCCGTCATTGGATCAGCATTTCCTACTACATCAGGCACCCCTCTCATTTTGGGAACTACTGGCAATAATTTTTGATATGATGGAACTGGAAATACATTCGAATATCCACCACCAGCTGCACCATCATGACGTACAGTCCCCCAGCAAATTTCCTTAGTATGAGAACCAATATATAATCCTGATGGACATGTCAGGGTAGTACCTCCACATGCTAATACATATGGAGATGATGCAGGGAAATCAACATGAAATCGTCCATCTTTAATTCCATCCTCTGCCCCATTATCTCCTGATGCTACACAAATATTAATTCCCTTTTGTGAAGCAATCCTAAACAAATCATTATATGCTTGTAAATGATCAGGTTTCCATTGACTCTCAGGACCACCCCATGAAATAGATATTACTGATGGTTTATGTACAGTGTCGTAAATAGCAGAATGAATAGCATCATAAAATCCTTGATCAGTATTAGGAGCAAAATATACATAAATATTACTATTAGGAATAATTCCTCCTACAACTTGAATATCTAATACTACTTCAATGTCTGCTTCTTCTCCTGGTGAATTTCCTACTCCATCAACAGCGATTGGAATAACATTTGGATGATTAATTCCAAGATAATCCCAGTAGGATGTAAGATCTTTAGCCTTATATCCACCTCCTAGCTCTATAATAGCTATATTGGCAGGTTCATTAGTCTTTTGTTGAGGAAATCCATAAATTTTAGCTAATTGGACCGGAGTAAATGATTTAAGATTATTATGTTTTGTAACATCTTCAGAAGATTTATTAATTCGAATATATGGAGATGTTCTCTTTTCTATTTTATTTTTTGGTTTATTTCCCTTAAATATGGCTATAATATCTTTAGATTCTTTATATATCGATTCTACACTTTTGATCACAGATTTTACGTCGTTATATATTCCAACTAGTTTCAATGAAAGGGATTCAGGATGGAGATGTGTGATCGACACACCGAATGATGATGCTATTTTCTTAATAATAGATAAATCCTTAAAATCTGGAGGAATGTGTATTGTGACTGACATTTTCACATATTCCAAAAATATATTTTAATAATACTCACCATACTCTTATTAATATAATTATATTAACCAAAATGACCCCCATAGACATTCAATATATCATCATTAAATATAATACATTGATTTATAATAATCTCACATCAACAATTATCATATAAATAAATATCATGCAATCTGTTAATCATATACCCACAGAAACAAACGATGTTCCTGATTCTGTTCCCCTAAATATGGATGAATATCTCAATATTGACCTAACTGATAATATTGTACCAGTTGATAGTCTTAAACATGTTAAGATTTTACTTTCAATGTCTGATCCACCCTCCCAAAAATATGAAATCCATTCTAAATATGAGCATGATCAATATCTCAATTTAGAATCGATAAATCCGAATGTTAAGTGTAGTTCCATTCACAGTGAAATCAAAGATTGTAAGAAAACATCAGATAATGATGTCATTAGTACCACGCCAATGACACATGAAGAGAAAAATATTAACTATGAATATGTGAAAAGTATCTTACACTCTCTGAGATACTCCGATGATTCTTCTCCAGAGATAATTTCGTTATCGTTTGATCTTGAACGAGCATTAACTCAAAATACCCAGGAGACAGAAAAATCATATCCAGTAGAATCTTCTAAACAAGTTTCTGTTCATGATAAACAGAAATCTGTCGAAGTATCTAAAGGTAAAGATTTTGGTGATATTCCAGATACTTTTAAAGATTTTCCACAATCTATTATACGTAAACCAAATGGACGGACTGTTATCGCGAGACCTCAAAAGAAACATTTTGAACTGGGTGCAAAATGGGGTCTTGAACTCTATAAGACCCAAATGAAAGATTATAATGGTGTGCATCCACATG
>Ga0105046_10007387_pt1 | contig 17312 bp, 19 predicted proteins | sample MAT03_FD_78385 | JGI IMG/M metagenome (GOLD analysis project Ga0105046, IMG submission 78385) | Freshwater microbial communities from Lake Fryxell liftoff mats and glacier meltwater in Antarctica - MAT-03 (megahit assembly) | ecosystem: Environmental > Aquatic > Freshwater > Ice > Liftoff...
GGGTCCGGCTCTGTCGCCTCAGTTGGCTTTTCTTCCGAAGATTTTTCTTCTGACGGCTTTTCATCGGCAGGCTTTTCATCGGCAGGCTTTTCTTCACCAGGCTTTTCTTCACCAGGCTCGGCTGGTTTGGCGTCCGGAGTTTCTGGAGCTACAGAAGCTTCGTATTCTTTCAAGCTCTCTTCAAACTGTTTTTTCTCTTCATCGCTTGCGATTTCCAGGGCTTTCTTCTCGGTTGCAATTGCTTCTTCAACGTTGCCTTTGGAAAATTGGACTCGGCTTAAAGTGTCCAGAATTGAAGCATTTTTGGATTCAGTCAATTCCACAGCACGGCTTGCTGCAGCGAGTGCTAAATCAAGATCGGGGCCAGGGCCTTCAACACCGGTCGCCAAAATCCATGCCAACTGATTCAACTCCAATGCATCGTCCTTGGATGCTTCGAACAATGCTCCGGCAGTCCTGTTCGCTTCGTCAAACATTTTGCCTTTGAGTAGAAACTGGAATCGGGCATTCTTGAAATTGCTGTTTTCAGGGAACTTGGCGATCAACTGATCGATCAATTCAACCCCTGTTTTAAAGTCGCCCTTCTGAAGTGCTGCATTTATCTTTGGTGCCATCTGCTGCATGATGTCTGCAGACTCACGTTCCGCCAGAAACTCAGCGCGAGCTTTCGTAGAATCCCATGTGCCTTCTACCACTTGCTTTAGAGGCTCATCAATGGCTGCTGGATGGCCGATCCATTCTACTTTTCCAGTCTTACCGACGACAAACGCACATGGGATTCCATTCTGGCCAGCCGCTTCCATATAGGCAGCGTTTGTCTCGCGGTCTTTATCGAGAGCGATTGTGTAGGTCAGGACTTCTGACCAGGGCTTGCCGCCGCGCGAGTCCTGTGTCATGAATTCAGAAACAACTTCATTGTCCTCTGCTGTCACGCCAATGAACGTGACCTTGTCGCCGTATTCAGTTTGGAGCGATGCAAGGTGTGGCATATTCGCCAGACAAGGTCCGCACCATGTTGCCCAGAATTCAACAACGTAAACCTGATCTTTGGCGAATGATTCAACGACATCGCCCTTGATCCATGCGCCGATAGATATTTGAGGTGCACTATCCCCGATCATTAGTTCTCCGGTTGAATCGGTTTCTTCTTCTGCTACTGGTGTGGGTTCGGCGAGATTCATTTCCTGAGGTGTCGGGCTCGGAGCAGCATCGGACGACGCAACCGCCGTTTCGTCTCCTTTGGAACCGGTGGCATTGCTGCCAGCTGACGATGAGTCGCTGTCACTGCAGCCGACTATAAAGCTTGACAATCCCGCCAGAACGATCGACATCGCGAACTTACGCATGGCATTTCTTCCACATCAGAATTCAATAATCGCACGCAGCGGACTGCGTTAAGTCTGCTGAACCATTTCAGCAGATTGCATGTGCCGGGATCATAGGCTGCGCAGCGGTAGAATCCTACTGATCCAAGGGGACTGCCACCCTCAGGAGCGGACAAAAGTTTCGCGAGTTCAGCCATTCGACTGCAATGGCGTTCGCGATAAAAGTCAAAGCCGCAGGCGTTCGCTGAATTTCATTATTGCGCAGTCGAATCTTCAATCGAGAGTTGGATGCGCATTATTGCCGAAATTTTTCGTTCGGACAGGAATGTCCAACCTAACATCCAGGATATGGCAGTGTATTTGGCTATCGCGACAAATAAAGCCGCTGAATGTCTTCCAGAGTGACAGTGATCGTGCGCGTAAAACCGGTGTGGCTGCGCTCGTATGCTACCTGAGACGCCAGTTGCGGTTGTTCGTGGATAGACTTTGAAACCCAGCAGCGATCTTCGTCAGACAAAGTGCCAACCGACGGATCCCAATTTGTTCGCGTTTCCATTACTAACGCATCAATACGAGGATCAAACTTGTTCATGAGCGTCTAGTCCTTGAATGCCTAATCCTTACTCGCCAGCGCCAACATTTTCCGCGCTTTCTCAAGTCGACGAGATGTCGCAGCGTACTGCTCGTCTGTTTTCGTGCGTTCTACCCTCGCTTCTTCGAGCTGTCCTGCCGCGAATTTACGACTTAAGTCAGATGTTGGCACGGCAGCATTCGTCAATACGGATACGACTGGACCCTTGACCTGAACAAAACCACCGTCGATGAAGTACGATTCGCTGGCACCCGACGAATCAGTCAGTCTTAACTCCCCGATACCCAATCGGCCAACGAGTGGTGCGCGACCGGGGTAGAAACCCGCAGCTCCGTCAAATAATGGAACACGGATTGTAGCAACCGGTTTGTCGAACAGAGTTCGTTCCGGGGTTACCAATACTAGACTGAGTTCGGGCATGACGATGTCTGTTTTGTCTGAGATAGGCAACCGGCCTGTCGTCTGCGGTAGACGATGCAATGGCGGGCTGGATGCCTGCTTTCACGCTCATCAGGCTTCAGCCTGCATCTTCTTGTACTGTTCTTCTGCTTCTTCAATGGCACCGACATACATGAAAGCGGCTTCTGAGAGATGGTCCCATTTACCGTCACAGATTTCTTCAAAACTGCGAATGGTATCCGCCAGCGGTGTGATCTTTCCTGCCTTACCGGTGAAAACTTCAGCCACGAGGAACGGCTGTGACAGGAAGCGTTCAATTCGGCGAGCACGATGCACGACCATCTTGTCGTCTTCGCTCAACTCATCAACACCAAGAATTGCAATGATGTCCTGCAGCTCGCGGTAACGTTGCAGTGTTTGCTGAACACGGCGAGCCACGTTGTAGTGACGCTGACCGACATACTGAGGATCCAGAAGTCGACTTGACGAAGCCAGCGGGTCAATTGCAGGATAAATACCCTTTTCCGAAATTCGTCGTTCAAGATAAATAAACGCATCCAAGTGAGCAAACGCTGTTGCTGGTGCCGGGTCGGTCGCATCGTCTGCAGGTACATAAACGGCCTGTACCGATGTGATAGCTCCGTTCTTTGTCGAAGTAATTCGCTCCTGAAGTTCACCAAGTTCCGTACCCAATGTCGGCTGGTAACCCACCGCAGACGGCATACGTCCAAGCAACGCTGACGTTTCTGAACCCGCCTGAGAGAAACGGAAGATGTTGTCTACGAACAACAGCGTGTCCGCCCCGGTTGCATCGCGGAACCATTCGGCCATTGTCAAAGCTGACAGAGCAACTCGCAGACGAGCACCCGGAGGTTCGTTCATCTGACCGAACACCATGCATGTTTGTTCAATCACCGATCGATCCGTCGTACCGATCTTGGTTTCCTGCATTTCCAGCCACAGGTCGTTTCCTTCGCGAGTTCGTTCGCCCACACCAGCAAACACAGAGTAACCTCCGTGAGCACTTGCGATACGAGCAATCAACTCGGTTAAAATCACGGTTTTTCCGAGACCAGCTCCCCCGAACAACCCGGCTTTTCCACCGCGCACGAACGGTGTCAGGAGGTCAATTACCTTGATCCCTGTTTCAAACACCTCGGCCTTTGGGCTGAGGTCTTCCATCAACGGTGGGCGACGATGAATTGGCCATCGCTCGTCGTAATCTACGGGTCCACGACCATCAATTGCTTCACCCAGAACGTTAAACACGCGTCCCAGCGTTGCTTTGCCAACGGGTACTGACAAAGGCTTGCCTGTATCAGTCACTTCCATGCCGCGACGCATGCCGTCAGTGTTTCCCAGAGCTACGCAGCGAACTCGGCCACCGCCGAGATGCTGCTGAACTTCTCCGGTGACCTTGACCTTGTTGCCCTTAACGTCCGCTTCAATTAAAACGGCGTTGTAGATGTCGGGGAGATGATCTTCCGGGAACTTGGCATCAAATGTTGATCCAATTACCTGAGAAACTTTGCCTGCTGTCATTGTCTCGCTCATGGGTCGTTCGCCCCGTGACTGATGTTTCAAAAACTTAAATAATTAACCGAGTGCTGCTGCACCACCAATAATTTCTGCCAATTCCGATGTAATGCCAGCCTGTCGAGCACGGTTGTACTGCTGCTTCAGGCTGCCTGCCATTTCGTCTGCATTCTCTGTCGCACCCTTCATGGCAACCATTCGGGCAATCTGTTCGCTGACTGCCGAATCGAGGAAACACTTGAAGAGCTTCGCTCGGAATGCCGCTGGTACTATCTCTGCAAGGATCTCTTGAGCCGACGGCAGAAATTCATAATCGACAGCAGCCTCAGACTTTGTTTCAATGACGCCCCCCAAGCCAGCGATCGGCAGCAAGGATTCCACCACAGCGAACTGCTTTGAGGACGTCACGAATTGTGTGTATGCGACATCCAGGCGGTCAATTCGACCTGCGATGAAATCTGCGATGTAGCGAGTTCCTAATGCATCCACGTCCGCAAACGACGGCTGATCCTCAAACGTCATGTACTGCTTGTGAATTGGCACTTTCTGGTAATTCAGGAACTTGATTCCGCGTTTGCCGGAAACCTCTATCTGATACTCGATCCCGCTTTCCTTCAGGCCACGAATGTGTCCGAGTGTCTGACGCAGCACGCTGGCATTGTATCCACCGCAAAGACCACGATTCGCAGTCAGTACCAGCAATACACTGCGTTTCACTTCCGCTCGACGTTCAAGCAACGGATGCGAAAACTTCAGATTCGCTCGTCCTAAGTCCCCAACGATCTCAGAAATCTTGCGAGTGTACTCAGCAGCTTCCGTAGCGCGATCCATCGCTTTCTTAAAGCGGCTGGTCGCAATCAGCTCCATCGTGCGCGTAATCTTGCGGATGTTGCGCACCGCTTTGAGCCGTTTGACGAGTAAGCGTCTGTTAGCCATGAATCAAAAATCCACTGTTGATACCGTACTCGTTCCGAGGCTCCAGCCGCGGAACGCACTGCCCGGAGGCTCTTGCCTCCGCTGTCATCCTTGGAGGCGGGAGCCTCCATTGCATGTACTCCAAGGCTGGAGCCTCGGAGTGAGTTACTTAGCTCTTCGATGCCAGTCGGGCCACGAATGCTGTCAGAGCCGCCTTTAACATGCCTTCAATTTCTTCCGTCAAGGCCGCCTGGGCGATCAGTTTGTCTCGCAAATCCGCATGCTCGGTTCGAATGAACTCGTGTAGTTGGACCTCGGTTTCCTGCACCTTGTTCACCGGAACCTTGTCAAAGTAACCTTTGGCACCGGCATAAATGGCAACAACCTGGTCAGCCACGTGCAGAGGAGCGTACTGCGGCTGCTTAAGCAGTTCTACCATTCGGTAGCCCCGGTCAAGCTGAGACTGAGTGGCCTTATCCAGTTCTGTGCCGAGTTGAGCAAAAGCTTCCAGCTCGCGAAATGCCGCAAGGTCCAGTCGCAAACTTCCGGCGATCTTCTTCATCGCCTTATTCTGAGCGTTACCACCCACGCGGCTGACGGACACACCGACGTTAATAGCCGGCCGAATGCCCTTCCAGAACAGGTCGGATTCCAGATAGATCTGGCCATCGGTGATCGAAATTACGTTCGTGGGGATGTAGGCGGAAACTTCGCCTTCCAGGGTTTCGATAATCGGCAATGCGGTCATTGAACCGCCACCGAGTTCTTTGTTCAGCTTGACCGCTCGTTCGAGCAATCGGCTGTGGCAATAAAATACGTCACCGGGAAACGCTTCGCGACCCGGCGGGCGACGCATCAGCAATGAAAGCTGGCGGTATGCCACAGCCTGCTTTGAAAGGTCGTCGTAAACAACCAGCGTATGCTTGCCCTGATACATGAAGTATTCAGCCATCGCAGCACCGGCGTACGGTGCGATGTACTGAATTGGTGCCGGATCTGCACTGCTCGCCGCAATGACGATGGTATAATCCAGTGCTCCATGCTGACGCAGAATTTCTACCACGCCTGCCACGGAAGAACCGCGCTGACCACAGGCCACGTAAACGCAAATAACGCCCGTGTCCTTCTGATTCAGGATGGTGTCAATCGCAATAGCCGTCTTGCCGGTCTTGCGGTCACCGATGATCAATTCGCGTTGCCCGCGTCCGATTGGCGTCATTGCGTCGATGGCTTTGATACCAGTTTGTAATGGCTCTTTCACTGGCTGACGTTCAGCCACACCAGCGGCCTGCCATTCCACAGGACGTGAATGAGGGGTCAGTACAGGACCTTTTCCGTCCAGCGGATTTCCAAGCGGATCGACGACACGACCAAGCAGGGCTTCTCCGACCGGCACAGACAATAGCTTGCCGGTGGAGCGAATTTCGTCGCCTTCTTTGATTTTCAGGTAGTCCCCGAGAATCACGACGCCGACGCTGTTTTCTTCAAGGTTGAACGCGAGCCCACGAGTGCCGTTCGAGAATTCTAACATCTCGCCAGACATCGCTGAGGAAAGTCCGGTGCAACGAGCAATCCCGTCACCAACTTCAATCACCCGACCAACTTCAGCGGTCTGAATCTGACCGCGAAAGTCTTCAATCTCCTTCTGGATGACTGAAGCGATCTCGTCCGCTTTGAATTTCATTGAATGCTTTCTCCACCAGACGACTCTTCAGCTGTTTAAGCCGGGATCGCAGGGATGAATCATAAATAGTATCACCAACTTGCAGGATCATACCACCGATCAACGACGCATCGACGGTTTCCTGTAAGAGAGGCTCAAACCCCATTTTATTTTGGAGCTGCTCACGAATCTGAGATCGTGAACTCTCCGACAGTGGCTTGGCAGTTCGAACACGAACTCGCTGCTTTCCAGCCGCTTCTTCCTGTAATCGACCAAGAACACTCTGAATCATCGGCAACATCGCAACCCGACCGTGCCGAATCAGAACTCGTAAAAAATTTGCGAAAAACTCTGACGATATCGGCGCAATGACTCGATCCACGATGCCAAGTTTGTCGTCACGCCCCACGGAATCAGACATCAGAATACTATTGAACTCAGGATTTTTCGCAAGAACATCATCCATCAGGGAGTTTAGTTCTTCTTCCGGCCCCGTCACGCCATTTTGAGCAGCAGAGGTCATGTAGGACCGAGCGTACATCGTCGCAACAGCCAGCGCGCCTGGATCTTCCAGTGCACTGTCAGACCGTTGCTTTGTGCTTGTATCAGACATGACGGATTCCGAAACTCAATTGAGCAATAACTAATCTCAAATGACCAATATCAGATTTATATTCATTGAAATCTTTGATTTCAAATCGCGGTCCGCATCAACGGCCAATTTCAGCCAGTGCCTGACCCACCAAGCGATCCTGATCAGCATCCTGCAATGCACGCCCGAGAACATGCTCCGTTGCCAACACAACCTGCGAATTCATCTGGGTAAACACTTCCACCAGCGCTGTGTTCTTTGCTTGGCGAATGTCGTCCTTCGCACGTTCTTTGATTGCTTCGACTTCACGCTGCGCGTTCGCCAACAAGTCCTGACTTGTTCGTTCAGCATCACGCCGAGCTTCCGCAACCATAGCCTGGACAGTCTGTTCAGCAGCTTTCAGCCTCTCATCATAATCAGCCAGCATGGCATGAGATTTACGCCGACTTTCTTCTGCATCGCTGATCGCTTTCTGAATCCCGGCTTCGCGGCTATCCAGTCCCTTGATCATAGGTCCCCATGCGAACTTACCGAGCACAAAAACGAACAACAAAAACGTAATCAGTGAAAAGAAAGCCAAATCGGCTTTCCAGTTCAATGGAACAGTTGTGTCGTGTGCTCCTTCATCACCAGCTGCAGGATGAACAGCATCGGCAGGTTTCTTATCGTGAACATCGGCTATGGCAGGGTGAAGAGCTGCGTCTGAAACCGCCTCAGCGGAATGATCCGATGCTTTCTTATCCGCAACCTCATCCGCGAACAGGCGTACGGAGCCTCCGAAGAGGATCAGGCCGCCAATCATAGCCAGGCGGAACAGATTCTTTGCAGACGTGCAGCACATGGAAATCGCCGACCGAAACAGAGACAACAAAAAGACAAGACAACCACAGCGAGGCCGCAGATCAACTATGAAATCATGCACACGATCAATGCAAAGAACGTAGCACCTTCGATCAACGCTGCTGCCACGATCATTGCACCGCGAATGTCACCGGCCACTTCTGGCTGGCGAGCCATGCTTTCCACTGCAGCAGCTCCAATTTTTCCGATCCCAAATGCTGCACCCAGCATTACTAAACCTGCACCAACAGCACCACCCAGATTGATCATGGGCGAATTAACCACATCGCCTTGAGCCATTGCAGGAACGCTCATGGCAACAAAAGCTGCAACAACTAACAGGGACATCTTAACATACTGAGCCACAACAATACTCCTCTTTCAAGCAAGACTCATCAAAGTGACGCCGCCTGTCTCGGGCGACCGGCGAAACCAGTTTCAGAACAACAGACACACGATTGGCTACACTCAAAAAAGAGCAAGCCACAAACCATCTAATTTCAATGCTTATGCACGGCTCCTGCGATGAAAATCGTCGCAAGAAACGCAAATACATAGGCTTGAAGAAACGCTACAAACAATTCCAAGCATCCAATAAACACCTGACCTATTATGCTGCCAGGCAAAACCATTCCGTAAATCACATTGCTAACATTAGGTCTTGCCGCAACTGCGATAAATCCGAGAATCACGCCGAGTACCGTATGGCCTCCCATGATGTTGGCAAATAATCGAATAGCAAGCACACTGTGCTTGATGAAGAATCCCAGCAGTTCAATCACAAACATCATGCCACCCAGCAACATACCGCCTGCCCCAGGCACACCAGTTGCCGGGATGAGATTCCCGAAGAAACCCTGAACCCCCATTGCCTTAGTACCAAAGATAAACGTGGCACAAAGAGCAGAGAAAGCTAAAGCTCCAGTGACATTGATTTCGCCAGTCGCTGAGCCAAGGAATGGAATGGCACCCAGTAAATTGCAAATCAGGATATAGAAGAAGCAACTCCACACAAACGGCAGATATTGATCTGCTGGGTGTGAGTAGGCAATCGCGTGTGACGCATGGCCATTTGATCCATGCTGTCCGCTGTGTTCGTTAATCACGTGACCACCGTGCCCATCGACATCTGCGTTTCCGTGATGATCTTCGTGATGCCCAGCGGAATGATCACCAATCGTAGGACGCACGACTTCGTCACGAATGAAGAGCGCGATCGCTTCCCAGAAGTTCCAAAACCGACCCTTAACTGGCTGACCGGTGCGGATTTTCTGGCCGAGTCTTGTAAAGACAAAAAATACGAATACCGCAGCAACGACTTGCAGCAGCATAAACTTCGTAATTTGCCACTCGCCCCCCAGAAACTCCGGCAATTGAATCTTAGGCAGGTCTATGCGATTCCCGAATGGCAACTCAAGGTGGCCAAAGTCGCGAACGTGATGAAAATGATCTTCAGCACTCATTTCCTGTTGTCCGCCAACCTTTGTTAAAGACACCGAGATTCAAAATTGAGCCAAATCAAACACAGCACTAAACGTCAATCAGCTTTTTGGATAACTGTTTTTCAACGGACGTTTCAGGAGTCTTACTTCAGCAAACAGTGCCAGCAAATAGAACCCGATCAACCAGCCAAAAAAATCTACCATACCCAACTCTGGCCTGAGCTTTCTAACTGCGAGAGCTACTCCAGCGACAACGAACAGTCGCACCATGGTTTGAATCAACATCGCGGACAATTCATCGCGAACAATAGCAACCATCGACAGGAGCACAACAATCCAGCCGGGAATCAAACAACAAATCGCCGCAATTGTCATCCACCAGATTCCTGTGTCGCCTCTTAACCAGCGAGCGGGAAAAAAGCAAATTGTCCAACCCACCGCAAGAATAAAAGTCAGCCAAAACGCAGAAGCGAAGCCCTTCTTGAACGAAGATTCAGTCACTTGGATTGATTCTCCTCTGCGTCAGGCTTTAGCGTCTTTCTGTTTCTTTCGGATTCCTGATCCAGACGTCGCAGGAGGGCTCTAAGAGAAACTCCTGCAACGACAAAACCAAGACACGCACCACAAATCGTTAATACTGGTGAGAAACCAAATTTTCGATCCAGCCAATAACCTCCACCTGTCATCACCGCCATCGAAACAGCACCCGAAACAACTTCATGGGCTGTGCGATATGCTTGAGCGACTTGTGAGGCTCTCGATTGACGCTGTTGAGTAGTCTCAGACTTTCGTTGAGGCATCTGGCAACGTCCCGTCAGTACCCTTTTTACCAACACTAAATTTGACCGACACTAAACTCACAGGAACAGTCCTGAAATAAAGTTACGTCGGCCCTTCCAGGCTGACAGGTTCTATTGCGTGTCAGGCTGGAAAGCCTGACGTACTCCCCGGAACTAGTCCTATGATGTTTTTCAGGGACCGTCGCCGCGAGTGTAGAAGCGAGTCAAAAATGAGTCAAAGTGGCACGAACCTGCCCTGTTTCTTTCCTGGGATCGGGATGGAACATCGTTCGATTGGGAACTTTCGCTGCCATCATTGATCGGCCATACTGCGATCCCTGAATGGGATTGAAGTCGATCTGGAGCGGAACGCACGAGACTTTGGGCGAAATGAGCGAATCCCCAAACTCTCACAAGTCCAGCTACATCTCTTTCGCACCTCCGTGAGGAATAATTACTCTGCCTCGGCGATGCCCATAGTACGCTCCGTCTTTTCAAGAAGATGGCTCAAATGATTTGGGATTTCGTATCCTTCGGCCAATTTCATTTGCTCTGCATCAACCGCTTCACAGACTTCTTTGAGATCAAAAGCGCTGCAGTGTTTTGCAACTTTGATCAGTGTTTGAAATCCAGCCGGAGACTGGTGCAGTTGATCGGGAAGCAGCGATGCCAGAGCGATTGGAAACAATTTAAAGAACTCGGCATGAGTTCCTTGAAGTGTTGATTCCAGTGAATGGTGGAAGAAGATCGAGCACAGCAGGTCGGGTGGGAAATGCCATTGGGCCGCGAAATGGGCTCCAGCCGATGCGTGGTCAAAGCCGAACGTTTCTCGTTCCCATGCAGAAAGATCTTTCCCTTGCCCGAGCGGAACGGCTAGAAACTGAAGGTACTGCTTGTCGTAGTTGTTCGTCAGCACGGGTAACAGGTAGTCCTGAAGCAATCCACCCAGAAATGCCAGCCCAGGGTCAAGCTTCATGCACTTTGCAATTTCGCGGGCAAACAGTGCTCTTTGCAGCGATTCGTTCCAGAAATTGCGTTGATTGATTAACTTCGTTTTTAAGGCTCGCGTGGCGGCCTTCATGCCCACTGCAAGCAGATGCAATCGAGCTGAATTGATACCGATATGCACGATTGCGTCACGAACATTTCGGACTGGATTCTTTATGGCGTAGATGGCGGAGTTGACGTGTTTCAGAAGTTCTACAGTCAGGGCCCCATCTTTTTCAACGATCGCAGCAAGTTCTTGGAGGTCGAAATTCGGGCTGGCAGCTTTCTGGACGAATTCTGTCACTGCGTGCGGCAACGCGGGCAATTCGATCGACGCGGGAAGCAGTTCTGACTTCACCGACGCAACAGAAGTGCTGCTGAGTGTTTTCCAGTCAAATGGCGCAGCGGCAACAGTTGACACAAGGGAGTCTTCATTACAAAGGCACTGACTTAGACCGGTAGGCGCAGGCTCTGTTTGCGTCTCCGAATATGGCGTTTATCGCTATACGTCGCTTATCGGCCGAAGTGCGCCGAACTTGCGTCGCCGAGGTGTCCGAATGCCGCTGACAGTGAGTTCATATTTCGACTCTGGTTGTTTTGATCAATCTGCGGGTTATGTGAGATGTACCGCCAGGGCCGCCCCGCAGCACCAAATTCCATGGGCGAAGTCGCGGCCTTGGCACGCTACAACTTCAGTCGCTCTCGCAAGTGCGCCGAAGATGAGTTGGTGCTACAGATTTCTGGATTTGAAGGAAGATATTAATGTCGACTGGTGCAGTAAAAGATATGCGTCGCATATTCGCGGAGTGGCCGGTGAGTATTCCAAAGTCCGGACTTGCCGTAACGACATTCGGCGAATCAATACCGTTTTGCAGCTTCATGTTGTCAGGGGATTTGCTATTGATTGAACGCAAGACTCCAGACGCTCAGGGGGCTCGGCGCGTCATCGTGGCATTCGACACAATCAACGCCGTCAAAATTCTTGATGCGATCGAAATGCCTCGATTTACTGCGATGGGATTCCAGAGCATCGGTTGACGTGCAAGAATGTGAAGATGGCTGAAGACGACCAAAACTCATTCCGCACGTACGACATACATCCTGTTAAGTTGACGGTTGACGCGCTGCTGCAACAGTGCAACATCCGTCGGACTCGCCATAGCGGCCCAGGTGGGCAGCATCGCAATAAAGTCGAGACGGCGATTGAGATCACTCATCGCCCGACCGGCATTATCTCATTTGCCGCCGAGCGCCGCAGTCAGGAACAGAATCGCCAGGTTGCAATCTCGCGTCTGCGGCTGCTGCTGGCGATTCGCGTTCGCTCCGTCAGGCACACCGAAGTGAATCCATCGACGCTGTGGCAGTCTCGCTGCCGAAATCAGAAGATCTCCTGCAACGAGCGTCACGATGATTTTCCAATAATGCTGGCCGAAGCACTTGATGCGATCGATGCCAAAGAGTTCGACGTCAAGCGTGCGGCAGCGGCCCTTGGTTGCTCGACGTCCCAGTTGGTTCGCTTCGTCGCCGCGATCCCTGAATCGCTGGAGATCATCAATGCACAACGCGCGACGCGAAGTCTGCATCGCTTGATGCCGTGAAGAATTTCGAGCGGCAATTCCCGCGACTTTGCAAGTGGCCTGCTCATGCTTCCTTGTAAAAGCGACCATCGCGACGGAATGAATCTGGTCCGACATCGGTGCAGAGTCGTTTGCGGCGATTGGTTGCATCAATCAGATTGAATTGATATCCGCTCCGAGCAGTCCCACTTTGATGCCATTCTGTTTCAGGACGTTTGTCGCTTTACTATTGATGATCAATAAGACCACGAGACCCACGCAAGGGATCAGACACAAAATACCGAGTAAGATTCCCAGTCCGGTACCATGAGTCTTCATTGCGAGCAAGAATGTAAATACTGCCGCTGTCAGTCCGACTCCCAGCACTCCCAACCCAACGAAAATACGTGCTGACGGAGGTAACGCAAATTGACCAAAAACTGCCAGAACATAGACGAGGATGCAGATCAGAATTCCTTTCTGATAAACTGCTACACTTCGCAAGTCTTCTCGTTTTCCGCTGAGTACTCCCGTGACTTGTGATTCTAACTGAGGAGCTTCGAATGGATTGTAACTCATACTGTAATGGTCCGTTGAGGTTGCGTTTGGCTGGCCGCTCGATCATCTGAAAATATGTGTTGCGGTACTATTACTGTGGGTCATCAGAAATCCAAGCGGTTGTGAGTACCAAAACGCCTGACAGTTTCAAAAAAGAACCGTTCGACGGAACTGTTGCGTACTTGGGCATAGCTCGCTGTTACGAGGAAAAATAGTGTGATCCAATCGGAAACTTTGTGCGTTTCCAAATACTTCCCATGGAATAGGCGTGTATCGGTTGAGTTAACGCCGTTCACAGTTCACATTTCGTGATGCAAATTCAAGGCAGCAGTTATATTAGCGAATTTTGCCTACACACAGATGCTGGAATCAATTCAGTCAAGGGAGTTTTAAATGTCAAACGGGCGTCCAACATTTGCATTCTATGCGGCCGTACTTGCGGTTGTCGGTGGCTTGGTGTATTTCGCGGGTATGCAGGCAGGCTTTTTCGGAAAACCGAACGCCGAGCCTAAGGTGAACGCCAACGCAGGCGATGCTCCGGAACTGGATCCAGGTAAAATTAACGTGGGTGGTGGGGCTGGCGGTGAATTGGTGGCTGAAGGATCTGCCGATGACTTTATCACGACGAAGAAGGAATACGACTTTGTTCCCGCTGAGCGACTGCCCCCGGTCAAAGGGACCGCTGGTTATGCAAAGCTGGAAAACAACACCGTACAATTTGCGCTCAATGTCTGGGCGGGTTGGGCACCCATTATTCATGCCAACGAAGGATTTCAGCCCAACAAGGTCTGGAAGACACAGGATGGCAAAGAGTTTCGCATCCAGCTAGTTCTCGCTGATAATCCAGTCGATATGCGTGACAAATATGCTGCGGGCGATTTCCATATCGGCTGGGCCACTGTCGATATGATGCCGCTCTTCATGGAAGGCTTTGTCGATGCCAGCGGAAAGCCGAAAGACAGCCGCATTATGCCGCGCATCTTTCAACAGGTCGATTGGTCGAATGGCGGTGACGGAATTGTCGTCCGCGATGACATTAAGACCGTTCGAGACTTGCGCGGCAAGACGATTGTCCTGGCTCAGAATTCGCCGTCGCAGTATTTCGCTTTAAGCATGTTGGTAGCGGGTGGAGTGCAGCCAGCCGAAGTAAAATTCATCTACACGAACGATGCGTTTGAAGCGGCTGCTGCATTCAATGGGCAAAAAGACATCTCAGCCTGCGTGTCGTGGGCTCCGGACATTTACAAACTGGCAGATCTGCCCGGCAATCGTATGCTTGTGAATACGCAAACAGCAAACAAACTGATCGCTGACGTGTGGTTCGCTCGTGCAGATTTTGCGCAGGATCATCCTGATCTGATCGAAGGTATCGTACGAGGAATTCTGGATTCTACGGAAGCCTTAAAAGCTCAGGAAGAAAAGCAGAAAGTTTCTGAATGGATGGCTGCGGGCTACGCGATTCCCGCCAGTGATTGTCTGGGAATGCTGGGCGATGCGCACTGGACGAACTATGCGGAAAACGTTCAATTCTTTTTGAATCAAAACAACCCCTCGCGATTCGAATCCGTCTGGCAGCAGGCGTACTACATCTATCGCGGCATTCGTTCGGTTACGCATCAGCCTGTGGCGTTCGATCAGGTTGTCGATTTCAGCGTGCTGAAACGTCTGGAAAGCGAACCGAAATATGCAGCTCAACGCGATGAATATCAGGCCCGCTTCGCGCCAAAGACCACTGGTGAGATCATTGCTGAGTCCGACGAAGTTCTGTCGAACACCGTGATCATCCATTTCGCTCCGAACAATGCCAATGCGATGCATAAAATTCTTCGCAAAGGTGCTGACGGTAAAGAGACGGAAGAGCTCTATGATCCCAATGTGGATTTCATCCTTGACGAAATCTCGAAGCTCGTTGGTCAGTTCGGAGCGGCAAGAATCGTTATCGAAGGTCACACCGACGCATCGATGAAAGCCCTTCTGCCGGATGACGGGCTGGTCAAGCAACTCTCAGAAAATCGAGCCAACTCCGTCAAGGAAGCTTTGATTCAAAAGTACCGTCTTGATCCAAATCAGTTCAACGCGGTCGGGGTTGGCTGGGATCGTCCTGGAGATTCCCGGGATCCAATGAATCATGCCAAGAATCGTCGCGTCGAGATTCGTGTCTTTAGCGCTGAGCAGAATTAACTCATCGGAATGAATCGTCGCACCAATGATGCTGGTGCGACGAGCATGATGACCAGCACCGCATGCTTGACGTCGCCCGTCATGCCAAACACCACTAATGCATCAAGAAAAATGATGCACAGCAACATGAGTCCCACAGTGCGTTGAATTCTGCCTGGTTCTGGATTGCTCACAACAGTCGCTGCTCGCAGCAGGACGTTTAGACCCAAAATCAGCAGTGCCATTTGACTGCCTGGAATTGCGTCTTTAACGCCTGATGTTGTGACCAGCCATGCGTCCAGACCAATTCCGCAAAGCATGACGGCGACTCCAGTGAACAGCCCGATGGAACTGCTTTTGCCAGCTTCGTTTTTAGCAAAGACTGTCACGCCAATGATGTAAATCCCCAGCGCCACAGCAACCGTCATTGGTGTCGTTTGCCACACCGATGTGAATGTGCCAACCGCACTGGCTCCCAGCATTAAATTCAAAAACCGGCAGGTTCCCATGCCCAGTGGAGCGGCGATTGTTGACTTTAAGTATCCATTGTAGAGCAGCACTGCGCCGACGATGAGTGCCGCAATCAACAGGCTCCCCTGCCCTACTGCTGCAGCGCAGGCCGTTCCGATCATCATTAATGAGGCACCAAATAGCCCTGCTGCTTTGCGCGAAATGCGGCCTGATGGAATTGGTCGTTCGGGCCGCTCAATCGCGTCAAGACTCGCATCAAAAACATCATTCAGCACCATGCCGCCCAAGTACAATCCTGCACTGGAAATCAGCAGTAGCCACAGATCCGTTTGCTGTTTAAGTTCTGCCGTCGTCAGTGTGTGCGTGATCAGATAGCCGCACAGTATGTTCGACATCGCTGTGAAGACGGTAGGCAACCGCATGAGTTGCAGCCATGTCAGCAGGGAGGCTGTTGGCCGAGCGGAAATTTCAGGATCGACGTTTATGTGATTCACCGACGGATGGTTTTTCTAGGGTCTTGCGGGATCAAGCAGCTTGGCGAGCGGAGTGGCGTCAGCCCTCCGGTACATTGTCTTTGCACCGTTTCGACAGTTTCATTTTTGATGAAGGAAAAGGGTCGGGAGTCTTTTTGGGAAAGTCGCTTGTTGAAAAACGCCGCCGTTCCGTCCAGAAAAACTCGCGACCCTCTGCACACACCAATCTGGGACAGTCGAATTTGTACCGTATACATGCCACATACGCAGATTTCAAGCAATCATGCGTTACGACTCAAGCCGCATCGCGGGAAGTGAACCGCAGGTTTGACAACTGCGATGAACGACAACGCACAGCCTCTTTTTCATGCTCGGCAATTGAACGTCGTTTCTTTTGTTGACAGGACGATGATGGTCAGGACGATAAGAGACACAATTTGCGATTCATCGTCCTGTCTTCAATCGTCCTGTCAACCGTTGATAAGGGGACCGTTTGAATCAATGATCCGCGCCCGCTTAAGCAGCAGCGTCTACCTCGCGAAAACTCGGGGCGTTGCCCAATCGTTTAAATGCTGAAACTTGTGCATGAGTGCGAACACTGTCGATTCGCTGGTTTGCAATTCACGGACGGTCAGTTGATCGAGCAGATCGCGAATCGTTTTCTCAGCCGCACAGCGATCACGTTTCCAACGATCCTGCAGAGGCGACAGTTCGCCTTGCTTTTCGTTTCAAAAAATTTACAAAAAAAACTGAAAAGGATAGATTGACAACTGGATTCTGTGAACAGTATCGTGCTTGGCGGTAGTCGCTCGTGGCCCAGTACGTCTTGTTTCTGTGAAAGCCGCCGATGTTCGACAATTCGATGAATTCGCAATCGAAGCTCCCAAGCTCCCAAGCTCCCAAGCTCCCAAGCTCCCAAGCTCCCAAGCTCCCAAGCTCCCAGGCTCCCAAGCTCTTTTGCGCTTCATTAGGCCGCCTCCCGTTACCGGCTTGGCGCTCGCGCCCGTGTTTTACGACTCAACGA
>Ga0105046_10007388_pt1 | contig 17312 bp, 12 predicted proteins | sample MAT03_FD_78385 | JGI IMG/M metagenome (GOLD analysis project Ga0105046, IMG submission 78385) | Freshwater microbial communities from Lake Fryxell liftoff mats and glacier meltwater in Antarctica - MAT-03 (megahit assembly) | ecosystem: Environmental > Aquatic > Freshwater > Ice > Liftoff...
AGTAATGTTGGATGAAGGTAGTGTGGTGTAGTCGTTTAAATCAACTAACCAAAATCGGTCAATAGTATTTGCAGCATTTTCAACTCCTGCAAAATTTGTAAGAACAGGAAGTCCGGTCGGTAATGGTCTGTTATTTGGAATTGCTGCGGTATTGGTTGGGTACATTGATACTTGAATGTTTCCCGAAGCACCAATTCCATTGGATGTAAAATCTAAAGTTACAGGAAGATAATCGCCACTTGCAGCATTTCCTAAAGGAATGGTATAGCTTTTAGGTGCAGAAATATTTCCTGCGAGCCAAAAAACAGTTCCATATCCCGCAATGGGATCGGTTTCGCTTTGAATAAAACCTGTTGTTCGGGTTATAGCTGATGGTAAAGGGTTGATGACATATAAAGAGTAACTGTTTAAATCAAGAACCCTATCATTTAAATTTAGAGTACCTGTTCCGGTTGCTCCGGTTTCGATATCTCGTTGAAGAATTTTATTTCCGGTACCTGACAGAGTTAGATTATTAAAACGGGTAACAGAAGAACCTGAAATATTTTGCAATCCACCAAACATATTCACACTGCCCGATGAAGCTCCGAAGAGGTTGGATAAACTGTTATTTACGAAATCACCATTGAGTCGAATAGTACCGGAATTAGAAATGGTAGTTCCCACATTATTTTGAATGGCGCCATTAACTGTAATAGTGGCACCGGAAGTAATGGTGATGGCCACATTATTATTAGTCATTACCTGAGCCAAAGAAAACAAAGGGCCGGTAACACACAATAACATCGTAAACAAAAACCTTTTCATAAATATTAAAATGCTTACTAATCAATAATTTACTTCAAATATAGGGAATCCGGAAGGTGGTGTCAACTTTTTCGCCAAAATTACCAGATTTGGTAAGTGGTGGGCGATTAATTTTGGCCATTATTTAGAGAATGGTCAAAGTGCCTTACAGGCTGTAGATGAGTTGATTTTTAATTAATTATCTTTTTGTGAAGCACTTTGGAAAGAGCCTCACCGACGGAATGAACATGCAACTTTTCATATATTTTCTTAATATGGGAGTTGACCGTATTGTAACTGATCGCCATCTCAGAGGCTATCATTTTATAACTCATTCCATCAACCAAGTAATTGAGAACCTCTTTCTCCCGGTCACTCAATCCATAATCCTGGTCTTTCACCGGTGTTTGCTCTCTGAAAAAACTGATCACTTTTGAAGCAATGGTAGGTGTAATTGGAGCTCCGCCTGAATGTGCCTCAAAAATAGCATCAACTATTTTGGAGGCCGGACTACTTTTGAGCAAATATCCTGTGGCTCCGGCTTTTATTGCTTCAAAAATCCGCTCTTGATCATCAAAAACGGTTTGAATGATGATTTGAACTGCAGGGAATTTACTTTTAATTTGACGAGTGGCCTCAATCCCTGAAGTGCCGGGCATGCCAATGTCCATCAATATCACGTCCGGGTTCAGCGATCCAACTACTTCAGTAGCAGAATTAGCATCCGGGACGGAGTCAGAAAGAGTCAGACCTTCGGTAGCTTGTATCAGCAACTCCAAACTGTCTCTTCGGTCGCTGCTATCATCAAATATGAGAACCTTTATATTCATGTATCTTACAAAGATTACTAAAATATGCAGCTAATGCAATCACTAATTCAAGTGAGTGAATTAAAATGCGAGAAGGTTATTTCGCTCAAATTCACATTAAATAAAATGGAAGTACCGTTTCCGGGAGAAGAAGTAATAGTAAGTTCACCATTTAATTCTTTGGCTCTTGAAGGCATGGAGGCCATTCCATTTCCATTTTGTGTCACTTTCTGATCAAACCCAATTCCATTATCATGAACAGTCATTTTCAGGAAATTATTTTCAATCACTAACTCACACACAACATGAGTTGCTTTACTATACTTTGCGGCATTATTAATTATTTCTTTAAACAACAAAACTATATTTCTTCTGGCATCCATAGTAAAATGCATCTGATTAATTTCAGGTGATGCAATAATGGTAATTCTGATTCCGGTAAGTTCCAGTCGCTCCTGAGCTGAATTTCTGAGTTTGTTTACGAGTCCGTCACCTTTATCATTTTTGGAATGGATTGCCCAAACAATATCACTCATTGAATTCATCATACGCTGAGTACTGTCAGATATTTTCTGCAAAATACTTTTAGTTTTTGCTGCATCATTATCAACACTATTCATAGCCACCTGACTATAAACACCGATACTTGAAAGTGTAGAGCCAATATCGTCGTGCAAATCGATGGCAATTTTATCGCGCATGCCTTCGAGTTGTAATTGCATTTTTTGATTGCGATCGAGTTGCTCGATAGTTTTTAACTGTGCTTTAATTTTTTCCTGGTGTTCAAATTTTGCTTTGTATCCTAAGCCGGTATTGAAGAAAAATATTTCAAATATCAAACCTGTCATAGTAAAATACAAAGGATGGAGGTTATAAGTATCCATTAATCCGGGAAAGAAATTGAGGCCCATCGCAATGGCATGACCGGAGGCTGCGCATAAACTTCCTGCAAGTAAAAACCAGATCAGTTGATCGTGCATTAAATAGAAGAAGCGAACAAGCCATAATGTATACACAAACAAAACCAATATAAATATAGTTACTACCGGTACGGCAATATTTCCTAATCCCATAAATTGAAGGGTCAACATTGGCACTATGAATAACACATTGATCCATTCAACAATTTTTATTTGTCGGTTTTGTTCAGGAAAATTTTCTTTCATGCCAATGAAATATCTCGAAAATCGGAGATAAAAGGTATAGGGCAAGATGAGCATGATATCATTCAGCATTGCTGGAAGATATAACTCGATACTGCTGATAATTGAGAATCGCATGGATAAATCAAATCGAACGAAGAAATAGATTCCGATACAAAGGAGATAAAATAAATATTCGAGGTATTCTTGCTTTCGGTGGTAATAATGTTGAATTAGTACGTATAAAATCTGAAAAGCAATTAAAAATAAAAAAGCAGCCATAGCTATGATAGTTCCCGTATAATTAGAAAAAAAATCTAAACGGTCATCAGCAGCTTCCTTCGGGTGTACTAAATCAAATCCAAAGGTTGCCTTCGACCAAACTCTTTTAAAATGAATATATAGAACATTTTTTCCGGGTTTAAAAACGATGTCACCTCCTGAATAAAAATAATTAGATTGTTCAGAATTTGGAGGCAAGTTTTGATCAATAAAAATTCCATTGTGTTCGATGAATGCCTTGAGTTCATTACCAAAATAAAAAATTCTTACTACGCTTTTCACATCTTCTGGGTGAGGATTTTCAACAACAACCCTGATCCAGAAAGGATGATTTGCTGTTTTTTCCAAAACCATTGCCTTATCATTCGATGGGTGAAAAGAAATAAAGGCTTTTTCATCAGGGATATCATCAATTGAATTGCCAATATGATAGGAAGGCTGTCCTGAAAATCGCATGCCGGTGAGTGAATCCAATCGTATGATGCCGGGCATTCCCCATACCTCTGCGCTTGCTTGAAAAGACGCACTTATTCCGGCCCAAAGGAAAACAATGAAATATAAAATTCGAATGGTTACTGAATGGTGCATAATCAATTACTGTATTGACGATAATAAGTCTCACTAACTGATAAAGATAAAAAAAATATTATTCTATCTATGATTTTCTCAGAGAACAATAATTGAAAAGCCATGCAAATGAGGTGCGAAGAACGATATACTATGATTAACAATTGCAAAAAAAATCCCGGCGATTGCCGGGATTTTACTTTTTATTGAAAGATCAATGATCACCTGGAAGATTGGATTCGGGGGTTGCCGAATGCGGAACCGTTTGCGGGATAAAATCCACTTTAGATCCAGGTTTACTATAATCATAAGGCCATCTGTGAACCTCAGGAATTGCACCGGGCCAGTTACCATGTAAATGCTCAACAGGGGCAGTCCATTCAAGAGTAGTTGAATTCCATGGATTCTGTGGAGCCACTTTCCCTTTGTACATGCTGTAGAAGAAGTTGATGGCAAATATCACTTGTGCAACACCGGCAATCAAAGCGAATACCGTTATCAATTCGTTGATATTTAACAGTTGATCGAAACCTTCGTATGCTGTGTTTGCATAGTAACGTCTGGGCACACCTGCAAGACCAATAAAGTGCATTGGAAAGAATACCGCATACACACAAATAATTGTTAACCAGAAGTGAACATACCCCAGAGTTTTGTTCATCAATCGTCCATACATTCTAGGGAACCAGTGGTACACACCGGCAAACATTCCGAAAATTGCCGAACTTCCCATTACAATATGGAAGTGAGCTACAACGAAATAAGTATCGTGAAGGTTAATATCCAATGCAGAATCACCCAGGATAATTCCGGTTAATCCACCAGTGATGAAGAACGACACCAGACCGATAGCAAAGAGCATCGCCGGCGACAAAACAATGTTGGCCTTCCACAATGTGGCTATATAATTAAACACTTTAACGGCAGAAGGAATCGCAACTAACAAGGTTGTGAATACGAAAACAGAACCAAGGAAGGGATTCATTCCGGTAACGAACATATGGTGACCCCAAACGATAAATGAGAGGAATGCAATTACTAACATGGAACCAATCATGGCTTTGTAACCAAAGATCGGTTTACGTGCCATCGTAGCAATTACTTCTGAAGCAATGCCCAATGCAGGTAACAATACTATATATACCTCCGGGTGACCCAGGAACCAGAATAAATGCTGATAAAGAATTGGACTACCACCGGTGTGATCTAAAGGAACACCACCAATGAAAATGTCGGATAAATAAAAGCTGGTACCTAAACTCCGATCTGAAACCAGCAGCAGTGCGGCAGCAACTAATACTGGGAATGAAAGCACTCCCAGCATAGCTGTGATCAGGAACGCCCAAATTGTTAATGGCAAACGAGTCATTGACATACCTTTTGTGCGGAGGTTAATTACAGTAGCGATATAGTTGATACCTCCTAAAAGAGCCGATACAATGAACAACACCATTGAAACGAGCCAAAGTGTCATACCTAATCCGGAACCCGGAATTGCTTGTGGCAATGCGCTTAACGGAGGATAAACTGTCCAACCACCGGAGGCTGGCCCTGCTTCAATAAATAATGAACCAAACATAACAACAGAGGAGGCTGCAAAAAACCAGAAAGAAAGCATGTTAAGGAATCCCGAAGCCATATCGCGTGCACCCACCTGAAATGGAATCAACAAGTTACTAAAGGTTCCACTCAATCCTCCGGTAAGAACCATGAACACCATGATAGTTCCGTGAATAGTTACAAGGGCCAGGTAAAAGCCGGGATCTAACTTACCGTCTTTACCCCATTTACCTATCAGACTTTCCAGAATCGGGAATGTTTGATCTGGCCAGGCAAGCTGTAACCTGAAAATCATTGACATCCCCATCGCAAGAAACGCCATAAAAATAGCAGTCACCAGAAACTGCTTCGAGATCATTTTATGATCTGTAGTGAATATGTATTTGGTTATAAATGTTTGGTGGTGCTCATGATGATCATCGTGACCGTGACCATGGTCATGCACATCAATTCCTGAGGAATGACCGGCATGTGTATTATCTTTTACTTCCATCTTTAATTTATATTGATGTGCTTTAACTCTGTTACAATAACAATTAGTCTGTTATATATTGTTTTCAATCACTGCACTTTGTTCCTTAACATCGGCTGTTGCGGGAGCTGCAACCGGTACTGCAGGCTTTTCACCTTTCAGCCAGTTTTTAAATTCAGCAGGCTCATCAACAACTACTTTCATTTTCATATTATAATGAGCAACTCCGCAAACCTTGTTGCATAGCAATACATAATCAAATGTTTCTTTTTTGGTAATGACTCTCATTTCTGCTGTAGTGATGGTTGGTTCCATGTAAAACCTGGTGGTCATACCCGGAACACAGTTCATTTGTGTTCTGAAGTGAGGGAAGTAAGCTGAGTGAATTACATCGCGTGAATTGAATTCGAATTGAACAGGAACCCCTTTCGGAAGATGCATTTCATTTCCTTTGGTAATAATATCATCTTGGGCAGCAGGATCACTGTAATCAATTCCTAATGGATTGTCATCGGAAATCAGTTTATAATAGGATCTTCCAAGTTTATTGTCTTCGCCGGCATAACGGGTAATCCAGTTAAACTGATAACCATACACCTGAACCAACATACCATCCTGTGGATGACCTTGAGTCATTTTGTTCCACTCTTTCAAACCGGTTACAATTAATGCAGATAATACAATAGTTGGAACTACTGTCCAAATCAATTCAAGTTTGTGATTGTCGGGATAAAATAAAGCAAACCTCTTTTTGCTGTGTTGGTATTTGTAAACAAACCAAAACATCATTATTTGAGTAATAAAGAAAACGATCCCAATTACTGCAAAATTTATGTTAAGAAGGAAGTCTGTTTTTACACCATGAGCAGAAGCAGCTTCAGGAAGCATGAATGGTTGATACTTAATAGTCATATATACCATCAGCGCCAAGCCAACAACCATGAATATCATCAGCCCCAAGCTGTTCATGCTGTTGTGGCGTTTTTGTTCTTCCTCTTCATCTTCGTCGGAAAGGACGGATGCAAGCTGAGCGACAGTCATCAGCCTTATTACTACCAGTACTCCCAGTAGCATTGCGATTATCATCAGGAGGTTCATTAATTAATCTATATTTTTTTGCTGTTCAAATATCTTAACATGTACTATTTCTGTAATCAATTATATGGAGTGATGTAAACTCTCCTGAAGCAGGGGATGTTTTTCACGAAGCAGTGGCGCTTTGGTAAGCGCATTTTGTACTACGAACATAAATAAACCAAGGAATCCTAATGTGGTGCCAATTTCCATCCAGCCAATGTGCCAGTGTTCCTTAACCACTCCCGGAGTAACCATCAGGAAAATATCTATCCAGTGTCCAATAAACAAGATCACAGAAATTGTCATCAGAAGATTGAGTTTTCGTTTCGCATCGCGTGTCATCAACAAAAGGAATGGTGCAATAAAGTTGATGAAAAAATTGGCGAGGAATAATCCTTTGTAATGCTCTATACGGATCATGAAATAAGTAACCTCCTCCGGGATGTTTGCATACCAGATAAGCATGTATTGAGAAAACCACAGGTAGGTCCAGAATATGGAGAAGGCAAACATAAACTTACCGGCATCGTGTAAGTGATGTTCGGTGATCCATGGCATGTATCCTCTTTTTACAAGATATACAAGAATAAAATTCATCACAGCTAATCCACTGATGAACATTCCTGAAAAAGTATACCAGCCAAAGAGCGTTGAATACCAGTGCGTATCAATTGACATAATAAAGTCCCATGCAGCAGTTGAGGATGTTACAGCAAACAACACCAGGAAAATTGCTGCGTAGCGTTTCGCTTTCAGATAATTAGCTGTTCCACCCTCGATATCTTCTTTCAGCGACAATTTACGGAAGAGCTGTGTGAAACCAATCCAGATAGCAAAATAGGCCAACATTCTAATGATGAAGAAAGGCAAATTAAGATAGGCTGATTTTCCGGCAATGATTTTATCATATTCGGCAGAAGCAGGATCATACAATGCTTCGTGTAACCAATGGTAGAGATAATGACCACCGTTGTGCGCGGCAATATAATTTCCAAAGAAAACTATAAGCATCAAAGCCGCACCGAAAGGTAAAAATGCACCCATAGCCTCCAATATTCTTTTCAATACCACCGACCAGCCGGCTTCCGCTGAATACTGTACAGCAAGAAAGAAAGTGCCGGCAAGGGAGATTGTCATAAAATAAAAAGTGTTTTGCAGCAGATTCGACCAGGCCTGATGGCTATGTGTCAAAAAGCTAGCGGCGATGGAAATAACTCCTATCGCAATTAAAACAAACGCAATCGTTTTATTCTTTTGATTGAAAGTGTAATTCATAGTTTCTTCTGTTATTTATTCATGGCCACAGTTGAATCTTTCGGAGCAGCGGCTGTGGAATCAGCAACTGTTGTATTTCCGGAACCTGCTTTCCCCAGCTGGTGCACATACATGGTAATTTTCCACCTTTCTTCATGATTAAGCTGAGAAGCATGAGGGCCCATCAGATTAATTCCGTAGGTGATAGTATGAAATATTTTTCCATCAGTAAGATCACGCATATTTCCACCTCTGGATGAAACACCGGATACATAAGATGGAGGGGGGGGGAATTTTCCGGTTGCAATTAATGAACCATCTCCACCACCTGTTGCACCATGGCAATGCATACAAAAGTTAGTATACAATCTTTTACCTTCTGCAAGATTTAATTCATTCGTTTCAAACGGATTTTTTATATCATTCCCTGCCGCTATGTAGCCTTCGTTAGAAGACGGATAAGTGAAGAAAGTATAATTTCTAGGCACCGTGCCGGCAACAGGTAGTCGCGCCGATGAACTATCAGCGAATAACGCATTGGGCGCATACGTTTCATACGAAGGGGAACGATACATATCGGGCATATATTCCAATCCCGTATCTTCAGGACCACCTTTTCGGCATGAAACTGCAACAAACAGGATGTTGAGTAACAACAGTCCTGAAAACAGCTTCGATTTTGTTAGATTCATTGCTCTTGGTTTCTTTAAAGTCTTTACTGAAGCTTAATTTTTAACGTAAATTGCACCTGCTTCTTTCATTGCAGCGTGTGCAGCGGCTTTTTCAGCATCATCCTTCACTTCTATCGACATCACAAACCGGTCATCGGCCATGCGATCATCAATTACATGTGGTTCTACTCCCGGAAGAAGTTTGCTTCTAAGGAAGAAGGTGATGGCCATTCCATGAGCGGCACACAATACCGTGGATTCAAACATTACCGGAATGAAAGCCGGAAGATTTTTATATAAGTTGAAGCTGGGTTTTCCACCAATGTCCATTGGCCAATCCCAAATATTCATATACCACATCATCAGCAATGCAAGGCTGGTACCGGTGGCACCATATAAAAAGGCACATATTGAAATACGTGTTCGTTTTAATCCCAATGCATGATCAAGCCCGTGAATAGGATACGGAGAAATTACATCCGTTACTTTAAAGTTCTTCTCTTTTAATTTTGGAATAGCGCTCAGGACAAAATCTTCATCCTCGAAAATACCGTATGCCATTTTAGTGCTCATGTTTGTGGGCTCCTTTCTTTTTAGCCTGTGAACTGGAACTCTTTACTATAGTTTTTAATTCGCTCATTGCAATAACCGGGAAAAATCTGGTGAACAACAGGAAAGGAACAAAGAATAATCCCAATGATCCAATAAAGATTCCTACCTCCACCCATGTTGGTGAATACATTGTCCAGCTGGATGGAATATAATCGCGGTGAAGAGAGGTTACGATGATTACGAATCGTTCGAACCACATTCCGATATTCACGAAAACGGAAATAAAGAAAGTGGCAAATAAACTGGTGCGCAACCTACCTGACCAAAAGAGTTGTGGTGTGATTACGTTACAGGTCATCATACTCCAGTATGCCCACCAGTATGGCCCGGTAGCTCTGTTGATGAATGCATATTGTTCATATTCCACTCCTGAATACCAGGCTATGAAGAACTCGGTGATATAAGCTACACCTACAATTGAACCGGTGATCAGAATGATTCTGTTCATCATATCAATGTGGTAAATAGTGATGTAATCTTCCAGATTCAGAACTTTTCTGGTGATGATCAATAATGTTTGTACCATCGCAAATCCTGAAAAAATTGCACCTGCAACGAAGTAAGGCGGGAAAATGGTGGTGTGCCATCCCGGAACGAGCGATGTGGCGAAATCCATGGATACAACAGAGTGTACGGAAAGTACCAGTGGTGTTGATAAACCGGCAAGTACCAAAGATACTTCTTCAAATCGCTGCCAGTTCTTTGCGGTTCCGGTCCAGCCGAAACTTAAAACAGTGTACCAGAATTTAGAAGCTTTTGTTTTTGCTCTGTCACGAACAGCAGCAAAATCAGGAATCAAACCGGTGTACCAGAAAACCAATGAAACCGAGAAGTAAGTTGAGATTGCGAAAACATCCCATACCAATGGTGAGTTAAAGTTCACCCATAAAGAACCGTATTGGTTGGGTAAAGGAAGTGGCCAGTAAGCTACCCATGGACGTCCCATGTGAGATACAATGAATGAGGCTGCACAGATTACCGCAAAAATGGTCATCGCTTCTGCGGAACGGTTAATCGATAATCTCCACTTCTGACGAAACAACAAAAGGATTGCAGAGATCAGGGTTCCGGCGTGACCGATACCCACCCACCATACGAAGTTGGTAATATCCCACGCCCAACCTACTGTTTTATTCAAACCCCATACACCTAATCCGGTGCCGAGGGTGTAGGAAACCGATATGATCCACCATAAAAGCGCCAGTGAGGCAAGAGTGAAAGCCATCCACCAATACTTGTTGGCCTTCCCTTCAATGGGCCTGCATACATCCTCTGTAATCTGGTGAAGACTTTTATCACCGAGGATGAGTGGTTCCCTTAATTCTGATTCGTAGTGCATAATATAATTTGTCTGTGTCAGATTAATTTCAATCTCAGATAGCGTTAAGCTTTGCCGCCGCTGATGTCCTTGTTTCTTACCTTAGTTTGATAATATATGGAAGGCTGAATGTTGAGTTCTTCAAGTACATGATAAGCTCTCTCATCTTTAGCTTGTTGCGACAAACGGCTTTGTTTATCGTTATAATCACCAAAAATAATTGCATTTGTAGGACAAGCCTGTGCACAAGCAGTATTGATTTCTCCATCAATCGGACGACGTCCTGCTTTTTTAGCTTCCAGTTTACCGTATTGAATACGCTGTACACACATAGAACATTTTTCCATCACCCCTCTTGATCTCACAACAACATCGGGGTTCAATACCATTTTACCCAGCGAGTCGTTCATGTTGAAATCAAACTGCATATTATCGGAATACTTAAACCAGTTGTACCTTCTTACTTTATAAGGACAGTTGTTTGCACAGTAGCGGGTTCCAATGCAACGGTTGTAAGCCATCATATTGAGTCCTTCAGAACTGTGAGTGGTGGCTAAGACCGGACAAACGGTTTCACATGGTGCATGGTTGCAATGCTGACACAACATAGGTTGAAAAACAACTTCAGGATTTTCTGAAGGAATTTCCATGTCGGCAAGCATACCAATTTTACCTGAGCCTGCTTTTTCAGCACTTTCCTTAGTTGTATCACTTGAGTAATACCGGTCAATTCTGATCCAGTGCATCTCACGCGATTTGCCAATTTCATCTTTACCAACAACAGGAACATTGTTTTCAACCTGGCAGGCAATCACACATGATCCACAACCGATGCATGAGTTAAGGTCGATTGACATTCCCCAGAAATGGTTCGGTTTATCGTGACCGGGATTTTTTTCGGTCGCCCATAAATCCATTTCTGTGGCCTTTACTTTTCCCAAATAGGTTTCAAGCATCACATCAGGATTTCCTGATTTAGGATCCTTAACGTATTTATCAAGATTAGTTTCTTTAACTATGGCTCTTCCCATCATTGTATGGTGGGTTTGAGTAGCAGCTAATGCGTGATCATCATCAGCGGTTTTGCTTGCTGATGCGCCAGTTGCATAATAATGAATGGCTCCATTTTTCAGAGTTGCCATTTTATATGCGTTGAAACCAACATTATTTGCTGCTTTTCCTGCGCTGGTACGTCCATATCCTAAAGCCACTGCAATAGTTTGATCGGCAACGCCGGGCTGAAGATATACAGGACCTTTTACAGATACCGATCCAACTTTAACTTCAATAACATTACCTTGCTTGTAGCCTTGTGCTTCCGCAAAAGCAGGAGACATGGCGAAATAATTATCCCAACATACTTTAGAAATAGGATCAGGAAGTTCCTGTAACCATGGGTTGTTAGCCTGGGAACCATTTCCGATACCGGTTTTTTCGTAAATAGTAATTTCAATACCATCTGATTTCCCTGAAGAAACCGCCGCTGTTGCTGCAGCTGAAACATCTCCACTAAATGCAAGTGGAGCAATGGAACTTATAGTAGATTCATAAACACCATCCTGAAGCGATTTGGTCCAAAAGGCTTCAAAAACACTTACTGCTGTTTGATTAGGATAAAGGCTTTTGTTCCAGTTGGACTGAATGAATGCCAGGTAATCCTGATAGGGTAATCCTGCCCATTGAATCAAACTATCTTGCATCTGACGTGTATTAAACAGTGGTCGGATGGTAGGTTGAGCAAGACTGAATTTTCCTTTTACAGGTTCTGCATCGTCCCACGATTCCAGATAATGGTGATCGGGACAAACATATCCGCAAAGATTAGCCGTTTCGTCCGAAACAGATGCAAACGAAACTACGGTTGCTACTTTTTTGAGTGCATTTTTAAATCCTTCACCATCCGGATAAGTATATACAGGATTTGAATTGTTAATCAACAACACATCAACAGAACCGCTTTGCATTTCTGCGATGAGAGCAGCTACTTTTTCATCCACCCCTTGTCTCAAATTCGAATGAGAGTCGATGTTGATAGTGTTAGGATAATTTCCAAGTAAATTATTGATCGCATTTACAACCAACTGAACATTACTATCGTTTGAACCTGAAACAACGAGCGATTTTCCCCTGCTATTCCAAAGGTCACGAGCAGCTTTTGAAATTCCTTCTTCCACGCCGGTTGTGGCGCTTCCTGCGGACGTTGTTCCTGCCAAAGTAGCTAATTTATTATATAATGATACCACTACAGCACCTTGTTGACTCGGTTTCAATTTGTATCGGTGATCGGCATTTGAACCTGTAATTGTTAATGTAGATTCAAACTGATAATGACGCGACATTGATTTTTTACCAAAAAGTTTTCTGGTAACACCATACTGACGCGCATGTTCAGTTGAATTCACCCAGTTGCCTAAAAAGTCGGCATCTAAACCAACAATAACTTCAGCTTTATCGAAATTATAGGTGGCGAGAGCAGGTTTTCCAAATGACAATTCATTTGCTTTGATGGAACCTGAAAAAGAAACAGCATCATAAGTTACTACTTCTGTTCCCGGATACTTAGCTGCAAATTCAGCAAACAAAGCTTTAGTAGAAGGACTTATAACCGTAGAAGTAAGTACTCTTATTTTTCCACCCTTAGCTGCAGCGGCTTCCAGTTTGGAACGGATATCTTTATCGGCATCGGCCCATATTGCATCTTTACCTGCAACAACAGGTCCGCGTAATCTGTTACTATCGTACAATCCCAAAACAGAAGCCTGTACACGGGCATGAGTGGCACCTTTTGAAATTGAAGATGATTCGTTTCCATCAATCTTAATTGGACGACCTTCGCGAGTTTTAATCAACACGCTGGCATAATCGTGTCCATCCCAGAATGTAGATGCATAATAATTCGGTATGCCCGGGATAATTTCCTCCGGTTTAACGAGATAAGGAATCGATTTTTTTACAGGAGCTTCGCAGGCAGCCAAAGTTGCTGCAGCCATGCCAAACCCCAGAAATTTCAAGAAATCCCTCCTTGGGGTCGCTTCAGAAGAATCGGCTTTTTTGCCCAGAACTTCATCAGCGGGAAGATGTTCGAAAAATTCATTATTTTTCAGTCTGACAAACTCCGCGTCATTCCGGAGTTCCTCAACACCTTTCCAGTATTTTTTTTCCATATTGATTAAAGGATTGAATCTAAAACGGGAATAATATTAATAGTGGCAACGGGCGCATTCGATACCGCCAATTTTGTCCACGGTAAGTTTAGCATCGGTTCCGAATTTTTCCTGCAGTTTGCTATGTAATTCGGTATAGTATCCATTGCCGGCCATACTAACTTCGGTATCAAGGTGACACTGTATACACCATGCCATGGTGAGAGGTGAAAACTGTTTTACAACATCCATTTCCTGCACAGGACCGTGGCAGGTTTGACATTCAATTTTGCCAACCATTACGTGTTGGGAGTGGTTGAAATAGGCGTGGTCAGGAAGATTGTGCACACGGATCCATTGAACAGGCTTTGGATTAGGCCCGTATTTTTGAGTGTTTGGATCAAAATCGAGGGCCGCATAAATTTTAGCAATTTCAGTGGTTCCGTAAACCGGGCCTTGCTGAACGTATGTATGACAATTCATACAAACATTCGCAGAAGGGATGTTAGCATGGCGGCTTTTTTCAGCTCCTGAATGACAATACACGCATGAAATTCCGTTTTGTCCTGCATGAAGTTTGTGAGAAAATTTAATAGGTTGGGCAGGGGCATAATCTTGTGCGATTCCAATTCCTGCCAAGGCATTCCAACCTTTCACACTACCCCAAAAAGTGAGGATCACAAACATTACATATATAAGCTTCTTATTTCCACGAATCCAGTTTTTGGATGCTTGTTTAGAGGTAACCGGCACTGCCTCAGATAATCCTTGTTTGGCTCGAAGAGCTCTTTCCAGCCCACGCTTAACTTTTCCAAGAACCACAAACAGAACAACTAAAGTGGCAACAATAGACCAAAGCAACCAGGGAGTTTCGGGTTCAGCAGGAACTCCTCCGGGAACAGCAACACCGGGAGCCGGAGCGGCGGCGGCCTTTTCTCCTTCTGTTTTTACATATGCAAAAATTGCTTTAATTTCATCGTCAGCAAGTGCAAATGAGGGCATTGCAGTTTGATTGTACTCATTATACAACTTCACTGCATATTCATCGCCCGATTTAATTAGCGCTTGCGAATTTTTGGTCCATTTTATTAACCACTCTTCATTTCTCCGAGTATGAACATCTTTCAAACCCGGGCCAATGACCTTGTTGGAGCCTGTGCTATGGCACTGAGCACATTGGGCTTTGAAAAGAACTGCACCGTCGGGTTGTGCATATACATCTGGAACCGAGAAGAAAATCAGGGAGAAAAAAAATAGGTAAACCGACGTGATTTTGGAGGCGAACACGCTACCTTTCATAGGATTGATTTAGTTGTGAATGCAATATAATAGAAATACTACCCATTATATGGGGTGGGCAAATTTAAGACAAACATTTATGATTTGAAAAGCCCATGTATCTCTTTTGTAATTTAAAATGATTCTAAATAAGAAAGTGGGAAGAAACGAGGGTCTCCGTAATGTAACTGTTTATATATTAATTATTTGCGAAAATTCAATTTTCATTTTGCCGGTTTCCCGAAAAAATTAATCGTTTAATACATCGTTTTTAACCTTCCAAAAGGTAGTATTCAAAACATAAAATGAAGCGTTCTTCATGCCTCCTCATTTTTTCTGATCATGATTTCGGCATAAAGTGGGTTTTAAAACGTCATAACAACGTAAATTCTAATATTCGTTTCACCATGCAAGTTTGGAATTATTCCTCTAATTTTGGCTCAACATGAAAACAGCTACATATATATTATCCCTCTTGTTTTTTTTGTTGATGATGCCAAAAACAAGTTGGTCGCAATATTCAATGAAAACACAGGACAGCCTGGTGAAAGTTTTGATGAGCCGCCATATAGCTATCAATCAGGCCAAAAGAACCATGCCCGGTTACAGGGTGCAGATCTATTTTGGTCCGCAACGATTGAAAGCCACTGAAGTAAAAACCGACTTTTTACATATATATCCTAATGTTGGATCCTATTTGGTTTACCATCAGCCTAATTTTAAAATAAGGGTAGGTGATTTCAAAACCCGCCTCGAGGCGATGAAGTTTTTAAAAGAACTCCAGCCGCTATACTCCACTGCATTTCTTGTGAAAGATGATGTGAAGTTGCCGGATTAGTAGTTGGCGGTTTTCAGTCGGCAGTCGGCTCACCACATCAACAGGGCTGTTACTGAGCGAAGCCGAAGGGCTTTCTAAATTTTAATTTACCTTTGGCACAAAGATTGTCTCTAAGCCCAAAAATTTCAATTATTTATGAAAAAAATAATTCTGCTTATTTTACTCATTCCGGTAATGGCAACGGCGCAACGATGTCCTTCGCCAATGCCTGCCAACATTTTTAAACAACACTTGAATCAGCTCGCGCTGCAGCCTAATGATCAGCAAAAGCTACAGCTTGCCAAAAACATTTTGCCCGGATCGTGCATGCTGAGTTCACAGATAAAAGACATTGCTATGGTTTTTGGTGGTGATTACTATCGTTTTGAATTCTGCAAACGGGCATGGAAAAATGTTTATGATCCAAATAATTTTTATGATGTGTATGATGCCTTTGCCAGCTTTTCTAACGCATTGAGGCTATATGATTTCGTTAACCGTGAGGAGACCTCTGCCCCTACACCACCAATTGTTCAGTTCTGGTACCCTAATTTGGCTTACCCTGTTGCAGTTGGCTATCGTGGTATAACGGGATGTGATCTACCATTAGCAGAAAATGATTTTGAAGTACTTTGCAAACCCGCAATTCTTCAAAAAACAGATGCTGCCAGAAGAAGCGAAGCATTAAAAATTGTTGCTAATAATTGTTTGTCATTAGGCCAGATTATGAAATTGTCCACACTATTCCAACTCGAATCAAACCGACTGGCTTTCATGAAAGAAGTCTACCCCAGAGTGCATGATCTTGAAAACTATTCGTTTGGCACGGAAGTGTTTTCACATGTACCATACAAAAACGATTGGTTGGCATATTGCCCCACAATTATTGACCCTCCCGTTACACCTCCAACTGCGTCTCCGGTTGTAATTTGCGAAGTTACTCAGCAGGATTTCGAAGATATCAAAAGAAGTATTGGAAATGTATCGGTAAACAGTACGAAACTTACACTAGCTAAACAAATCATCAGTACAAAAAAGTGTTTCACGGTTCGTCAGATAGCCGGAATCATTGAATTATTTTCCATCGAAAGTTCCCGACTTGAGATTGCACTTTACAGTTACGATTACTGCATCAACAAAGCCGATTACTACCAACTCACCGAATCATTTTACACTACAGGTAGTAAAGATAAACTACTGGAGTTTATTAGTAACAAATAACGTAACGAATTACGAATCGGCTCCGCCGTACGAATCTACGAATTTACGAATGGATTTTTTTTACGCTTTATATTTCACACTTTGCAATATGTGTACAATTTTCCAACAAACTGCCTTTACAGTTTGTTGGAAATATAATTAGGAAAGTTCAGCACTTGCCAATGGCAAGTTGCCGTAAAATTCGTAGATTCCTACCTCGCCTTTAGGCGAGGCATTCGTAAATTCGTAGATTCGTACCCGAAGGGATTCGTAATTCGTTACGTTCGTAGATTCCTACCTCGCCTTTAGGCGAGGCATTCGTAA
>Ga0105046_10007391_pt1 | contig 17308 bp, 14 predicted proteins | sample MAT03_FD_78385 | JGI IMG/M metagenome (GOLD analysis project Ga0105046, IMG submission 78385) | Freshwater microbial communities from Lake Fryxell liftoff mats and glacier meltwater in Antarctica - MAT-03 (megahit assembly) | ecosystem: Environmental > Aquatic > Freshwater > Ice > Liftoff...
CGAGACGAGTGGTGGGGTCACTATTCATTCCACGCCGAAACACAGACCGGCAGGGAACGCCAAATAGCTGGACAAGCACTGGCCCGTCCGAGACATCGCCAAGAAACTATCCCAGAGCCGAACTGCAACCCACATATCCACGGCCGTCTATCTGTTACGCTGAGCAGCGCACCTTCGCCCCCGTCCCATATGCGCCCAACCCGACACAAAATTGACTTGTCCCCATACCGGCTGATATTTGGCCGAGGTGGGGATACCTAATGACAATAAGCGAGGCGATCATACCCGAAATTGAGGCGGGCGAGTGCGTCGAGGTTGCGTGCTGACGGCGGCCTTTTCCCTTCTTGCAGCTCTGATCGTCACGACGGTCATCCGTGTGGGCGGGTGTTGGCACGAACGTGTCCTGCTCGTCAGTGTTCTCTTTGCAGCGGCCCTTTCGATTTCTTTTGAACTCCTGAGCTTGCTGGACTCACTCACATTTCAGTACGTGCGCATTGCGCTGGCGGCCTCTATCGGCGCCGGCGTTGTGTTCGCGATCTGGATTTCCCGGACCAATCCCGAAGATGCGGAGGCGAGCAGCGCATCGGGTTCGGCCTCCGGCGGTCATGGATATTTCTCCATCGAATTCCTGATCAGCGCGGTAATCTTCGTGCTTCTGGCTGCGGCCTGCTTCACTGCAGTATCGAGCACTCCAAATAATTGGGACTCGATGACGTATCACCTGCCGCGAATTGAGCATTGGCTGCAAAACCGGAACCTCGACCACTACCCAACTTCCATTGGCCGCCAATTGGATTCGAACATCCTTGCAGAGGAGTTGATCCTAGCTGCAAGGTCGGCAGTCGACGCCTATCCCGTCGCAAACCTTGTCCAATGGATCTGCTTTGCCGGTTGTATTCTCGTCGCAGGGGAGATTTGCCGCCTCATTGGGGGCAGCGCCCTTGCGCAGGGAATGACACAGCTGGCGGTGGCCACCTTGCCGATGGCCATTCTCCAGGCGTCGAGCACCCAGAACGACCTAGTCGTAGCATTCTTCGCGGCGACCTGTGTGTTCTTTGTTCTCCGCCTGCACCGCAGCCACGCCGAGGTCTTCCTGATCCCCGCGATCCTGGCCGCCGCTCTGGCGTTCCACGCCAAAGGTACTGCAATTCCATTTCTGCTCGGATTCGCATTGATCTACGGAAGCGCAATATTGATTCGTCGCCAATCCTCGCAGTTCTGGCTAAACGGCGCTGCATCCCTGGCGTTGGCCGGGTTGATCCTCGGCGGATTCCTCAGCCGCAACCTCCTCCACTACGGTAGTCTGGTTGCCCCATCCTCGGCCATAACCCAGATATCCGAACCGAGCTGGCGCGCGACCCTGTTGAACGCAGTCCGGAATATCGGCTCGAACCTTTATCTTCCCGGTCGGCCGGAAGCGCCCCTTGTCACCCAAACCGTATCCTTTGTGCAATCATCTCTTGGCGTTCCGGCGCCTGACAGCCGCTACTCGTTTCTTTCTTTGCCGTTCGATGCCGCAGGTACCTACAATCACGAGGATTTCGGACCGAACACGCTGCATACTCTGCTGTTTGTGGTGGTACTTCTTTTCGGTACATTCAATATCCTTACGAGGCGCATGAAGAGCCCGGAACCCCAACTTTATTGGTTGGCCTGTCTTATCTCTGCGATCGCTTTCTGCACGATTGTGAGATGGCAACCCTGGATCGTCCGGCTCCAACTGGGCGGATTCGTCCTTCTGGCTCCAATTGTCATGCTGACTCTATCCCGAATACGGGCAACTCTCATCGGTGCAGGGCTTTTGCTCATCAGCATCCCCGCGATCCTGCTGGCGTTTGTCAACGACATCAGGCCGATTGTCGGAGAGCGATCGGTTGTAACGTCGCAGCCTGAGCAGATCCTTTTTGCCAACCGGAAAGACCTAAGGGTAGACTATGTAGAGTTGGCAGATCGTGTTGCCGGTTTACGGCCTAAGCGCGTCAGTGTGGTCGTCGGATCCGATGGCTGGGAGTTCCCTCTTTGGTATCTGCTCGGACAGCGGCTTCCGGCGGAACAAATGCCGGTAATCGTTCATGCGCTCGACGAGACGCGCCTCGATCCGGCATCCGATTTGTTCGTTTACATTGATGCTGCTCCAGCACCCGCTCGCCTGAAAGCGTTCGAGAGACTTTCGGAGTCAGACCACCTCAGCCTATACCGGCGACGTCAGCCCGAAGAGTCGCAGCAGCAACGGCCATAGTGGAGGTCAAGGCAGATTGGAAAAGCGCCCGAACAAGCTGTCCCTGGTGATACCCTGCTACAACGAGGAAAGAACCTTGGCGGCTTGCGTCGAGGGAGTGCTCGCGATTGCGACTCCGTCGTTGGCGCTCGAACTCATCGTGGTGGACGACTGCTCGGGGGACGGCAGCCTCGCGGTCGCCCGGCAACTCGCTTTGCAGCACTCGGAGATAATCGTACTCAGTCACGACACCAACAAGGGAAAGGGCGCCTGCCTCAGGACGGGTTTTGCGCACGCCACCGGTGACTTCGTCAGCATTCAGGACGCTGACATGGAATATGATCCGCGCGACTTCCATCTGCTGCTGCAGCCCATATTGGAGGATCGTGCCGATGTCGTGTTCGGCTCTCGGTACATCAGGATCGAGACTCGCCGGGTCCTGTACTTCTGGCACACTTGGATGAACCGGACCCTGACCGCGATTTCCAACATGTTCACCAACCTCGACATCAGCGACATGGAGACCTGCTACAAGGTCTTCAGGCGGGAAATACTCCAGAGCCTTGACCTTCGAGAAAACCGCTTCGGCATCGAACCCGAGATGACCGCTCGGGTGGCTCAGGCGCGTGTCCGAGTATACGAGTGTGCTATCAGCTACGTGCCCCGCACCTACGAGGAAGGGAAGAAGATTAATTGGAAGGATGGCGTCTGGGCTTTGTATTGCATCCTTCACTACAGCGCACCGACTGCTCCAATACCAGTGCAAGTATTCGTGTATATGGTGGTCGGCATGCTAAGCGCCCTCGTAAACATAGCCTGCTTCGCGTCTCTACTGTCGCTTACAGGGAGCCTCACGCTCTCAACGCCCATAAGTTTCATCCTTGCGGCGGCTTTCAACTATGTGTTGTGCATCAGCGTCCTGTTTCGGCACCGAGCGCGTTGGAGTACGGTTGGCGAACTGGCAGCTTACGGCGCGAGCATTTCGGTTATGGGAGTGATCGACTACGCACTGACGGTCGGCTTGGTCTGGCTTGGCCTGGCTCCAATTGCCAGCAAGATCTTCGCGTCGTTGTCCGGTTTTGCCGGCAACTTCCTGCTGCGCCGCTTCTTCATATTTCCCCAGAAGCCGACCCATCGGGTTTAGGGCGTCGGCGGCGACCTTGCCGGCGATCTGTCATGGCCTGTAATAGCTGTCATATGGGCCGAAGCGCCACTTGGGAGCCGCGGGGTAAGGCGAGCAGGGCGGCGGAGCGAGGAAACATTGATCGCCCTCGGCCGGTCTCGTGTTCGAACCGTCGCTTTGCGTCTCAATCTCCGGAATTTCAATTCTATGGTAGCCGAGAAAGACAATCTCCTGGCCTTGCCCGAAACGCACCGAATAGGCGGCGCTGCAAGCCAGGGTCAGGCCGACCACCAGAACCGGCATGAACCGGCCATGCAGAAGCGAACCGACGGGGCGGGCCGTTGCCAGAAGCCAGAGCCCCGGCATCATGGCCAGCGATGCAATGTGGCCTAAGGCGAAACGCGGATCAGGGGCGGCCAGAAACCAGATGCCAGTCGCCGCTGCCGCATAGATCGAGAAGGCTGCTGTTGCAGGTAGCAAATCGCGATTCGTCGAACGGCCCGAGGAAAGCGCAGGCGCCGCAACGATGCCCGTCACGGACAAGCCGGCAAATGTCAACAACGAGTACTTGTTGTGAGCGAGCCACAGCGGAAGCCAGTCCCATCCGGTTAGATGTTGCAGGCCTGTGTTGGGCGCGCGCGCCCATGCCTTGATCCACATTATGTCATTCACCGCGCTTTGCGACGCATGCCAAAATACGGGAACGCAAGTTGATACTATGGGATAGACGAGGCAACCACTGACAATGAAGTTGCTCGCGAGCCAGGGCAAGAAGAGCGCTGCGGCTACAAGAATTCTGCATGCGGGGATGTCGCGTTCACCGCGCAGAATCAGTTCGAAGGTCAATAGCAGCGGGAACAGAACGACAAACGCTCCAGACAATTTGAGGGCAGCGGCAAACCCGGAAAAAAAGAAAGCCAGCACCAGAAGATTGCGATCGTTTCCGAGCGCGGCGGCGAGTCCGCAGTAGATGCATGCCGAAACAGCGATTCCCGACGGCAGGTCGGTAGAGGTCCATCCTATCCAATCGGGCATCGGCAGCGTCACACACAAATAGCCCAGCCAGAACATGGTCATGACATAGACGATTGAAGCGTTGTCCTGGGATTGGGCCCTCCAGATGCCCTCGACGACCAATGCAAGGAAGAACAGTCCAAATAGCGCGGTAAGCAGTGGTACGGCGGAGACATCCCCGCCAAACCAGCCAAGCGCAGACAAAGGTTCAAGCAACGAGTTGAAGCCAAACCTGCCATGCAGGTTTGCCAGCCCGAACACGATCTTGTCGGTTACCATCCAATGCTGGTGGGGGAGATGGTAGAGGCCACCGTCATAGCCCGAGGGGCGAAGCACGGCGATGGGCGTGATCGCGATGACAAGCGCCAGATAGACAAGCCAATCGCGGGGCGAGAGGCGGGGCGCCCACGATACGTGGAGAAAAAGACCAAGGGCAAGGAGCGACAGAGCGACAAAGATGCCGATAGGGACAAAAAAGTTGATGACAAGCGTCAGGGACGCCGCCACGAACAGGCCTGCAAGACCGGGTAGCCCTATCCTGTGGCCGGCATTTGTGCAGGCTGAACAACCCAATGCACTGATCAGCGGCGTTCCGAGTCCAATCACAGCAAGGCCGGAGACAAAGACCATTGCCGTTTTCACGAACATGCGGGTCCCCAACAGGCTAGATCGAATGCCTGCCCCAGATGAGGAAGGCGGAAACTTATCACGCGCAATATCTTCCGAGACCTGCCGCGAGGCGCTTGCCTGTGTTTCGGCGACCCCTTAGGAAAGCAGTATCAACCGAGCGACGTCCAGCAATGGCTATCAGCGGATTAGCACCAGTTTCGGTCGTCATACCGGCCTACAACGCAGAATGCTTCGTCGGTCAGGCGATCGCCTCCGTTCTGGCTCAGACATACAAGCCAAGCGAAATCATTGTAGTCAACGACGGTTCGACCGACCGGACAGCCGATCGCGTTGCCGCGTTTGTTGATGTCAGGTTGGCGAGCAAGCAGAATGGGGGGCCAGGCTCGGCCCGCAATTTCGGATTGCAGCATGCGACGCAGCCGCTTGTCGCGTTCCTGGACGCTGACGATTTGTGGACCCCTCGCAAGCTTGAGCGACAAATTGAGGCTCTGCGCAGGTCCGGGGCGCCGAAGTTTGTCTTTGGCAAGGCTGTCGAATTTCGTGAGCTGGACGCGGAAGGAGCGCCGGTACCCCTTGCCGATCCGGTTCAGTGTCAACTTCCCGGAGCACTTCTCGGAACGCGCGCCGCACTTGACGCCATGGGTCCCTTCCGTGAAGACCGCCGGGTCGGCGACGTCATCGACTGGTATGCGAGGGCACTGGATTCGGGCGTCGCGACAGATGCGCTTGACGAGGTGGTGCTCTTGCGCCGGCTCCACGAGAACAACCTCGGTCGAACCAGCAAGAATCCGTCGGCGGACTACCTGAATGTGCTTCGAACCGTAATCAATCGCCGAAATAGCGCGGCCAAACCTTAACGCGCCTTTGATATGCGGGTGCGCAGTGCCCGCAAGAGTTCAGGGGAACTGACCTTCGAGCTAAGCGACAGGTTGGCGGCGTGAATTCGCTTTTCGAGGACCAACCCGTCGAAAGGCAACATTTCAACTCCTTGTGCGAGCGCACGGCCAACCCAATCGACGTCCGATGCGATCAGAAATGCGTCATCGAACCGTCCAATCCGGTCGAGTATTGGGCGAGACACAAGCATGGTTCCTGGAATCGGGGCCTGGAATTCGGGACCGATCGTAGCCGGGTTCAACCCCGGAGGGATGCTGTAACCGGGCTCAAGAAAGAGCCGGACGCGGCCTACCGAGACAGCCGAGCGGTCGGCGGAGAGGCTGTCAAGCCGAGCGCGCAACGTCTGTGCGACCCATCTGTCATCGCTGTCCAGAAACCCGATGATGGGCGCGCGCGCCTCCGCGATCCCCAAGTTCCAGGCCGCCGCCAGCCGGCCGGTTGACTGCGCGATAACCCGCGCCCCGAATTTTCGCGCGATATCCACCGATCCGTCGCTCGATCCGGCGTCCACGACAATCAGTTCGATTGCGGTCAGCGGCTGTTCGGTTATGCTTGCAAGGGCTTCATCAAGGTAGCGGGCGCTGTTCTTGGTGGCGACAATGACGGAGACTTCCGGGTGCATTTGCTTCCTTGACGCGTATCGTTTCGCCGCTGGCCGTCGAGTGACCGGTTTGATAGCACACCAACCTGAATAGTCCTCATGCCATGATTGCCAAACGCCCCACTGTCATCTTCGTGCTGCCGAACCTGCAACCAGGCGGAGCGGTGACGTCGGTGTGGCTGTTCTGTCAGACTTTGATCACGGCAGGGTTCTCAGTGTCCGCCTTGATCCTCGGCAGTCGCTCTGAATATGCATTCGCCAAGTTTGCGAACGCCGGCATAGCGATCGCGGAGCGAGCCGATCTTGCCGAGGCGGACCTTGTCGTCCTGTGCTTCTGGAATACACCGGCTGTACACGCCTTTATCCGCGAACCCCACCCACCCCTTCGGGTCGCCTTGCGACCATGCGTCGAGGGCAATCTTCAGCCACATGTCATTACCCGCGAAGTCGCTGACTTTGCGGATGTCGTATGGGCCTCGGCGACGTCCACCCTGGACAATCCCAACATCGCGCGACTGCCATGCCGTACCCTCCATTTTCCACGTAATTTTGCCGACTTTCGGCGTATCTCGACAGGAAACCCGAGCGAGTTCGTGTCGGGCTATCTGGGCACGGTCGACTTCGTGAAGCTGCATCGAGACTACGTTTCGATGAGTGCCGCGGCGGGCATGGACATGGTGTTCGAGTTGTGGGGCGCGGGCGGCGCGAAAGCCGCCATCAAAAAGGAAGCGAAATCGATCGGGCGCGAGAACGACTTTCGCGTTATGGGAGCGACCGACAAGCCGATCGATGCCCTGCAACGCTTTGACGTCTTTGGCTATCCGCTTTGTCCTGACAGTTATTCTGCAAACGATGCGACCCTGCAGGAGGCCATGGCCATGGGCCTGCCTTGCGTGGTGATCGACCATCCCGGCAATCGCGACCTGGTCCGCGATGGCGAGACCGCACTTGTGGCCAGCAGTCCTGAAGCCTATTCAAAAGCATTGAGCGCGCTTCGACAGGATCCTGAATTGCGCGCGCAAGTCGGCGCGCGCGCCGCGAGTTCGATCCGAAAGTTCCACGCGGACAGGTCGAGCGGCGACATGCTTGGAGCGGTTTCGGATGCGCTGGCAATGCCAAAACGGGTGCGCAATGCGGCCGGCTTGGTGTTGAACGGGGCAGACCTGTTTGTGTCATCGCTTGGCGACAAAACGAATGCCTTCTCGCGCAATCTGCATGCGTTGCGGCAAGAGGTCGGCGGCCAGTCTGAGCAAGATGAGACGGAAATCGCCTCATCGAGCCCGGGCATGTGCAACGCCGGCGCGGGCGGCCTTTTCGACTACCGCGCCGGTTTCCCCGATGATCCCTTCCTGCGCTATTGGACCGCGCTGGTGTTCGCGCGAATGGGGCGATCCGCCGTGGCGTTGGCCGAGTTGCACGCCGCCCGGCGACTTGGCCTCGCACCGAGTATCGCCAACGAGCGCTACGCGAACCTTTCAGCCATTATGCAGTCCGGCGGGACTCCGGTTCAGCCCCCGCGTCATGACAACATCGACCTGCCCTGATGTCGCTTGCAACGCCGGTCGCATACATCGCATACAATCGGCCGTCTCATGCGGCACGGACATTCAGGCTTGTCGCGCAGGCCAAGCCTGAAACGCTGTTCATCATCCTTGATGGCCCCAAGGAACATGTGCCGGGAGATGCCGAGAAATGCGCCGCGGTGCGCAACCTGCTCTCGCAAATAGACTGGAAATGCACCGTTCGACCGAATGTGTCTGCAGACAACATCGGGTCGCGAAAGAGAGTACAATCCGGCCTCGACTGGGTATTCCGGCACGTAGACAGGGCAATCGTGGTCGAGGACGATTGCCTGCTCGATCCAAGCTTCTTCCAATTCGCGGATGAGCTTCTTGCCTATTATGAAAACGACAGTCGGGTTGGCATCATCTGCGCGCAGGGTGACGAGTTGCCGTCGAACGGGGCCAGCTATCACGCATCACGCTACCCTGTGTTGTGGGGGTGGGCCACATGGCGGCGCACCTGGCAGATCTATGAGCCCGACATCGAAAGCTGGCCCTCGACCAGGACAAGCGATCTCCTGATGAATGCCTTGAAAAATCCCCTCGCTGCGGCTTACTGGCGCGGTCAGCTCGATCGTACCTACGCAGGGCTCGACGCTTGGGACTATCAGGTCAACTATTGCTGCTGGCGGCATGACCTGCTCTGCATCCACCCTGCGGTTAACATGTTGAGCAACATCGGCTTCGACGCCGAGGCTACCAATACCGTGCACAGGCGCACCCCGTTTGGCGAAGCCACTTCGCGTATGGATTTCCCCATCCGACACCCAGCGACACTGGCGGTTTCGCAGGTACGCGAGGCGCGCCTTTTGGACTTGCACTATGGCATAAGTTCCGAGGAGGCGCTGAAACGCGTTCGAACGCGGGTGGCTATCGAGCGCGCCGGCGATGCCGGTTAACTGGTCGGTCCTGCACGTCATAAGCGGATTGTCGCGCGGCGGCGCTTCGCGGGCAGCATCAGCGTTGGCAAACGCCCAGGCACGCGAACCGGGCGCCAGGGTAGCGGTCCTGTCGCTGACCCCTGCCGAGGCCGGGGCGGGTGACGACCTGAACGGGGTCGCGCTGATTGACCGGGTCAGGTGGCGCGATGTCTTCGACCACGTTGCAAGCAGCGACATCGTCCATGCCCACGTCTGGAACGCGCCAGAGATGTTCGAATTCCTGAGGCTGCCTTTGGTGGCCCGCATAGTGATCTGGTTCCACGTCGCCAGTCGGGCAACTCCGCAGCGCATTCCAGCGGCTATACTCAATCAGGCCGACGCACCGATCCTAAGCTCTTCGGTCTGCGCAACGCACCGGCCATTCTCGCAGTCCGGGGCGCCTCTACCGACGATCGTACCTACCCGCGACATATCGAGCTTTCTTGCGATCGCAAGACGCAGGTCTTCGTCAACAACTTGCGGTCACGTCGGTTCGCTGGATCCACTGCGCGTGCCCGAGCATCTTCTGGCGCACTACGCCAACCCTCTGCTCGGGAACGTCCAGTTCGATTTCGCCGGCGGAGGTACCTTGCTCGCAGACATGCGCTACGAAGCGGAACAACGCGGCCTGCTCGGACGCGCGCGTTTCCATGGGCCGGTTGCAAGGATTGATGCGTTCCTCAGCGGCTGCGATATCTTTGGATGTCCGCAAGGACCGCTATCCTATGCGACATCCGACATGGCGATTGAAGAAGCCATGGCGGCAGGTCTTGCCTGCGTGTTGCTTTCCCCGGAAGGCGCAAGCGACCTCGTAGACCATCGCACCACTGGTCACGTCGCCAACAATATGGCGGGATATATAGCCTCACTCGTTGAACTGGCTGGCAACCCCGACGCGCGCCTCGAATTTGGAAATGCTGCTCGTGCCTATGCAGCGTCAGTGTTCCGGCCGGAACGGACGGCTGCATCGTTCAGGAACGTCTATGAAGGGTTGATGGCCGAGAAGAAGATCGCGCACAATGATCTGCGTATCGCGCCACGCGGTGACGAGTCGCCAGGCGCTGAAGCGATGATTTTTGCGTTTGGCGACGACCATCCGGAATTCCTGCGTAGCATCAATGCCTCAACGCCGACCGAAGCCCAGCTTGCCGACGAGGCCGTCGCCGCGCTTGAGCCACGTATCTGGAGCGCAACGCAAGGTGGTATTCGGCACTATCAAACCCGGTACCCTCGCGACCCCTGGCTGGCGTTCTGGAGCGGGCTTGGATACCTTCGTGGCAACGCTCCGGTACGTGCGATGCTCGACTTCAGGAAGGCAGTGGACCTTGGGTTCAACAAACTGCGGATTGCCGCCTTTGAGAAGGAAGGGCTGGCACGAGCGCGGCAGTGATTTGTGCCAGCGCAGATTTTCGTCGTCATGACAGTCTGCGTTGTAGACCTGGGCGCCGGACACGGCCATCATGCCCACTATCTCAAGCTGCTCGTCGAAGCATGGCGCGAACACGGCCGCGATGAGGTGTTGGCCATTTCCGTCAGGCGAAGTTTGCTCGACCGGCATCGTGACTTGGCGCTAGCGTCGGACGCAAATGTCGGGATCAATATCGTTCCCCTGTCGGTCGAAGCCGAAGCCGCGGTCGAAAGGTCTCTGTCCACCACCGAGGTGCCCATGGCCTCGGTTCTACCGCAGGGCAAGCCTGCTGCATCAGTCTCCACACTGTGGCAGGTCGCACAGAGCGTTGCATCGAGGTTCAGCGCCCGCCATTTGTTCCTCACTGACCTCGATCGACTTATGCCGGCTCTCGCCGGGCATCTGCCGGGCGCGTGCACCGTATCCGGGATATGGTTCCAGCCACGCTTCCACTATCGCGCCCTGAGTTGGCCCGGCGCTCCGGCAACAGCCTTCGAGGCGGCGGAGAAATGGATGGTGGCGCGTGCGCTCGCAAATCCGGACCTGCAGAATCTGCTGGTCCTGGATCCGTTCGCCGCCGCAAGGCTCGCTGATGCGTCGCAAGGTGGCGACAAGGTGCGATGGCTGGCCGATCCACTCGCCCGATACCCCTCGGCCGATCGCAACGCAGCAAGGCGCCGTCTCGACTTGGCTGATCGTTTTGCTGTTCTGCATTTCGGTGAACTCAGCCACCGGAAAGGAATCGTCGAACTTGTCACCGCCTGCGGAATGCTCAAGCGTTCCGTGGCGGACCGGATCGTGCTTCTGCTGGCAGGGTCGATGTCCGACCTAGATCACAGCCTCATCGCCGCCTTGATCGACAGGGCGCGCCAGGCCGGCTGCGCCGTCTTGGACATGCCGCAATTCGCTTCAGATGCCCTGGCGGGCGATTTGTTTGCCGGCGCCGATCTCGTTTCGGTTGCATACGCCCGTCATGCGGGGATGAGCGGCGTGCTGCTATCTGCCGCGGCACACGGTCGACCGGTCGTTGCGCAAGCCGATGGTCTCGTAGGCGCACTGACCAGGCAACATAACCTCGGAGCCGTACTGCCCGCGGGCGATCCCGCCAGCGTAGCGAAGCTGCTTGGATGCATTGTCGATGCTGGCAAAGTTGGGGGTTTCGACGCTGGCCAGGCTGTTGCGTTCGCGGAGCGGCACGATCCCGCCCATTTCAAAAAGGAAGTAATGCGGGCGTTGGCGCCACGCCGGTGACTCATGGACTGTCCGTCTCAAAGATCAGAACACTCCAATGTTCCGCCAATTGCTCGATCGCAATCTCAATTCAGCAATGTTCTTTGACGCGATCAATTCGGCCCATCGGCCGCCCAGATTGAACCCCTCCTCGGTCGACGGAATGACGACATTTCCGATTTGTTCGACCAGCTCGGCTTGTGCGCCCGAGACGACTATTGCGCGCGCTTGTTCCGATCCGAGAACAATCATGTTGCCGCTTACTCGGTTTGATCGCGGCCGAAGAAGCGATTCGGCTGATAGGACGGCAAGCTCGGCATATCGTTCGCGGTGCGGGGAGCCGCTCATCCTGGTGATGGACCGAGCCAGTCCCGCCCCCATAAGCGGCGCATCCCTATTCCCCCATGTATTGAGATAAAAATCGTACTCTACCGCACAGTCGCAATCGACAAAGAGGTTGCCGCTTACATCGATATCCCTGCCTCCGTTAATATGAATCGCCCGGGTGAAACCCTCTGCGCCATTTGCGATGCGGCAAAATACATTCTCCGTAACGGATATGCCGCTGCTGCATCTATCCAGATAGACCGCGCTCGCGATCTTGCGTTGCGCCCCGATGTCCCGGAACAGGTTCCATCTGATCCGATGGCCGCGCTCCAGCAGATTTTCGCCCGAATTCACGTAGATGGCGCCCATGTCATCGATCATTGCGACAACCCCCGAGAATATGCACGCCTCCACGAGGTGGTCATTTCCCGCCAGTTCGACCGCCATGTGCGGTGCGTCGAGAAATTCGCATTCGCGCACCGTCGTGCCGACGCCGATCAGTCGCACGGCGGGCTCGTACACCGGTTTCCTCCATCCCCAGCCGGAGAATGTGCACCTCTCCACCAGGCTGTTACCGCTTGTCAGCGTGTCTGGGCTGCCGGAGACAATGCGAACTGCGCACGTGCCAACGTCTCTAACCGTCGAGTCGAGGATCTGAATTCCCTGCCCCTCGATGTGAAATCCACCGGCCGCGAACGCTTGGGCAATACAGCCAATGATCGACACATTGTCACAGCCAGTGCCGTGTATCGCGTTCGCGAGGCCTCCATGGAACGACAAGGACTCAAACCGGATATTGCTGGTCTCATGCAGTCGCACGAGATGGCCTGGCATCAGGCACACCTCCATGGCGCCCGATCTCGGCGGATGAACGACGATCTGATTACCCGCGGGGTCCAGCCAACTCGTTCCAGGCTGTGCAAGCCCGGAACGCAGATTGTGAAAGGCAAAACGAATGAGCCGGGCACCCGTGTGGGGATATGGCGACGCGATTGTCAGACGATTGTTTGCGGCGTCCAAGGATTGAACGCGAGCGATATGCCACATCCAATCCGAGTCAAAAAGAAACTCGATCCATAGAGCCGGTTCATCCACGATCTGCCGAAAGAGGTCAGGGTCGATGGTAAGCACGAGCGTCGTTCCGCCGCTGTCTGGGAACGCCTCTGTTGAAGCGAACCATCCTTGCGCCGGCAAGCGCGCGCTCCTCAACAGGCCAGTTTCGGTCAGAATGAATGGGGGCGAAGGCGCTATTTGTCGGTTGAACCCGAAATCCCCTATCTCAGGTCGAGGATCGGTCGCGGAAATCCGAAAGGTCTTCAATGCGGGATTGAGCCGGCAGACTTCGTCGGCGGGAGCCGACGCCACGGTTTCCGAAGCTCCCGAAACGACCGCGCCATCCAGTCCGCGCAGAATGCTCGGCGACCGGCTCGTTCCCGCGTGTTCGGGGCCGAACATCAGCGATCTGTCGAGTCGATGGCGGCCAGCCAGCAGATTTATGATCAGGGCTGCGTCCGGTCCCGGCCCTCCCCCGGCTGCCCACGCTTGTTTCAACCAGTCCAAGGCACGATGAAGAGTGCGAAATGGCGCATGAATCGAGCCCGGTCCGTCGTCGCGCCCGGCAGTGTCCACATATACTTCCATCGGGGCTTTTGTCCGTGAGTTTGCGTCAGCAGTTCTCAACGAAACGCGCAACGGTTCGGGCGACTTCCTTGCGATCGTGCCCGGCGTTGAGACGGTAGCATGGGACCCGCCGGCAGAGTTGCGCGACATTCGCCAGGGTCGCGGCCGCGGAAGATGGGAACATGCCGACGTTGTCTGAAGCCAGCAGCTGCAATGCCGAGCCGGGCCCGCTTTTTATGACGGTAGATTGTTCCCCGGGGACAAGGTTGCATTCGAGGATCGCAACAATGCGAGCCTGCGCAACCATCTGGCCGGGAGAGAAACGATCAACATAGAGCAACGCCTTTCTGTCGTCCGCGGTTCGCGGCAGGCGCAGAAACCCGTCGATGTTGCCGAGGCCAAGCTTTTCGGAATCAGCGAGAAAGAACTTGGCCGGGCAGTAGAGGCTATGCGCCCTGAGGTTTGTTGGATCGACCACGATCTTGTCATCGCCAAGAAATCCCATGCCGACGGACAGGCAGGAAAGGGTTGTCGTCGATTTTCCCGCTCCCTTGCCGCCAATGATAAGAACAGCCTTGTCGCCCCTGGCGACGCATGCGGCATGAAGAATGGGCATCATCCGCGAACGGGTAAAAAATCTCGTGAACAACGCGCGAAAGGGTGCGGACAACTCGTAAGACGGCAAGTCTTCCGGTTTGCGGCACCAATACCCCGCCCGCCCTTCCGTCTCGTCAAACACGCTCAAGGCAGACATCGGAAGATTCAGGTGGGAATAATGCTGTCCCTCGACATAGCCCCCTACTTCACCGCAGGCGCGATAGCGGTCCGGTGCCCACGGCAGAGCGGGGATCGTCGCGTGGACGTATGCAGGGTCTGCTACAGTCAGGCGCAGGTCCGGTCGCGGCGAAGGATCCGAGCGCAGATGTGCGATCGAAGGCGACAAGAGTTCAAACAGCTTGGGTGATCGAAAGCCGATGACGACGTGTTGATCGGCAATGCGATAGGTTTGCTCGATCGCATCGCCTCCGCGAGCAAATTCGATCTCCCGCAGCGTGTCCTTGACAAAACGTTCAGCGTCAAGCCGGTTCACGCGGGCACTGGCCAGCCAACTTCATCAACGTCGTGAATTGGATCTAGAAGCAACAGCGCTTCCATGTCGGAATATTTCACAACGTCCGGAGGTGAATAAGGCACCGCAAAATTCGCCGTGCTTCCCTCTGTGCTGTGGTCTGGCACGATGAGTTCTTCTTCGATGAGTTTCTCGATAAACTTGGTTGCGGTATCTGAGGCCGTCTGGTCGCCCGCGTGCGCGGCAACCTGTGTAAGAAGCACGCCGGTTGGAACACCTGCGCGCAAAGCGTCCCAAAGCTCCGACCCGGTTCCGCGGATCGAGTAGTACGTACCTTTGTCCAAATTTATGACGACGGACTCGTTGTCGATAGTCTCGGCAACAACCTTCGGGCTGTTCATTCGATAAGAAGCCATTGCATCCTACAGCATTTTTCTGCGTCGCCGTCTTTTCGCACGGCAAATTCGTCGTAGCAAGTTGATGTACGACGCCTTATCGATCCGCGTATGGGCAATCTTATAAAGCGAAAACTCGCATCCAGCGATATTTCCATGCTTCGCGCATCGTTGCTGTCGGGCGATGCGGCGCGCGAAGCCTTCGAGGCTTGGCGGCCAAGCCTTGATTGGGCCAACATCTCACGCAGCTGGCAGCGTCTGATGCCTCTGCTTGAGCGCAACCTGATGAAGGAAGGCATCGACGATCCGCTGCTTCTTCGCTTTCGAGGACTGCGTCGATACTTCTGGCTGCGAAACCTCAAGCAGATGAAAATTGCAGTCGACGTAATCGACCAAATGCGGGCCGCGGCAATCCCTGTTCTTGCATTGAAAGGCCTGTCGCTCGTGGCCTGCTACTTCAGCGACCGCAGTCTCCGCCCGATGGAGGACATCGACCTGCTCGTAAAGCCAGAGCATTTGCCGGCGGCAACGGAAACGCTGCGTCGCCTCGGATTTGACCCGCTCAATCTCCGTCATCGCGCTCTGGTCGAACTCGAACGTAGGCGCGAGTTTGCCGGCTGGCCGTTTCAGAATGCGCAAGGCGACTATTTCGATCTCCATTGGTCGGCGCTGCATCTTGACCGGAGGCGACAGCCAGACGGTGACCTCTGGAATTCCGCGAAGGAAGTCGAGGTCGACGAGCGGAAGATCCTGGTGATGGACGCCGCCGATCAGTTCATTCACGCCTGTGCGCATGCAGTGCAGGATCAGAGTGCCTCCGCTCTTCGCGCGGTAGCCGACTGTGCGACAATCGTGGCCGGTGAAATCGACGAGGTGCGGCTCCAGCGACGCGCGGAATTCCATCGGTTGACACCGGCGGTGTCGGACATGGTTGACCTGCTTGTCAATGACATCGGCGTCGAGGCGGCGAGGAGCCTCCGGAAGGGTCGTGGGCGTTCCATACACCGCATCGACCTTCACCTAGCCTCCGGATCAGCTTCGGCCGGCACAAAGACGAAGAATATCCTTCGACAGGCTGCACTGATGCGTCGGGGCGACGATGCCCTGTTCGACCAGCCACTCGCTGCAAGCGTGTGGCGGGTCCTGTCTCACGGGCGTCGGGATTTGGCCGCACCGTTAAAGCAGTGGCTTTTCAGCGGGATCGGTCGCCCAAGCATACTGCGCAAAGTGTTGGCCTCCGATAGCTATCTCTTACCGATTGGTCTCTACGGTCTACCTGTCCTGTCGCAAGACATCATCAGCGATGGTCTCTGGGCGGGATTGGGTCCGGGTTGGTCAGTTGACGAAAACTCGGGCAGATGGACTATTGGAGCGTCGGCGAGTTTATGGTGGCGCTTGCCCCAGACATCCCGAGGAAATGTAGTGCTGATGCTCCGACGAGAACGGATTGGTCTCACGAAGCGGCCGGTCCAGGTCGAGATCAGAGCGAACGATGTCAGGATAGGAAAATTTTCTCTTGCCGAGACTGATGATTTCCCGGATAAACTGAACATACCGTTCAAGGCGATTCACAACCAAAGGGCGTTAGTGGTCAGCTTGAATTTTCCGAAGACGGTGCGTCCTGCCGAACTCGGCCTTTCGGATGATCGACGGGCGCTAGGCTTGCTGATAACTTCTGCCAAGGCTTCAGAGATGCTTGATGAGTGACAGTGACTCCAGGCCCTTGGCCGGGGCGTTTAACCCGCATTCGCCGGATGACACCGTGATTTGCTGCAATTTGGTAGCGATTCAGATATAATAATCAATAGCTTAATCTGGATCGCGCGAGGCCATCTTGGAGAATCCAACGGGTTAATCGGTCAATGGTCCGCTCCGGCTCGATTTCGACCGCCGCGTCAAGCTGGAGTTCCATGGCTCCCGGATCACCTCCGATGCCGGATTGCTCGCCTATCGCGAACTCGACGATGCCCTCGGTCTCAGCGCAATGGCCGGGAACGTGCTCGCCGATGCGCGGACCGGCAGGAACGGCAGCCATGCGCTGGTCGGTCTGCTGCGGCAATCGGTGTTCGGACGTCTCGCCGGATATGATGACGTGAACGACGCCGAACGCTTGCGCCATGACCCGGCGATGCGCTGGATCGTCGGTGGCAAGGCGGCTCAGGGTTCCGCGGCCTCGCCGAGCCAGATGGGTCGCTTCGAGACGAAGTGGCTCGCGGCGTCCAACAACCTCCCGGCACTCGCCGACCTCTCCGGCCAATGGATCGACGGCGTTCATGGCCGCCGTCCGCCGCGAG
>Ga0105046_10007392_pt1 | contig 17307 bp, 19 predicted proteins | sample MAT03_FD_78385 | JGI IMG/M metagenome (GOLD analysis project Ga0105046, IMG submission 78385) | Freshwater microbial communities from Lake Fryxell liftoff mats and glacier meltwater in Antarctica - MAT-03 (megahit assembly) | ecosystem: Environmental > Aquatic > Freshwater > Ice > Liftoff...
CCCATGGCCATGAAACCCGGCGAACGACGCCTGCAGATCCTGCAGACGCTTGCGGCCATGCTCGAGAACCCGCGCAGCGAAAAAGTCACCACAGCCGCGCTGGCGAAGAAACTCGACGTGTCGGAGGCGGCGCTGTACCGTCACTTCGCCAGCAAGGCGCAGATGTACGAGGGTCTGATCGAATTCATCGAGACCACGCTTTTCTCGTTCGTCAACCGGATTACGGTGGAGACCACGGAAGGCGTTGCGCAAGCCGAGCAGACGGTAGTGATGATGCTGTCCTTCGCCGAGAAAAATCCGGGCATGACCCGCGTGCTGATCGGCGAGGCGCTCGTCAACGAGGACGAGCGACTGCAGGCGCGCATCAACCAGCTGACCGACAAGCTCGAGGCGGCGCTGCGCCAGTCGTTCCGGATTGCGCAGGCAGCCAATGGCTGGCATGGCGACCCGCAGGCCGATGCCGCGGTGCTGATTGCGTATGTTCTGGGCCGTTGGCAACTCTTCGCCAAGTCGGGTTTCAAGCGGCTGCCGCAGGAGGGTTGGCCCTTGCAGCGCAAGTTCCTGTTCGGTTGACGCCGTTGCGCAAAATTCGCGGCATCGTAGTGGCGCTGGCACTGGCTGCAACCGGCATGGCCGGCGCCCAGACGGCGCCTGCTACTGAGCCGGCGGCGCCGGCTTCGCGCTGGCAGCCGGAGGTCGAGCGCCTCGACCAAACGTATCGCGATCGCGTGGCCACCGCCACCGACGGCCGATCGCAGTGGATCGCCGGCCAGTTCGAGCTGGGTGACCCGGCCGCCGGATCGGCACGGTACCTGCGCGCGCGTACTGAAGTCCCCGCCGAACGCCTGTATCTCGCGGCGCTGGCTGCCGCCTGCCTTGAGCCAGTGCAGCCGCGCCCACCGGCATGCGATGCCACCGATCGCCTCGCTGACTGGGCGACGCGGGATGCCGACAACGGCCTGCCGTCGTTGTTGCTGGCGGAGCGCGCACGCCGCCGCAACGACACCGCCGGCATGATCACCTACCTCGACGAAGCCGCAAACCGCACCCGTTTCGACGACTACTGGACGCGCGGTGCCGTGGTGTTGTGGGAAGACATCGCCGCAACCACTACAGGCGCCGATCCCGCGTCGCGGGCGATCCTCGCCTCGGGCTACCTCCTCCTGCGTGGCGCCTACGGCGGCGACGTATGGCGCTCGCTGTGCCGCGAACCCGTGGGCGGCAACGAAAGCGTGCGGGCGGCGTGTCATTCGGCAGGCACGGCGTTGGCGCAACATGGCAACACGTGGTCGTTGCGCCTGGCCGGCGCACGCGCTGCGGAACGCAACGCAGCCACGCCGGGGGAGACGGCCGATGCCGCTGTGCGCTACCTGCAGCTGCAACAACGCGCATCGGCCTGCGCGGCGCAGTCAGACACTCTCTCTGCAGCTTTCGAATCCACCGACCCTGGCATGCGCGAACGCGCGCTCAAAGCCTGGGAACGGCGGCTGCTGCGCCAGGGTGCAGACGGCGAGGTCGCGGCCTGCGGCAACGCGGGCTGACGTCAACCCGGCATCAGGTCGCCTGTACGGTCGAGGGGGCCAGTACGCAGCCGGCGATCTTCCAGCGGCCGTCCTTCTGCTTCTCCATCTGGTAGATCGCGACCAGCACCGTGTTGTCCGGCAGGATGAGGCGCAGCGGCTGGACCACGCTGCCTTCAATGAAGGCGCCTTCGAGAAAACGCGTGGCGCGGGCATCGAGCAGCGCGGCATAGCCATTGCGCACCATCCGCAGGAAATTCTCGGGCGTCCCGAACTGGCCGCGCAGCGCCGGCGTGGCGAAGGCCATGGCCTTGGCGCCGTCCCCCGCAATCAGCGCGTTGCGTTGTTGCTCGATCACCTGCTCGATGGCTTTCCACTCCGCGCGTGGCATCGTGGCGGCGCCGGGCGGCGCGGCCTGCGCGAGCGGCGCCAGCACCATCCCCGCCAACACGAGACGCAGCAATGCGTGGCCGATATTCACGCGGGTCTCCCGGTGCAGACCGGGCACGCCGGATCGCGCGGCACGCGCAATTCCCGCCACTGCATCGACAATGCATCGAGCAACAGCAGGCGTCCTGCCAGTGACGTACCGACCTGCGCCAGAAGTTTCAGCGCCTCAGCTGCCTGCATTGCGCCCACGATGCCCACCAGCGGCGCGAAAACACCCATCGTCGCACAGCGTGTTTCCTCAAGTTCCTCGCCCTCGCCGAACAGGCAGTGGTAACAGGGCGACGTTGCATCTTCAGTGTCAAATACTGCGATTTGCCCGTCGAAGCGGATCGCCGCACCCGACACCAGCGGTCTGCCGGCGCGCACGCAGGCGGCATTCACCGCATGGCGCGTGGCGAAGTTGTCGGAACAATCAAGCACCACGTCGGCAGCGGCCACGAGATCCTTGAGTGAAGTGGCGTCGACGCGCGCAGCAACACGCTCGATCCGGATTTCCGGATTCACCGCGGCCAGGCGCCGGGCCGCTGCGTCCACTTTCAACGCCCCGATGTCGGCGGTGGAATAGAGGACCTGCCGCTGCAGGTTGGTGAGGTCGACGCGGTCGGCATCGCATAGCGTGACCGTACCCACGCCCGCGGCCGCCAGAAAATGTGCTGCCGGTGCACCGAGACCACCCATGCCGATGATCAGCGCATGCGCCTGCGCGAATCGCTCTTGCGCATCCGTCCCGAGTTCCTGCAGCAGGATGTGGCGGCTGTAGCGAAGGAGTTGTGTGTCGTCCATGGCGATATTGTGCCTCTACTCTGCAGGCAGGGCTAAAAGCCTCGCCTACAGGTGCGGTAGTCAATGACACATCGGTCCGCGAAAATGAAAACGCCCGGCGCGAAGGCCGGGCGTCTTGATACGACTACGAAGGAACGCGCGTTATGGCTTGACCGGCACTGCAGTGTTGCTGGCCACGGCCTTCGTCGACGTGACGACCGGTGCACCCTTCAGGTGATTCATCGCCTGCTGCAGCTGGAAGTCGTCGCTGGCGCCGAACTCGAAGCGCGGCATTGCCGGCGCGACTTCGGCCTTGTTGACACCGTCGGGCTTCAACTTCGTGCTGCCCGGGGCGGGGGTTTCCGGCTTGACCGCTTCGGGTTCCTTCGGGGCGCCGCCCTTGTTGGTCTCGAGGTGACGCTCGAGGTTGGCTTCGCGGATACGCGAACCGGTGTCGCGGCCATCGTCGACGACGATGTCGGGCTCGATACCCTTGGCCTGGATCGAGCGCCCCGCTGGCGTGAAGTACCGCGCCGTGGTGAGCTTCAGTCCCGCATTGTTGCCAAGCGGGAGGATCGTCTGTACCGAACCCTTGCCGAATGTCTGCGTTCCGATCACCGTGGCGCGCTTGTGATCCTGCAGCGCACCGGCAACGATCTCCGCTGCCGACGCCGTTCCGCCGTCGACCAGCACGACCATGGGCACCTTCTTGACAGCCGCGGGAAGATCCTTGAAGTAGTCTTCGCCACGCCGGGAATAGTTGTCCTTCGTGGCCAGCAGGCGCATCCGCGCGTCTGGCGTGCGGCCGTCCGTATAGACGACCAGCGCGTCCTTGGGCAGGAATGCAGCCGACACTGCCACCGCCTGATTCAGCAGGCCGCCCGGGTCGCTGCGCATATCCAGCACCAGGCCCTTCAATTCGCCCTTGGCGTAGAAATCCTTCAGTGCCCGCGCAAGATCTTCACCGGTGCGTTCCTGGAAGTTGCGCACGCGAACGAAGGCATAGCCCGGTTCAATCATCTTGGCGCGCACGCTCTTGACGTTGATTTCCTCACGCGTGAGCGTGAAGACCAGCGGTGTGTCGGCATCCTTGCGCACCACCGTCAACACCACCTGCGTGCCCGGCTTGCCGCGCATCTTGTCGACGGCCTTCGAGAGCGGCAGGCCGCGCGTGGCGGTGTCGTCGATCTTGACGATCAGGTCGCCTGCCTTGATGCCCGCACGAAATGCCGGTGTATCTTCAATGGGCGAGGTGACCCGGACAATGCCGTCTTCGATGCCCACTTCGATGCCGAGGCCACCGAACTTGCCCTGGGTGGAGACCTGCAGTTCCTTGAACGCGTCGGCGTCGAGGAAATCGGAGTGCGGGTCGAGCCCACGCACCATGCCGTGGATGGCTTCCTTGATGAGCTTGTCATCAGGCACCGTCTCGACGTAGTCGCTCTTGATCTTGCCGAAGACGGCGGACAGGAGTTGCAGATCCTCGTACGGGATCGGCGTCTTCGCCTCGCGCTGCGCGATGGCGGAGAAGTTGAGCGAGATCAGTACGCCCATCACGGTACCCAGCCCGACCAGCCCCGCCTTCTTCCAGCGGTCACCTTTTTTGGTCGGTTCCTGATTGCCCGTCTTCATTGCATGGCTCCTGCCTTCAAGCGAAGGCTTGGGTACGGCTTTCCAGGGCGGGATCGGCCGCCCTTTCCGTCGACGCATCTAAGAACCAGTATACGCCGCACATCGTGCCCGCCGAGGCGATCGAATCACCTGGGGTGGATGCCTTTCTTCCGCCTGCGATTCCTGTTACGACGGAATTGGTAGAACGGATGATCGGAGCCCGTCCTTAAGATGGGCTTAACGGCTCCGGTTACAAGCTTGGTCTGCCATCTGTTCCAACTAGTTCCCGGACAGATCGACGAGGGAGCGACCAGTCATTTCAGCGGGCTGGGGCAGCCCCATCAGCGCGAGGATGGTGGGCGCGATGTCCTGCAACGCACCCCCGCCGCGAACCCGCGCCGGCCGGCCGACGTAGAGGAACGGCACGCGGTTGAGCGTATGCGCGGTGTGCGCCTGATGCGTGGCCGGATCGTGCATCATCTCGGCGTTGCCATGGTCGGCGGTGATCAGTACCTCGCCGCCCACCCGCCGCGCGGCATCGACCACCCGCCCGACGGCGACGTCCAGCGCTTCCACCGCCGCACGCGCGGCCTCGAAGTTGCCGGTATGGCCGACCATGTCGCCGTTGGCCAGATTGCACACCACGACGTCATAGCGGCCGGATTCGATCGCGGCCACCAGCTTGGCCGTGACCTCGGGGGCGCTCATCTCGGGTTTCAGGTCGTACGTGGCCACCTTGGGTGAAGGCACCAGGATGCGGTCTTCGCCGGGATAGACGCTTTCGACGCCGCCGTTGAAGAAGTAAGTGACATGCGCGTACTTCTCCGTTTCGGCGATCCGCAGTTGCGCGAGGCCAAGCGAGGCCAGGTACTCACCCAGGCCGTTGCGGATCGTCTGCGGGGCAAAGGCCACGGGCAGATGTGCGAATTCCTCGCCATAGGAGGTCAGGCAGACGTAGGACCCCAACACCGGCACGCGCGACCGGACGAAACCGTTGAAGGCGGGATCGGTCAGCGTGCGGGTCAGTTGCCGCGCGCGATCGGCCCGGAAATTCATGCATACCAGCACATCGCCGTCGGCGATGCTGGCGGTGTGGCCGGCGGCGTCCAGGATAGCGGTGGCCTTGACAAATTCGTCGTTCTCGCCGCGCGCGTAGCCAGCGTCCAGCCCGGCCAGCGCGGTGGGTGCGGTGAATGAGGCGCGGCCGTCCACCAGCAGGTCATAGGCCTGTTGCTGGCGGTCCCAGCGCTGGTCGCGGTCCATCGCGTAGTAGCGGCCGATGATCGAAGCGATCCTGGCGCCAGGATGTTTTGCACATGTGGCTTCCATGCCGGCGAGGGACGCGGCGGCACTGCGGGGAGGCGTATCGCGGCCGTCCAGAAACGCGTGGACCAGGATGCGCTTGACGCCGCCTTTTGCCGCCAATGCCACCAGTGCAGCCAGCTGGCGCTCGTGGCTGTGTACACCCCCCGGCGATACCAGGCCCAGCACATGCAGGGCACTGTTGTTTGCCACTGCAGTCGCAATGGCGGCGGCCAACACGGGGTTTGCCGCAAACTCACCGGTGGCAATGGCGTGGTCGATGCGGGTGAAATCCTGGTAGATGACGCGCCCTGCGCCAATGTTGAGATGGCCGACCTCGGAGTTGCCCATCTGGCCCTCGGGCAGGCCGACGTGCAGTTCCGACGCGTCGATGGTCGTGTGTGGCGACGCTGCCAGCAGCGCGCGCCAGTGCGGCATCCGTGCGTTGGAGATGGCGTTGTCCGGGGCGTCGTCGCGGCTGCCGAAACCGTCGAGGATCAGCAGCACCACGGGGCGCACTACCGGCACGACGCTGGCGCGGGCGGTGGCAGGGGCAGCGAGCGTGTCACTCATGCGATGGGACCAAAGGCAGGGGGAAAGGCGGGGGGATCGGGTATCATTTTACGCTTTGCCTTCCACTGATCGCCCGCGCATGTCATTCATCGAGAAAAACTGGTTGCTGATCCTTGTCATGTTCCTGTCCGGGGCGATGCTGCTCTGGCCGATCCTGCAGCGCCGCTTCTCGCCGGTCAAGGAAGTGGGCAACCTCAACGTCACGCATCTCATCAATCACAAGAATGCGCTGCTGCTCGACGTCCGCGAGCCGAAGGAATTCGAAGGCGGCAAGCTGCCCGAGGCCCTGCACATTCCGTTGTCACAGCTCGAGGCCCGCCGCGCCGAGCTGGCCGGCATGACCTCGCGTCCCGTGGTGATCTACTGCAGCCGGGGCCAGCGCAGCCGTGGCGCCGGCAACACGCTGGCCAAGCTTGGCTTCGGCGAGATCTATTCGCTGCACGGCGGCCTCAAGGCCTGGAAAGACGCGGGCCTGCCGATCGAGGCTGCCACTGCATGAATGCAACGGCAACCACACCCGTGACGATGTATTCGACGGCGGTGTGTCCCTACTGCGTGCAGGCCGAGCGCCTGTTGCTGTCCAAGGGGGTGGCGCAGATCGCCAAGATCCGGGTGGACCTCGATCCGGCGCAGCGCATGGCCATGATGGAAAAGACCGGCCGGCGCACGGTGCCCCAGATCTACATTGGCGACGTCCACGTGGGCGGCTTCGACGACCTGGTGGCATTGGACCGCGCAGGTCGTCTCGACCTGTTACTGGCCGGCAGGTAGTCGTCGACGCGCGGGGCGCCGGGATGGACCCGGCGCGGTAAGGTAAAATAATGGGCTAACTCCATTCACCGCAAGGACTACCAGCATGGCAGATCAACCCCCCGCCACGCCCGAAGGCGAAGGCAACGGCCCGAGCGTCGGTTTTTCGATCGAGCGCATCTACGTCAAGGACCTTTCGCTCGAAAGCCCCGGCGCACCGCAATCGTTCCAGCTGACCGTGGCCCCGGCCATTGAAGTCGGTCTGCGTACCCGCGGCGAACAGATCGGCCCGGACCTGTACGAATGCGTCCTGACGCTGACCGTCACCGCCACCGCCGAAGAGAAGACTGTATTTCTCATCGAGGCCTCGCAAGCGGGCCTGTTCCAGATCCGTGGGGTGCCGGCGGCGGACATGCAGCCCGTGCTGGCGATTCATTGTCCCAACGTGCTGTTTCCCTACGCCCGCGAAACGATCTCTGACGCGATCATCCGCGCCGGCTTCCCGCCGGTGCACCTGGCGCCGATCAACTTCGAGGCGCTCTACCAGCAGCAACTGGCGCAGATGCAGACGCCAGTCCCCGCCGTCACCAACTGACGTTCACCATGCCGCGCCGCCGCCACCAGCCAGTGTCAACATGGGTGGCGGTCGCGTGGGTTCTCGTCGGCACGTTCGCGGCGGGCCATGCGTCTGCGGCGGACTACCGGGTCACCGGCGACCCCGCCACCATTCTCTATGACGCGCCGTCGGCCAAGTCGAAGCCGCTCTTCGTCTACGGGCGCGATGTGCCGATGGAGGTGCTGGTCAACGTCGAGGGCTGGACCAAGGTCCGCGACCTGAACGGCAGCATCGGCTGGGTTGCGGCCAAGGGGTTGTCCGACAAGCGCAGCCTGCAGGTACGAGTTCCGGTGGCCGACGTCCGCGCCAATCCGGACGACTCCGCGCCGCTCGTGTTCCGTGCGGAACAAAATGTATTGCTTGAGCTTGCGGAATCGGCCACGGGTCCCGCCACCACCGCGACGCCGGGCTGGGTACGGGTGCGCCACCGCGACGGCCAGATCGGGTTCGTCAAGGTGCCACAAGTCTTTGGCCTCTGAGCGGGGCCCGAGGCGATGATGACTGTCGCCGTCGTCGGCGCCGGAGCGTGGGGTACGGCATTCGCCTGTCATCTCGCCTCGCGCGCCCAAGCTGCTCCCGGGGTATTGCTGTGCTGGCGCGATCCGGCGGCCGCGCGTGCCGCGGATGCCGCCCGTGAGAACACGCGCTATCTGCCTGGCGTAGCGTTGCCGCCAGCGCTGCGCTGCACCGCTGATTTCGCGCAGGCAGCGGACGCCGACCTGCTGCTATTGGCGGCGCCCGTCGCCGCGCTTCCGGCGCTGGTCCGCGAGCTGGCTGCGGCAGGCTGTCGTGCCCCGCTGGTGTCTCTGGCCAAGGGCTTCTTGCCCGCGCCGACGGCGCCCGCCGGTGTCGCTCTCGCCCATCAGGTACTGGCACCCTTGTGGCCCGCGCCCGTGGCCGTCGTTTCCGGCCCCAGCTTTGCGGCAGAAGTCGCACGCGGCCTGCCAACCGCGTTGACCGTGGCGGCCACGGATCCCGCCCTGGCGGAGCAGGTGGCCATGCTGGTGCGGGGTGACGCGATGCGCGCCTATCCGTCCGCCGACATCACGGGTGTCGAGGTTGGTGGTGCGGTGAAGAACGTTCTCGCCATCGCTGCAGGCGCCAGCGACGGCCTCGAATTCGGACACAACGCACGCGCGGCGCTGATCACGCGCGGGCTCGCCGAGACCGCGCGCTTGGTCCATGCGTTTGGGGGCCGACGCGAAACGGTCATGGGATTGGCGGGGCTGGGCGACCTGGTGCTGACCTGCACCGGCAACCTGTCGCGCAATCGGCAGGTGGGCCTGGCACTCGCGCGCGGCGAGCCCCTGCCGGCCATCCTCGCGCAATTGGGGCATGTCGCAGAAGGTGTTGGCGCGGCGCGGGCCGTTGGCGCGCTGGTCCGACATCTTGGCGTTGATATGCCGATCTGCGTGGCAGTCGATCGCGTTCTGCACGATGGGCTGGCGGCGCGCGACGCGGTGCTGGCGCTGCTGCAGCGCGAGCCCCGCGCCGAGGGGATTTAACGCACGATGGGTGCCGAGCCAGCGGGCCTCGCTCCGGCAAAGCCCTGCTGCCGCCACGCTTCGTAGACCGTGACCGCTACGGCGTTGGAGAGGTTGAGGCTGCGTACTTCGGGGCACATCGGCAGAGCGAGGCGCGACGCCGGCGCAAAATCAGCAATGACCGTATCGGGCAATCCAGCCGTCTCGCAGCCGAACACGAACACATCGCCCGGGCTGAACGCAGTGGCGTAGAGCGATGCGGTGCCCGACGTGGTGAGCGCGAACCAGCGACGCGGCACCGGCGCCGCGAGTGCCGCGCGGCACGCGTGCCAGTTGGCATGTACCCGGACCCGTGCGTATTCGTGGTAATCGAGGCCGGCGCGCTTCAAGTCCCGGTGCTCCATCCTGAAGCCAAGCGGTTCGACCAGATGCAGATCGGTGCCCGTATTGGCGGTGAGCCGGATCACATTGCCCGTATTGGGCGGGATTTCGGGATGCACGAGCACGACGGCAAACATGGCGAGGCCGGTCAGGAGGGGAAGTCGGGCGGAAGTGTACGCGCACCGATCCAGGCCTCGACGATGCCTGAACCGGCCGCCCGCGCGGCGCGGGCCGCCGCATCGAGCGTGGCGCCGGTGGTCATCACGTCGTCGACCAGTGCGATGCGCGCGCCGGAAGGCAATGTCGTGGCGGCGAAGGCATCACGAACATTGGCTGGACGGTGCCGTAGTGCCAATTGTGCCTGCGGCGCGGTGTCGCGGGTGCGGCGCAGGCCGTGGATGACCGGCACCCGCAACAGGCGGCCCAGATGCCGCGCGATTTCCCCGGCCTGGTTGTAGCCGCGCTCGCGTTGCCGTGCGTTCGACAGCGGCATCGGGACGATGCAGTCCGGCCGCGGCGCCGGCAGCGCAGCCAGCGCTTCGGCAAAGATCGCCGCGTGCGCGGCGCTGCCGCCGTACTTCAGCGCATGGATCAGCGCATCGAGCGGATAGGCGTACACAAACGCACAATGCGTCGCGGCAAAGGCCGGCGGGTGGGACAGGCAGCGACCGCAGGTGCAACCTGAAGCAGTGGGCGACGCGCATTGCGGACAATGGGGCGGCAATGCCGGCAGCGCGCGGGCACACCGGATGCACAGGAGTTGCGTGCCCGCCCGCGCTTCGCAAAGCACGCAGCGCTGCGGCAGCAGTGCCCCGACAACGCGCCACCAGCGGGCGGAGTTGTTAAATCCTGCGGCGGAAAAATTTGACATCGTTGCGGGCCTTCATCGACACTTGGCATGCAGACAGCACCTGTAGTCGCCACACTGCGGCGCAAATGTGCCGTTGTCCTCCAGCTTTACTCAACCAGCCTGGCTTCGCCTTCATCCGGACGCATGACCGACACTGCCACCGTCACGCTGCACCAAAGCACCCGCAAGGACACGCCGACCACGCCACCCCGGGTGACGATCGACGAGATTGCCGCGCTCTTTGCGCTGCCATTCAACGATCTCCTCTGGCGTGCGCAGCAGGTGCACCGGGCGTTCCACGCGCGCAACGCCATACAACTGTCCACGCTGATCTCGATCAAGACCGGCGGTTGCGCCGAGGATTGCGGCTACTGCCCGCAGGCGGCGCGCTATCACACGGCAGTGGAAGACGAACCGATGCTAGATGTGGCGGCGGTCGTCACGGCGGCACGCGCCGCCAAGGCCGCCGGAGCCTCGCGCTTCTGCATGGGCGCCGCATGGCGTGGCCCGAAGCAACGCGATCTCGACCCGGTTCTGGCGATGGTGCGCGAAGTGAAGGCGCTGGGCCTGGAGACATGCGCCACGCTCGGCATGCTGAAGGAGGGGCAGGCGCAGCAACTGCGCGACGCGGGCCTTGACTACTACAACCACAACCTCGATACGGCGCCAGAGTTCTATGGCGAAATCGTGTCCACACGCGACTACGACGATCGTCTCGCCACGCTCGACCGCGTCCGCGACGCCGGCATGTCCGTGTGCTGCGGGGGCATCGTGGGCATGGGTGAATCGCGCCTGCAGCGCGCGGGCCTCATTGCGCAGCTCGCCAACCTCGACCCTTATCCCGAGTCCGTGCCCATCAATCACCTGGTGCAGGTCGAAGGCACACCGTTGCATGACACACTCCGCGGCGAAGCGGCCCTCGATCCGCTGGAATTCGTGCGCACGATCGCGGTGGCGCGCATCGCGATGCCCACGACCATGGTCCGGCTCTCGGCCGGACGCCGTGAATTTGGCGAGGCCATCCAGGCGTTGTGCTTCCTGGCAGGTGCGAACTCCATCTTCTATGGCGACAAGCTGCTGACCACGGGCAATCCCGATATCGACGCCGATCGCGCGCTCTTCGCCAAACTGGGATTGGAAGCGCTGGCGACCACCACCGCGTGACGCGCGTGGCCTCCACGCGCCTTGCGCGCCTCGAGGCCACGCTCGCGCAGCGCGATGCCGGGGGACTGCGCCGGCAGCGGCGCATCGTGGCCGCGCCGACCGGCCCCCGTACCATCGTCGACGGTGTGCCAATGCTGGCTTTCGCCAGCAACGATTACCTCGGCCTGGCCGCGGATCCGCAGGTGATTGCTGCCGCGCGCGACGCCGCAACGGCATGGGGCGTAGGGGCGGGTGCGTCGCATCTCGTCAGTGGTCACAGCCTGCCGCATGACGCGCTGGAGCATGAGCTCGCGCTGTTCGTTGCGCCGGCCGGCGGCGTCGACGCGTTGCTGTTTTCGTCGGGATATCTGGCCAACCTCGCCATACTTTCGGTATTGGCGGATCGGCATGATGCCATCTTTGCCGACCGCCTGAATCACGCCTGCCTCAACGATGGCGCGCTGCTGTCGCGCGCCACGATGCACCGCTACGCGCATGGCGATGTCGATGCGCTGGCCCGGGCCATGCAGGCATCCACAGCTCCCGGCAAGCTCATCGTCACCGATGCGGTATTCAGCATGGACGGTGACATCGCGCCGCTGGCCGCACTGCTCGGATTGGCAGAGCAGCACGACGCGTGGCTGGTCGTCGACGACGCACATGGCTTCGGAGTGCTGGGCGAGGGCCGCGGGACGCTCGCGCATCTCGGCTTGTCCGCCGACCGCATCATCGCGATGGGAACGCTCGGCAAGGCGGCTGGTGTGGCTGGCGCTTTTGTCGCTGCACACCCTGTGGTGATCGACGCGTTGGCGCAGACTGCACGCCCGTACATCTACACGACGGCGATGCCGCCGCTGCTGGCGCAGGCGCTGCGGGTGGCATTGGGACTGATTCGCAACGACCACGCACGTCGCGCCACGCTGCTTGCCCACATCGCGCGTTTTCGTGCTGGCGCGATGGCGCTGCCGTGGCCGCTGCTGCCCTCGCAGACAGCGATCCAGCCGCTGCTGGTGGGCGCCAGTGGCGCGGCCGTCGCGTTGAGCGCGAAACTGGCAGCGCGGGGCATCTGGGTACCCGCGATCCGGCCGCCGACCGTGCCTGCCGGCTCGGCGCGGCTGCGCATCTCGTTGTCGGCTGCGCATACGACCGGCGATGTCGATGCACTGCTGGCGGCGTTGGCCGCCGCGGCATGAGCACGCCGGGCCGCCCCGAGCGCGAATGCCGGAGCGCACAGCGCGAAGGACAACGCCAGAGAACGGACGTCCACGTCGAGGTGTCAGGCCGCGGCCCGCCGCTGGTGCTGCTGCACGGTTGGGCGATGCACGGTGGCCTGTTCGCATCGCTGGTTCCGGCGCTTGCGCAACGCTACCGCGTCGCGGTCGTCGACCTGCCGGGCCACGGCCGTTCTGCGGCCGCGCCGCTGCGGTCCATCGACGAAGCGGTGCAGCTCATCGACGCGCAGTTTCGTGATGCCGCCGAGCCATTGCGAGTGCTGGGCTGGTCGATGGGCGGCGCGCTGGCGCTGCACTGGGCGCGGCGCGAACCCGCGCGTATCGGAAGGCTGGTACTGGTCGGATCCACACCACGCTTCATCACCGCTCCGGATTGGCCGCACGCGATGTCGCCAGAAACGCTGCAGCGTTTCGGCGACGAGCTGGCCATCGCCTATCGGCTGACGCTGCAGCGATTCCTGACCTTGCAGGTGCAGGGCAGCGACGGCGGCCGTGCGGCATTGCATGCGTTGCGCGATGCGCTCTTCGCCCGCGGCGAACCCTGTCGCGAACAACTGCGCGATGCGTTGGCGATGCTGCAGGCGATCGACTTGCGGGACGATCTTCCGCACATTGATGCGCGAACCCTGGTGGTGGCGGGCACCCGCGATGCACTGACGCCCGCCGCCGCCAGTGCGTGGATCGCCGCCACCATTCCGGACGCGCGACTGGTGACCATTCCGGGCGCAGCGCACGCCCCTTTTCTTTCGCACCGCGCGGAATTCGACGCGGCGGTGCTGCCTTTCCTTGGGGCACCCTGACATGGGCATCCCCACCGGCGACGATCCACGCGAAGTGGACGCACGTGCGGTACGCCATGCGTTCGGCCGAGCCGCCGCCACCTATGACGATGCCGCGGTCCTGCAGCGCGAGGTGAGCAAGCGGATGGGGTCCCGGCTCGATGTCGTGAAGCTGACGCCTTTGAGCGTGCTGGAAGCCGGCTGCGGCACCGGCGACGCCCTGGCCGCGCTGGCACTGCGCTACCCCGCGGCCCGGATCGTCGCGCTCGACATTGCGATGCCGATGCTGTCCGCAGCGCGGGCGCGTGGCGCGGGCAGGCGTTCGCTGCTGCAGCGGCTCTTGCCCTGGCGCGACGCGGGTGCAGCGACGGCGCCACGCTTTGTATGCGGCGATATCGGCGCGTTGCCTTTCGGCGCGGCCGCATTCGAACTAGTCTGGAGCAATCTGGCGCTGCAATGGATGAACGACCTGCCGCAGGCGCTGGCGGAATTGCATCGCGTGCTGCAGGTGGATGGGTTGCTGACCTTCACCACGTTCGGACCCGACACGTTGCGCGAGATTCGCGCGGCGTTCGCCAAGGTCGACGGCTATACCCACACGAACCGCTTCGCCGACATGCACGACATCGGCGATATGCTGGTGCACGCGGGCTACGCGGACCCGGTGATCGACATGGAAACCGTCACGCTGACGTATGGCGATGCGCGCGCGTTGCTGCAGGAGTTAAAGCAGATCGGTGCCACCAACGCAACGCAGGGCCGCAGCCGCGGACTTATGGGCAGGGCCCGGCTCCAGCGCGTGTTGGGTGCGCTGGAGGCCATGGCGCACGAAGGCCGCATCCCGGCCACTTTCGAGGTGATCTACGGACATGCGTGGAAGGCGCCGGCCACGCATACGCCGGAAGGGTTGCCCATCGTCCGGTTCGGAACTCGACGATGAGGGCGACGGGCCGCGGCGTCTTCGTCACCGGCACCGATACCGGGGTGGGCAAGACCTTCGTGGCGACGGCGCTGGTGCGCGCACTGGCGATGCATGGCGCACGCGTGGCCGGGATGAAGCCCGTCGCCTCGGGGATCGTAGCGGGTGCGGCGTGCAATGCGGACGTCGCGGCGCTGGCGGCGGCCGATGGAATGACATTGCCGCTGCGCGACCGCAATCCCTACGGCTTTGCGCCCGCGATTGCCCCGCACCTCGCCGCTCATGCGGCAGGCGTGACGATCGATCTCGACGTGATCGCGCTGGCCTGCTCCCGCCTGCGCGCGCATGCGGACTTCATCGTGGCGGAAGGCGCCGGCGGTGTGCTGGTCCCGCTCGATGCCGACCAGGACATGCTGGACCTGGCCGCGGTGCTCGGCATGCCGTTGCTGCTGGTCGTCGGCCTGCGGCTTGGTTGCATCAATCACGCGCTGCTGTCGGCGCAGGCGATTGCCGCGCGCGGTTTACCGCTGGCGGGCTGGATCGCCAATGCAATGGAGGGAGCGATGCCGCATCAGCAAAGCAACATCGACACCATTGCGGCGCGCCTCGGACAGCCACCGCTGGCAACGTTGGAGCACGATTTGCGTGCGTCGGCCGTGTCCGCCGCCCTGGACAACGCTGCGGTGGGCCTGCTGTCCTGTTTGCGTGACGACCGCAAGCTGACATCCTGAGGGCAAGTCCCGGACCATACCGCTCGCTATGACAATAGCGCCGCGAACACGCTGCGCAAGGGCGTCAAGGGTTCCGGAAGGGGTCGATCCATGCTAGTATTTTGTGGCTTTGCAGCATGAACCCACTGCCTCCGCTCCCGTCCGCGGTTGACTATTGCGTGGTAGCGCGGGCACCTGACTCCCTGCCCCGGCGCCAACGCTGGTCGTTGTTCGTCGTGATGGCGGCGGTTAGCCTCGTGATGGCGGTGGCGTTTGCAATAGCAGGGGCGTGGCCGGTATTGCCGTATTCGGTGCTGGAGATCGCGCTGCTCGGTCTGGCGTTCATGGTGGTGGAACGCCGCAGCCACGATTGGGAGCGCCTGACCGTGGCAGGTGATGCCGTCGTGATCGAGCGGCACCATGGCGGGCGGCACGATCGCCGCGAGTTCAACCGCTGCTGGATGCGCGTGGAGTTCGATCCAGGTGGTTTTGGCCGGCCGGCGCGGATCACGTTGCACAGTGCGGGGGTTGCGGTGGATTTCGGACGTGCGCTGCCGGTCGCGGAAATGCGATCGACAGTCGGAGAATTGCGGCGATTGGCCGGGTTGCGCTGAACCGGTTGCGGTCGCCTTAGCAGATGCGCGAAGACTTTTCGAGGACAGCATGGGTCGCAAGCACAACGTAGTCGGGGCGTGGCAGGCAAAGGCGGCACGGATGATGGCGGCGCTGGTGGGCAGCGCAGGTGCCGCCGGCGTGGCGAACGCAGCGTGGGATGTCAATTTCCAGCCGCCGGTCACACCCCTCGCCCAGCAGATGTTCGATCTCAACATCTACATTTTCTGGGTCTGCGTCATCGTCTTCATCGCCGTATTCGGCGTGATGTTCTACTCGATCTTCAAGCATCGAAAATCGGTCGGCCACAAGGCGGCCCAGTTCCACGAAAACACCACGGTCGAGATCGTCTGGACCGTCATCCCCTTCCTCATCTTGCTGTTCATGGCGTGGCCGGCCACCAAGACCATTCTCGCAATGAAGGACACCACGGGCTCCGACCTTACCATCAAGGTCACCGGCTACCAGTGGAAGTGGGGCTACGACTACCTGCAGGAAGGCTTCGGTTTCTACTCGACCCTGGCGACGCCGCGGGCGCAGATCGAAAACAAGGAAACCAAGGGTGACAATTACCTGCTGGAAGTGGATCATCCGCTGGTCGTGCCGGTCGACACCAAGGTGCGCGTGATCATCACCGCCAACGATGTGTTGCATGCGTGGTGGGTGCCAGCTTTCGGCGTCAAGCAGGACGCCATCCCCGGTTTCGTGCGCGATTCCTGGTTCAAGGCCGAAAAGGTTGGCATCTATCGTGGCCAGTGCGCCGAACTCTGCGGCAAGGAGCACGGCTTCATGCCCATCGTCGTCGACGTCAAGTCGAAGGCCGACTACGCCACGTGGCTGGCCGAGCAGAAAAAAGTCGCCATTGCCTCGGCCGAGGACCTCACCAAGGTCTGGACCGAAGCCGCGCTCGCCGAAGTTGGCGCCAAGGTCTATGCCGCCAATTGCGTGGCCTGCCACCAGGCGAGCGGCAAGGGCGTCCCGGGTGCGTTCCCCGCACTCGATGGCTCGAAGATCGTCGCCGGAGCGCCCGAGGCCCAGCTCGATCTGATCCTGAACGGCAAGTCGGGCACCGCCATGGCCTCGTTCAAGCAGTTGACCAACACCGAGATTGCCGCCGTGATCGCCTACACGCGCACGGCGTGGAGCAACAAGGCGGAGCAATACATCCAGCCCGCCGACGTGAAGGTCGCGCGGAAGTGATGAGCTCCGCCCGGCCGCACGAAGGAGCTGCCCCCTCTGGGGGCGCGGCGCGAAGCGCCGTCCGGGGGAGCCATACAAACACGACCGCAAACCGCTTGCCAAGCGCACGACCGAACATCGCCAGGAGCACGCAATGAGCAGCATCCCCCACGATCCCGCCGCCGGTGCGGGTCACGACCACGATGACCACCACGACCATCACCCGTCGGGGATGATGCGCTGGCTCACTACCACCAACCACAAGGACATCGGCACGATGTACCTGTTGTTCTCGCTGACGATGTTCTTCATCGGCGGGGTGATGGCACTGACGATCCGGGCGGAACTGTTCGTGCCGGGCCTGCAGATCGTGCGCCCGGAGTTCTTCAATTCGCTGACCACGCTGCACGGCCTCATCATGATCTTCGGCGCGA
>Ga0105046_10007393_pt1 | contig 17303 bp, 12 predicted proteins | sample MAT03_FD_78385 | JGI IMG/M metagenome (GOLD analysis project Ga0105046, IMG submission 78385) | Freshwater microbial communities from Lake Fryxell liftoff mats and glacier meltwater in Antarctica - MAT-03 (megahit assembly) | ecosystem: Environmental > Aquatic > Freshwater > Ice > Liftoff...
GATCGAGCCATCGCGGCGGCCTCCTTAAACTCCGCCCAAGCGCTTGCTGTATGACCCCGTGCTTCATCGCACGCAGCCAAGTTCAATAAGGTTCCCGCCGCGGGATCAAGTCGCTGACTGGCGGCAAACTTAGGGCACGCTTCATCGAATTTTTTCAAGGTTGCCAAACGCCGGCCTTCTTGAAACAAAGCCTCCGCATTCACTTTAGAAGAGTTTGAGGTTTGGGCCGCCAAACGCCGCGGCATGACAACGCCAAGGTTTGCTGCAACCAGAAAAGTAATCAGGAGGTTTCTCCCGATAGACCATAGATCTCGGTAGGGGGGTCGACTTTGGGTTGAACGCAATGGCAATGATATGTGATGCATACTGATTCCAGATGGGAAGGCCATCTCAACAGGTCGCTTATGTTACCATGATCCTGATGCCGCGCTCGGACGACACAATCGACTTGCAAGCTGGTTTGAAGGTCGAAGGACGCTATGTGCTAGGGAAGAAGCTGTCGTCGGGTGGAATGGGCTGCGTTTATGAAGCCCTTCATCATTGGTTGGGCCTGACAGTCGCCATCAAAGTGCTGCCCCGTTCCGCACTTGAGAATCCCGAGTTGCTGGGTCGCTTTTTGCGTGAGGGAAGAATTCTGGCGCGCTTACGACATGATCACGTTGTCCAAGTTTTCGATGCGGGACAACTTCCGGCCGGGCCCCCGTTTCTTGTAATGGAACGGCTACATGGTCAAACTCTGTCGGATCGTCTGCTCGCTGCGGGGCCGCTGCAAATCGCCGAAGCTTCGCGCATAGCTGCGCAAGTTGCGTCCGCTTTAGCCGCTTGCCACAAGCTTGGGATCGTCCATCGAGACGTCAAACCTTCCAACCTTTTTTTGGTTCACAACACGCCCCAACCGCTCATCAAGGTTTTGGATTTCGGCATCGCTAAGGTGCCACTTTCATCAGCTGACGGGGGGACGTTAACAGATCCGGAAGGCGTGCCATTCGGAACGCCGGCATACATGTCACCGGAACACATTCGCGCGTGGAGAACTGTTGACGCACGTTCTGACATTTGGTCATTGGGCGCAGTGCTGTTTGAAATGCTGACGCTGGAAAAACCATTTGGCTTTGCAAAAACGTCGATCGTTGCTGAGAGCATTTTAACGCGTGCTTTGCCGTCGCTTAGCGACCTGCGCTCGGACGTGCCGCCAGAATTGATAGCGATCGTTGAACGGTGCATGCAGAAAGACCGCGCGGCGCGGTTCGACTCCGCAGACGCGTTGGTGAGCGCGCTAAAACCATTCGTCATCAACTAGGGCGTTGCACACGAAGCGGTTACGTTCGAGATTTAGTTGGATCGATTCCAGCGGCTTTCAGCCAGCGCCATACCAAAGTTCGTTGTCGCTGCAATTCTGTGGCAACATCGCCGACGCGCCCCTCGTACTTGTGAACCAATCGCTGCAATTCTTCACGTGAAGGCACGTCCGTTCTGCGCACGCGGGCGCGCGGTGCTTGCGGCGGCGTGGAAGAAATCGGCGAAACAGCGTCTGTCGCACCTACGTGGCTAACCAGCAAGTCGGGCAAGTGCTCCGCGCGCACAATCCCTTCGGGATCGGCCAGTGCCGTAGCCCACTGCAGCGCTTTGGCAAGCTCGCGCACATTGCCCGGCCACGAATGCAGGAACAGTTGGTAAAACGCCGTAGCGTGGATCCGTGCACCCAATCGATTCGCTAAAAATTCCGCTAGATTTCCCAGATCTTCAATCCGGTCGCGCAACGGAGGCAGAACAATGGGGTGAGGCCCGAGCCTGGCCGCTAGATCAGGCCTAACGCCGGCATAGTTATCGTCGTCAGACAGCCCTCGTCGCGTCGCCGCAACCACACGTACATCAAGCTTCTGGGTCTTTGAAGAACCCAAGGGTGCAAACGTACGGTCTTGAAGGAACCGCAACAGTTTGGCCTGCACAGGCCCTGGCATGTCTCCGATTTCGTCAAGAAACAACGTGCCTCCCTCCGCCTGTTCGAGCCACCCTCGGCGAGCCTGGGAAGCGGTCGAATGCGCACCCTTTACGTTTCCAAACAATTCGCTTTCGGCCAACGATTCGGGCAGAGCGGCGCAGTTGACAGCTACAAAAGGCCCCCTCCTTGCACTGACTTTGTGAATAGCTTCGGCATACACTTCCTTCCCAGAGCCCGTCTCACCACTCAAAAGTAAATCGATGCCCCTTTCGGCAAGACGCCGCAGCCTGCGACAACCAAGCGCCATAGACCCCGACAGCGTTGACACCGGTCCAAGCGGCGAGGCGCAATCCTCACGAATCGCTTCCACTTCTGGCCCTGTCAGCGATCGAACCACCAATACACTGTCACCAATAAAAACGGGTACGCCTTCGGCCAACGGCACCTCGCTATCAATTCGAGAGCCAGCCACAATCGTGCCGTTGCGGCTTCCGAGATCTCGCACGCGAACGTTTCCATCGCTGCCAACAGCGAACGCAGCGTGCGCCCGCGAAGTGCCATCGTCATCGATCCTCAACGCATGGGGCGCCTCCTTGGGCTCCCTGCCGACAATGACTTCTTTGTCGATGTTCACGAGGCGCTGCGAAAGCGGCATGTCGCGCGGGCCTGCGGCGACGATGATGTACTTCTTGCGTGGCTCCGTCGACCAGGGCCGCAAGTCTTCTCGTGGTGCCGTTTCACCCGCTCGTAGGGCATCGTCTTTGGGATTTGGCTTCATACTGGACTACCGCGCCCATCATACGCGATGGGCCATCGGGAGCCAATGGGTTGGTCTTACCACCAGAACGTAGCGTTCACCGCGCTTGTATAAAGACCGATCGACCACGTGTTAAACAGATTTTGCGTCACAAGTCCTGCGCCCAGCTGAGCGCCGAGGGTAAATTGATCGAAGATCGAAAAGTCTACGCCTAATAGGCCACCGGCCCTTATCGAGATGTTGTCTGGGATTTCGGGAAGGTCGACTGTGGCAACTTGCAGATAGGGTGCAAGGTAGGGATGAACTCGATCGCTAACGGGTTGGTACATGCGATAGCCGAGGCTGAGGAGAAATCCGACGAGGGGAGAATCATTCGTCGACGTGGCACTCGCCATGCCTACCACCGACGAAGGTTGCGCGCGTTTTCCGATCGATAGCCCAAGGCCTACGTCCAAATAGTTGGACGAGGAAACTTGATAGAGAAACCGCGCGGCGGCGGGGTCTCCTCCGGTTGGCCACTGCGTCGAGATGGCGAACTTCCGGTTGCCGGTCAAAGGTGCCTCCGTCGGCATAGGCTGATCACTCGCGACAGAAATACCAGTTTCTGAAGCCGGCATTTTTTCGATAGCGGCATCGGCAGTGATGACGGCAGCGGGAACGATGCCGGCGGAAATATTGGTGACGCGCGAGCCCTCTCGTGCTCGTGTACGCGCATCGGCGCTGCCACTAGGCCAGGCACTCGAAAGAAGTAACATCGTTGCTATGACAGTACAGCTTCTCATTGGGACAAGGTCTTTCTTCGACGTGTTGTTTTCAACGAACTCGCAATGGTCAATTGCAAACCCAATGCCACGCCTTTCTCACGGCCGTTCAAGCCCCGTTGATCGTACGAGGACGTATCGCCACTGCGTTTCGCAATGAGATACGTATCTTGAGATTTGGAAGACGAAGTGACGAACGGCCGGCACGGGGGTCGACGCCATGGGCCGGGGATCGGTTCATCGATGCGGTGTTGTGGGAGGGCGATGGCACTTTCAAGACGTTGATGACAGCACCGTATTCTTTCATCAACAGCATTCTGGCGAAACTTTACCGCGTGGCAGATCATGGCAACGGCGATGCCCTGGTGAAGACAACCTTAGATCCTGAACAGCGGGCAGGACTTCTCACCCAACCTGCCGTTATGGCAGCCCACTCAAAGTCGGGTGAATCCTTTCCGATTTTGCGCGGGAAGTTCATCCACGTGGGGCTCTTGTGTCAATCGTTGCCAGTGTCGTCCAAGATTCGGTCGTAAAGTCCCTGCACCCCCAGAATGCCAGCACCTTCACTGTCCTTTGAAACAATGGTGATTGAAGGCTGAAGACTAAGGATCGAGTGGTCTCGACTTAACCACACGATACTTCGCGGCAAACACGCCAAGAAAGAGCCTTGGCCAACCGCAACGCTTAACCATGAAGCTTCACAACGCGCACGATGTTCTTCACATTTCGGGTGTGCACCTGCGCATAGATCTTCCAGCCATTTCCGCGTCGCACGCCGAAAATCGTGACGTCTTCGACGTTCTGGTCGTATTCATTGCCACCACCGCCAAAAACAGCCGTGTAGTGGGGTGCCAACCCCGCGCGCAAAGCTGCGGAACTCATTCCCCCTGTCGGCTGAATATGCAAGACCGATGGATTGGCGCCGTTGACGACGAAGGAGCACCCGTTAAGGAGTGTGGTGACCATAAAATCTCTGCCTAAAGCGGTGCCCAGATCGTGCAGGCCCAACCCGGCGTAAACTCCGTTAAAGGAAGCGCTTGCAACGACGGGAACGTTGATCACGGACGCTTGGGTCGCGTCTCCGCTTAACACCGCAGCCAATACGGTGGGTGTCATGATGAACGTGCGGGCGCCTCTGGAATGAACAGGGCCCAGGTTCACCTGTGTGCCTACCGTTCTTGATGGAGTGTTGCCTCCAACAATCCCTTGATGGTCGGGACTGCCAAAGTGGTGTTGTTGAGCCGAAAACGTTTGGGGCGTTCCCGCTCGAGTAATCAAGTAATGTCGCTCGAGCCACTTCCGTGGATGGGTTTTGAGGGCTATCAGGGACTCTGCGGGTGTCATCGCTACGCCTTCTTTTAATGGTTCGCCTCAGAGGATACCCGAGTTGCCCGCGATTCGGAACAACGCCCCAGCACGCGGGGCACCACCCCTAAGGCGGCGCAAAAAACATCCGCTCCCACTGACCGTTTTTGCACTGCGCTTTATCAAAACCGCAGGTGCCATACGAACAACTGAGGTTGGCAACGGAGCAAGATGATCCGGCAAGCGGCGCAACTGCGGGACATCCTATGGGCGCAGGAGCCACGCACACGATCTGTTTAGGACGTGTGGGAAAATCGATTGGGGGTGCAGCGCCTCCGCACCAAGCGGGTTGCTCACAATGGCACGCAAGCGCGCCAATTCTGCACGAGAAATCTCCTGTGCACTGGCTGCCTTGTGTTTGCATGTTTGTGCAGACAGCGATTCCAGCTGTGTCAGCGGCTTGATCAGGCGATGCGTCTTTGGTAGCCGCTGCGTCGGTCTGCTTGTTGTCGCTTGATTCGCTGTCACACGCGCTTGCGAGGATGAACAAGCTTGCCAAACACAAAGCTGCTTCTGAACGGTATTTCATGGGCTTCTCGCAACAGTGGATTCCATATCTCGCCCGAAATGGTTCTAAAAAGTGATGCCTGGCGGCTTGTGCTGAGCTTTCAGGTTCAATTTCCCAAGCAACCCACTGCCACGTCGCCTTGCGTTATCGGACCCGTTTTACAACCTTCGCCTTGCCCTGCCGCGTGCTATCACTGCGCCCTTATGCTTCCTTGGCAAACGCTTGATACCGTTAAGACCCCAGCGGGTGCGCTTGAATTGCGCAAACGCGGCGAAACCGATTTTCTGATCTTGATTGGGGGGCGCGTGTTGATGACCAGCGCGGCGCACCGATCGGAAGACGCTTTGTCGGAACTGGCGTGTGCGGAGATCGTGGGAACTGTGAAGCCTCGCGTTTTATTGGGCGGGTTGGGCATGGGCTTTTCATTGCGTGCGGCTTTGGATCACTTGCCCGGCGACGCCGCCGTTGATGTGGTTGAACTGAACGAAAGCGTTGTGAAGTGGTGTAAAGGTCCGTTGGCTGAAATCACAGGCAACGCTATCAAAGATCGCCGCGTGAACATCACCATCGGCAACGTGGCGCACACCATCGCGCGCGCACCAGCCGGCTATTACCAAGCTATCATCATCGATCTTTACGAAGGTCCCCATGACGCTGTGAATGGGCCGCGTGATCCTTTGTACGGCACCACCGCCATTGCGTTGGCTTGGAATGCATTGAAGCCCAAGGGCGTATTTGCTGTGTGGTCTGAAGAGCAAGACGTACCGTTTGAAAACCGCATGGGCGTGGGCGGCTTCGATCTCAAACGGGTGCGCAGTGGCAAGGGTGGACGCATTCATTCTGTCTATTTGGGCTCGCGTTTGTTGCGGCCACCTAGGGCGCCTTACAACCCCGACGATGCAGGCAAAGGCAAAGACGCCCGCGACGGCAAGCGTCCACCAGCCAAGAACTCACGGCCTGCCAAAGGCGGAAGCGGCCCCAAGGGTCGGCCGAGGAGATAGCGAATACGCTGCATCGCGCCAGTCGCATCGTCGTTTAGAAAATGCGCCCGCCTGAAATGTCTATACTTAGTAGACATTCTGTGGGAGCCGTCAATGAACGCTTCAATTGTCGATCTTCGTTACAAAACAAAGCAAATCCTTGAGGCATTGGAACGACGCGAGTCCGTTTCCGTTCTTTACCGGGGCAAGTTGAAGGCCCGCATTGTTCCGGTGTCAGATCAACCGTTGCGTCGGGTGAACGAGACAGCGTTGTTTGGCATGTACAAGCAAACAAAGACGCCTGTGGCTGACCTCATGGCAGATCTCCGGGGCGGTCGATACCGTGATCTTTGATACCGACGTTCTGATTTACGCACAGCGAGGTTCGTTGAAGGCCGCTAGGGCCATTGATGGCGCGACTGATCGAAAATTGTCGGTGCAGTCTGTCATGGAGCTTCTTCAGGGGGCTCGCAACAAGGCCGATCTGCGGGTGATAAAGCAATTCCTGTCGGAAATGTCCTTTACCGCTCTTCCTCTTACAGAGAGCATTGGGCATCGAGCCTTGGTGTATGTGGAAGAGTATGGACTCTCGTCGAATGTAAGGTGCGGCGATGCCACTATCGCAGCCACAGCAGTGGAGAACGCTCAGCCACTCATTACGGCAAATGTGAAGCACTTTAAGGCGATTAAGGAACTCGAACTGGTCACGTTCCGTCCGTAAGGACTGAACCGTGCTCCATCCCTCGCGTTCTGTCGTAAGCGCGCCTTGGACTTTTGCCCCATCGCAATTTAGGCGGATTGCGGATAAAACGAGCGGCATGCGAACGATTGTTTTGGGAGCGCTGCTAGTAAGCGCTTGGATTGGCCAGGCCGCTGCAGCGCCTTTGCTTGATTGGCAAAACCCTGAAGTTACAGGGCGAAACCGGTTGGCTCCACACGCCACCATGATGGTGTTTCCAGATCAAGCGCAAGCGCGCAAAGCGGGCAACAACCGCGCTGCCTCACCTTTTTTCAAATCGCTGAACGGGGCTTGGAAATTTCATTGGGTTCCCAAGCCTGCCGATCGACCTCTGGATTTTTACCGCACGGATTTTTTAGACGCAGAGTGGAAGACGATCCCGGTGCCATCGAATGTGGAGATGCAGGGATACGGCTATCCTATTTACACCAACATCCCCTATCCCTTCGGCCCCCCCACCCCGCCGTTGGTGCCAGATTCGTATAACCCTGTAGGATCGTACCGCACTACGTTTGATGTCCCCGCAGGATGGAAGAACCGGCGAGTGTTGTTGAATTTTGATGGCGTTGAATCGGCGTTCTATCTTTGGATCAACGGACAAGAAGTTGGCTTTAGCAAGGACAGCCGCACGCCTGCTGAGTTTGATATCACGCCATTTTTATCAGCGAAGGGGCACAACGTTTTGGCGGTGCAGGTCTACCGCTGGTCCGATGGTTCGTATTTGGAAGATCAAGACAAGTGGCGCATGTCGGGAATCTTCCGCGACGTGTTTTTGTGGAGCACGGGCGACACGCACATTCGTGATTTTACGATCGTAACCGACCTTGATGACAAGTATGCCGACGCCGAACTGCGCGTGCGCGCCGATGTGTGGACGCATTTGGCTGCAAAGACGCCTGGCACTGTGGAAGCGCAACTGTTTGAATTGGGCGCAAAACAACCGTTGGTAACACTGGGGCCAGAAAAATTCAGCGCCACAGCAAAAGGACCTGCAGTGGTGGATCTGGCGACGATGGTGCGCAACCCGCGCAAGTGGTCCGCCGAATCGCCCAATCTTTACGAAATGCTGTTGGTACTGAGGGATGAGGCGGGGAAGATCATTGAAACGATTCCGCGCAAGGTAGGCTTCCGCCAAGTGCAAATGAAGGACGGTCTTTTGCAGGTAAACGGCCGGCCTATTTTGATCAAGGGCGTGAACCGGCACGAGCACGATCCCGACACGGGCCAATACGTGCGCCCAGATACGATGGTGCGTGACATCACGTTGATGAAACAGATGAACATCAACGCTGTTCGAAACTCGCATTACCCCAACGCCCCCGCTTGGTATGATCTGACCGATGAATTGGGGCTTTATGTGATCGACGAAGCGAACATCGAATCGCATGGTGCACAGTTCCTTGCCAAGGATCCCTTGTGGTCTGACGCGCATATGGATCGCACCCAGCGGATGGTCGAACGCGACAAGAACCACACTTCGATCATCATTTGGTCACTGGGAAATGAAGCGGGCAACGGAATCAATTTCCGTCGCACTTACGCCTGGATCAAGGGCGAAGATCCCACACGCCCCGTGCAATACGAAGGCGCAAACGAATTTCCCAACACCGATATCGTTGTGCCCATGTATATGTCGGTTGAAGCGATTGAACGTTACGGCCGCGAACCTCACGCACGGCCCCTGATCTTGTGCGAGCACACGCACACCATGGGCAACAGCGGTGGCAGCATCAAAGCCTACGTGGAAATGTTTTACAAATATCCCAAGCTGCAGGGCGGCTTTACGTGGGATTGGGTGGATCAAGGCATTCGCACACCGATCCCCAAAGACAAGCTTGCCGCTGCGGGTGGGCCGAAGCGTGATTATTACTGGGCTTATGGCGGCGATTTCGGTCCACCAGATGTGCCCAGCGACGATAACTTCTGCCACAACGGCATTGTGCAAGCCGATCGTTCCCCCACCCCGCAGGTTCCGGAATTTAAGAAGGCTTACCAATACATTCAAATTCAAGCGCGTTCACTTGATGCCAAAGGCGGACGTTTCATCTTCAAAAATTGGTACGACTTTTCAAACTTGAAGAACGTCATGAAAGGGCGTTACACGATCAGCGCCGACGGCAAGACGATTCAAAGTGGTGAGCTTCCCGTGTTTGATCTGGGGCCGCGTGAATCTGTCACGCAGCTTGTAAATTGGAAGGAGATCAAACCCGCGCCCGGAGTTGAATACTTCCTTGATTTCAAGTTTACGCTGGCAGCAAACACAGCGTGGGCCAAGGCCGGACATGAACTTGCGTGGGAACAATTCAAGTTGCCAATCTCTGCGCCTGCCGTAGTGGAGAATGTGGTTGGTGAACTTTCGCTGGCCGATGGAGATAAAGAAGTACGCGCAGGAGGCAAAAGTTTCTCCGTAGGCATCACCAAAGCCGACGGCCTGCTTTCTTCCTTTCAATGGCAAGGTACCGAGTTGATCAAAGAGCCGTTGCGTCCTCATTTCTGGCGCGCGCCTACGGACAATGATCGTGGCTTCATGATGGAGAAGCACTTAGGCGTGTGGCGCAACGCCGGACGCAGCTTTAGTGTTGCGAAGGTTCACGCCGAGCGCCTGGCAACCGGAGTGGTTCGTGTGGTCGCGCAAGGAAAACTGACCGACGTTCCCGCAAACATCGCGCTGACCTACGACGTGTATCCTTCGGGCGATGTGATGGTTGATTTTGTGTTTGAGCCTTCGCCCTCGGCCACGCCTTTGGTGTTGCCCATCTTGCCACGCGTTGGCATGCAAATGGCGTTGCAACCAGGCTTCGACAAGCTGCAATGGTTTGGCCGCGGGGCACATGAAACCTATGCCGATCGCAAAGACGCACCGGTGGGGCTCTTTGCGGGCAGCGTCGAGCAACAGTTCTTCAGCTATTCCGAGCCCAGCGAAACGGGCAACAAAGTGGATGTTCGTTGGGTAGCGTTGTTAAACAAAAAAGGCGTGGGGCTGATGGCGGCGGCACCAAACGGTGACGTTTTAAGTGTAAACGCCTTGCCTTACACGACCACGGATCTGCAAAGCGCAAAACACAGCTGGCAATTGCCAAAGCGCGATTTCACAACTCTGAACGTAGATCTGCGCCAAATGGGATTGGGGGGCGAGAACAGTTGGGGGGCGTGGCCTCCGCTTGCCGTTCAAATTCCCTTCCAGCGCTACCAGTATCGCTTCAGATTGCGGGCCTTTGAGGCCAAAGGGGATATCCCCGTAACGATAGGCCGCATGGCCCTGCCTGTGGCCGCGCCTTAAAGAGGTTCAAAAACGTGTGCGGTGGATCGCCGCACACAGGCCCGACCTGTTGTAGGCTGCCGGGGCTCTCATGAACTTGCCATCAAGAATTCTGTTATTGGCCCTGCCCTTGCTGCTTTCCTGCGGCTCTTCGGGCGGCTCCTTGAAGGATACGGGCGCCGGATCTGAACACCGCGTGGAAGATCTGCGCGTGAACTGGATGAAATCGCCTTTGGGCCTTTCCAGCGCACCGCGCTTTTCATGGCGTATGCAATCGGAGCTGCCCGGTGCCGTTCAAACGGCTTACCAAGTGGTGGCCGCCAGCACTCCTGAAGGCATCACTTCAGGGCAAGGTGTCTTATGGAATTCCGGACGCGTTGAAGGTTCGCAAAATGTGGGTGTGAAATGGGGCGGCGCTGCGCTGGCTTCAAGGCAACGCGCCTTCGTATCTGCGCGCGTTTGGAACCAGGGCACAAAGCTTTCTGCATGGAGTGAACCTGTTGCTTTTGAAATGGGCCTTTTGAATTTATCCGATTGGCAGGCCAAATGGATTGGCGGCAACCGTCAGGGCGCGAAGGCGGCGACGGCTCCGTTGCAAACGGCCATGTGGATCTGGCAGCCAGAAGAGAACGCAAAGAAAAGCGCACCCGTGGCGCACCGCTGGTTCCGCAATGAATTCACCTTGCCCGCGGGGGCGCAGATACAAGCCAGTTTGCTTGCAGGAGCGAACGACAGCGCAGAGTTCTTCATCAATGGAAGAAAAGCGTTGGTGTTGGCCGCGGGTGCGATGAGCAAACCCGTGGATGTCACTTCTTTGCTGCGCCCCGGGCGTAATGTTGTGGCCGCTGAAGTCACCAACGCGGCTGGACCTGCAGGGCTCATTGCTTCGTTGATTTTGACCACCGCAGACGGTGGCGGTTTTGCTATCACCACGGGTGAACCTGGGTGGCAGTCTGCAAAGCAAGCGAGCGCAGGTTGGAATGTTGTGGGATCGCCCAACGGGTTCGTTGCTGCAGAGCAAGTGGCAAAGTTCGATGAGCCACCGTTTGACGGAAAAATTCGCACAGGCGCCTCTGCGCCGCCGGCCCCTTACTTTTTCAAAGAGTTCTCTGCGCCTGAGCATATCAAATCTGCACGTGCTTACATCGCAGGGATTGGTTACCACGAACTGTTAATCAACGGCCGCCGCGTGGGCGATCATGAACTTGATCCGGGATACACAGATTATTCCAAGAACGTGCAATACGTGGTGCACGACATCACACGATACTTAGAGCCAAGCAAGAACGCTGTAGGCGTGGTGTTGGGTAACGGCTTTTACAACCAACATTCAAAAGATCCGGTGGGCTTTGCCAGCGCCCCGTGGCGTGACGATCCGAAGCTGTTGTTGCAAATTGAAGTGACCACGGAATCAGGCAACCGCTTTGTATTGGCCACAGACAAAACCTGGAAACTGACTGACGGCCCCGTGCGTTTCGATGGCATCCGCAATGGCGAGTATTACGACGCTCGTCTTGAAAAGGCGAACTGGAGTAAGCCTGGTTTCACAGATCCTAAAGCCATCGACGCTTCCCTAGTGCCTGCACCCAAAGGGCCGCTAACGGGACAAGAGCATCCCCCCATCCGCGTAATCGAAACCTTGCCCGCGCGTTCTGTAAAGCAGCTGGGCTCCGACATTGCTGTGTTCGACATTGGCCAGAACATTGCCGGCTGGGCGCGGTTGCGTGTGAACGGCACAGCGGGAACCAAAGTCACTTTGCGGTATGGCGAAGTGCTAGATGCCGCGGGCCGTGTGGATCAAAAGGCGTTCACCAGTTGGGTTACCCAAGGTGATTTCCAAACGGATGAGTACACCATGCGGGGTGGTGCCGAAGAAGTTTGGGAGCCTCGTTTTGTGTACCACGGCTTTCGTTATGTTGAAGTGGAAGGGTTGCCTGGAACGCCTACCACCACCAACATAGAAGCCCGCGTGATCCACACCGATTTCGTAAGCATTGGTTCACTTGAAACTTCAGATCCGTTGGTGAACAGCTTGCACCAGGCCACGCGATGGTCGTACCGCGCAAACTTTCAAGGCATTCCCACCGATTGCCCGCAACGCGAAAAGAACGGTTGGACCGCAGACGCGCATTTGGGTATGGACGCGGGTGCGTTTAACTTTGAGAACAACGCCGCTTATTTGAAGTGGATCCGCGACATGGTGCAGGCGCAAAACGAAAAAGGCGAACTGCCAGGCATTGTTCCAACTTCCGGTTGGGGTTATGGCAAGTGGAGCGGTCCTTCTTGGGAGCTGGCTTTGTTTGTGGTGCCCTGGTCGCTTTACACTTTCAGCGGCGACACACGTGGGCTGGAAATTGCGTGGCCCGCGCAAGAGCGTTACTTGGCGCATCTAAAATCTATAGAGAAAGACGGCATTGTTGATGTGGGTCTAGGCGATTGGGTACCGTGGAAAACGAAGACACCCGTGGCCATCACTTCAACCGCAAGTTACAGATGGGCCGCACATTTGGCTGCAAAAACCGCGAAAGCGCTAATGAAGCCCGCCAAAGAAAAGGAATACAACACGCTGGCGGATCACATCACGCAAGGGTTCCAAAGAGCCTTCGTTAACGCCACCACGGGACAAGTGGGCAGCGATGAACAAACCGCACTGGCGGTGGCCATCACGCACGAACTGGTGCCACAAACCTTGCGAGCGGCTGTTGCAACCCGATTGATAGCAAGCCTCGAGAAAACTGATTTTCATCCGGACACAGGCGTTATCGGTGCAAAAGCCCTATTGCGTGCATTGGCCGATACGGGACACATGGACGTTGCCTACAAAGTTGCCAGCCGCAGAACAGCGCCAAGCTGGGGCTATTGGATAGATCAAGGCGCCACAACGTTGTGGGAAGATTGGAAGGGCAACGATTCGCGCAACCACATCTTCTTCGGCGACATCGACGCTTGGTATTTCGAGTATTTGGCGGGCATCAAGCCCAACGATCAACATCCAGGGTTTGCCCACGTGTTGTTGGCACCGCATACACCTTCTGGCCTTGATCGCGTGGAAGCACACGTTACAACCGTGCGTGGGTCCGTGGGTTCACAATGGGAAAGACGCGGCAATGACATCCGCTTCTCGTTCCAAGTGCCACCAAGCGCGAAGGCCACCATTCGCATTCCGGCCGAGGCAGGCACCACAGCGTTGTTCAACAACAGGCCGATATTGTCGGTGCCCGAGTTACACGCTAAAGCGTTGCCAGAAGGCGGTTGGGAATTTGAAGCAACCGCGGGTCGTTACAGCGTGCTTACGGGAGGCGCGCGTTAGATGCGCAGCGCCACGAACGATTGCATCAAAAGATGCCAGTTTCACGAAACCCTGGATCATTCCAACGGGTTCCTCACTTTTAGAGCTCCAAAGATCGAGAAGTCTCGATCCCGCGTGAGCAACGCTTCGACCGCATGCGCGACGCAGATCGCGGCGATGCGGGCATCGTGAACCATGGGCCCTCGAACCTTGGACACCTTTAGTAGAGAAAGAAGTGTTTGCAGGAAGTCTTCCGTTTCGCCGATCAAACGAACGGTAGGTGAAGAAACCCAGGCCTCGATTTGAGCCACCGCCTGCGCTGCCGTGGAGGCATGGTCTTTCCAAATCTTCGTGTTGGTTACGACGCTAAAGAACTCATAGAGGCATGGCCACGGGATTGCCCAGGCTTCGTCGCCTTCAACCAACGCACGAAGCGTCTCCAAGGCCTTTTCGTGCTCACGCGCTTCGCGACGATGGGCATAAACGAGAATATTTGTGTCAACAGCGAGCATAACGAACCTTAACGGTCTCCGTAGATCTCTTTGCGAAGCTCGCTCCACGAAAGATCATCTAAGGGATTCGGCTTACCCGCCGTACCCACGCTTCGATCCGGCATCTTGTACTTCGCCCTTGAAGCGTCGGCATCAAGGATAAGCCTCAGGCCTTCCTCGATCAAGGCCCTTACGGGACGGTTCGTCTTTTGGGCATGACGCTTGGCTCTTGCAAGAAGGTTGTCCGCTATTTCAACTGTGGTCTTCACCAATACATACTACCCATACTCAGATACCCATACCACCCATATTTTTGTAACTAAGCGTTCACATCCACAACCCAGCGGCCTTGCGCTTGGCCATTGATGAAGCTGGGCATCAACTCTGCCAGTTGCGTTAGGGCCACAGTGCCTGTAATTTCAGGTAAATGCAGGCCATCTACCAAGGTTGCCAGCTGCGCCCACAGGCGTTGGCGCAATGACAAAGTACAGTTCGCTGAATCAATACCCAGCAAGGAAACGCCGCGCAGAATGAAGGGATAGACACTGCCATCGAAGGTTGCGCCAAGCGCGTTGCCCACACTGGCCACACAACCACCAGTTGCTGTGCCGCTGAGCAACCAAGGCAAGGCGTCGCCGCCAAGATTATCGATCGCACCCGCCCAGGCCACACGCATCAGCGGTTTTGCCACAACGTTGCGCTCTTGCACCGAAGGCAACATTTCAACGCGGCTGGCTCCAAGAAGTTTCAACCGCTCTTGTGCGTGTGGCTTGCTGGTGAACGCCACCACTTCATAACCTTTGGCTGCCAACAACGCGATGGCAACGGAGCCCACACCACCATTGGCGCCCGTCACCGCAACCGGACCACGACCTTGACGTAGCCCCATGATCTCCATGCGCTCAAGCGCCAACGCGGCGGTGAAGCCAGCGGTGCCCAGCGCCATGCTTTCAAACGCCGTTAAGGGGGAAGGCAACGAAACAGCCCATGCCGCAGGCACGCGGGCGTATTGCGCATACCCACCGTCGTGTGAAACCCCGAGACCAAAACCGGTGGCGATCACTTCGTCGCCTGGATTGAAATCAGGCGACTCAGAAGACACCACGGTGCCAACCAGATCAATGCCACCCACGCAAGGAAAGCGGCGAACGATCTTACCTTGACCTGTGGCCGCCAAAGCATCCTTGTAGTTCACGGATGAATACGCCACGCGCACCACTAGTTCACCTAGATCAAGCTGAGACAGTGTTATCTCCTCAAACCTTCCCGCGGAACGACCTTCCACGTCGTGCAGTCGGAACGCGGGAAACGAAACCTCGGTCTTCTTCTCAGACTTCTTCTTGGCGGGCATAACTTTTGGTGGTCTCAAACGGTCGCGGACGCAGGCCAGACAAGCCGATGGGCCTTTGGTCGCACCGCCAAGTAAACCACAGCGCCCACCACAAAGGCAAAGGCTGCTGTTGAAAGGCCGAAAACCCACCAAAACCTGCCTATTTCTAGGTAGATAGGCAAAACCACCAACAACGCGGTGGCACCTGCACCCAGCGACAACACCACGCGCCACAGTTTCAACGTGGCCAATAGATTCGGCCCCTCCACAGTAAGCCGTTCCCACAACAATTGCTCTTGTCGCCAGTAAGTGTAGATGACCGGGATGATCTCCAGAGTCAAGAACGCCGAAGTCAGAAGTCCACCGACCATGGGAGCCGCGATGCGTTTCATGACATCAGCGCCAGAAGATGTTGCCCACAGCAACGGCACCAGCCCTACCAACATCGTTGACACCGTCATAAGTTTTGGTCGTACACGTTTTACTGTGCCTTCCATATGTGCCCAGATAATGTCGTTTAGATCGTGCACCAATCCGGCTTGCTTGCGATGCTCATACGCTTGATCGATGTAGACGATCATTACGATGCCTGTTTGGGCAGCCAAACCCACCAAAGCAATGATGCCCACCCACACCGCGGTTGAAACGCGGTAGTCAAGCAAGTGCATAAGCCACACGCTGCCCACCAGCGCGAACGGGATCGAAAGCAAGACGATCAGCACTTCGGTCATGTTGCGGAACTGGAAATACAACAGCACCACGATCAAGAAGAAGGTCAACGGAATGACGATCTTCATTCGCTCTGTCATTTCTTGCATCTGTTCGTATTGGCCGGTCCACTTTAGGTGATAGCCCGCGGGTAGCTTTAGGGTGCCCGCCGCCAACGCGGTGGCGACCACTTGCTTGGCTTCGTTCACGTAGCCGCCAATGTCGCGTTTGGCTTGATCGATATCAACATAAACGTAACCGGCCAGCATGCCCGCTTCTTCGCGGATCATCGGCGGGCCACCCACCACTTTCACCTCCGCAACCTGCCCCAAAGGAATGAAGCTGCGACCTGCAACTTTCCCCTCGTTCATTTTCGGCGCGAACTCCATTGGCACGGGCACCAGCACTTCGCGAATGCGCTGCATATCGTTGCGCATATCCTGTGGGTAGCGAACGTTGATGCTGAAACGGTTGCGGCCTTCCACCGTCATATCAATGGGCGTTCCACCAATCGCGGATTCGATCACCCGTTGCACATCGCCCACGCGCAAACCGAAGCGCGCCAAGGCTTCGGCTTTCGGAATGATGTCGATGTATAGACCGCCCAGGTTGCGTTCGTAAAGAACACTGCGCGTGCCTGGAATGGCCGAGATCAACGATTCCAGTTGCGTGCCCACCACCTCAATTTCTTTTAGATCGGTGCCAAACACCTTAATGCCCACGGGCGTACGCACGCCCGTGCTTAACATATCGATGCGCGTCTTTATCGGCATGGTCCAGGCGTTGGTCCAACCTGGCAACTGCATTTTCGTGTTCATCTCTTGCGTGAGTTCATCCCAGGTCAGCGGACGTTCTTCGGGCCAAAACGGGGCAAGAGCAGGCCGCATCCATTGCGGCAGCCAGCTTGAATACCAACGCGGCGTTTTCTTAGTACGCCACATGCGAGGTGGTTTAAGCCGCACGGTGGTTTCCACCATCGTTAACGGGGCTGAATCTGTTGCGGTTTCTGAGCGGCCGATTTTACCGAACACAGATTCCACTTCGGGAAACTCGCGCAGCAATCTGTCTTGGATCTGCAGCTGTTGTTTGGCTTCTTCAATCGAAATATTGGGAAAGGTAATCGGCATGTAAAGCAGATCGCCTTCGTTCAACGGAGGCATGAATTCGTGCCCCA
>Ga0105046_10007398_pt1 | contig 17301 bp, 17 predicted proteins | sample MAT03_FD_78385 | JGI IMG/M metagenome (GOLD analysis project Ga0105046, IMG submission 78385) | Freshwater microbial communities from Lake Fryxell liftoff mats and glacier meltwater in Antarctica - MAT-03 (megahit assembly) | ecosystem: Environmental > Aquatic > Freshwater > Ice > Liftoff...
ACGAACGCCCAGTCGCGTGCCGAGGCGTCTTTGCCGCGCTCGCGCAGGCCCACGTAGAGCTCGAGGAATCCAGTGAGAGCGGCGAACGCCGTGACCAGGAAAACGAGAAAGGGAAGGCCTGCGCCGGGGATCGAGAGTGCGACCACACCGGCGGCGGTTGTGATGAAACCTTGCGCGATCTGAATGCTGCGCGTCACGGCCCGGCGCGGCGACCGCACCGCGAAGATAGTGATTACGGCTCCAGCGGCAAGCGCGAAGAAACCGAACAAGAGTAGTCCGAGCCCAGCTGAGTGGTCCGCAGTGAAGGTGACGACAGCCGCGAGGGCGAGGGCGGGAGCCGCGCGCGCCACGGGCAAATACCATTCAGTCACGCCACCCAGTCTAAGCGCGCGGCACGACGCTACTTACGGGGGTCAGGAACCGGGCGGAAGGTCGACGAACCGCGAGAAGTGACCGTGGAAACCGACGGTCACCGTGCGGGTCGGGCCGTTGCGGTGCTTAGCGACGATCAGATCGGCTTCGCCCGCGCGCGGATTCTCTGCCTCGTAGGCGCTTTCGCGGTGAAGCAGGATGACCATGTCGGCATCCTGCTCAAGCGACCCTGACTCACGCAGATCGCTTAGCGCCGGCTTCTTGTCTGCGCGCTGTTCCGGTCCACGGTTCAGCTGCGAGATCGCGATCACTGGTACTTGGAGCTCTTTCGCGAGCAGCTTCAGTGCACGAGAGAACTCGCTGACTTCCTGCTGGCGCGACTCCACCTTCTTGCCGCTCGTCATCAGCTGCAGGTAGTCGATGATCACCATCTTCAGGCCAACCTTCTGCTTGAGGCGGCGGCACTTCGCGCGGATCTCGACCAGGGTCATGTTGGGGCTGTCGTCGATGTACAGTGGCGCATCGTTAATGCGGCCACGAGTCTGGGCAATGGTGGTCCAGTCGTTGGCGTGCACCGTTCCTTTGCGCATGCTTTGAAGCCCAACGGATGCCTCGGCAGACAGCAGGCGCATCGCAATCTCACTTCGACCCATTTCGAGCGAGAAGATGATCACGGGCATGTCGTTGTGGATCGCAGCGGCGCGCGCGATGTCGAGGCCGAGGGTCGACTTACCGAGCGCGGGTCGCGCCGCGAGGATGATGAGTTGGCCCGGGTGTAGGCCGTTCGTCAGTTCGTCGAGCTCGGCAAACCCCGTGGGAACGCCGACCATCTGGCCGTCACGACCGCGGGCAGCCTCGATCTCGTCGATGGCCGTGGTGACGGCGTCGGTGAGTGGAACGAAGTCTTCACTCTCGACCCCGCCGGTCACCGCATAGATCTCGGCCTGGGCGTTGTTGACGAGGTCGACTACCTCGCCTTCGCTCGCGTAGCCCATCTGCACGATACGCGTTCCCGCCTCCACGAGACGCCGAAGCACCGCCTTCTCGGCGACGATCGTCGAGTAGAACCCCGCATTGGCCGCGGTGGGAACGAGCGCCGTCAGCGTGTGGAGATACTCCGCACCGCCGGCGCGAGTCAGCTCACCGGTCTTGGTCAGTTCGTCGGTGACGGCGATGACGTCGGTCGGCTCTCCGTGAGAGTAGAGGCTCATCACCGCATCGAAGATCACTTCGTGCTTGGGGATGTAGAAGTCCATGCCGCGGACGCTCTCGATGACGTCGGCAACGGCGTCTTTACTCAGAAGCATGCCGCCGATGGCACTTTGCTCGGCGAGCAGGTCGTGCGGAGGAACCCGGTCGCCGCGGGAATCGGGTCGTGAATCCCCCTGGCGTTGGTCACCAGCGAGGCCAAGGTGAGCAATGGACATTCGAACCCTCCGATTGATGACGCTACGCCCCAGTTGTAGCCGAGCCGTCCGACACTCCGGGTGTGCGCACACGCGCGACACGCCCGCGCCAACCGGGACTTTCTCACAGTAGGGACGGCCAGAACGTCCCACCAAGCGGGCCTGTGGATGGGGTTGTGGACAACGTGCGAGAAACGCCGTGCGTTGTGTGAGCAACCTGTGCACTCAACTGTGGAAAGTCATGGCCGTTCGACCGATTAATACCGCTTGACCAGCACTTTTAGTTTCGGGACGGTGTGTGTAGAAACATGTTTAGACTGCCGCTTGAGGGTTACCAAAAAAATGTGGCTCCTGTGCACAAAGGTCTTGACAACTGGTCTTAACGACGACAGCGGCGACCCGCGAGGGCCGCCGCTGTCTACCCCCACTGAGGGGGGTGATTTCTACTTCTTGCCTGCAACCACCTGGAGGGTGATCGTTGCGACCAGGTCGTCGCGCAGGCGAACAGTCGCCTCGTGCTCGCCAACGGACTTGATCGGGCTGGTGATCTCGATCTTGCGTTTGTCGACCGTGCCGAGGCCAGCAGCGGCCACAGCGTCGGCCACGTCAGCGGTCTTGACCGAGCCAAAGAGGCGTCCGCCCTCGCCCGCCTTGACGGTGAGCTTGACGGTCGTGGCCTGCAGGCGAGCCTTCAGGTCCTGTGCCTCTTCGAGAGTGGCGTGCTCGCGTGACGCGCGAGCTGCCTTGATGGATTCGATCTGCTTCTCGCCACCGCGCGTCCACGCCACGGCGAAGCCCTGGGGGATGAGGTAGTTGCGAGCGAAACCGTTCTTGACGTCAACGACGTCGCCGGGCGCACCGAGACCGGTGACCTCGTGCGTGAGGATCAGCTTTGACATATCGGATGCTCCTTAACGGCCCGAGCCGGCGTACGGAAGCAGTGCCATCTCACGGGCGTTCTTGACGGCCGTGGCGATGAGGCGCTGCTCCTGCACGGAGACACCGGTGATGCGACGAGCACGGATCTTTCCACGCTCTGAAATGAACTTGCGAAGCGTCGCGACGTCTTTGTAGTCGATGACGCCCACGCGAATCGCCTTGGCGGGGGCGGCGTTCTTGCCGTCCTTGCCCTTGCGGATGGGCTTGCGGCGGTCGCCGCTGCTCTTTCCTGCCATGAGTTGTTATTCCTTAAAGTCTGAATGATTGGGGGATCAGAAAGGCGTCTCGTCCGTGTAGTTGCCCGGCGCGTTCCACACGTCGCCGCCCGAAGCATCCGAGGGAGCCGAAGCTGCCCACGGCTCTTCTGCGACCTGGTTGCCGCCGCCACGTGGGGCGCCGCCTCCCGAGTCGCGGGATGACGCGGCGCGGGTCACCTGTGCGGTGGCGTAACGCAAGCTGGGGCCGATCTCATCGACCTCAAGCTCGATGCTCGTTCGCTTCTCGCCTTCCTTCGTTTCGTAGGAACGCTGCTTCAAGCGACCAGTCGCGATGACTCGCGAGCCTTTCGTGAGCGAACCGGCGACGTGCTCGGCAAATTCGCGCCACACGCTTGCGCGCAGGAACAGTGCCTCACCGTCTTTCCAGTCGTTGCTCGCACGGTCGAAGTTGCGCGGCGTCGAAGCGATGGTGAAGTTGGCTACCGCGAGCCCGTTCTGCGTGTACCGCAGTTCGGGGTCACTCGTGAGGTTTCCCACGACGGTGATGACGGTTTCGCCGGCCATGACCTACTCCGCGTCCGCAGCAGCTGCCGTGGCAGCGGGCTTCGATTCAGCAGGCTTCTTGGCGGCGGGCTTGGCGGCGGGCGCCTCGTCCTTGGTTGCTGCGAGCGCGGTTGCGGCAGGCGCGTCGTCCGCAGTTGCGGCAGGTGCGGCCTCGACGGGAGCGGCCTCTGCGGCGGCGGCAGGCGCGGCAACAGGTGCTGCTGCAACGGCGGCCGCGGGGGCAGCTGCGGGAGCCTTCGACGGGTTGGCTGCCTTGCGGGCGGCCTTCTCATCCGCGATCTTCTTGGCGGCGGCGACCTGGGCGAAGCCCTCTTCCGCACGCAGCACCTTGGTGCGCATGACGGCTTCGGAGAGCTTCAGCTGGCGGTCGAGCTCGACAGTGGCTGACGAGTTCGCAGTGAAGTTGACGACGGCGTAGATGCCTTCGGTCTTCTTGTTGATCTCGTAAGCCAGGCGACGGCGGCCCCAGATGTCTACGTTGTCGATGGTTCCACCATCGGTACGAATGACATTGAGGAACTTGTCTAGGCTGGGTGCCACGGTGCGCTCATCGATCTCTGGATCGAGGATCACCATGAGTTCATACTGGTGCGTCACAAACCCACCTCCTTCGGACTAGAACGGTTGCAGACGATCTGCAACAGGAGGGTGTTGACGGTTGCCGGGATCCGTAATAGAACCAGACAACCTGCCCAGTGTACGCATTTCACGCAAGGAGCACCATCCCATGGCCGTCAAGGTCGCCATCGCCGGCGTAGGCAACTGCGCCAACTCGCTCATTCAGGGCGTCACTTTCTACGCGGATGCTGCGGCCGACGCCGTCATCCCGGGTCTCATGCATAACCGGCTCGGGCCGTACGCGGTCAGTGACATCGAGTTCGTCGCCGCGTTCGATGTGGACGCACTAAAGGTCGGCGTCGATCTCGCAGACGCGATGTGGGCATCTCACAACTCGACTTTCCGTTTTGCGGAGGTCGCGCTGACCGGGGTCACCGTTCAGCGCGGGCCCACCCTCGACGGGCTAGGCGAGTACTACCGCGAGGTGGTGGCCGAATCGGATGCCCCCGTCGTTGACGTGGCGCAGGCCCTCCGTGACTCCGGAGCCGATGTGCTCGTCTGCTACCTTCCCGTCGGGTCGGAAGACGGCGCGCGGTTCTACGCGCAAGCGGCACTTGATGCGGGTGTCGCGTTCGTCAACGCGCTTCCGGTTTTTATTGCGAGTGATCCACAGTGGGCGGCGAAGTTCACCTCGGCGAGTCTTCCGATCGTTGGCGACGACATCAAGAGTCAGCTCGGCGCGACAATCACGCACCGCGTGCTCGCGCGGCTCTTTGAGGAACGCGGACTCGTGCTCGACCGCACCTACCAACTCAACGTTGGCGGCAACATGGACTTCAAGAACATGCTCGAACGAAAGCGACTCGAGTCCAAGAAGATCTCGAAGACACGCTCGGTGACGAGCAACCTCGAAGCCGAGCTCAATGCCCGCGACGTGCACATCGGGCCGAGTGACCACGTGCCCTGGCTCGACGACAAGAAGCTCGCCTTCGTGCGGCTTGAGGGGCACGGCTTTGGCAATGCGCCGACGAGTCTGGAGTACAAGCTCGAGGTGTGGGACTCACCCAACTCCGCCGGCGTTGTCATTGACGCGGTGCGAGTGGCGAAGGTCGCCATCGACGCTGGTATCGGTGGACCTCTCATCGCGGCATCCGCCTACCTGATGAAGTCGCCGCCGGAGCAGTTTCCTGATCCGGTCGCGCGAGCGATGCTCGACGAGTGGATCGCTACCTCGCGCTGAGCGCGAAGTCCACGGCCGCTTTCGCGTGCAGGAGCGTTGTGGCAAATAGGGGCAGCTCGCTGTGCTCGGGTTGTACGAGCAACTCGATCTCGGTGCATCCGAGAATCACGCCCTGCGCGCCGCGATCTTCGAGGTCGGCGATGATCGCGAGGTACTCGATGCGTGACTCATCGCGCACGACGCCGGCGACAAGCTCCTCGTAGATCACACGATTCACCAGCGACTGCTGCTCGCGGGTCGGAACTATCACCGCCAGCCCGTGCGACTCGATCCGATCTCGATAAAACGCCTCTTCCATGGTGAAGCGGGTGCCCAGCAGCCCCACGGTCTGCAGCCTGGCGTCACGGACCGCGGATGCCGTCACGTCTCCCAAATGCAGCAGCGGAACCGAGACCGCGGCTTCGATCACCCGCGCAATTTTGTGCATGGTGTTCGTGCACAACACGATGACCTCGGCGCCCGCGTTCTCGAGGGCCGCCGCGTCGCGCGCCAGCACCTCGCCCGCCGCATCCCAGTCGCCCGCCGACTGCATCCGCTCGATGTATGCGAAGTCGACCGACACCATCACCATGTCTGCGGAGTGAAATCCGCCGAGGCGTTGCGCCACCAACTCGTTGATCAGCGAGTAGTACAGGGCCGAGCTCTGCCAGCTCATGCCACCGATCAGCCCGATCCGCTTCACGAGCGCGCCGTCCACCACGCGCGCAATCGCTCCTCAGCGATCTGCGCACCGAGCGGTCCCTCGTCGAGGCGCAGATCGAGCAGGAAGCGGTACGCCTCTCCGACATCGCGGCCCGGCTTCAGGTGGAGGATCGCCATGATCTGCTCGCCGTCGAGGTCGGGCCGAACCGCTGCGATCCCTTCCGCTTCGGCGATCGCAGCAACGCGTTCTTCGAGATCGTCGTAGGCGAACGACAGCCGGTCGGCCTTCTTGCGGTTGCGGGTCGTCACATCGGCGCGAGTGAGGATGTGCAACCGCTCGAGCTGATCACCCGCGTCGCGCACGTAGCGGCGCACGGCGGAATCGGTCCAGGCGCCATCGGTGTACCCGAAGAACCTGAGGTGCAGTTCGATAAGGCGGGCGACCGACGAGATCGTGTCGTTGTCGAAGCGCAGAGCTTTCAGCCGTTTGGTCGCGAGTTTGCTGCCGACGACGTCGTGGTGATGGAAGGTAACAACGCCGCCCGCCTCGATCTTGCGGGTCGCCGGCTTGCCGATGTCATGCATAAGCGCAGCGATCCGCAGCACGAGGTCGGGTGCATGCCCGCGCGACTTCTCGAGATCGATGGCCTGCTCAAGCACCGTGAGGCTGTGCTCGTAGACGTCTTTGTGGTGCGCGTGCTCGTCGATCTCCAGGCGCAGCGCGGGCACCTCCGGCAACACCAATTGCGCGATACCGGTGTCGACGAGCAAGCGAATGCCCCGCACCGGGTCGGCGCTGCGAAGCAGTTTCGACAGCTCGTCGGTGATGCGCTCCACGCTCACGATCTCGAGGCGCGAAGCGAGCCGCCGCATGGCTGCGACGGTTGGCTCGGCGACGGTGAAACCGAGCTGCGACGTGAACCGCGCCGCACGCAGCATCCGCAGCGGATCATCGCCGAATGAGACCTCGGGTGGCCCCGGCGTCGTAATCCGCTTGGCCAACAGGTCTTCCAGCCCACCCCACGGGTCGACGAGCACACGCTCGGGCAGCCGCAGCGCCATCGCGTTGACCGTGAAGTCACGGCGCACGAGGTCGCTTTCCAGCGAATCCCCAAATTCGACGATGGGCTTACGGGTCACGTTGTCGTAGGCGTCAGCGCGATAGGTCGTGATCTCTACCGTGTGCCCGTTGATGCGAGCAGCGATCGTGCCGAAGTCGCGTCCGACATCCCACTGCGCGTCGGAGATGGGCGCGACGATCGAGAGGATGTCGTCGGGCCGGGCACTCGTCGCAAAATCGAGATCGTTCGTGCGGCGTGCGAGAAAGGCATCGCGAACCGGTCCGCCCACCAGCGCAAGCTCGTGACCGGCGGCGGCGAACGCTGCGGCGAGACGGGCGACCGGGGTCGACTCGGCCAACTCACCCAGTCGCGTGATTGCCGCGGCGACGCTCTCCATGATCGTCAAGCTTGGCATAGGGGCCGCGTTACCCCTCGTTCGACGGGGCGCTCAGCCTGCAGAGAATAGACTCGTGATCATGCTGGCCGAGCTCAAATCCCTCCGTCGGCCCACGTCAATGAGACCCGTGCGCGCCGCACTGGCACTCGTGCTTGGGCTGGTTGGCGTAGCTGCGGGCATTCCGACAGCGTCGGTCGCCGCCGAAGACGCGCCCGTGCGACTCGCGCTGGCAATGCCGCTGGTGGTTCCGCAAAGCACGACGCCGTTCATCAGCGGTGATGCCCTCGCGCAGTACACGTCGCCGACCGGCCTTCTCACGCGTCAATTGGATGCCGTGATCGGCCGACCGGTCGCGATCGGCATCGACCCGCTAATCCTGGCTTCCATTCGCGTGTTGGGATCCGCAGCTCCCGTCACGGCCACCGCCTGGCTCGATCGGCTCGCTACCGCGACCAACGAAACGTTCCCGCTGGCATATTCCGACTCCGACCTCACTCTCGCGACTCAGGCCGGCAATCTCACAGCGCTGGTTCCCCTCTCCCTCGATTTCGCCATCGACCCCGCACTCTTCGCCCCCGCACCGGACGCGACCGCCACCCCGACTCCGACCCCCACACCCACGCCGACCCTCGATGCGGGTGCCCTTCCGGCGCTCCCGACGAGTGAAACCCTCGTCGCCTGGCCCTACACACTCGCGAACATCGCGTGGCCGCGCGCCGACTCCGTCGTCACGCCGGATCTCAGCGCACTAACCGCCACCGGCTACACCACGGCGATTCTCGCCTCTGGCAACGTCACCCGAGAGGCGGGCGCCTCGGCATCAGTGACGATCGACGATGTTCCCGTGCTCGTAGCCGACGACGGCGTGACGTCTGCCCTGAGCGCGGCCACGCATGCGCTCGGCGTCGAAGAATGGCAATCGGCCATGGACGCCCTTACCGCATCGATTTCTGCGGCAGGTGCGGCACAGTTCGGGAGCCAGCCCACCGTCTTTGCGACCCTTGATCGCACCGCACCGCTCACGAGCAGCCGAATCACCGACACCCTGGGATCCCTGCAGGCCACCGTCGGAATCACCAGCGTCACCATGGCAGAGGCACTCGCGACGCCCACGTCCGCCGCCACAATCGTCGATGAACCACAGGATCCCGACGCCGTCGCCCACCTCGCCCGCCTGCTGTTGGCCGAGCAGGGTGAGCAGCGGTTCGCGATCGTCGCCTCCGACCCTGGTGCCATCACCGGGGAGCGCAGGCTTGCGCTTCTGCGCCTCACCTCGATCGCGTGGCAGGGCAACTCTGCCGGGTGGGCGACCGCAACCGACGACTTTGTTGCGGCATCCGTAGACCTTCGAGACTCGGTGCAGCTCGTCAAGAGCAGCGGGCTCAACTTTGCCGCCGACCGGTCGTCGATTCCGATCTACGTGAAGAATTCGCTCGACCAGGCGGTGACCGTATACATCAATGTGCACCCCGAAACGGCGCTACTCGCAATCGAAGACCCGAGCGTGAAGCTCGTGATCGAGCCCAACTCGCAAGGCAGGGGCGAAGTGCCCGCACAAGCGCTCTCCAACGGGGCCGTGCAACTCACCGTCACTCTGACCGGACCCTCGGGAGAGGTCATCGGCACACCGACCCGCACTAAGGTCAACGTCGCGGCGGGCTGGGAGACGCCCGTAGTGCTTGCCTTCGCGGTTTTCGTATTCGGGGTTTTCGGTTTCGGAATTGTTCGCAGTATTCTCAAGCGTCGCCGTTCCGCCAGCGCCGACGTTAGCGTCACGGATGACTGACCGTCCGAGCGACGAGGTCGACGGGGCTTCGGCAATCGGCCGCGCGAGTGCCGTGCTGGCATCGGGCACAATCGTCTCGCGCATCCTCGGTTTCGCGAACGCCGCGGTGCTTGCCACCGCAATCGGCTACATCGGCGCGGCCGCCGACGGGTTCACCCTGGCCACCCAGATTCCCAACAGCATTTACGCGCTCATCGCGGGTGGCCTGCTCAGTGCGGTGCTGGTTCCCCAGATCGTGCGCGCCGGCATTCAGGACGATGGCGGACAGCGGTTCATCAACAAGCTCGTCACCCTCGGCACCGTCGTCTTCGTCGTCGTCGCCGCCATCGCCACACTGTGTGCACCATGGCTGGTCAGTTTGTACGCGGCCTCGGGCACCCGCGGATTTAGCCCCGACGAATTGGCGCTAGCCACAGCCTTCGCCTACTGGTGCCTGCCGCAGGTGCTGTTCTATGCGCTCTACAGCCTGATCGGCCAGGTGCTCAACGCCCGCAAGGTGTTTGGTCCGTTCACCTGGGCGCCCGCGCTCAATAACATCATCGCGATAGTTGGGCTCACGATCTTCATCATCGTGTTCGGTGGTGATCCGGCACATCGGGATGCCTCGACCTGGACCTCTCCCATGATCGCGCTGCTCGGCGGCACAGCCACCCTCGGCATTGCCGCGCAGGCGTTTGTATTGCTGTTCTTTTGGCGTCGCGCCGGGCTCACCTTCCGCCCGGACTTTCGCTGGCGCGGCGTAGGCCTGGGCAAAACGGGCAAGGCTGCGGCGTGGGTCTTCGGCATGATCCTGGTGACTCAGCTCGCGGCGATCGTCGAGACGCGCGTTGCCACGATGGCCTCGGGCGAAGCCTCACTCGGCGCACTCAAGTACGCCTGGTTGATCTTCATGCTTCCGCACTCGATCGTCACCGTGTCGATCGCGACCGCATACTTCACCCGGATGAGTGGGCACGCTCGTGACGGTGACCTGGCTTCGGTGCGGGCGGATGTCTCAGCGTCGCTGCGCGCGATCCTGTTAATCATGGTGTTCTCCGCGGTGGGCCTGGCGGTACTCGCCTACCCGTTCAGTGCGGTCTTCGGTGGTGGGTTCGCTGAAATTAGCGCGCTGGGCAATGTGGTGATTGCGTATCTCATTGGGCTCATCCCGTTCACGATCCTGTTCGTGCTGCAGCGGGTGTTCTATGCGCTCGAAGACACCCGAACCCCGTTCTTTATGCAGGTGCTTCAGTCGGTGGTGTTCGTTGTCGGCGTTCTTGTCGCGGCGTTGCTGCCCACCCAGTGGATCGCCGTGGGAATCGCCATCACGATGACCTTCGCAGGAACGGTGCAGAGCGTCGTGGCCGCCGTGATCCTTCGGCGCCGCCTGGGTTCGCTGAATGCCGGCCCGATCGTGCGGCAGGGGCTCTGGTTCTTCGGGGCCGCGGTCGCCGCCGGGGCGGTGGGTGCCGTTGTCGTGTGGACTATGGGTGGGTTCACGCCCGGCGGATTCGCCATCGCTACACGGATCGGGGGTGGCGTCACTCTTGCAGTAGCAGGTTCGAGCATGGCTCTCGTGTACATCGCCATTCTTGCGATTACTCGCAACCCGCAGCTCAGCTCTTTCCTGCGCCCGATCCTCGCACGCATGCGCCCCACCCCGCGCTGAATGAAGCAGTGCTGAACATTCCGCTGAGCCCGGATGCCCGGAATAGCGCGCCGGTAGGATGCGTTGTACCGGGCAGTGACAACTAAGGGAGACACTGAAGTGCGCCAGCTCATCATCATCGGCTCTGGCCCCGCCGGGTATACGGCAGCCATTTACGCCGCTCGGGCCAACCTCGCGCCCCTGCTTATCGCCAGCTCCGTCGAGGCCGGTGGCGAGCTCATGAAGACAACCGAGGTAGAGAATTATCCCGGCTTCGCTGAGGGAATCCAGGGCCCGGAGTTGATGCTCGCCATGCAGGCCCAGGCCGAGCGCTTCGGAACCGAGATCATCCTCGACGATGTCACAGGGCTCGAGCTCGAGGGTGAGGTCAAGCGGGTCACGCTCGGCAACGGCGACGTTCACGAGGCCCTCACGGTGATCTTCGCGACGGGCTCGGCCTACCGCAAGCTCGGCATCGAAGACGAGACTCGTCTCAGTGGCCACGGTGTTTCGTGGTGTGCCACCTGCGACGGCTTCTTCTTCCGCCAGAAGACGATCGCTGTCGTCGGTGGAGGCGACTCCGCGATGGAAGAGGCCACCTTCCTCACCAAGTTCGCCGACAAGGTGTACGTGATCCACCGCAAAGACACACTGCGGGCATCCAAGACCATGCAAGACCGCGCATTCAGCGACCCGAAGATCGAGTTCCTGTGGAACAAAGAGGTCGCGCACATCTACGGTGACGATCTCGTTACCGGCATTGGTGTCGTCGATGTGACGGATGGCTCGGAAAGTACGATCGAGCTGAGTGGTCTGTTTGTGGCGATCGGGGCAGACCCTCGCACGCACCTCGTGCACGGGCAGCTCGACCTCACCGCGGAGGGCACCATTGCCGTAGACGGCCGTACCTCGCGCACCAACATCGCTGGTGTGTTCGCGGCTGGCGATGTGATCGACCCGACATATCGCCAAGCGGTAACCGCGGCGGCATCCGGTACCGTCGCCGCCCTCGATGCCGAGCACTACCTCGCTGGCCTTTCCAAAGCCCTTGTCGACTCGGCTGTGCAGCAGCCGGTCGGCGCATCCGCGTAATTTCGCGCTAGTAACTAATCATCACGATAGTAAGGAAGAAACAATGTCCACTGCACACGATGTCACTGACGCAACGTTCGCCGATGAGGTTCTGAACTCACAAGACACGATCATGGTCGACTTCTGGGCCGAATGGTGTGGCCCGTGTCGCGCCGTCTCCCCGATCCTTGACGCGATCGCCGCGGAGAACGTCGGCAAGATCAAGATCGTCAAGCTCAACGTTGACGACAACCCCCAGACCGCGATGAAGTACCAGATCACGTCGATCCCCGCGATGTATGTCTTCAAGGGTGGCGAGGTGGTCAAGAAGGTCATCGGTGCCAAGCCGAAGCCTGCTCTCGAGTCCGACCTGGCCGAGTTTCTCGCGTAGCCAATCGCCAACAACTGGCCCCGCTCCCGACTGGGAGCGGGGCTTTTCGCGTAGCTGGCTTATATCCTTGAAACTTCGCGACTGAAAAGGGCAGCGCATGACAAACATGGGCAACAATCTCGACCGGTGGTACGGCCACTACGCAGACCGCACGGCCGGCCTCGCCGCCTCTGAAGTCCGCGCACTGTTTGCTGTTGCCTCCCGCCCCGAGGTTGTCTCCCTTGCCGGGGGTATGCCTTTTGTTTCCGCGCTTCCCGCCGACCTGATTACCAACGCCATGAACAAGGTCATGCGCGACAGTGGTCCCGTCGCCCTGCAGTACGGCTCTGGCCAGGGGATGCCCGCGCTTCGCGAGCACATCCTCGAAGTCATGGCCCTCGAAGGCATCCGGGGCAGCGTCGACGACATTGTGGTGACCACTGGATCACAGCACGCGCTCGAGCTCGTGACCAAGCTTTTCATCAATCCTGGCGACGTTGTGCTCGCCGAGGGACCGAGCTACGTCACCGCTCTCACGGTGTTTAAGTCCTTCCAGGCCGAGGTCAACCATGTTGCCATGGACGAGTTCGGGCTGATTCCACAGGCGCTGCGCGAACGTATTGTCGCCGCTAAGTCTGCCGGGAAGTCCATCAAGTTTCTTTACACTGTTCCGACCTTCTCGAACCCGGCTGGTGTCACACTGACGTGGGAACGCCGTCTCGAGGTTCTTGAAATATGCCGGTCAGAGGGCATTTTAGTGCTTGAAGACAATCCCTATGGCCTTCTCTATTTCGAAGGACAACCACCCCACGCGATGCGCTCTGTCGAAGAAGACGGCGTGATCTACCTCGGAACATTCTCGAAGACGCTCGCTCCCGGATTCCGGCTCGGCTGGGCGCTCGCGCCGCACGCGATCCGCGAGAAGCTGATTCTCGCCAATGAGGCCGCCGTGCTCTCTCCGAGCTCGTTTACCCAGCACATAGTGAGCGAGTATCTCTCCAACGCCGACTGGAAGGGTCAGATCGACACCTTCCGCGGCGTGTACCGCGAACGCCGTGACGCCATGCTCGCCGCGCTGACCGATTACCTGCCTGACCTCAGCTGGACACACCCCGCCGGCGGTTTCTATGTCTGGGTCACCCTGCCGGGCAACCTCGACTCCAAGTCGATGCTCCCGCGCGCGGTCAAAGAACTCGTTGCGTACACCCCCGGCACAGCGTTCTACGCAGACGGCAACGGCCGCAACAAGATGCGACTGTCGTTCTGCTACCCCACCCCCGATTTCATTCGTGAGGGCGTCCGGCGCCTGTCCACGGTAATCAACGGCGAGCTTGAGTTGCTGACCACCTTCTCGCAGACCGCTCCGCTGACCGTCGTGCGCCCAGAGCCATCCATCAGCAACCCGCCCGCCAACCTCGGCTAGGACCCATGACCAACACCAGGCCCCACGTTCTCGTACTCGCCGGTGGCATCTCGCACGAGCGTGATGTGTCGCTGCGCTCAGGCCGCCGCGTCGCCGATAGCCTCGCCGAGCACGGCATCGATGTTGAGCTACGCGATCCGGATGCCACTTTGTTGGCGTACCTGCGCGAGACGAGGCCCGACGTGGTCTGGCCCGCCCTACACGGGGCGAGCGGTGAAGACGGAGCACTGCGCGGACTGCTGGACTTTATCGGAGTGCCCTATGTGGGATCCCGGGCCGACGCCGCACGCCTGGCGTGGGACAAACCCACGGCCAAGACCATCGTGAGTCGGGTCGGGGTCGCCACCCCGGCATCGATCACCCTGCCCCGCGATGCGTTCCGCGAGCTCGGTGCTCACAGCATCCTCGACGAGATTTCCGACGAGTTCAGTGGCCCGCTCGTCGTGAAGCCCGCGCAAGGCGGGTCGGCGCAGGGGGTCACAATGGTCGACGACCGGTCGCTGCTACCCCGCGCGATGGTCGACGCCTATACCTACTGGGATGTCGCCCTCATCGAGCAGAAGATCACCGGCACCGAGATCGCGATCGGCATCATCGACAGCGGTGAGGGGCCGGTGGCACTCCCTGCCGTAGAGATCGAGCCCCTGTCGGGTGTGTACAGCTTCGAGGCGCGCTACAACGCTGGGGAGACGCGATTCTACGTTCCCGCCCGCATCTCGCCTGAGGTGGCAGCACAGGCCGCGGGAACGGCGCTTGCGGCACACACCGCCCTCGGATTGCGTCACCTCTCGCGTGTTGACCTCATTGTCGATGGTGCCGGCACTCCGTGGTTTCTCGAGGCAAACGTGCTGCCCGGACTCACGGAGACCTCGATCCTGCCGCAGGCCCTCGAGGCCGCGGGGCACGACCTCGGCTGGGTCTACTCGGCGCTGGCGGATGCTGCTGTGGCTGAGAGCCGTTCCTAGCTCGCCGAGACAGCGCGTTAACTAGCGCTGGAAACCGGTCTCGCCCAGTTCACCGAGAATGCGGTTGAGGTCGCCGACCGTCGCGAAGTCGATGGTGATCTGGCCCCTGCTCGCGCCCAGCGTCACCTTCACGCGAGTGTTGAGGCGGTCGCCCAGGCGTTCCGCCACTTCGTCCAACTGGCCCTGTCGTTTGCCCTGTGTTGGCTTGGGCGCACGCGTTGGCTTCAGTGAGACCTGACCGGCCGCAGCCTCTGCCGCCCGCACCGACAGGTCTTCGTTCACAATCTTGTCGGAGAGCTTCTCCATCGCAGCGACGTCTCCGGCGGAAAGGATCGCCCGAGCGTGGCCTGCGCTGAGCACACCGGATGCCACGCGCTTCTGCACGCTGGCTGGCAGCTTGAGCAGGCGCAGGGTGTTGGTGATCTGAGGGCGCGAGCGACCGATGCGCGTCGCGAGCTGATCCTGCGTGATCCCGAAGTCGGCCAGAAGCTGCTGATAGGCGGATGCCTCTTCCAGCGCGTTCAGGTTCGCGCGATGCAGGTTCTCGAGCAAGGCATCCCGAAGCATGTCTTCGTCGGCCGTGTTCTTAATAACTGCGGGAATCGTCGCGAGCCCGAGCAGCTTGGTCGCTCGGAGGCGACGTTCACCCATGATGAGTTCGTAGTGCGGGGATTGGGTAGCACCCGGGATCGGCCGAACGACGATGGGTTGCAGCACACCAATCTCGCGGATGGATACGACGAGTTCGTCAAGTTCCTCCTGGCGAAACTCGATGCGGGGCTGAACCGAGTTGGGCTTAATGTCGTCAGGCGTGAGGCTTGCGAGGCGTGCGCCGGGAACGGCGAGCAGACCCTGAGTGTCACCGACGCCAGCCGGGAAGAAGACATCAACCGGACGCTGCGCGGCGTCGTCGCCAGCAGGAATCAGGGCACCAATACCGCGACCGAGTCCGGTGCGCTTCGGAGTAGCCATTACTGCGGCGCTCCTCGGCGTGCGATCTCAGCCGCCGCCTCTAGGTAAGAGAGCGAACCTGGCGAGCTGCCGTCGAAACTGATGACGCTCTGGCCGTAGCTTGGCGCTTCGGAAATTCGCACCGATCGTGGAATCAGCGTCTGCAGCACCTGCTCAGGAAAATGCTCACGCACCTCTTGCACTACCTGATTGGCGAGGTTGGTACGTGCGTCGTACATCGTGAGCAGGATGGTCGACACAGATAGCTTGGGGTTCAGGTGGCGCTCGATCAATTGGATGTTGCTCAGTAGCTGGCTCAGACCTTCCAGCGCGTAGTACTCGCACTGGATCGGAATCAGAACTTCTTGGGCAGCCACGAACGCGTTGATGGTGAGCAGCCCCAGTGACGGCGGGCAGTCGATAAAGACGTAGTGGAACTGCTCGGCCGACTGCTCGAGGAAGGCCTCCAGCGCGGTGCGCAGGCGCTGCTCGCGCGCGACGAGGGAGACGAGCTCGATCTCCGCGCCTGCGAGGTGAATCGTCGCAGGCAGGCAGTAGAGCGCCTCAAATTCGGGGCTCTTCTGGATAACGTCGGCCATTGGCTCGTCGTTGATGATCACGTCGTAGACGCTGACTGTCTCGGATCGATGTTCGACACCCAGCGCCGTGGAGGCGTTGCCCTGCGGGTCAAGATCGATGACCAGAACTCGTGCCCCTGCGCGTGCAAGGGCCGCAGCGAGGTTGACCGTGGTGGTCGTCTTACCGACGCCACCCTTTTGGTTGGCGACAGTGAAGACGCGGGTTGTGGGAGGAAGCGGAAGCTGCTCTTCGGCAAGCGCCTGACGCCTGCGGGTGATCTCGGCGAGTTCGCGCGCAAGAGGCGTTGAGTCGTCGTACGTGGCGCTCGATTCGGCGAGATCACCTTCGGGATGTTTCACGTGAAACTTTCTGGCTGGTCGGGCGTAACACGCCCGCGTGGTCGCATTTTTGAATCAGTCCACTGTAGCCCGAAACACCCGGGTCACCTCCGGAGCTATCCCCTCCCCGAGGGTCAACACCTCCACGTTGCTCAGCCCGACCTTTCGGATGACCTTCTGGGCCGCGGCAATCTCTTCGGAGACTCGTGATCCCTTCATGAATAGCATCTCGCCACCCTGTCGCAGCAGGTGCTCCGTGGCAGGGATCAGCTTCGACAGCGCCGTCACGGCGCGGGCGGTGACCTGGTCGAGGGGCTTGTCGATTCGCGCCTCCTCTGCGCGCGCCCGCACGACTGTCACGTTAGCCAGTCCCAGCACGGCCGACTCCGCGATGAGCCAGTCAACTCTTCGCTCCATGGGTTCAATCAGCACGAGATGGGAATCGGGACGCGCAATGGCCAGCACCAGTCCCGGAAGGCCGGCCCCGCTGCCCACATCGCCGACCTGGCCGGGTTTCAGTAATGGCGCGACCAGGGCGCAATTGATGATGTGGCGCGACCACAATCGTGGGAGCTCAAGGGGACCGATCAGGCCGAGCTCCTCCCCTCGACGGGCTAGGTCATCGGCGTACTGGCGAGCGAGATCAATGCGATCGCCGAAGAGCACAGCGGCAGAAGCGGGCTCGTGCTCGAGGTCTGAAACAGTCATGCTGCCCTCCTTAAACAGAAATGTTTCACGTGAAACACTCGGCCTTTGTGGGCTCCATGTTTCACGTGAAACATTGATTGCGCTAC
>Ga0105046_10007399_pt1 | contig 17300 bp, 15 predicted proteins | sample MAT03_FD_78385 | JGI IMG/M metagenome (GOLD analysis project Ga0105046, IMG submission 78385) | Freshwater microbial communities from Lake Fryxell liftoff mats and glacier meltwater in Antarctica - MAT-03 (megahit assembly) | ecosystem: Environmental > Aquatic > Freshwater > Ice > Liftoff...
ACGTCGGCGCACCTTCGTCGGGAAACGGCACGTCGACGAAGCACTCGGTCAGCTTGCGCATGACCTCGTCGACCGGCCGCGACCGGGCGCCTTCGCCGATGGATCGATACAGCTCGGTGACCTGCGGCATGTCGTCGCGCACGAGCGGGCGCGTCTTCCCACCGCTCACGGATCCCGACCCCCGAGGAATCGATCACGCAGCCCTTCGTACGTGACGCGCGGTCCGCTGCGGAACGTGAGCATCGGCGACGGCGTCTCGACACCGCCCCACGACGTCTTGAAGCGCACGAGCCCCTCGTTGCCATCGTTGATGCCGCCGAGGTTCACATGTCGGATCCCGCGCGCCTCGGCACAGCGCAGCGCGTACCAGTACAGGGCAACGTGCGGGTTGATGTCCTTGAGCGAGCGATCGATCGCGCCCTGGAAGTAGTGCACCGCGCTGCGATCGAACACGAGCACGCCGCCGCCGACGACCTTGCCACCGTGCAGCACGACCGCGAGCTCACCGCCCTTGCCGAGGTCGCGCGCGACGACGTCGAAGAACCGACGCGGGAACATCTCGCCGACCCACGCATTGTCGTGGAACGACTGCTCGTAGATCCGAAAGTACGCGTCGATCTGATCCGCGTCGGGGTTGCCGATCACCGTGACGCCGGCCTTGTCGTTGCGACGCACGTAGCGACGCATCGTCGAGCTGACCTGCTTCTCGAGGTGGTTCTCGGCCGTGCCATCGATGCCGATCACGTACGTGTTGTTGCTGCCGACCTCGACGTTGCCGCTCAGCGAGCGCCGCGACTCGAGCCGCATGCCGTCCGTATGCCACGACGGCAGCCACCAGATGAAGAACGTGATCCGCGGGGTGCACAGCGCGGACATCCACGCGACGATCTCGGCCTCACGCAGGCGCGCGCGTTGGACCGGCATCACGTCGTAGCCGACCGGCAGCACCTTGAGCTCCCAGCGCCCGAACCGGTCGCGACGCCCGAGCACCGGCAACCACAGATCGGAGCCATCGATCGACAGCGCGCGCTGCTCCCACGGTGCGTGCCCCGGCTCCACGCGTTCGAGCTCGAGGAGCGCGCGCTGCATGCCGGGTGAGCTGAACGCGGACGCGCCGAGGCCGTCGGGAAAGGCCCGCTGCCACGCGTCGAAGTCGGGCGCACGAATGTGGACGCGAGGACCGAGGAGCATTGCGGCCACGAGACTACGTCACCGCACCGAACAGTACTCGGGGAACTCCGCGGGCAGCCCACCGTCGTACGGCGCCGCGCCCCACGGATGGTCCGTGAGAAACTGGTGCACCGCGTTTTGCTGCGGCCCGACGAGATGACCCATCTCGTGGTTGCACTCGATCGCGACGCGGCCGGTCCCGAGTAGCTCGTCGATGTAGTACTGGCTCAGCTCGAGGAAGTTGACGGTGCCGCCGTACGTGTCGGTCTGGCCGCCGTGCACGACCATCGCGGCGAACGCGTTGTCCGGCTCGCTGTCCCACGGCTGGTAGCCCGGCGCCGGGAAGCCGCCGGAGTAGATGACCACGCTCGCGAGGTACACCGAGCGCAGGAAGCTCGCCTTCGAGGTGTGCAGGCCACCGGCCGAGAAGCCGGCGCTGTGGATCTTGTGCAGATCGACGCCGAGCTCCTGCACCGCGCACGCGACGACCTCGTCCATCAGCAACAGATCGTCGTCACGATCGCCGCTCGTCAGGAACCACGGAAACTGCCCGGTCGCCGGATCGTTGTACGGCGCGACGACGATGCCGCCGGCGGCCGTGACCAAGTCGATGTTGTTCGTATCCCAGTGGTTGTAGCCCCACTCGGCTTCCATCGGGCTGCCGCCGGTGCCGTGAAAGTAGAACTGCAAGCGACCGCCGCCGTCGTACGCGATGTCGTCCATCCACACGCGAACCGTGCGCGGCTCGATGCCCGCGGGGTTGAACATCAGATCGCCTTCCGCGAACGTCGGGCACGTGCCGGTGACGAGCGGCATCAGCGGCTCGAGCACGCCCGATCCGGTGTCGTCGTTGCCGGTGTCGTCGTTGCCGGTGTCGTCGGCGTCGGTCGGATCGGTCGTCGGCTCCTCGGTCGGATCCTCGGTCGGTTCTTCCGTCGGATCGTCGGTCGGATCGTCGGTTGGATCGTCGGTCTCGGCCTCGGTCGCATTGCCTTCGGAGGTGTCGGATCCGCCTTCGCCAGACGAGTCTTCACCGCACGCGGAGAGCAGGAGCACGAGGGCCGCAGCGCAACGAACCGAGTGATACGTCATGGCCTGCTTGGTTATCACGGATCGGCCGCGCGGGAGTGTGCGAGGATTCACGAACGCCTGGGCGACGGATGCTCGACGACGCTACGCCGAACCTGCAATCCCGCCTGCAACTCGGCGCCGTCACCGACGTCGACATCGCGATCCTCGGCGCCGGTTTCGCGGGGATGTGCATGGCGATCGCGCTGCAGCGCGCGGGCATGCACGACTTCGTGATCCTCGAGCGTGCCGACGAGGTCGGCGGGACGTGGCGCGACAACCACTATCCAGGTGCGGCGTGCGACGTGCCTTCGCACCTGTACTCGCTGTCGTTCGCGCCGAAGGCCGATTGGTCGCGGGTCTACCCGACGCAGCCGGAGCTGCTCGCGTATCTGTGCGAGCTCGCCGACGCCCACGGGCTTCGGCCCAAGATCCGCTTCGGCCACGATCTGCGCGGCGCGGACTACGACGCCGAGACTGGGCGTTGGCGGCTCGACACCTCGCGCGGCGTCGTCGTCGCCAAGAAGGTCGTGTCGGGCACCGGCAGTCTGTCCGAGCCGCGTGCGCCGACGTTGCCGGGGCTCGAGCGGTTCGCCGGCAAGACCTTCCACAGCGCGACCTGGGATCACGAATACCCGCTCGCGGGCAAGCGCGTCGCAGTGATCGGCACCGGTGCGTCCGCGATCCAGTTCGTGCCGGAGATCGCCGCCGCCCCGGCGCAGCTCGACGTCTACCAACGCACGCCGAACTGGATCATCCCGCGTCCCGATCGCGCGTACGGCAGCATCGCGCAGTGGATCTTCCGTCACGTGCCCGGTGTGCGCGCGCTGTACCGCGCGAGCATCTATTGGAAGCAAGAGGGCAGGGTGCTCGGCTTCGTCGTGCATCCGTCGCTGATGAAGATCGGCCAGCGCAGCGCGCTGCGTCACATCGCGGCCCAGATCGCCGACCCGGCGCTGCGCGCTCGCGTCACCCCGGAGTTCGCGTTCGGCTGCAAGCGCGTGCTGATCTCGAACGACTGGTACCCGATGCTACAGCGCGACAACGTCGAGCTGGTGACGACGCCGGTCGCCGAGATCACGACCGACGCGATCATCGACGACGCCGGTCGTCGTCGACCGGTAGACTGCATCATCCACGCGACCGGCTTTTACGCGAGCGAGAGTCCGATCGCGGCGAAGATCCGCGGCAAGGACGGCACCAGCCTCGCGCACACCTGGCGAGACGGCGAACAGGCCTACCTCGGCACGCTCGTGCATGGGTTTCCGAACCTGTTTCTCATCGTCGGCCCGAACGTCGGGCTCGGCCACAACTCGATGGTGTTCATGATCGAGACCCAGGTCGCGTACATCATGCGGCTGCTCGCGCACATGCGTGATCGCGGCGCCGATGTGCTCGACGTGCGGGCCGCCGTCCAGCAGCGTTTCAACGACGAGCTGCAGACGAAGCTGCGCGGCTCGATCTGGGCGACCGGCTGCAAGAGCTGGTACCAGCATCGCAGCGGCAAGATCACCGCGCTGTGGCCCGGCTTCACGTTCGACTTCTGGCGACGCACGCGAGCGTTCGACGCATCGCACTACGAGCTCGGGCCGAGCTGAGGTTCTACGAGCCGAGCATCGTCGCGCCGAGTGCGAGCGCGGCGGGCAGCGCTTGGATCACGAGGATGCTGCGCTTCGCCGTCGCGCCGCCGTAGAGCCCGACGACGATCACGAACACGAGCAGCATCCGCATCGACGCGACGTCGCCGGCGTACACCGACCAGACGAGCGCGGCAGCGAGCGCGCCGTTGTAGACACCTTGGTTGGCCGCGAGGATCTTCGTCGCCTCCGCTTGCTCCGCCGTCTGGCCGAAACGCCGCCGCACGCCCGGGGTCGTCCACAAGAATGTCTCGACGACCATGAACACGAAGTGGAGCGCGGCGACCAAGAGCGTGGTGGCGTTCGCGAGCATCGGGCGCAGATTGTGGCACGCTGTGGCGCCGCCATGCACCTGCGCCTCGTCATCGCCAACAAGAACTACTCCTCGTGGTCGATGCGGCCGTGGCTCGTGCTACGCCAGGCAGACATCCCGTTCGAGGAGCAGCTCGTGCCGTTCGAGACCGACGCGTGGGCGCAGCGGATCCCGAGCGCGACGCCGACCGGTCAGGTGCCGGTGCTGTGGATCGACGACGAGCCGGTGTGGGACTCGCTCGCGATCATCGAAGCGGTTGCCGAGTTGTTCCCCGACAAGCGGCTGTGGCCGATCGATGCCCGCGCGCGACGACGTGCGCGGGCGATCTCGGCGCAGATGCACTCGGGCTTCGCCGAGCTGCGGCGCAAGATGCCGATGAACATCGCAGCGGAGCTCGCGGGCAAGGGCCGCACGCCGGAGGTCGAGGCGGACATCGCAACGATGGTCGCGATCTGGACCGACTGCCGCGAGACCTTCGGTCGCGATGGCGCGATGCTGTTCGGCGATTTCACGGTCGCTGACGCCATGTTCGCGCCGGTGGTGACGCGCTTCGCGACCTACGGTGTGAGCCTGCCGCCGGTCGCTGCGGCGTACGCCGAGGCGGTGCGCGCGTTGTCGTCGGTGCGCGAGTGGACGGATGCGGCGCGGCAAGAGACCGCGTTCGTCGCCCACGACGAGCCCTATCGGTGATCCGCGGGGCTCGGAGGTTCCCGCGCGCACCCGGATCGACGTCGGATCAGAGTCGGCTCAGTCGTCGCGACGCTCCGCGAGCGCAGCCGCAGCCGCGTCCGCATCCATCGATGCGACGAGCTCGTGTGGCCCTGCTTGCGTGACGATCGCGCGCACCACGTCACCGGGACGCGCCGTGCCGTCGGTCAGGATCACCTTGCCGTCGATCCCGGGCGCCTGACCCTCGTGACGACCGTCGAGCAACAGCTCGCTGTCTTCGGACGCACCATCGACCATCACCGCGATCTCGGTGCCGACCAGCGCCGCATGCTTGCGCGCGCGGATGCCCTCTTGCAGCTGCATCAGCGCCTCAGCGCGCTGCTCGGCCTTCTTGTTCAGCACGCGCGCGGGCAACAACGCCGACGCGGTGCCCTCTTCGCGTGACCACGGGAACACACCGAGATGATCGATCTGCCCCTCGGCAACAAAATCGTAGAGCCGCTGATACGCCGCGTCACTCTCGCCGGGATGCCCGACGAGCATCGTCGTCCGCAACCACACATGGGCGTCACCGACCTTCGCCGGATCGCGCAGATCGTCGACCAGCTCGCGCACGCGCTTCTCGCCGTAGCCGCGACGCATCTTCTTCAGCACGTCGCTGTCGATGTGCTGCATCGGCACGTCGAGGTACGTCGCGATCTTCGACTCGCCCGCGATGCGCCGCACGAGCCCGTCGGTCACCGCCGACGGATACGCGTAGTGCAGGCGGATCCACACCAGGTCGTCGATGCGCACGAGTGCGTCGAGCAAGTGCTCGAGGTCCGTCGCGGGCTCGAGATCGCTGCCGTACGTCGTCGAGTCCTGCGCAACGAGGCACACCTCGCGCGTACCTGCACCGACGAGCGCGGAGACCTCTTCGACGATCGAGTAGATCGTGCGGCTGCGCTGCGGCCCACGCAGCTTCGGAATGATGCAGAAGCCACACGGACGATCGCAGCCCTCGGCGATCTTCACGTACGCGGAGTGCCGGGCTCCGCTGAGCTGTCGCGGCGTGTTGTGATCGTAGATGTACGCGCGCTTCCCGAGCGCCGACACGCCCATGCGCGGCGCGTCGCCGCCGAGAACCTTCGCGAGCCCGAGCATGTCCGCCGATCCGAGGAAGTGATCGACCTCGGGCATCTCCTTCGCGAGCTCGGTCGGGTAGCGCTGGCTCAGACAGCCGGCGACGACCAAGCGCTGGTGGCCCTCGGCCTTGATGCCAGCGAGCTCGAGGATCGTGTCGATCGATTCTTGCTTCGCGGCCTCGATGAAGCCGCAGGTGTTCACGACCAGCGTGTCGGCGTCGTGCGGATCATCGACGAGCGCATGACCACCGTCTCGGACGATGCCGAGCATCACCTCGGTATCGACCTGATTCTTGGGACACCCCAAGGAGACGAAGTAGACCTTCTGCGCGGGCACCGGCATCTCTACTGACACGCCGCAGCGCCGGCATGGGCGCCACAGTATCGCCGCCGAGCGATGTAAGGCGTGGCTTTACTCACGGTCTCGGCGTGCCGCGAGGCGTGCCAGGCTTGATCGCTCGCTTGATCTCCGGGGCACAAGGGGCTTAGCCTGCGCCCCCTTCCGAGGTTCGAAGTCGTCCCCATGGCCGTCAAGATCAGGCTCGCCCGCACCGGCGCCAAGAAGCGTCCCTACTACCGCATCGTTGCGTCGGACGCAGATGCGCCGCGTGATGGTCGATTCCTCGAGCGTCTCGGCACGTACGATCCGAACGCGAATCCGTCGAAGGTCGTCGTCGATCGTCCGCGCCTCGAGTACTGGCTCGGCGTCGGCGCGTTGCCGACGCAGACCGTCGCGCGTTTGATCCGGACACGGCCCGCGAAGGCCTGATTCGTCTTCACGGCCCTCCGGGCCTGATTCGTCTTCACGGCCCTCCGGGCGTGATTCGTCTTCACGGCCCTCCGGGCCTGATTCGTCTGAGAACGAGCGCGGCAGGTCCGCCCGCACGCGCCGACCGTCTTTGCCGACGGCGCCTTGCTGTGGGATGCTTGTCGTTCGAGGCTCTCCCTCCCGCTCTTTCAGGCCCGCAGGGCCGTGAAGACAACTCTCGCACCTCTCGGAGCCCCATCAGATGTCGTCGGTTTCCCTCAAGGAGCTCATCGAGTTCATCGCCCGCGCACTCGTCGACAAGCCCGACGAAGTGCACGTCGCCGAAGTCTCCGGCGAGCAAACGATCGTGCTCGAGTTGCGCGTTGCCAAGGACGACCTCGGCAAGGTGATCGGCAAGCAAGGGCGCACCGTGAAGGCGATGCGCGCGATCCTCAGCGCCGCGTCGTCGAAGGTTCGCAAGCGCGCGGACCTCGAGATTCTCGAATAATCTCCGAGGATTAGGCCTGGGTAAATCCGGGCGCGAGGGAAGCGATGCGTGTGCCGGAGAGCTTCGAGATCGGGGTCGTCACCGGCGCCCACGGAATCGGCGGCGTCCTGCGTGTGCGCATGTTCGGCGAGTCGTCGCGCGTCAGCAAGGGCCGCACGTTGACGTTGCGCGCGCCCGACTCCGATCGGCGCGTCGTGCTCACGGTGCGCGACGTCGCCGAGATCCCCGGCAAGCCAGGACATCTGCGGATCTCCTGCGAGCAAATCGGCGATCGCGACGCCGCGCAGGCGCTCCTGGGCTACGTGCTCGAGCTGTCGCGCGACGCCGCCACGCCCGCCGCCGCCGACGAGTTCTTCCTCGTCGACGCGATCGGCCTGCCGGTGCTGCAAAAGCGCGACGATGGCGATCCGCTGCAGCTCGGTACGGTCGTCGCGATCACGAGCAACGGTGCGCAAGATCTGTTCGAGGTCCGTTACCGCGCCAAAGATGGCCGCACGCGCACGTGGCTGCTGCCGGTCTTGCCGCACGTGATCCGCGACGTCACGGCGCAGGCCGTGTGGATCGATCCGCCGCTCGGCCTCGTACCCGACGAGCTCGAGGACGGCGTGTGAGCGGCCCGCAGCTCACGTTCGAGGTGCTCACACTGTTTCCCGAAGCGGTGCGCGCGTTCGCATCGGCAGGCCTGCTCGGTCGTGCGATCGAGCGTGAGCTCGTCGCGATCGAGACGACCGACTATCGCGACTTCACCACCGATCGCCATCGCACCGTCGACGACGCACCGTTCGGTGGCGGGGCCGGCATGGTGATGAAGCCCGAGCCCGTCGTCGCCGCGCTCGAGCACGTGATCGCGACGCGCGGTCCGGTGCATCGCATCCTGCTCACGCCGTCGGCTCCGCGCTTCGATCAGCGCATCGCCGAGCGTCTCGCGGCGCTGCCTCGCATCGCGCTGTTGTGCGGTCGCTACGAAGGCATCGACGATCGCGTGCGCGAGCACTTCGTCGACGAGTGCCTGTCGATCGGCGACTTCGTGCTCGGCGGTGGCGAGGTCGCGGCGCTCGTGATCATCGAAGCCGTGTCGCGGCTCGCCACCGGCGTCGTCGGCAATCCCGAGTCGGTGCAGGGCGACAGCTTCGGCGCGAACGATCACGGTGCGCTGCTCGAGTTCCCCCAGTACACGCGGCCCGCGGTGTTCCGCGGTCACGCGGTGCCCGTCGTGCTGCAAGGTGGCGATCACGCGGCGATCGAAGCGTGGCGTCTGCGCGCGTCGATCGAGCGCACGTGGCAGCACCGACCCGAGCTGCGCCCGCACGATCCGTGGCCCGTCGATCTACCGATCCATCTCGCGGTCGGTCCGCAGGCGCCCGACGCCACGCAGGAGCTCGCGTGGCGCGATGCGCTCGACGGCTCGGGCCTCGCCGGCATCGTGGTGCTCGGTGGCGATGAAGACACCGCGCTCGCGTGGACGCGCGCGCTCGGCGGACGCGCCACGGTCACTGCGTTCGCCGACGCGCGCACGCTCGTGAAACGATTCCGGTCCCGCGGCGCCGCGCCGTGGTGGGTCCGACTGGTCGATGCACCGGGGCCCGGCGTCGCGCAAACCCCCGCGGCGCTGCTCGATCAGCTCCGAACCTGCGCAGGCGAGCAGCGCGGCGCGGTGGTGCTGATCGCGCCCGATTTCGGCGAAGGTGGCCCCGCGGCGCCGAGCGATCCGCCGGTCGACGCGACCTTCGTACCCGCGCGTGTGGCAGAGCACGAAACTGCCCTTGCGCCCGCGTCCGTGATCGTCGACCCTTCGCCACCCGCGGGCCCTGCGGCATGGGTGAGGCGAGCGATCGCCACCCTCCGAGGCACGTGAACCGAGATCGACGCCATGAGCAACAGCTGCCCCACCATCGAGGCCATCGAACGTAGCTACAGCCGCAGTGATCTGCCGCAGTTCCGCAGCGGTGACACCGTGCGCGTCCACGCGATGATCTCCGAGGGAGGCAAGGACCGCGTGCAGATCTTCGAAGGCGTCTGCATCCACCGCAAAAAGGGTGGCGCCCGCGGATCGTTCACGGTTCGCAAGGTGTCGCACGGCGTCGGTGTCGAGCGCGTCTGGCCGGAGAACTCGCCGCGGGTCGTGAAGGTCGAGCTCGTGTCGCGCGGTCGAGTGCGTCGCGCGAAGCTCTACTACCTGCGCGATCTCAGCGGCAACGCGGCGCGCATCAAGGAGAAGCTCGGCGACTACGCTGCGCTGCTCTCCGGCTCGCCGGTGCAGGTCGGCGAGAGCGACGTGCAGCTCGCCGAGGGTGCGCTGTCCGAGGACGCTGCGTCCGAGGACGCGGCGCCCAAGGGCGCCAAGGACTGATCCCGTGGTCGGGCCCGGTGCGCCCAGCGGCGCCGACGGCTCGACGCGAGATCGCGGTCGACGTGTCGAGGCCCGCGCCGCAGGGTTTCTGCGCGCGCGTGGGGTCGAGATCCTCGCGACGAACGTGACGGCCGCCGGTGCGGAGATCGATCTCATCGGTCGCACCGACGAAAGTGGCGAGCCGACGATCGTGTTCGTCGAGGTCCGCAGCCGCGCGGACGATCGCCGCGGCGAGCCGATCGAGACGATCGGCCCCGAGAAGCGCCGACGGATCATCCGCGGCGCGACGGCGTGGCTGGTCGCCAACGCGCTCTGGGAGCGTGTGGCGGTGCGGTTCGACGTCGTCACCGTGACCGGTGAGATCGAGAACGCGCCGATCGACTGGGTCGTCGGCGCGTTCGATGCGACCGGCTAGCGGGTGCGGCTACGGCTTGCCGCAGGCGGGTGCCGGCACGTCGACGCCGGTGCAGCAGCCGGTCTGCATGCACGTCGAGCAGTCGTTCTGGATCTTCGAGACGGTCGCCTCGTCGAGGTCGTCGCGGCACACGCAGAGCTTCTCGCAGCAGAACTCGCCGAGCGTCTGGATGCGCGTGCACGAGAAGCCGCTCGCGCACTTCGTGCTCTCGACCACGACCTTGTTGAGCGCGCCCGCGTCCTTGCAGTCGTCGTCGGTGCTGCACTTTTTCGAGCACATCGAGCGCTCGAGCACGAACTCGATGCGGAGCTCGCATTGGCCGGATGTCGTGTCGCACGTGAAGCGGTTGACGCCGGGATCGGCGGCGTTGCACTGCGCCGCGTCGGTGCAGGCGGCGTCGGGCGCCACGTCCGAGTCGGCGTACACGCACAGCAACTCGTTGCAGCTCAGCGCGGGGAAGGTGACGAGCTTGCTCTGCGGCGGCTCGACCTTGCCGTGGTTGCATGGCGCGCCGACGTCACCCTTCGGACACGCAGCGAGCAGGGCGACGAGCGCGGTAGCACCGAACAACGCACGCAGGGTAGAGACGGGAGATTGGATCATCGTGGTGAACCTGCGGGTGAGCGTCTAGGGCAACCCAGGGCGGCATCCTACACATCGCGTCGCACGAGGGTCAACCCCGGAACCAGCGGATTGGTCAGCCGTTGGGGGCGCGCGCGCAGTGCTCGATCGATGTGCAGGCACACGGTTTGGACCCCGCGCGAGTTCCGAAGACGCGATGCACGCGGGTTCGCTCGCGAGCTTTTCTCCCCGCGGGAGCTTCGAGTGCGCCCGGTCTCGTTCGACACTCGGAACCGCGGCGCCTCATCGCCGTGCAACCGTTCCGCTTGCGGCCCCATCGCGGGGCCCGACCCCGAGTCCGACCCCGCGCGAACGTCCCCCGGCGTCCGCGCCCACTGCTGATTCATCCCGCGAACCGCCGTGCACACGCACGGTCCTCGTCGGCCCCGTGGTTCCCGCCACTTCGGGCTCGCCGCATCGCTTCGCTGCCGTGCTCTGGCCCTTGCCTGGAAACTCCAGCCCTTGGTAATGTCCTCGCGCCTTCGATGGAGCCCTCTGCCCCGAGCACGACCAACGTGCTCCTCGCACGCGATGCCTCGACCGGATTCTAGGACCAACCAATGACCACGCGCCGGCGCACACCGAACTCCTCCTCCGCAGCGGGGGCTTCCTTCCTGCGAACCATCGCAATGTCCGCGATGGGTCTGTTGCTCTTCGCTGCGCCCGTACTCGCGGCCGGTCCGCCGCCGCCGCCTCCGCCGGGTGGTACCCCGCCCGCCGTGGCGACCACACCACCGCCGGCACCACCGACCGCTGCACCGCCGCCGGCTCCGAACGCAGTGGCAGGTGGTCCCAACGCGCAAGGCGAGGCCCAGTACAAGGGCGAGGACTACGAGGCCGCTGCGATCCAATTCTTCAAGGTCTACTCGGGCGAGATCCCCGGTGATCAACCGCGCGCGCAGTTTTGGCTCGGCAAGACGCTCTACAAGCTCAAGTTCTACTCCGCGTCGCTCTCGATCTACGACGAGATCGTGCAGGCCGGTCCCGCGCATCCGTTCCACAAGCTGACGCTGCCGTGGCTCGCATCGCTCGCACGCGAGCTGCCCGAAGGTGCCGAGGTGCTGCAGAAGATCGGTCGCTACAAGCCGACCGATCTCGAGGACGAAGCGTTCGACGACGTTCGCGACGAGCTCTACTACCTGCTCGGCCGCTTCTATTACGAGAAGGGCGATCTGCCACAGGGCATCGCGCTGCTCGATCAGGTGCCCAACGCGAGCGACTACTACATCCCCGCGCAGTTCTTCCTCGGCGTCGCACAGACGCGCGCGTTCCAGGGCGAGCCCGCGGTGAACGCGTTCAAGAACGTGCTGCGTCGCTCGATCGAGCTCCGCAAGGCCGAAGAGAAGAAGAAGAAGAACGCGAAGAAAAAGAAGAAGTCTAAGAAGGTCAGCACGAAGGGCTCGAGCCGCCGACGGGGCAAGAGCAAGACCTCGACCGAGCTGTCGTTCGAAGACGAGATGCGTCAGTACGAGCACATGGCCGCGTTCGGCCTGGCCAACATCTTCTACATGGTCGGCAAGTTCGAGACGGCCATCAAGTACCTCGACCAGATCCCGGTCGACTCGCCGTACTTCCTGCGCGCGATCCATATGGCCGGCTGGGCCGAGTTCCGCCGCGTCGAGATCGACGACAAGAACGCGAACCAGTACTACCAGCGCGCGCTCGGCTACGTGCACACGCTGAACGCTCCGTTCTTCGAGGAGTACCTGTACCCCGACGGCATCAAGATCAAGGCCGTCACGTACTACTTCAACTGCCGCTACGACTCGGCGAAGCGAGCGGTCGACGAGTTCAACCGCAAGTACCCCAAGGCGATGGAAGACCTGCAGGCGATCCTCGAGGGCGCGCCGGAGGACTTCAAGCTCTACGAGATGACGCGGAAGATCCTGAGCGACAACTCGGGCCTCGATCCGTTCGTGGAGCAGGTCGCTCGCATCGCGCTGTCCGACAAGAGCCTCGGCAAGTACCTCGCGTACGTCGACGAGCTCGAGCGCGAGCAGCAGCAGCTCGAAGACGCCAGCTCCGCGTTCAAGGGCGCGGGCATCGGCGAGCGCGTGACCGAGGATCTCGACCTCGCTCTGTCGGCCGCCCGCGAGGCGACCGGCTCCGAGACGCGCGTGCGTCTCACCGGCGAGATCAAAGAGATCAAGGATCTCAACAAAGAGATGATCAAGGTCGAGTACGAGATCCTCGAGAAGCGCAAGCAGCAGGGCGAGCTCGAGCTCAACCCGGTCAAGCCATCACGCGCGAAGATCGACGGTGAGCACGAGATCTACAAGTACAACGGCGAATTCTGGCAAGACGAGCTCGGGTACTACCGCTACAAGGTGACGAACCTGTGCAAGGAGTAGTCGTCGGGGGCAGCGCGCGCCCCCGGTGACCATGACGTCCGCAACCGCAGGCAAGCCGCCCGGGAACCCCCGGGGGCTTGCCGCACACGCATTCGAGAAGGTGAAGCCATGACGAGGTCCACAGGTCACAGTTCGTTCTTCCCGCGACTCTTTCGGCCTGCGGCGGCCTCGCCACTGAGCCTCGGTATCTCCGGTGCCGTGCTCGCGTCGCTGCTCTTCGCGGGTCCGGTGTCCGCCGAAGAGCCGGCGTCCGGCGACGGCAACGCCGTTCGCTACGAGCGCAAGTCCGGCAAGGTCACGGCGAAGAACACGCTCGACACCAAGTTCAAGGCCGCGCAGCAGACCGCGGAGAAGAACAAGACCAAGAAGGTCGACATGATGTCGGCCGACATGTTCGCGCGGCAGCGCGAGTCGGTGACGCAGGAGATCGCGGACAAGCAGATCGACCAGCTCAAGCGCCTCATCAAGGCGACCGAGGAGACCGATCCGGAGATGCCGGATCTGCTCTTCCGCTTGTCGGATCACCATCTCGAGAAGAAGGCCTACTTCGATCGCCAGGCGGGCGTGCTCTACGACCAGATCTACGCGGCCGAGGAGAAGAAGGACAAGGCGAAGGCCCAGCAGCTCCTCGAGAAGCAGAAGCGCTTCGAGAAGCAGGCCAAAGAGGCGAGCGGTCAGGCGGTCAACGTCTACAAGGTGCTCGTCACCAAGCCGATCTTCGCGAAGTACAAGCGCCTCGACGAGGCGATCTACTTCCAGGCGTTCGAGCTCGGCCAGCTCGAGCGCGAGGCGGAGATGCAGGAGGCGTATCTGCGCCTCATCCGCGACTACCCGACCAGCAAGTATATCCCGAACGCGTACCTCAGCTTCGCGGACTTCTACTTCGGCAAGAACCGCATCGACGAGGCGCTGAAGCTCTATCAGAAGATCGTCGACGGCTACAAAGACAGCCCGGTCTACGCCTACGCGCTCTACAAGATGGGCTGGTGCTACATGAACCCGGTCGGCACCGCCGAGCCGGAGTACACCAAGAGCCTCAACAAGTTCGTCGAGACCGTGAAGGCGACGCTCGACGGTCGCGCCGGCAGCGAGGCGAACGCGAAGCAGCTGCGTCGCGACGCGCGTCGCGACATGGTCAAGGCGTACGTCCACTCGGGCAAGCCGAGCAAGGCCTGGGACTTCTTCACGACCGTCGGTAACGGTCCGAAGAAGGAAGAGGACATGTCGCGGAAGATGATGGAGATCCTCGCGAGCTCCTACTTCGGCGAAGGTATGTATATCGAGAGCAGCAGCGTCTACAAAAAGCTGCAGGAGCTCTTCCCGGAGGACGCGGACGTCTGCTCGTGGCAGGGCCAGGTCGTCATCAACGCGATGGCGACGGACGACAAACAGATCCAGTGGGTCGAGACCGAGCGTCTCGCCGGCCACTGGAACTCGTACAAGGACAGCAAGTTCAAGGAGCCGGTCAAGAAGGCCTGCCGCGACACCGCGCGCGACACCGTCAAGCAGATGGCCACGGTGTGGCACGACGAGGCCGAGAAGACCCGCAAGGCCGACACGTACGATCTGTCGGAGAAGGCGTACCGCGCGTTCATGACGTCCTTCCCGCAGGACAAGGACGCGTACGAGCTCAACTACTACTACGCCGAGATCCTGTGGGCGCAGGCCGACCACGCGTACAACAGCAAGGACAAGTCACTCAAGGGCGCGGGCCTCAAGAAGTTCCGCGAGGCCCACGACGAGTTCGTGCACGTCCTCGAGCGCAAGCCCGACGGCAAGTACACGAAGGACGCTGCCTACGCGCAGATGCTCGCGATGAAGAACGCCCTCGAGTACGACGAGACCGGCGGCCGCGCGAAGGCGTGCAAGGTCAACACCGAGGGCGTCTGCGTCTACAAGGACAAAGACAAGAAGAAGAAGGTCACGTCGAAGGACGCTGAGACCGACGTCAGCCAGGACTACCCGCTCTCCGACTACTCGCCGGAAGAGGCGGAGATGATCCAGGCCTACGACGTCTATCAAAAGTACGTCAAGGACCAGAAGGACCCCGAGCTGCCGAAGATCGTCTATCACCGGCTCAAGCTGATGATGGAGCACAACAAGTTCGCCGATGCGAAGCCGCTCGCGAAGACGCTGCTCGAGAAGTTCGACGGCACCATCTACGCGGCGTGGGCCTCCGAGATGTTGCTCGACATGCTCACCATCGCGTGGACGAACAAGACGAACACGCCCGACGACACGGTCAAGACCAGCGACGAGCTCGAGGAGTGGTCGAAGAAGCTGCAGAAGATGAAGATCTGGAAGCACGCCGAGGCCGATCGCGTTCGCGAGGCGGTCCCGACGCTGCTCGCCGGCATCGGCTGGAAGCGTGCCGAGGCCTATCAGGCGCAGGGCAAGGCCGGCGATCCCGAGGGCTACAAGAAGTGCGCGAACGAGTACGTCGCGATCTGGAACGAGTTCGAGACGCACCCGAAGGCCGACATCCTCCTGTTCAACGCGGCGCGCTGCTTCGAGGCGGCGTACCTCGTCGGCAAGTCGATCTCGATGCGCAAGGAGCTGCTCGATCGTTACCCCGAGAGCACCGTCTATCAGCAGACGCTGCGCGAGCTCGGCGGTAACTACCAGGGCATCGCGTTTTACAGCAGCGCGGCGGACCGCTACGAGCAGTACGCGGACAAGTACCCGAAGGACAAGTTCTCGTCGGAGGCGCTCAACAACGCGTACCTGTTCCGTCTCGGCCTGGGCCAGGAAGAGAAGGCGCAGACCGACCTCAAGAAGTACGAGGACATCTACAAGAAGAAGGACATCTCGACCGCGGCGAAGATCTTCTGGTCGAAGCACAACCTGCTCGACAACGACGCCGAGCGCCTCGTGCATGCGAAGGCGTATCTCGCGACGTACGGCGGCAAGGGCGGCAGCGATCGTCAGGCGGTCGCCGACGCGGCGATCGGCCAGATCATGTGGCGCGAGAGCTGCGACAAGGACCTGCTCTACGACAGCTGCATCACCATCCAGCGCAAGAAGGCGACGGCCGGTGAGACGGCGCGCAAAAAGTCCGAGAAGCTGCGCAAAAAGACGAAGAAGAAGAAGGACGCGCTGCCGAAGTACTGCGGCACCGAGACCCAGGCGCTCATCACCGTGCACAAGCGCGACACGAAGAAGGCGTCCGAGGCGATGTCGCACTTCGACGCGGTGCTCCGCGCCGCGAGCAAGAAGCCGAACATCCCGGCCGACGACCTGCAGCGCGCCGAGGACTATCGCAACGCCGTCGGTATGGCGATGGTCTACAGCGCGGACAAAAAGTACGAGGAGTACTTGTCGCTCGAGATCCCGGACAACCTGTTCTTCGGCGCTTCGGCCGAGGAATGGAAGAAGGACGCCGGAGGCAAGCTCGCCAAGGAGTACCAGGCGGCGCTGGCCAAGGAGACCGACACCAAGAAGCGCTTCGGCGAGTGGTTCGAGCGCAAGAAGAAGCTCGGCGGTGAGCTCATCGAGCAGTACGCGAAGGTCAAGGGCAGCAACAGCCCGTACTGGGTGCTCGCTGGAGCGGCTCGCACCGCGCTGGTGAACCGCAACTTCGCGGATCAGCTCTACCGCGCGCCGGTGCCGGAGAACCTCAAGACCGAGGATCAGATGTACGCGTACTGCGACGCGTTGGCGGAGACCTACGGCGATCCGCTCACCGCGACGGCGAAGGGTGCTCTCGAGTACTGCTTGCAGCGCTCGACGGAGTTCCAGTTCTTCAACGACTTCTCGCGCATGTGCGAGGAGGAGCTGCAGCAGGGCGACGCCGAGAAGTATCCGGCGACCAACGAGCTGTTCGGCCGCTCCATCTACACCGACAGCCGACTCGATGTGGTCGGTGTGCAGATCGATCTCGAAGGCGACAAGAAGAAGGCCGTCGAGAAGAAGGCCGACGACAAGGCCGACGACAAGGGTGAGGGCGAAGGCGAAGAGGACGGCGCGGGAGCGTCGGGTCTGTGAGCCGAGCGAAAAGGAACGACACCATGCGTACCGGCAAGCACATCATCACCCTGTTGGCTCTCGCGGTGTCGCTCGGCGCGACCGCGTGCAAGAACAAGAACGAGAAGACGAAAACACCCGACGGCGGCTCGGCGGTGCCTTCGATTCCGGGCACGGCGTCGCAGGAGGCGAAGGAAGACTTCGCCAGCGTCGCGGCGCGCTACAAGGCGGCGAAGGACCGCGGCGCGCTGTCGAAGGGCACCTGCGACGAGCTCGCGGGTGCGTTCGAGGGCGTCTACAAGAAGTACGGCGCCCAGATGGCGGTCGCGAAGTTCAACGCGGGCGCGGTCTGGGAAGAGTGCG
>Ga0105046_10007401_pt1 | contig 17297 bp, 11 predicted proteins | sample MAT03_FD_78385 | JGI IMG/M metagenome (GOLD analysis project Ga0105046, IMG submission 78385) | Freshwater microbial communities from Lake Fryxell liftoff mats and glacier meltwater in Antarctica - MAT-03 (megahit assembly) | ecosystem: Environmental > Aquatic > Freshwater > Ice > Liftoff...
GTCGTTGTTGCCGGTGCGGTGCGACACGAACGCGATCCGCTTCCCGTCCGGGCTCCACGCCGGGTGCGCGTCCAGGCCGTCGCCGTCGGTCAGCTTCGTCGTGCCGGTGCCGTCGGCGTTCATCACGTACAGCTTCTGCCTGCCGCTGCGGCCGCTGGCGAAGGCGATCCGCTTACCGTCCGGGCTCCACGCCGGGTGCAGGTCGTAGGCCACCTCCGTCGTCAGCCGCCTGATGTCCTTGCCGTCGGCGCCCACGGTGTACAGCTCGGGGTTCTTGTCGCGGGTGGACACCCACAGCACGCGGCCGCCGTCCGGGCTCCACCGCGGCGACTCCTCGAACGCCTTGTGCGGCACCAGCACCTTGTCGTCCGAACCGTCCGCGGCGCAGTGGTTGATCTGCAACTTGCCGTCGGTCCCTTCGAGGCGGTCGTACACGTACACCACGCGCTTCCCGTCCGGCGACCAGTGGCCGTCGAAGTGCGGCTCCTTGTGCTGCGGCAGCAGCCGCTTCGCGTCGGTGCCGTCGGCGGCCGTCGTCCACAGGGCCATCTTGCCTTCGTGGATGCGGGTGAAGAGGAGACGCGCGCCGTCCGGCGACCACTGGAGGTTCTGGCGGAAACTGCCGTCGGTGGTGAGGCGGACCGGGTCGGCGTGGGCCGCGGCGGTGAACAGGAACAGGCCGATCGCGGCGAGGCGCATGGCAACTCCGGCTAAAACTACTTCCGGCTTTCCCTCCATGCTACCATACCGGTAGGCCGCACGACCGGGGCGTCCGCGCAAGTCGGGCCGGTCGGGGCGTCCTGGTAACGGGGGTCGTTCGCCGGCGGCACGTCGGCCGCCGGTCGGCCCCGCAAGGAGGTTCAACGATGTTTCGCATCGCAGCGTGTGTTCTCGCGCTGGCGGGGGCGGCGACCGCCGCCCGCGCCGACGAGCTGGACCGGGAGGCGTCCGCCCCCGCGTCCCCGGCCCCGGTCGTGAGTGCCGCCCCGGGCGGCAGCGAGCTGGACGCCGAGTCGCCGACCGCCGCCCACCGCTACCGCGGCGGGTGGGGCTACGGCGGCGGCTACGGCGGCGGGTACTACGGCGGAGGCTACGGCCACCGCGGGTACTACGGCGGCTACGGCCACCGCGGGTACTACGGTGGCGGCTATGGGTACGGCGGCGGGTTCGGCTACCGCCCGTACTACGGCGGGTACGGCTACGGCTACCAGCCGGTGGCGGTCGGGTTCGGCGTCGGCTACACGTCGTACTACGGCGGCTACGGCTACGGCTTCGGCGGTCCCGGCTGCTACTGGTGACCCCGCGGCGAGCCGACCGCCGTGAGGCGGCGGGTAATGGACACATCACCCGCCGCCTCACGGCGGTCGGCTCGCCACACCCCTTCGCCCTCCGCACACCCATGACGCGCCTCCTCGCCTTCGCCGCCGCGTCGCTCCTCGCCGGCCTCGCCGCCGCGGCCGACCCGCCGGCGGTGTCGCGCCCCGCCAACGCCGACGAGACGCGCAAGCAGCTCGGCCTCCTCCCCGACTACGCGGCCCCCGCCGACCTGGCGAACGTCACCGTCGCCGTGCTCGACACCGGGTTCGCCGGTATCGACGGCAAGCGGCCGTACCTCCCCGCCACCGCCACGGTCGTCGAGCACTACCCGGCCGACTTCGTGCAGCGGAATAACCTCGGCGACCCGGCGTTCCAGCGGCCGTTCACCGCCGGCGGCGCCCACGGCCGGCTCATGGCGCAGCTCGTGTGGGCCGTCAGCGGCAACAAGCCCGAGGGGCCGAAGTTCCTCCTCCTGAACGCCAACGGGCCGACGATGTTCCGGCGCGCCGTGAAGTACGCCGTCGAGCAGAAGGCCGACATCATCCTGTTCAGCGGCACGTTCGAGGGGGCCGGCAACTACGACGGCCGCGGCTCGATCAACGCCGCGGTTGATGAAGCCGTTGCCGCCGGCATCCTCTGGGTGAACGCCGCCGGGAACGGCGGCGGCAAAGTGTTCAACGGACCCGTCGACGTCGGCCCCGACGGCTACGTCCGCTTCCGAGGGCTGTCGCCGGGTGCGCTGCGGTTCACCAACCGGTTCGACGAGAACGCCGTCACCGTGACGCTGACGTGGAACGACTACAAGGACGCCGAGGACGCCGGCACCGACAAGGATTTGGACCTGATCGTAGAGGACGCCCGCGGCAACGTGGTCGGCAAGAGCGAGCTGGTGCAGGTGACCGCGGCGAGGGCGGCCGGCGCGGGCGAGACGCGGAACCCGCGCGAGCGCGTGGTGCTGACCGACCTGCCAGCGGTCGCGGCGGGTCAGGAGTACCGCATCCGCGTGAAGGCGAAGGCGGGGGCGTTCGGGCCGCGCGACCGGCTGCGCGTGCTGATCGCCCCGGCGAAGGACGCCCCCTTCCCCGACCCGGCCACCGGCAAACAGACGTTCCCCGTCGAGCTGGTGGACGCGAGCGCCGGCGGCGAGGTGTACCCGCCGGCCGACCACCCCGGCGTGCTGACGGTCGGCGACACGTCGGCGTCCTCGGCGGTCGGGCCGACGGCCGACGGGCGGGTGAAGCCGGACGTGCTGCTGTCGGCGGGCGTGGCGCGGTTCACCGGCGGCGACGAGACGGCAGGTTCGTCGAACGCGGCGGCGTACTTCGCGGGGGTTCTGACCGTGTTGCGGGCGCGCGAGCCGGCGCTGACGACGGGTCACGTCCGCAGTTGGGTGCGGCGGCTGGACGCGGTCGCGGCGGCGAAGGGGGAGATGCTGCCGGCGCCGCTGCCGGTGGGAAGGGTGGTGCCGCCGCTGCCGCTGCCGGTGGGTCAACCGATCCCGAGGACGGTGCCGGGGCTGATGGCCGGGCCGAACCCGCCGCTGTCGCCGAACACGGAGCGGGCGCTGCGGTTCGCCGAGAACACGCTTGGAGACCCGCGCCGCCCGACGAGCGCCGGCGGGGTAATCGTGAGCACACCGGCCGGCACCTTCACCGTGCAGCGCGGCGGGTCGCCGCCGTTCAAGTACGCCCCGCCGGCAACGGGGCAGGCACCGGCGCCCCAACCTCTCTCCGCGCCACAGCCGGTGGCCCGGGCGCAGGCGCCTGACGAACCCGTAGCGCCGCGCCGACCCGCGCCGACGCACGCCCCCTGGACGACGCCGACGCCGCGGCAACTGGCCGACCTGACGCGGTGACCGTGGGCATGAGCGAACACCGGGAAGGTAAAGCGCGCGAAGCCCACCCGTTGCAACGGGTGGGCTTTCCCAGTTGCTAGACCTTCCTGAAATCCACCAGAAGCACTTCCTCATACCGAGACGCCCCATGACCCCGGCCGTGCTCATGCTCGCGCTCGTCACCCCCGGTCAGCCGCTGGAGCCCGAGGCGAAGACGTTCACCGCCCCCGGCAGCAAGACGCTCCCGTACAGACTCGTCCGCCCGATAGGCACCGAGCCGGGGAAGAAGTACCCGCTCGTGCTCGTCCTCCACGGGGCCGGCGAGCGCGGCAGCGACAACGCGAAGCAGCTCATCCACGTCTGGGAGAAGGGAACCGGCCCCCTCGGCCGCGCCGAGTTCCGCGACGCGAAGGCGTTCGCCCTGCTGCCGCAGTGCCCGGACGGCAAGCAGTGGGTGGACGTGCCGTGGGCGAAGGGGAGCTACACGTCGCCGCCCGTGAGTGAGCCGCTCGACCTGGCGCTGCAACTCGTCGATGCGAGCCTGAAGGAGCTGCCGATCGACCCCGACCGCGTGTCCGTGATGGGCCTGAGCATGGGCGGCTACGGCACGTTCGACGCGATCCAGCGGCGGCCGGAGTTGTTCGCCGCGGCGGTGCCGATCTGCGCGGCGATGGACGTGTCGAAGGCGAAGGCGGTGGCGAAGGTGCCGGTGTGGGCGTTCCACGGCGACAAGGACACGGTGGTGCCGCCGTCCGGGTCGCGGGAGGCGGTTGCGGCGCTGCGGGCGGCGGGGGCGGTGCCGCGCTACACCGAGTACGCGGGCGTCGGGCACAACAGCTGGGCGCCGGCGTTCCGCGAGCGCGAACTGTGGACGTGGGTGTTTTCCCAGAAGCGCGCGAAGTGACGCCGCTTGCGGCGATGCACCGCACTGCATCGCCGCAAGCGGCGTCACTTCTTGGCGGGTCGGATCGGGAACTCGACCGACTCCGTGCGCGCCGTGCGCAGGTACGCCTCCACGCGCGCCACCACGTCCGGGTTCGCCGCGGCCACGTCCCGCGCCTCGCCGGGGTCGGTCGTCACGTCGTACAGTTCCAGCGCCGCGCCGGGTGCCTGGCGGATCGCCTTCCACGGACCGTGCCGCACCGCCTGCCGGAACCCGCCCTCGTGGAACTCCCAGTACAGGAAGTCGTGCCGCCGCTGTTCACCGCGACCGGTCAGCGTCGGGGCGATCGACAGGCCGTCGAGCCCCGCGGGCGACGGCACCCCGGCCACGTCGCACGCCGTCGGCAGGAAGTCCCAGAACGCCCACACGTGGTCCGACGTGGTACCCGGCCGGATCGTCCCCGGCCAGCGGGCGATGGCCGGGACGCGGATGCCGCCGTCGGTGAGCGCGCGCTTGATGCCGCGGAACGGGCCGCTGCTGCGGAAGAACGCCGGGTCGTTGCCGCCCTCGCGGTGCGGGCCGTTGTCGCTACTGAAGATCACGAGCGTATTTTGCTCCAGCCCCAGCTCGCGGAGCCGTGCGAGTAGCGCCCCCACGTCGGCGTCCATCCGCGTGATCATCGCCGCCTTGTTCTTCTCCGCCTGCGGCCACGGCTCGGCCGTGTACGGGGCGTCGCTCGGCACCTCGTTCCCCTCGCCGGTGGCGCGGGTCCGCTCGTTGTTGGCGTGCGGGGCAGTCGTGGCGAAGTACAGGAAGAACGGCCGGTCCTTGTTCGCCGTGATGAACCGCAGCGCGTCCTCGCGCAGCAGGTCCGGGGCGTAGTGGGCGAACCGCGCGGCCACGTTCTCCGTCGCGGACTGCGGGTTGGCGACGGGCTCGCGCACCGTGCCACGCCACAGGAAGTCCGGGTAGTAGTTGTGGGCGTGGTGCTGGTTCAGGTAGCCGAAGAAGTGGTCGAACCCCTTCCGCGTCGGGACGCCGACGCTCCCCTCCTCGCCGAGCCCCCACTTGCCGACGAGCGCGGTCGCATACCCGGCCCGCCTCAGCACCTCGGCGACGCACGGGTCGTCGGGCCGCAGCGGCACGTTCGCCCGCGGCCCGCCCCCGCCGCCGTTCCCGCGCACCCGGCAGTGGCCGGTGTGGAGGCCGGTCATCAGCGCGCACCGGCTCGGGGCGCATACGGTGCTGCCGGCATAGCACTGGGTGAAGCGGACGCCGTCCTTCGCCAGTCGGTCGAGGTGCGGCGTGCGGATGCGCGTCTGGCCGAAGCAGCCGAGGTCGCCGTAGCCGAGGTCGTCGGCGAGGACGAAGACGATGTTCGGCGGCCGGGCGGCGGCGGGCGACGCGAACAGTACGAGGGCGATCAGGGCGCGGGTCATGCGCGGTTACCCAAGGGGGCCGTCGGTGTGGACGCTGTCCCAGATGGCCCCTTCGAGGCCGGCGAACACCATGTCGCGGGTCAGGGTGCCGTCGTCCCAGGCGCGGACGGACCGGCACACCGCCCGCCGGTGCGCCTCGCTCGGGTAGTCGAGCGCCAGCACCTCGACCACGGACGTGACGCCGGTCAGCCAGAACGCCACGCACCCCTCGGTGCGGTCGCCGGCGCCGCGGCGGAAGCAGTGGTTCACGACGCGACACTCGTACAGCATGTCGCGGAGGCGGTGCAGCCGACCCGGGTCGGCCATCGCGAGGAGCACGCGCAGGTCGGCGGCGGGGTCGGCCGGGCCGAGGAGGTCGTCGAGCTCGGCGGCGGCGGCGCGGTCGAACGCGGAGCGGAGCGCGGGGATGTAGTCCTGGGGCGGGAGCGTAACCATGAGCGGCCTCCCGGGTGACGAATGCGTCCGGCATTCCACCCCGATGGTAACCCGGGCCGGCGGCGCCCGCCAGGGGTAGAATGCGCGTCAGCGACCCGGGGACGGCCGTCCCCGGGCTTCGCCCCCGGAGAGCCCCGAGTGGCCGACGCGACCCCCAAGCCGTTCCCCGGCTGCGACGACGACGACCCGGTGACGCTCGCCGCGCTGGCGCAGCTGGCGGCCACCACCTTCGCCCCGGTCGACCACGACCGCATCCGGGCGGCGGTGCGCGAAATCCTGATCGCCGTCGGCGAGGACCCGGACCGCGAGGGCCTGCAGGAGACGCCCGACCGGGTGGCCCGGATGTACGCCGAGGTGTTCGCCGGCCTCCACCAGGACCCGGCCATCTTCCTCGCCAAGACGTTCACGCAGACCGCCGACGAGTTGGTGCTGGTGAAGGACATCGAGTTCGCGTCGTGCTGCGAGCACCACCTGCTGCCGTTCCTCGGCAAGGCGCACGTCGGCTACCTGCCGGACGGGCAGGTGGTGGGGCTGTCGAAGCTGGCCCGGGTGGTGGACAGCGTCGCCCGCCGGCCGCAGGTGCAGGAGCGGATGACCGAGACGATCGCCGACCTGGTGATGAACGAGTTGCAGCCGCGCGGCGTCGGCGTGGTCGTGGAGGCGTCGCACAGCTGCATGACGATCCGCGGGGTGCGCAAGCCCGGCGCCGTCACCGTGACGAGCGCCGTCCGCGGGCTGGTGAAGACGAACGCCAGCACCCGGGCCGAGTTCATGTCACTGGCACTCGGCCGAGGGTAGTGCAAGTGCCCGACCCCCTGACGATCGCCGACGACCTCCGCAACACGTTCCGCGGGCGGCTCGCGTTCGACGCCGTGAGGCGCGGGCTGTACGCTACCGACGCCAGCCCGTTCGAGGTCGCCCCGCTCGGCGTCGCCTTCCCGGAAGACGCCGAAGACCTGGCCGTGCTCGTGAAGTACTGCCACGAACACGCCCTGCCGGTGGTGCCGCGCGGGGCCGGCACCGGCGTCGCCGGCGAATCCCTCGGCCCGGGGATCGTCGTCGATCTGAGCGCCGAGTTCCGCGGCATCCTGCGCATCGACTCGGACACCGCGACGGTCGAGCCCGGGGTGGTGCTGGCGGAGCTGAACGCGGCGCTGGCGAAGGTCGGCAGGCGGTTCGCCCCGGACCCGGCCAGCGGTGCGAGTTGCACCGTCGGAGGGATGGTGGCGACGAACGCCAGCGGCGGCAACGCCGTCCGCCACGGCTACACCCGCGACCACGTCCGGGGGCTGGGCGTGGTTTGGGATGATGGGAGCCGTGATACGCTCCGAAACCCCTCCCCCAACCCCTCCCCCAAGGGGGGAGGGGGGCCCGCGCAACCGAACCTCCCGACCCCCGTCCCGCGTGAAACCAGCGCCAGCCAGTTGGTCGGTTCGTCCCCCCCCTTCCCTCTTAGGGAAGGGGGGCCGGGGGGGTTAGGTGGCTCGGGGCTTCGCACTGCCTCCATCGCCGCGGCCACGGCCGCACTGCTGCGTGCCAACCGGGAGTTGGTCCACCTCACGCGGCCGCTCACGCCGTTCAACCGCTGCGGCTACCTCCTCCACGACGTGCTCACCGACGCCGGCCCCGACCTGCCGCGGCTCCTGTGCGGCTCCGAAGGCACCCTCGCGTTCCTCACGGAAGTGACCGTCGCCACCGTGCCGCTGGCCGGCGGGACGTGCCTGGCACTGCTCGGCTTCCCTACGCTCGAGGCCGCGGTGAACGCCGCCGCCGACCTCCCCCCGTTCGAGCCGACCACCGCCGACCTGCTCGACCGCCGGCTCCTGTCGCTGTCCGGCCGCGGGACCGACGCCGTCCCGGCTGCGGTCGGGGCGGCGCTGCTGGTCGCGTTCGAGGCCGACACCGCGCGCGAGGCGACCGAACGCGCCTGGGGGGCGGTCGAGGCGCTGAAGGAGCGGCACAAGCTGGTGGTCCTCGCCGAGCCGGCGTGCGACCCGGACGGCGTCGCCCGCATCCGGGCGGTGCGCGAGGCCGCGGTGAGCGGCCTGTACGGCATCGGCCGCGGCCCGCGGCCGGCGGCGTTCGTCGAGGACGTGGGCGTGCCGCCGGCGGCCGTGGCCGAGTTCCTCGCCGGCACTCAGGACGTGATGAAGCGGTACGAGCTGAGCGCGTCGTTCCTCGTCCACGCCCTCGCCGGGCAGGTCCACACCCGCCCGCTCATCGACCTCGCCGACCCCGCCGACCGCGCGAAGTTGTGGCCGGTCGCGGAGGCGGTTCACGCCCTGGCGCTGGGGCTCGGCGGCACCGTCAGCACGCAGCACGGCACCGGCATCGCCCGCACCCCGTGGGTGGAGCGGCAGTACGGCCCGCTCCTGCCGGTGTTCCGCGAGCTGAAGCGCGTCTTCGACCCGAAGAACGTGCTGAACCCCGGCAAGATCATCGGCCCCGACCCGAGCCGGCCGGCGTGGCCACTGCGGGGAGAGGACAGAGGACAGAGGACAGAGGACAGAGGACCGGAAGACCGGGCGCCGCTGCTGGTGTGGAAGGACACGACGGCCGAAGCCGAGGCGGGGAAGTGTACCGGCTGCGGGGACTGTCGGCCGCGCGGCGGGGCGGGGCGGATGTGCCCGGCGTTCACCGCCGCGGGGCTCGAAGAAGCGTCGCCGCGGGCGATGGCCAACCTCGTCCGCGGGCTCGCCGACCTCGGCTCGGACGACGCCCGGCCGGTGGTGTCGGCGTGCGTTAACTGCAAGATGTGCCGCGACGAGTGCCCGTCGCGGGTGGACGTGCCGCGGCTGATGATCGAGGCGAAGGCCCGCCGCCACGCCGAGCACGGCCTCGACCGGGTGTCGTGGGTGCTGGCCCGCGCCGACCGGCTCGCGGCGCTGGCGTCGCGGCTCGCCCCGCTGTCCAACGCGGTGCTGGGGAACCGCCCGGCCCGGTGGGTGATCGAGAAGCTCATCGGCCTGTCGCGCCGCCGGCGGCTGCCGGCGCTGGCGCACCAGACGTTCCTCCGCGCGGCCCGCGGCGAGCGGCGGCTGCCGGCGGCGGCCGACGCGCCGAAGGTGGCGTACTTCGCGGACACGTTCGCAAACGTGTTCGACCCGTCGGTCGGTGCCGCGGCAGTGGCGGTATTGCGGCACAACGGGGTGACAGTCGTGGTGCCGCCGCGGCAGGTCGGCAGCGGCGCCGCCCCGTTCGCGCAGGGCGACCTGGAGACGGCCCGCGAACTGGCCGTGCGGAACGTCCGGGCGCTGGCCGACTACGCCCGCGACGGGTACCGCATCGTCTGCTCCGAGCCGACCGCCGCGATGACGCTGTCGCAGGACTACCTCCTCCTGCTCGACGACGCCGACGCCGCCGCGGTCGCCGCCGCGACGACCGAGCTGACGACGTACCTCGGCGGCCTCCACGCCGCCGGCCGGCTGCGGACCGACTTCCGCCCCCTCGACCTGGCGCTGGGGCACCACGTCCCGTGCCACCTGAAGGCACTCCGCGGGCCGGTCGCGGGGCCGGGGCTGCTCGGGCTCATTCCCGGCATCACGGTGAAGCCGATCGACGTGGGCTGTTCCGGGATGGCTGGCCCGTGGGGGCTCGCGGCCGCGAACTACGACGCCTCGCTGCGCGCCGGTCGACGGATGATCGAGGCGTTCGACCGGCCGGGTCTGCTGCTCGGGGCGACGGAGTGCGGGTCGTGCCGCTTGCAGATGCAAGAGGGGACGGGGAAGCGGGCGTTCCACCCGGTGCAGTACCTGGCGCACGCCTACGGGCTGCTGCCGGAGCTGGGGAAGCGGCTGCGGTCGCCGCTGGGGGAGTTGGTGAGCGATTAGGGTTCCGCCGCTTGCGGCGGTGCACCGCGGTGCACCGCCGCAAGCGGCGAGCCGAGTCACTCCGCGACCGGCACGAACTTCACGCACACCGGCCGGCTCACCGCCGTCGTGCTGCCGGTCTCCTTGCCGGCGCCGGTCGCCGCGTCGATCTCCCACACGCCGACCTTGCCGCCCTCCTGGCTGGCGATCAGCATCCACTTGCCGGACGGGTCCACGGCGAAGTTCCGCGGCGTCTTGATGTCACCCGTGACGTGCCCGGCGGCGGTCAGCTTGCGGTCGTCGTTCACCTTGAACACCGCGACGCTGTTGTGCCCGCGGTTCGACACGTACACGTACTTCCCGGACGGGTGGAGGACGCACTCGGCCGTCGAGTTCCCTTTCACCGGGCTGGGCAGCGTGGACAGCGACTGTACCACCTCGCTCTTGTCCGTCTTGGCGAAGCCGAGACGCACCACGTTAACGGTCGAGTCGAGCTCCCCACACACGTAGGCGAATTTGCCGTCGCCTGCCACCGCGATGTGCCGCGGCCCGGCGCCCGGCGGGAGGGCGATGTCGAACGCCCCCGATTCGACCATGTCGGCCTTCGTGGCCGACTGCGCGAACACCTTCACCTTGTCGAGGCCGAGGTCGGCGACGAGGCCGATCGCGGCCTTCGTCCCCGGCACGAATTGGACGCAGTGCGCATGTGGCGCCTCCTGCCGGCCCTTGTTCGGGCCGGTCCCGGCGTGCTGGGTGAACGTGACCCGCTCACCGATCTTGCCGTCCGCCCCGAGCTTGAAGAACGCGCTGCTTCCGCCGCCGTAGTTGGCGACCCCGGCGAACGTTCCCGTCGGGTCGATCGCGACGTGGCACGGCCCCGACCCGCCGCTGAGCGCCTCGTTCAGCTTGGTCAGTTTGCCCGTCTTCTGGTCCACGCCGAAAGCGACGACCGGGCCGCCCTCCTTCCCGCCGCCCTCGCCGACCGCGTACAGGAACCGGCCGTTCGGGTGGACGGCCAGGAACGACGGGCTCCCCATCTCGAACGCCAGCTCGGCCTCCGACAGCTTGCCGGACTTGATGTCCATCTTCGCCCGGTAGATGCCCTTGCTGTCGCCGTCCTTCTTCCCGGTGTAGGTGCCGAAGTAGACCCAGTACGCGGTCGGGGCGGGTTCGTCGGCGGCGCGAACCACCGAGCCGGGGACGTAAGTCCCCGGAGCCAGGGCGGCGACGACGAACAGGCCGGCGGCGATGATCCGGCGGGAGAGCGGCATGGGGGTTCCTCTGCGGCGTGCGAAAAAACGGCCCCCGGTCGGGGCCGGTTGATGATAATGACCACGACCCGCACGGGATACCGAATTCACCCCGAAAGGACCGCCGATGCGCCTCGCCGCGTGCTCCCTGGTCGCCGCCGCCCTCGCGGCCGTTCCCGCCCCCGTGTCGTCGCAGGACAACCCGCGGCGCGATACGGTCAAGTCCGTCGGGGGGAAGTTAGACGCCCTCCGACTCGAGCCGGGCTGGATCGACCTGATGAAGCCGGACGTGTGGAAGAATGTCGATCCCGCGTGGGTCGTGACCGACCGGGTGAGCCTCGACCCCGAGAAGGCCACGAAGCTGAAGGCCGAGAAGGTCGCCGGCGGCACGATCTGGGTGAACGGGGCCACCGGCCGCCTCCCGGACCTGTACACGAAGGCCGACTTCGGCGACTGCGAGGTCCACGTCGAGTTCCTGATCGCCAAGAACTCCAACAGCGGCGTCAAGCTCCAGGGGGTGTACGAGATCCAGTTCCTCGACACCGCCGGCAAGAAGGAGCTGAGCGGCGACTCGATGGGTGGCATCTACCCGCGGGCCGAGCTGAAGCCGAACTACCACCACATCGACAAGGGGATCGCCCCGAAGGTGAACGCCGCCCGGCCGGCCGGGGAGTGGAACACCCTCGACGTGACCTGGCGCGCCCCGCGGGTCGGCCCCGACGGCAAGAAGACGGCGAACGCGATGGTGGTGCGGGCAGTGCTCAACGGGCAGGTGATCCACGAGAATCAGGAGCTGCTGACGCCGACGGGGAACAACTACACGAAGGCCGAGACGCCGACCGGGCCGCTGATGCTCCAGGCCGACCACGGGCCGGTGGCCTTCCGGGAGGTGCGCATCCGGCCGACGAAGTAGCAAGGTGGTTCCGTTGCCGCTTGCGGCTTCGCGCGGGGCAGCGCGAAGCCGCAAGCGGCAACGGAACTGAGGCACCGACCCCTGGGGAGCGCTTGACCGTAGAACGGGGAGAGCTAGCCTGACGCTCCCCCACTTAAAGAGGCCGCCGTGAAGTTGACCGCCCCGCCGCCGCCGCCGCCGGAGCCGCCGCTACCCGGTGACCCGCCCGGCGCCGAGGCGCCGCCGGGGCCGGACGCGGTCGCCCCCCCCGCCGACCTGCCGCCGCTCCCCCCGCCCCCGCCGCGACCCGCCGCCAAGCCGGCGACGTGGCCGGAGTGGTACGCCGGCGCCGACAAGCTGCTTGTCGCGCTCGCCGTCGCGGTGGCGTTCCTGGCCGCGTCGTTCGCCGCGCGCAACTCCGACCTATGGGTCCACCTCGCCGCCGGGAAGATGCTCACCGCCGGCGAGTACCGCCCCGGCACCGACCCGTTCAGCTACACCGCCGCCGACCGGCCGTGGGTCAACCACGCCTGGCTGTTCGACCTCGGCTGCTACGTCCTCTACCGCGGCGACGGGTTCGCCCTCGTCCTCGCCAAGGCGCTCGCCGTCGCCGTCGCGTTCGGCCTCCTCGTCGGCATCCGCCGGCCGGGGCACGCGCTCTGGCCGTGGGCCGCCGTCGCCGCCGTCGCCGCCGTCGCCGCGGCCCCGCGGCTCGCGATGAATCCGCTCGTCGCGTCCGTCGTCTTCCTGTCGGTCACGATGTTTCTGCTGTTCCGCATGCCGCGGGCGCCGGGGTCGTGGCGGCTGCCGGTCGCGGTCGGCGTCACGTTCTGGTTCTGGGCCAACTGCGACGCCTGGTTCTTCGTCGGCCCGCTGGCGCTGCTGCTGCTGCTGGTCGGCGAACTCGTCCGCACCAAGGCGCTCAACGCCGACGGCCCGGCGACGCCGCCCGACGACCCGCTCGGCCCGCTCCCGGACGCGGCGATGCTGGCGAAGGCGCTCGGCGTCGGCGTGCTGGCGTGCATGTTGAACCCGCACCACGTCCGCGTGTGGGAACTGCCGTACGAGCTGGTCGGCGGCCCCGGCACCGAAGACCTGCGGCTGCGGCAGTTGCTCGCCGCCCCGATGACCTTCGACTACTGGGACAACCCCGGGTACGGCTACAACGGCAACGGCCTGGCCCTGGCGTTGCTCCTGTTCGGCGGGCTGTACGCGGTCGCCCTCTCCGGCGTGGTCGCCCGGCTGGCGGGGAAGCCGTGGGACGTGGAACCGCTGCCGCTGCCGCACGCCCTCCTGTGGGTCGGGTTCGCGGCGCTCGGGCTCAAGAGCATTTATGCCGTGCCGCTGCTGGCCGTGGTCAGCGTGCCGCTGCTGGCCAGCCGGCTGAACGCCTTCTCCGCCCGCGTCGTCCTCGGCGACGAGGACGACACCGGCACCCGCCTGGCGCTGGCGCTCTCCACCGTGGGCCGCGTCGCGTCCGTGTTCGCGCTGGCGGGGCTCGGCGTGTGCGCGTGGCCGGGATGGCTCCACCCCCAGTCGGCGAACCCGGCGATGAGCCGCCGGGCGGCGTGGGAAGTGACCCCCGACCCGGCCCTCGTCCGCGCCGCCCAGCAGGTGGGGCGGTGGCGCGCCGACGGGCACCTCGGGCCGGACGACCGCGGGTTCATCGCGTCGATCGACCTGTCGAACTACCTGGCGTGGTACGCCCCCGGCGAGAAGGTGTTCGCCAACGCCCGGTACAACCACCACCGCGGCGAGTGGCCGACGTTCGTGAAGGCCCGGCAGGGGCTCAGCGTCATCCCCCCGCCGGAGGGCGTCGGGTTCAAGGACGCCGCCGCCGTGTTCGACGGCCTCGGCGTGAGCTACGTCGCCGTGTCCGTGTCCGCCGCCGACGGGTCACTGTCGCGGCTGCTGGGGAAGCTGGCGAGCCACCAGTTGTGGGGGAACCAGGACCGCTGCTCGGCGTGGTACCTCGACGGCCGCACCGCCCTGTGCGGGTGGCGGACCGGCCCCGCCGCGACCGGCCCGGCGTTCGACCGGCTGCGCGTCGACCCGGTGGCGCTGGCGTTCGGGCCGAACGCGGAGCAGCGGAAGGACGGGCCTATTACTGCCGTGCCGCCGCCGCGGACGTGGGAGACGGACTTCACCCGCCCGCTCCGCCCCGCCCCGCCGGCCGCCGACGAGGCGATGGCGTGGCTGGAGTACAAGGAGGTGATGATGACCTCCCGGTACGTGCCGGCGTTCCAGGCGGCCGCGCTCGTCACGCGCATTTCCCCCCTCGGCTTCGCCCCGCCGGTGGGCGCAAACCTGTACCAGACGGTGATGGAAGGGCAGTTCATGCAGGGGAACCCGCGCTCCCTCCAGCCGGCCGACGGGAGCCTGCGGGCGGCGCCGATCCTCGCGCTGAAGGCGGCCCGCAAGGCGATCGCCGACAACCCCGACCACCCCGACGGGTACAACGCGCTGGCCCAGGCGCTGAGCGACGGCGAGCTGCCGATCAACGACAGCGAGCGCGCCGTCGGCATGGTGTGCGCGTTGCGGCAGTGCCTGTCGCGGCTGCCGCCGCCGGAGGAGATCGGGCCGGCCGGGACCGCCACCGAGGGGTGGAAGGTGGCCCGCCAGCTGGCCATGCTGTACGCCGGCAACCCGCAGCGGAACAACGGCATCCCCGGCACCCCGGTGGACCTCCCCGGCCTCCGCCACCTGGCCGCGCAGTTCGTCGCCACCCAGGGCGGGGAGGCGGTGGCGGTGCCGTTCCAGTTCCCGATCGACCTGGCGCACGAGGCCATGATCCTGTCCGGGCGGTACGCCGATCGCGAGGTGACGGCCGGCGCCGAGAACAAGGAGGGGCGCGAGCGGCGCGAGCAAATCTTGAAGGGGCTGAAGGCGCAAACAGAACGGTTCGGCGCCGCCCGGCAGCAGGCGATCGACAACTTCCGCCGGGTGTCCGAGCTGAAGCCGGCGGTGAAGGACCGGGTGGACGCGGCGCTGCAGCTGAGGCTGACCGGCGAGGCGATCAAGCTGGTGAAGGAGGAACCGAACCCGCAGGTCGAGTTCGGCAAGGAACTCGGGCGGCGCTACCTCCAGGTGATCGGGCTGGAACTCGCCGTCGGCCGGGTCGAGGACGCGGCCGCGGACCTGGAGGGGGTGCGGCAGACGTTCGAGGCCGAAGCAACCGCGGCGGCACCGGCGCCGGGAGCGCAGGCGAACCGGGCGATCCTCCGGGCCGTGGAGGGGCAGCTGCTGGTGCTGACCGGGAACTACGAGGCCGCCGGCCGCGAGCTGGAGGAGACGGAAGGGAAGTTGGTGTCGGGCGCCGCCCCGATGCCGCCGCCGGACAAGTCCCTGCTGCCCGGTTGGCCGGCGGTGTCGGTGGTGCAGTCGCTCTACACCCCGGTCGAACTCTTGCAGTACTACCACCGCATCGACCTGTACTTCCAGATCCGGCAGGAGGTGATCGGCCGGTCGGACCGGGAGGCGGCGTTCTACTTCCGCCGCGGCTGGCTGGCGCTGCTGGAAGGCGACGTGGAGGGCGCCCGGCTGCGGTTCCGCGAGTCGCAGCGGCCGGCGATCCCGGCGTGGCAGGTGCCGCCGTTCGTACTGCCGGCGACACCACACTACCTGGCGATGATCGAGGCCGCGGCGAAGAAGTGAGGGCTCCGCCGCTCGCGGCGATGCAGCGTCTACGCTGCATCGCCGCGAGCGGCGGAACCCGCTACTTGATCCGCCCCGCGAACGTCGCCAGCCCCTTCGCGTACTCGCCGACCCACTCGCGCCGCGGCTCCACCCGGCCGCGGAACTTCACCATCGTCGCCACCGCGTCGGCCACGGTGAACAGCGCCGCCTCGCCGACCGCCGCCCGCAGGCTCGTCTCGTACCCCGCCAGCGCCGCCACCGCCGCCCCGAGCGCCGGCCCCTCGCTCGACACCAGCAGCTCAAGCGGCCGGTTCAGCACGCTCGCCAGGATTTCGACCATCAGCGGCGACTTGGCGATGCCGCCGCTCACCGTCACGCGGGTGATGTTCTGCCCCGCCGCCTCGTGCTCCTTCACTCCCAGCGCGATCAGGTACGCAATGGCCTCGAACGCCGCCCGCAGCTTCGTGCCGGCGTCGGTCGGTGGTTTCGGGAACCACTCGACCCGCGGCGCGTGGACGCCGACCGACGGCTCGCTGAGCACGAACGGCAGCACCGCGATACCGCCGCACCCCGCCGGCACCGCCGCCGCCGCGGCTTCCAGTTTCGACCAGTCGGGGTTCGCGCCCACCACCCGATCCAGGAACTGCGCGCCGTTCGAGTAGCAGCGCATCCACAGGTACGGCCCCCAGTTCAACTTCATGGCGTCGAGCGTTCCGCCGCTGGGGAGCGCCGCCGACGACGAGTTGACGACGGCCGAGTTGCCGAGGATGACGGCGACGTGCCCGGCGTCGGTGGCCCCGCCGCCGACGAGCCCCGCGGCCTGGTCGTCGAGCGTCGGGAAGACGAACGGCCGCACGTCGAGCGGCAGCCTGGCGTCGAGCGCGACGTGCTCCGCGAGGTGGCCGACCGGCTCGTTCATGTCGATGATTTGGGGCAGGCTGTCCCACGCCTGGTCGCGGTACTCGGGGCTGGCGAGGGCGTTCAGCATCTCGCGCCGCCAGCGGTTCGTGCGGAGGTCCATGATGCCGGTGGACGCGGCGCTGGACACGCTGGTGACGCCGAACCGGCCGGTGAGGTACGCCGCAGCGAGCGGGCCGTGGCCGAGCGTCCAGCGGGTGCGCGTCCAGTCGGCGTCCGGGAGCGTGGCCTCGTCCTTGACGAAATGGCTGAGCGAGTAGCGGACCGCCCACGGGCCGCCGGTGAGGTCGCGCGGCACGTCCGGGCCGCCGAGCCGCTTCAGGCCGTCGGCGTGGTACTGCGCGAGCGTCTGGTCGTTCCAGCAGATGGCGCGGCGGACCGGGTTGCCGTCGGCGTCGACGCGGCCGGCGCTGTGGTGGGTGGCGGAGACGCCGCCGACGAGCCAGTCGCCGAGGCGGCCGAGTTCGCGCAGCCGGGCGGCGAGGGCGCGGGTGCTGGCGCGGGCCTGGCCTTCGAGCGTCATCAGGTTCAGTTCGGAGACGCCGCCGTCGGTCCACAGGTCGGTCGGGAAGCGGGCCTCGGCGACGACGTTGCCGGCGAGGTCGAAGGCGAGCACCTTCGCGGCCCCGGTGCTGAAGTCCCAGCCGGCGACGAGGGCGGACGACGGGACGCGGCGGAGCGGTTCGGGCATGGGAGGGCCGGGAGAAGAGGTTCGAGTTCCGGGGTTAGAGTATAAAGCCCGTGGCGAGCCGAGCCCCGTAAGGGGCCGGGTGACGGGGGTGCAGAATGGCGAACGGCCTGATGCTGTGCGACGACCTGATCTTCTTCAGCCGCGTGGCCGCGACCGCCCGCGCCGCCGGGATGTCCGTGAAGCAGGCCCGCAC
>Ga0105046_10007402_pt1 | contig 17296 bp, 11 predicted proteins | sample MAT03_FD_78385 | JGI IMG/M metagenome (GOLD analysis project Ga0105046, IMG submission 78385) | Freshwater microbial communities from Lake Fryxell liftoff mats and glacier meltwater in Antarctica - MAT-03 (megahit assembly) | ecosystem: Environmental > Aquatic > Freshwater > Ice > Liftoff...
CTTCCGAAGTGTCTGAAAAAATACTTTCAGCGATCAATTTGTCGGTGATCTCAGTGAGATATTCATCGAGCACTTTACTGAGTTCAATGAATTCCGGCCACAATGTTTCATTCACAAACGATGATGAAACTTTGACCATGACTGTTGTGTACCGTTGTTTTGAATATCGATACGGCGACAATCCATACCGACGCAGTAGTGCCACAAACAGTTTTCTGGACCACATGTCGTGCATGGTGAACCTGATTTCTGTCGGAGGATCGGTCACTTCAATCGACTTCAGTCGTTCGCGAATCTTATCGATCGCAACCGACGCGGCCGTACGTTCACCTTCGTAGTTCGTGCGCGAAAAAAGTGCTTCGAGCTTGCGAAGTTTATCGATCAGTTTTTCGTAGTCGGTCATTGGCTCGCTGTGCAGTGATATATTGGTAAGAAACATCGGAAAATACGTTGTTTTTGTATAAAGCGACGCGGTCCAACTATGGGACAGCCCCGAAACAACATCCCGAAAAGTACGTCAGGCTTTCCAGCCTGACACTACGAAGAACAAGTCAGCATGGAAAGGATGACGTAGTTTATTTCAGGACTCCTCCTAAATTAATTTTCAACCACAACTACTCCCTTTAGCAAATCCCGCCGAGTCGAACCAGGCACTCACTTTGTCAGCCATTCAAAGGCTTCCGGAAGCCAGTCACTGTGCCAGGAGTGTTCGCGGATAGGGCCAGCGATGAATGTGAATGGAATCATTGCGGATTCCAGTTGCTGCTGAATCCTTTCATGTTCTGCGTGGAAATTGCCCTGACCAATGAGTATTAATCGCGAAGGTGTTTTTTTGAGTTCGACCGGGCGTTCCTGGAGGAGACTGCTGATTTGATAATTCCGAAAGTTTTCGACAGTTCCAAAAATCGGGCCGGAGCCGTACTTGCCGGGAGCATCCATCATCATTGGCGCGTCAAACGCAGCAGCGCGATGGAAGAGATCTGGATGACGCATCAGCAGGCTCCATGCTCCCCAGCCTGACTTACTGAATCCAACGAGTAGCCGCTCTTCGCGGACCGGATAATTCTTCTCGACCAGAGGCAGAACATCGTGCAGTAGATACGCTTCCTGCTGTAGCTGCGGGTTCTCAGGATGGTCTGCGTACCACGGCAAATCTGCAAACGTCGGGAACACGCAAACTGCGTTATGCTTGTTGTGCAGATCGTGCTTTTTAATCTCCGCAAAGGCATCTCCCCAGCGAGTTCCTTCGCCAGCTTCCACAGGCAGGACGTAGATGACGGGCAGTTGAGGCTAGTCGTCTTTTGGGGTCATATCGGGTAAGAGGACTCGAACTGTCGTAGCTGACGCCTGGCGAGACGAATGCAATTCGTGTACGACTGGCTCTGAGGCCATGCCAATGTTGAGTGTGGCCAGAACCAGTAACGTTGGGATCCACTGGAACATACTTGGGGACATGGACAGACTTTCTAAAACAGTTACCGGCGGCGAGCATCCCTGCTGCTGATGGCAATCTACTGACCGCGCGCGAACTCAATCTGCAATGGTATTGGGTTCGGATCCTTGTCAGATGCTGGCGGCACGACAGTCTGCTGTACTGCCAGACGGCCCACAATGTGGAGCGGAGAATCAAACCAGTTGCTGAGCGATTCGAGCACCTCGGCGGGGACTTGTTGGCTTTCGGTTCTTGAACGATGACGTGAGATGACGATCACTTTGAAGGCTGTGGTTGCAGACTCATTAGCGGTCCAGCGCCCGCTGCTGTCGGCTTGATAGACAGAGCCTCCGAGTATTTTCAATCCGGCTTCTACTGCCTGACGGGCCTTTGAATCAGTGGCTTCACGTAGCGGGCGAGCGTCGAGCCGCAAGCGTGTGGTGTTCTCCGTCGGCAACAATAGCACAACGGCATCGGCGTCCGGAATCGTACTTCCGGAATCATCAACATAACTGACGATGCCGTTGATTTGCCGCTCGCCCACTTTTGGAGCTGGAGCCATTGCTGCCGGCATGGCATCGCCGCCCTTTGTGGTGGGTTCTGAAGTACTTTGCGGACCATGCGATTGCCAAAAAGTCCCGAGTAATAATCCAATTGCAAATGCCGGCAACGCAAACATGAGCGGGAGGAAGGGGGATCGCTTTGAAGTCGATTCCAGAATCGCTTGTTCAGATCGCATTTGTGATGACGGAGCAGTATCGGTAACGTCTGCCAGTTCCTGAAGTGCGGAATTCAGATTGTGGGGACCACGTCTTATTGTTGAACTCGAAACCGGTGAGTCGTCCGCTGGGTTCAAATCAAACGTAACGTTTTCCAGTCGTTCATTAAGAATCAGCGGTTCGGCGTTTTCGAAGTGAGCCCTCCCCGCCAATTCGGAATGAACGTCCTTTTGTTGCGTACCGGTGCCTGGATTGGCGGAAGCGTTTGCGAGCGGGACGATTCGCATCGTGTCGCGATCCGTGCCTGCGCTGGAATTAGGTTTTGGTGCCGAGGTTCGCAGAACAGGAGATTTACGTTCGCGTGGTACAGCTTTCGAAATCGGAGGAGGCCCGACGTTTCTGGTCGTCGGGCCACCGAGTGTTGACAATTCCTGCAGTGCATTGAAAAGCCCTGCGTCTTTATTTGATTGCTGTTTTGGTTCCGTTCTCTTTGTGACACCGCCTTCAGTCGGGACATTTACGGATCGACCGCAGGCTGGGCAATCGACGATGGTGCCGGCTTTAGTCGTGGAGATGCCGAGCAGTTGCTGACAATGCGGACAACGAAACTTGATGGCCATCCAAACCTGCTTTGCGAGAATCAATCGGTCAGTGGTTTAGGTACATGATAACGCTTGAGTTTTCGATCCAGTGTGGAACGTTCGATGCCCAGGATTTGCGAGGCTTTTGATTTATTCCAGCCGGTATGTTCCAGCGTCGCAAGAATATGTTCTTGCTCCACATCCGCCATCGATAACTCGCGGTATTCACCTGATGAAATGCGTTCCGTTGCTGGTGCTGAGGCGCGGCTTCCGAGACTTGAAAGCTGAATATCACTGGCACGAACCATTTCGTTGCGGCACAGAATCACGGTGCGCTCGATCGTGTTCTGCAACTCACGCACATTGCCTGGCCAGTTGTAGTCCCGGAGCAGTTCCATAGCATCATCGGTGAAGCCTTTGATCACACGACCGGTCTTTAGGACAAACTTCTTTAGAAATGCGTTCGCTAGCAGTTCAATATCATCACGGCGTTCACGCAACGGGCTTGCAGTGATCTCCGCAACCTGCAAGCGGAAGTAAAGATCTTTGCGGAAATCTCCGTCTTCAACAGCTTCTTCAAGATCACGATTTGTCGCGGCGACAATTCGCACGTTGACCTGAATCGGTTTGCGGCCACCAATTCGTTCAAAGGCATAGCCTTCCAGAACACGCAGAAATTTGGCTTGAATCGAAGGACTCATTTCACCAACTTCGTCCAGAAACAACGTGCCGCCGTCGGCCTGTTCAAAGCGTCCAATCTTGCGTTCAACGGCACCCGTGAATGCGCCTTTTTCATGGCCGAAGAGTTCACTTTCCAGCAGACTTTCATTTAACGCCGCGCAGTTCACACAGACGAACGGACCATTACAACGCGGGCTTTGCTGGTGAATGCTGCGAGCGATGAGTTCCTTGCCACAGCCGCTTTCACCACGAATCAGGACACTCGCATCGGTCTCGGCGATCAGGGCCAGGCGTTCCCTCAAATCAACGACGCTGGAAGTTTCGCCAATCAGCGTTTGCTCCTCACTGAGCTGTTCTCGGAGCGTGCGGTTTTCATTACGAGCCTGAGCCAGCCCGGTCTGCAGTGAATCACGCTCCTGCAATTGCATGAGCGACACGGCCAATTGATTCGACACGGCCAGAGTGAATTCCAGATCGTGTTTGTCGAGCGGATTATCGGGATTTGAAGAATACAAATGAATGAGACCAAGAACGCGATCCGGCGCAATAATCGGCGCGCAGATGACGCTGAGTGCTTTCATTTCGCCGAGGCTGTCAAAGAATGACAGTTGATTGTGGTCGCCAACATCACGCGCCAGAATGGCTTCTCGTTTCGACAGGACGATGCGTGACAGATTGTCAGACACGCGTCGGTATGGCAGATCTTTGCGGCTGTCATACGCAACAACCTGGAGATCTGCCGGAGCTGGTTTTGGCGACGCATCCGGGCCGGCGAGAAGAACGGCAGAGATACTGGCCACGGTTTCTCTGGCAAGATTAGCGAGTACGACTTCGGTCAGTTGCTGGCGAGTTCTCGCAGTGCCCATCTCCAGACCAAGTCGATAGAGTTTGGCAAGTTCCGATGCATAGTTGGCATCAGTTCGTTGTCCGTTGCCTGTGCTTAGAAATTCAGGCATTGCGGTTCGATGCAGGATGCTGGGTTCCTGAACGATATCGACAGCCGTTGCAGTTGCAGATGTGACCTGGTCTGCTGGTGTTGCGAGATCGGGTGGAGTGAACTGAGTCGATTCGAGGTTGGTTGTAAAGGCCAGGCGACAATCGCCGATGCCGATGACGTCTCCTGATTCGATGGTGGTGTCGCCCGAAACACGATGTGCGTTGATGTTGGTGCCGTTGCGACTTCCCAGATCTCGCACGCGCCATTCGCCGCCAGAGTGGAAGACTTCGCAATGATTGCGGCTGCACGCATCGTCCTGCAGGACGATGCGATTGGTGGCCGACCGACCGATCGTAGTGACCTGACCGTGTCGTAATCGAACAACGTCTCGCCAGATCGCTCCGTCCCATGTGAGCAGGAATGCGATTTCGTCATTGGATTGAGCAGCGATTTGTTGTTCGGTCATGGAGGGTAAAATCGGGAGAATAAAAATTGTCGTTATCGAATTGATGAGTCACGAATCGTCGTGCCTGTCACAGTGTGAAGTACGCAGCAAAGATTTTCTACTGATCCGACGCCGTGTGTTCGAAAGAACATGTCTGATGTAGGTCCTTTCTGCCGGAAAGGACTTTGTCGCTTGCTGCAAGCTGCGACCAGTTCCAGGTTAATGAGAGGGTAACGCCTCGTCGTTGAGCGGACGTCCGCTCTTATGGTTCGCCTTGCGGCAATTTCAAAAATCCTCCTCGGCAAGGAGGACCTGCCGAAATTCGAGACTGCACCCCAACGGCATTCAGGCGGCGGTAACGTTGCATCTGATGCTCAGAAGTCATACTGTGCGGCGATATTCAGGAGATGTCGACATCCTTCTACAAGGTCTTTTTATGCATCGCCGATCCTTCTTCCTTGCTGGTTTTCTTCTGAGTCTGTTGATGGCCAGTCAGGTTGAGGCACAGAACTGGCCTCGTTTTCGAGGCGAGAATGGGGCAGGCACCAGCGATCTTAAGGGAATTCCATCGACATGGACCGAAAGTGATTATGCTTGGAAGATCGAATTTCCAAATGCTGGGCATTCTTGTCCGATCATCTGGGACAAGACACTGTTCGTGACGTCCGCAACGGAAGGTGGTGCCGAACGATTTGTCCATTGCATCGACGCGGATACGGGAAAAGAACACTGGCAGAAGTCGCTGAAGCTGAATGAGAGCAAGAAGCATCAAAAGAACAGTTGGGCATCGAGTACTCCAGTGACAGATGGGACCCGAGTTTACGTATTGTTCGCCGACGACGCGCGACAGTTTGCAATCGCATGGGATTTTAAGGGCAACGAAGTCTGGCGTCAGGAACTAGGATCGTACGACAGTGAGCATGGGCTTGGTGCCTCGCCAATTCTGCAGAATGGACTATTGATTGTTCCGAACGACCAGGTCGGCCCAAGCTCACTCATGGCGCTCGATGCGGAGACCGGTAAACCGCTGTGGCAGGTTGAACGCTTGCCAGGGAAGACATCCTATTCGACGCCCATGATTGTTTCAAACGGTGATCGGGGACAACAAATTATCTGCGTGAGTGAATCGAACGGTATTACCGGTATTGATTTGCAGACGGGTAAACTCAACTGGCAAACTCCAAAACTTCCGATGCGAACGGTGGCCTCTCCTGTCGCATCAGACGGCATGATTTTCGCGATTTGTGGTGAAGGAGGAAGTGGTAAATATTTTGCCGCCGTGCAGACAGATCCCGCCGTGAGTGACGAATCGCGAATTGTGTTTGAACGGAAGTTGACACTTCCCTACGTGCCCTGCCCTGTGGTGTACAATGGTATGCTGTTTCTATGGGGCGACAAAGGAATTCTTGTGTGTCTGGAACTTCCAACCGGCAAGGAACTGTGGTCGCAGCGAATCGATGGTGGTTTCAGTGGTTCACCCATCTGCATCGGCGATCGGTTGTTCTGTATCGCCGAAAACGGCGAAGTGGTTATTATCAAGGCGGCCGATCATTTTGAAGAACTTGGACGTACGCCTCTGGGAGACGATTGCCATTCAACACCAGCGGTGGCAAACGGACATTTGTATCTGCGTACCTTTCGGCATTTGATGGCGATCAAAGCTCGACCTGGCGCGAAGGAATGATATTGCAGTTTCCTTGTGGGGATGTATGAAATAATTCGTTGAATCTCACAATTACAATCGCAAGATGTGTTTGTTAGCATGTGGCCAAATTGCACTTCTTCGGTTAATTTTTGGCGGCTTTACCTACAGACAAAATGCGAGGCATATGCGATGAACGGTGCATGGCCAGGTGGAGCTTGTCCTCAATGCGGTGATGACATGCCGGCACGGATTGTCCATTGTCGGTCGTGTCGCGCGTTGTTGAATTCGGAGTTGTCAGAAGACAGCGTCGAGATTCCTCAGTTTGTCCCCTTGCCGGAGCTTGCCGTGATTGCTGCCGCGTCGCCAAAAGGTCATTATGTCAGTTGTCCCGGATGCAGTCAGGAGTTGCGGATTCATGCAAAATACAGGAATATGAAAGTCCAGTGTAAGCACTGCAATATCCCGTTCACTTATTCGCCAACTGTCGTTGTTAACGCCTTTTATGCGCAGTGTCCGCATTGCCAGGAAGAACTCCGTGCATCAATGAAATATGTTGGGCACAAAGTTGTGTGCAAGCATTGTGCAGGACACATTCAGCTGTTACCTGAAACGCCATAACTAAGCATACGAATTGCCATTTATCAATGAGCCATGAAGACTCTTCCCGAGCCAGCCGTTCGGTCCTCTCTGTTATTGTGCCAGTCTTCAACGAACAGGAAAGTCTGGTTCAATTGATTGATGAACTGAAAGTCGGCATTGGGCGCTCAATCGCAAGCTTTGAAATCATTCTTGTTGATGACGGCTCTACGGATGATTCATGGCGTTTAATTTCGGAATTGTCGCAGGCTGCGTCCACTGTTGCTTCGTCTGAAAATCGCGTTCATGTTTCAGGAATTCGACTTCGACGCAACTTTGGCAAAGCCGCTGCTCTGACGGCCGGAATGAAGATTGCCACCGGAGAACTTATCCTGATGCTGGATGCCGATCTACAGGACGATCCCGCAGAGTTTCCGGAGCTGCTGAAACAGATCAACGCTGGGTACGATGTCGTGAACGGCTGGAAAGAGCGGCGTCTTGATCCGTGGCACAAAGTTTATCCCAGCAAGGTCTTCAACTGGATGGTCGGAGCCATGTCCGGCCTCAAGCTGCACGATCACAACTGCGGATTGAAGTTGTTTCGAGCCGAAGTGGCACGAGAAATTCAAATCTATGGGGAACTGCATCGCTTCATTCCCGTGCTCGCTCACGCTCGCGGATTCAAAGTCGCAGAAGTTGCGGTGAATCATCGCCCTCGGCAGCATGGTCATTCAAAATACGGCGTGCGGCGTTTTCTTCGCGGACTGCTCGACCTGTTGACGGTCACATTTCTCACTGGATTTGGTCGCAGCCCGCTCCATGCCATGGGAAGCGTTGGGTTGGGATTTTTCACTGTTGGAATGCTGGGTCTTGCATATTTGAGTCTTATCTGGATCGCTAATCAGACTGGATATATTGCGGCCCCCAAGCCAATTGGTAACCGTCCGTTGCTCGCCTATTCAATCGCCGCATCGTTGCTCGGGGGTCAAGCTTTGTCGCTCGGGTTGCTGGCAGAGTTGATCGTTGCAAATACGACACGCACGACTGATAGTTACAGTGTTCGTGAAACCACCGAAGCCAATTGACTTCAGCCTGAGGCGCTAGCCGATTTTTGGCTGTCGAATCGGCTAGCGCCTCAGGCTCAAACGGTACTTTCTATTCTGTAACGCGCCTTGATAACCGGATTCTATGTAATTGTTGACCATAGATTGCCGATTACGTTAGACTGAGCGTGTTTGCTGACACATCGATTTGATTCAATGTCCAGCCAGTCGATCTCCTTCCCGCCTCAACTCCTTCCCGCCACGGTGTCCAATATGCTTACGATCCTTGGACGAGCCAGTTCTTCGCATCGCGGTTTCTGCGACGGAGTTTCCCGCCGCAACTTTCTAACTATTGGTGGCATGGCGCTGGGTGGGATCAGCCTTGCTCAGACGCTGCGAGCTGAATCAGTAACGAATTCTGGTCGGTCACATAAAGCCATCATCAATATCTATCTGCCAGGTGGACCGCCTCACATTGACATGTGGGATCCAAAACCTGAAGCGCCAGTCGAAGTTCGTGGCGAGTTCAGTACGATCGCGACCAATGTGCCAGGCATCCACGTCAGTGAGTTGTTTCCTCGCATGGCTGCGATGATGGACAAGTTCGTCCTTGTTCGTTCGCTGTCGGATTCTGATGGAGCTCACGATGCGTATCAATGTATGACGGGCCGCCGCAAAGGCAGTCGACAACCACCTGGTGGCTGGCCGTCCGGTGGCGCGTGGGTTTCCAGGGTTGCGGGGCAAGTCACTCCGGCGATTCCAGCGAACGTCGCTCTGATGTATCAGACTGGTAATCGAACATGGGGCGAATCGGGTACCGGCGGCTTCCTTGGCGTCGCGCATGCGCCATTTAATCTTGTTGGTCGTGAAGCTCGCAGCAAACCCGACAACATGACTTTGAACGGCGTGACGCTCGAGAAATTGCAGGATCGAACAAGCCTGATGAAGTCACTTGATCGCTTTCGACGGGACGCCGATCAACGCGGACAAATGGAAAGCCTCGATGTCTACGCACAACAAGCCATGGGGATTCTGACAACGTCACGACTCGTCGATGCACTGGATCTGTCAAAAGAAGATCCTCGCATTGTAGCGCGTTATGGTGAGAGCAGTGAAGCATTTCAACGCGATGGCGCGCCACCGATGGTCGAAAATCTATGCATCGCTCGTCGCCTTGTTGAAGCCGGCGCCAGGTTCGTCTCGCTGAACTTCAGTCGTTGGGACTGGCACGGCGGCGATGGGATGAATTTTCCAAAGTGCCGCGAAGAATGTCCGCGACTCGATCGAGGTCTGGCAGCGCTTGTGACCGACCTGCACGAACGTGGTATGGATCGCGATGTTTCGATCGTTGTCTGGGGTGAATTCGGTCGTACTCCAAAGATCAACAGTAACAACAGCCGCGATCACTGGCCGCAGGCAAACACTGCTGTGATGGCTGGTGGTGGAATGCGAACGGGTCAGGTGATCGGTTCAACGAATCGCTACGGTGAGCAGCCGCAACTTCGACCTGTAACCTTTCAGGAGGTTTTTGCCACGTTGTACGAGTGTGCTGGCATCGACGCGCAGAATACTCGCATCTTCGATCTGGCTGGCGTGCCGCAGTACCTGGTGGATCCGGGCAATAAGCCGATTCATGAACTGGTCTGAAGAATATCTTGCTCAGATCAATCTTTCTCGGCCGCGATCTTTAATCGCTGAAGTTTCAACATCGATACCGCGTGTTGTTCAATGTCTTCATTACTAAACCATGCTGGCTTGAATCTGCTGGTTGAGTATAACTCTGCCTGATCAAAGAAATGTGGCGATGAACGGCGGCCGCTGGTTCCAAAAGGCATCACGCTATGAGCCATGACTGACGGACCGAACTCGGTGACGGCCATGTACGATGCTCCCACCACCGCGAATCGCTGCGGACGCAGGATGGGAATTTCCGGTGACGAATACACCGTAAAGATGATTCCCAATGGACCTGGCGTGCCGGGACAGGGCAGGTGTTTCTGAAACGGATTCAAGCCGATCCCCGCGTGCTGCACATCCGGCTGATTGGCTGCCCTCTGCAGAAGATGAGCCTTACCCCACGGATGTTTCCATGATCCGTGCAAGCCATTGAGTTTGTCTGCGGCGTTCTTCAATGCCAGAAACCACGACTGTCGATCGGTGAACTCATTCTTCAGCGTTTCTGCCGGATAGCCGAATCCGTACAACTGTTCGTACCATGCCACGACCAGCGTTGTCTGAGTTGATTCGATCGACGATCGAAAGTCCCAGTTCTGCAGATGCTCCCAGCATTCCGCCACCTCCGCCGCAAGCTGCGGCTGGTTCTTTTTTAATGCTTCATAGTCGGCCGCCAGTTTAGGAATCTCTGTCATTGGCCAATACATGCGCGTGTCGTAGGCCAGGGAGGACCATTGTTCGAAAGTGATGTCCGTAGCGTCGTTCAGTATCATCCGTGAAATTTTTGACCGTCGCATATCGACGTCGGCGTCTTCAACCATATAGGTCGGAAAATCTTCCCGTCGAGGATTCTCTGTTTCGGTCGTCGTAAACGGTGATGAATTGCAGCTCTGCACGTAGCCGCACTGAGGATTCAGCAACTGTGGCAGTTCGTTGAACGTGTGAAAGCCCATCCAATCGGCCTTGGGATTGCTGCCATCCACCGGCTGTGTCCACTGAAATGACGGATCGCGTTTTGGAATCGTCCCGTTGTAAGCGTAGAAGATATTATTCGCATCGTCAGCGTAGACCACATTGAACATAGGAATCGCGCAGTGGCTGATGGCTGCTCGCCATGTGGCAAAGTCTTTTGCGAGGGTCATGCCCCAAGCCTGCTTCATACGGTCCATATGAAATAGTCCTGCGACCTGGACGGCAAGATAGACGCCGTCCTGCTCCTTCCGCACGATCGGGCCGTGATGCGTTTTGCGGAACGTGAACGTTTGCTCGACCAGATTTGTGCCTTGTTTCACGAGTAAAGTTTCCTGCCAATCTGTGGCGGAACGATAGCCGTTGTCGAAGCGGTAGTTCAGAGGATTCGCTGGATCGTCGAATTGAACGCGCCAGACATCGGCGATGTCCGGCTCATTCACCGTGTAGGTCCAGCCGAGATGTTCGTTGTGGCCAATCGTCGGAAACGGACTACCGAAGAAACTTGCACCTGTGAAATTCAGACCTTCGTCGCTGCGAACATGCAACTCGTAGAATTGTCCCATTCCGTACCACGGCTGATGAGGATTGGTAAACAACATTGCTGAACCGGATTTTGTTTTCTGCCCGGAAATCGCCCAGGCGTTTGAACCAATCGCTGCTCGAATATCTTTGTCAAAACTCGTTTCGGACTCCGGTGGCAGCTCCCATGCATTCAATGTTGCAACGTCGGTTTCCCCGCGTTCGTCCGGTTTGCCGATGTGCGATTGACGATAAACGAAATCCAGAATGATATGGCGATCCATGGCCAGGACATACCACGGCTCAAAATGTTTCAGCAATCGCGGCTTTTCTTTTGGATGAGTTTCCAGCCAACGATTGACGCCTGCAGCAAATGCTGCCGCCATCTCACGATGTTCTTCTGGAAATTTTTCGAAGTCCGCTTGTGAACGAGCGACGATTTCGAAGCTGCGATTCAGAATGTCTGACCGAACGCCTTCGTTGCCGACAACTTCAGCGTATCGCCCGAGCGCTCGAATGCAGGTGTCTTCCAGTTGCCAAAAATAATCTTCCGCCTGGGCGTATCCAACCCCGAAAATGGCATCCGCGTGCGTCTTCCCGTGGATATGCGCGACTCCCCATTCATCGCGGGTGATTGAAGTCGTTTCAGTCTGAGAATCCTCAGCGGCCGAAAATAGTGTACTGCTGTAAGCTAACCAAAATGACAATATGTGCCGAATAAACTGGTTCATAGAGAATCCGCTGACGGTAGCATTTCATCTGAAAATGTGCGACAAAGTGCGTTCCTGCAAACACACGTATTCATAGGGCGACGTCGAAGGTTAAATTCTTACTCCGTTTCATGCGCGCACTGTGCATGTATCTTTCGGCGAGCGAACAACGTGAGCGACGAATTGGCAACGAGCCGGTAGGCTCCTTTGGGTCAAGGGCTTTCAGCCCTTGTTCGGAATATGTATCGACGCCATGGAATTATACTGATCGTCGTGCTGGCCGTCTGTTGTACAGCCGCAGCTTTTGCGCAGTTCGGGCAATTCGGCGGACGTCGTGGTCGCTATCGCGATTTTCAGGGTGCGGACGGCCGCGTCCAGCGGAACGGCGTCCCGGACTGGAAGCTCGACCAGAAGTTCAAAAAGGACGTGTTCACGTTCGCACGTATCAAGTACCGCTCGTTTCGCGGCTGGCAGTGGGACACGGACTATCCCGATTCAGATCTCAACTTTTCGTATCGTCTGCAACAGCTCACATCGATTCACACAGATCCTGATGGCGTCATTGTTGAGCTGACCGATCCAAAGCTGTTTGACTATCCGTTCGTGTATCTCATCGAACCCGGAAACATTTATCTCGAAGAAGAAGAACGCAAAGCACTGCGAACATACCTGCTTAACGGTGGTTTCATGATGGTGGATGACTTCTGGGGCGACGATGAATGGGATGGACTGGAACGCGAATTAGAGCAGGTCTTTCCGGATCGCAAATGGGAAGACTTGCCGCTGGATCATCCGATCTTTCACTGCGTCTATGACTTGAAAGAACGACCACAGGTTCCAGCTTATGGCTTCGCGTATCCCCTTGGGAATGGGGAGTGGAGTTCAAATCAGGGGCCTGGCACTGAAGAGGTTCATTACCGCGCGTTGTTTGACGACAAGGGCCGAATGATGATGTTCATTGGCCACAATACGGATCTTGGCGATGGCTGGGAACGCGAAGGCGAGAACCAGGATTACTTCCGCGAGTTCTCCGAAAAGAAAGCATACCCAATGGGCATCAATATCATTTTTTACGCCATGACACATTGAACTGGGAAAACAATGAGCGACAACACAGAACTCACCCCCGACCGTGAACGTGAACTCATCGGAATTCTGCGGCAATTCCGATCTCAAATCGACGCGGAACTCTCGCGAGTCATCGTTGGTCAAAAAGATGTCGTTCGGCAACTGCTGATCTCGCTGCTCGCCGGCGGCAACTGTTTAATTACGGGAGCACCGGGGCTGGCAAAGACGCTGCTCGTAAAATCGATCGCTCAGTTGTTTGATCTGAAGTTCAACCGCATCCAGTTTACTCCCGACCTGATGCCCGCCGACATCACGGGCACAGAAGTGTTGGAGGAAGACGGAGCCGGTGGTCGCGCGATGCGATTTATTCCAGGGCCAATTTTTTCCAACGTGCTTCTCGCCGACGAAATTAATCGCACGCCCCCAAAGACGCAATCCGCTCTGCTCGAAGCAATGCAGGAACATCAAGTCACCGCCGCTGGACGTCGCTACACGCTCGACGAACCGTTCTTTGTCCTCGCGACTCAAAACCCGATCGAAATGGAAGGTACGTATCCGCTGCCGGAAGCGCAACTCGACCGATTCATGTTCAACGTGTTGATTGATTACCTTCCGGAAGACGAAGAAGTTGCCGTCGTTCAACAAACGACCTCGCGCAATTTTCTGCCGATCAAGTCGCTGTTCTCAGGTGACATTGTTCGTGAGTTTCATCAAGTCGTGCAACGCGTGCCAATTGCCGACGACGTCATTCGCTACGCCGTCCGTCTCGCGGCCGCTTCGCGACCGGGTCAGAAAAGTGCTCCGGACTTCATCAATGAATTTGTCTCATGGGGCGCTGGATTGCGAGCCGGGCAATATCTGGTTCTCGGCGGCAAAGCCCAGGCATTGCTTGATGGTCGTTCGTATGTATCAACGAAAGACATTCAATCACTCGCCAAGCCCGTTCTTCGACATCGTATTCTCGCGAACTACCGCGCGGAAGCTCAGGGTATCACCGTGGATTCACTCGTAGATCGGCTGCTGGCCGTTGTGGAACATCCAAAGAATGAAGCCGTGGCCTAGTTGCGGAAGTGATAAGTGGTAAGTGAAATTAACAATCTAAAATCAAAAATCAAAAATGCCCGTTCCCTTCGCCAGCCTGACCATTGGAAACCCTGCCTGGATGATTCCAGCCCTGGTGGTCGCAATCGTTGGCATCCTGCTCGCGTTGATTCTCAATCGGCAACGCCTCGCCCAATCACCACTCGGCCCCATCTTGCGGATCGTCGGCTGGGTGCTGCTCTGTCTCTGCCTCATGAATCCACTCTGGAGCAGTTCTCGCCCGCGATCCGGAGCAAACGTGGTCGCCGTCGTCGCTGACATCAGTCGCAGCCATCTCGTCACAACTGGCACTGCCAAAGAAACGCGAGCCGACGCATTCCTCGCCGCACTGAAAGAAGGCGAAAAATCAGAACCCATCGGCTGGCTGACTCAACTCAGCCAGGACTTCGAATTGCGACGCTATACCGTCGGCGATCGACTGCAGCAAATCGACAATTTTGAACCTGTCGAATTCAATGGCACGGCTTCTGGTCTGCAAACTGCCATGCGACAACTCAAACTTCGCTATGAAGGACAACCGCTCGCTGGCATTATTTTACTCTCTGACGGCATCGCTACGGACGCCACGGGTTCTCTCGAAGAACTGGCTGGCATGCCGCCCGTGTTTCCGATTTTTCCGCCCGACGATGTATCACTCCCCGACGTTGCAATCGGCACATATTCCGTCACACAAACAGCATTCGACGACGCCCCCGTTACCATTCAAGTCCAACCTGCGGCCGTCAACGTAACATCCGGCCAGATCGCCGTCACGTTGTTCGACGCGGAAGGCACTCCTATCGAAACACAAACCCGCGACGCCAACGATCCGTCGCCGCTCAAGTTTCGTCATCGCCCTACCCAAGGCGGGACCGTCTTTTACACGCTGAAAGCGGCACTCAAAGACGCCGCCGGAACCGACGTCGAAACAGAAGCCACCAGTGTCAACAATGAACAACTGATCGCTGTCGAACGCAGCACAATGCCGCGTAGAATTCTGTACGTCTCTGGTCGCCCCAACTGGGAATTCAAATTCCTGCGACGCGCAGTCGAAACCGATTCGCAGTTGCAAATGGTTGGCTTGATCCGCATCGCTCGCAAGGAAGCGAAGTTTGATTTTCGAGGCCGCGAAGGTGAATCTTCGAATTCGCTGTTCCGTGGTTTCGATCAGACTGATCCGGAAACCGCAGAAGAATACGATGAGCCGGTGCTTGTACGAGTCGGCACGAAAGACGACGAAGAACTTCGGGGCGGGTTTCCCGAAAAACCAGAAGACCTTTTCCAATACGACGCAATTGTTCTGGATGATATCGAAGCCGATTTTTTCCTCGCCGATCAAATGAAGCTGATCTACGACTTCGTTTCACGCCGAGGCGGTGGCCTGATAATGTTGGGTGGCCAGGAATCGTTTCGTCAGGGAGACTACGACCGTACTCCGATTGGCGAAATGCTGCCAATTGACCTGAGCCGCGAAATGAAGTCGCCTGAATCCGGCGTGCGTTTGACGCTGACTCGGGATGGCTGGTTACAGCCGTGGGTGCGTTTACGATCCGATGAGATCGCGGAAGAAGAACGCTTGAGTTCGATGCCTGATTTTCTGACTCTGAACTCTGCCGCCTTTGTGCGCCCCGGTGCGGTTGTGATGGCCGAGGTTCAGGATGCCGAAGAAAATCGCTGGCCCGCTCTTGTCGTGCAGCGCTTTGGCAAAGGCCGCACGGCCGCGCTATGCGTTGGCGATTTCTGGCGTTGGCGTTTGAGCGAAGGACTTCGTAAGTTGCATGGTCTCGACGGACCAGCGAAGAATGTCGATCTCGACAACGGTGCGAATGTTAAAGGTGGGGCGGCGAGTGACGATCTCGCGGACCACGCCCGCGCCAGTCGCCAGATGATGCGCTGGCTGGTGGCTGATGTGCCGAAGCGAATGGACGTTGTTGTCAATCAGGATTCAGCGCTTGGAACGGGCTCAGTCAAGTTAACGGCGTTCGTGCGAGGTACAGATTTCGAGGCCCGTGAAAATGCCGACGTCAAGTTTTCAGTCGTCGGGCCTGATGGTCAGACATTTGAGCTCAGCGGCGAACCATCAGATACTGTTGCTGGCCTGTTTGAATCTTCAATCGTCGCCAGTCAGCCTGGCGCATGGCAGGTGTCTGTCAGCGCCAAGGTCTCCGATGACGCCGCCGCGCCACCGCTTGTGGCCGAGACGGGCTGGGCAAGTCAACCCGATCAGAAAGAAATGAAATCAGTGCAGGTCGATCATTCATTCCTTGAGCAATTGGCAACGATCACAGGTGGCAGAACGGTGCCGTTGAGCAGTCTGAAAAGTTTTGTCGGCACATTACCTCAGAGCAACGCGCCGCTTGTCGAAATCTGGTCCTGGCCGATCTGGCATTCGTGGTGGATTTTTCTCGCTGCCATTGCTTGCCTGGCCGCCGACTGGACTTTGCGACGGCGAAGGGGCCTTCCATGATTGTCACTCCTTCCTGTGAGCGGTGGGCGTCAGCCCTCCGGTACATCATTATATCTCGTTCCGAGGCTCCAGCCTTGGAACGCATTGCTCCGGAGGCTCCTGCCTCCACGCGCAATCCCGGAAGCCTGGCGCCCCCATCACTGCGTTTTCCGAGACTGGAGTCACCAAATGAGGGCATCCATTCAAACCACCTGAAGTCTGCGTCGCTCGGCAAATGGCCGACGACAGCGATTCGGTGTCTCGGTCTTCTGACCTGTTCGGCGATTCTCGTTTGCTCATGCTCAATCGCAAACGCACAACCCCCTGCCCCGCCCACGAAAACTCCAGCCGTTGCCCCGGCCGTCAGGCAGCACCTCATCCTCATCGTCGGAGCCTCCGGAACAGATGAGTACAAAGAAACATTCCTAACATGGGCCACACGCTGGCAGGACGCTGCTAAACGCGCTGAGGCCGATTGCACGTTCATCGGCGACGCTGAGTCAACGGCGAAGGATCTCGAAAAACTGACTACGTCCATCGGCGAAATGATTTCCGTGGAAACTAACGAACCGCTCTGGATCGTTTTCATTGGCCACGGTACATTCGACGGACGTACCGCCAGCCTCAATCTGAATGGTCCAGATGTCTCGGCGGAGAAGATGGCCGAACTGTTACGGCCCGCCAAACGCCCGATTGCATTCGTCGCCTGTGCGTCATGTACATCACCATTTATCAACGCCCTATCCGCACCCAATCGCATCATTATCA
>Ga0105046_10007405_pt1 | contig 17288 bp, 10 predicted proteins | sample MAT03_FD_78385 | JGI IMG/M metagenome (GOLD analysis project Ga0105046, IMG submission 78385) | Freshwater microbial communities from Lake Fryxell liftoff mats and glacier meltwater in Antarctica - MAT-03 (megahit assembly) | ecosystem: Environmental > Aquatic > Freshwater > Ice > Liftoff...
CCCGGAGAGCGGGGTGCCACTGAGTGGCGGAGCCGCGGTCAGCGCGTAGTCCCACGAGCGTGGGTTGATGTAACCGTAGGATGTCGAATAGGTATTGCGATAGATGCCGCGGGAATTGCGTTGTCCACCGTCGCCATTGGTGAGTCCGTAATCTGAATGGATGCCGAGTTTTTCGATGCCTCCGGTACTCCGATCGCCAGAATCGGAATACCACGTGTAGATCGAATTTGGTGGGAGGTAGTCACAAAACGCCGCATACCCCATGGCCCTCACCAGGCCGCTGAGATGGTTGTAGTACCACGAATGGATGATTCCGGAATTGGGGGCGGTGTACGACACCGCTACGATGTTCTGCCGTTGAGCCGGATCGGGGTGGTTCAGATTTGGTCTGATATTGTAGCCCGCTAAGAGTTGCGGAGCATTGTTGGTATTAGCGAAGATCGCATACCGCCCATTGATCATCTTGGGCAGATTGTCGGCACCATCGTTGCCGTTGCCGTTGTCGTCCCGTGCTTTTTCGGCCATGTTGGCACGGCACCAGGTCCTGGGGTCGTGCGGCGACCAGTAGTAGGTGGGGTCCCAACCCCGATCAATATCCCAAGTGGTGTCAGAAATCTGACCAATCGGCCGTGGTACGATCCAATTGCCTTTGGCTCCACCGGGCAACGGAGGCAACGGGCCTACGCGGTCGACTGCCAAGCTGCCTGCCTTTGCCCATATGACATCATCGCTCAGCTTCTTCATCGGAGTGAAGGGCAACCCGCGAGGTTTGTCATTATACGGCCAATCGACTTTGTTGCCCACCGACAGGTCGTTTTTGAGTGGGCGTTCCGTATCGGGTCTGGTTGGATCATCCAGGTTGGTCCAGAAATCGAGTTGGACCTGTGCTTCGAAGTATCCCGAACGCAGGATGCTGTTTTCAAGTGACAGTCGATTTGCGACCGTAATGGTCTGCGACGCCGTGCGGAATCCGGAAACCGCGACCAGGACCACCATGGTTCCCAGGCCAACGGCGATCATCATTTCGATGAGCGTGAAAGCGGCGATGGATGCGGGCACGCGGTTCATGTTAGGCCTCCGGTATTTACAGCAAGTTTAGCGCAGGATGGCCTGGACGCGCGGATCATAGAAATTGAACCGTGCCACTTGGACCGCGCGCAAGCGTACGGATTTGGGTAACGGACCGCGATCGAGCTTCTTATTGAAGTTGCGGTCTGCGCCCCAAGCGCCGACGAAATTCATCCGGTTCTCAAGCCTGTCACCTTTATCGGGATAATTGTTCCAGGGCCGATTAAGGACCATGTTCGCCTCAACGTTGTATCCGGTAGGCAAATCACGGACATCAATGCCTATATTGCCGGCAATGAGGTTGGGTAAATCAGGCAGCCTCCTGTAGGCACTGTCGGGATTCGCCAGCTTGAAAAACAAGAGAGTTTTTTCTGGATTGCGATACGACCACAACTGTTCGTCGCGGAACTCAAGGTCGCCCATGCGTTGATCGAAACTGCGGGTGCGGTTGGTGGGAATAATGTGCCCGCTTTCATGCCATTCACTACGTGGGGCACCGAGGGGATACTTGCTGGAATCGACGGGGGCACTGGGCGCGGTCTCGAAATCCTCATAGGATTGCCAGTCAGCAACCCAGAAAATAAGCTCGCGGCATCGTTCGGCCGCATCGAATTTTGCCGTGAGATTGAAATGCTCCGGATGACCAAATTGCGAGGTGTGGACGCCGGTCTGCATCCGGGAATCGATGACGTTGGTTGGAAAGGTTGAGCTAACACCGATATTACGAATTGGCTCAGAGCTGACGACGCGCCATTGCTGTGGGCGGTCGGCTGCACCACCGCGACCAAAGATGTTCGTGTAATTTTGATTGGGGATGCTGATGGTAATTGGGCCGGGTGGGCTTCCGGAAGGTGGGCGCGGCGGGGTTTGAGTCGTTGAATCATAAAGTGGGTTTGACGGGAGGCCGCCAGGGAGACGCGGGACAAACATGTCGAACTGAAGCAAGGGGAAATCCATCATGATTGCCCGGTTGAGTGGCCGCGGCATCGCCCAGTCGTTGGGATAACTGGCAGCGAACAGGTTGATGAGATGCAGGGAGCGTTCGTGGTAGTACTTAATCAGATCGTGCGTGATTTTGACTTGCCCAGGGCTCAAGTCACCCGCCAACTTGACCTGCGGAATAGACACCCCGACTGCGTTGCTGAGATTTTCCGTTTCCGTTCCGCCGTACGAATACCACGCGGTCAGGCAGGTCGTCGCATGGGCCAAAAAACGGAAGGCCTGGACTTCTTTCCAGTGCTCGCTGCTATTCGTATGGGTGAAGCCTGTATAGAGGTTTGCTGGGACCGTGTTGAGGTCAGGCCAGTCAAAGCCTTTCTGTTTCGCATACCACAGCGTGGCGGCGACGTAGCGAACAACGCTTGGGCGCGAGGGGTATTCACCGTAGACCGCTTTGCCGCTGACCTGTGTCTCGGCCGGCACATTATCCCTGCTTACAGTGGATTGACTGCGGGTGATCTGCTCCAGGTGGGTAGCAGGGAACTGGATGGAAGGAAGGGCAACCCAGAATGCAGGGTTTGGTGGCGGCCCATTGCCGCCGGCACCACTCTGCGCCAAGTGGGCAACGATGCTTGAATAGTTGACGCCGCCAATGGTCACCAGTGCCCCAATGCCGTACGCATGGCGGGTGCCAGCGATGACTGGTGGACCAGCACTTGGAGGCACATCCCATTCGACCCATGGGGGATTGGTGCCACCGGCCTCCCACAGTCGACCACAGGCATAGGGGAAGTAGCCGACGTGCAGTGGTTGTACCTGTGGATTGCTTCCCACCGGATAATTGGGGGCAACCATGTTCTTGTCACCGAGCGGATAATCAGCACTGACCGGATTATCCCGGTCAACCGGCCAATCGAAGACCTTTTGGATATCGGGATCACCCATCGCTGGTGAGGTTTCCCAGGGAACGCAATATGTTTCCGAGTTGTTGCGCACGTTCCAGCGACCCTGGTAGACTTGGTCTTCATTGTCCATCCACGGCCAGGAATAATAATTATAATAGTTCTCGTAGTATCTGGGCGAGGGCGTGAACCCGGTCGGGGTGATATCTGACAAAAGTACGCGCTGGGGCAAAAATTTGTCCGCCATGTGGTGCATCTGCAGTGGCGGAGAGGGGAACGGCGTGTGGTAGGGCCAGTTCTTCAGCGGGAACGACGATAGGCCATTCTGCTGCGCATATCCTTTCACCCCGATGATCATCTTCTGGGCTTCGTTCGGCGGGGCGACCGCAGCGCCTTGTTCCTGCGTGCCGGTGGAAGCCAGCGGCTGGGAATAGTAGAGGAAACCGCCCTCATCGAGGATCTGTTGGATCTCATCGCCGTCGGAATCGAGGCGTCGGGCGACAGTGAGCGGCAGCGGCATGATGCCGAAACGGTGGGCCGACAGGCGGGATTCCAGATCCCATGACTGTGCCTTGTGGGCGACCGGCACGTCCCACATCGCCAAACCTTCGGTGTCGATCGCCGGGTTGCTGTGCTGGGTGCCGTTGAACTGTTCGAGCATCTCCTCGGCCTTGGCCGCGGCATAGATCTGGAAGCGCGCCATCTGTTGGGCCTTGAGGCCCGCGGGGAAGAGCATCAGCACGCTGATCACCCCGAACGCCACCAGGACCAAGGAGATCGACACTTCGAAAAGCGTGAATCCCTGACGGGCAGTTCGCCGATCTCGCCGAATATGTCCCTGTCCGAGAGCATGGGTTCGGGATGTCGGCTTAGTGGTGGTCATGAGGCGCTTTCGGCTCCACAAATTGTCGCGTTACACGACTTTCTGACGTTCAAAACGGTTCGTGTCCGGACAGGCTACTCGGGCAAGCTTGCGGTGGATGTCTGGAATTCGCATCGCTTGCATCGACTTCTTTCTGGAGCTGGAACCGGATGTCCCAGTGCCAACGTCATAGCATACCCTACGAACGAGGGCCGTACGACCGGACACTTGGGATGACCCTCGACGAGGTGAACGCGTGTCCGTGGTCTGCCCTCAACGAACCACCTGGACCGCGACAACGGACCACAGCCGCCTTTGGTATCATGACCACTATGAGTGCCGACTTTGACGACGCTGATCCTGAAGTTGGCACCAGTTCGCCGCGCCGCCGGGCGATCAGCTTGATCCGTGAGTGGATCCAGGCCGGGAAGTTTGCCAGCGGGCAGAGCTTGCCGGCTGAACGCGAACTTGCCAAGACCCTGAGTGTCGCCCGCGTGACGGTGCGTTCCGCGTTGGCTGAGCTGGTACGCGAAGGCTTGTTGGAGGCGTCGTTCCGGCGTCAGCACCGCGTCGCGGGGCTCGCTTCCGGCGGCCTGATGTCGCGTACCGTGGCGGTGCTCAGCAAACATCATCAGAAAGACCAGCCGCGCCGCGGGTACGACCTGTCGATCCAGCTCGACACCAGCCGCTTGCTGGAGCAGGCCGGCCTGCATGTGCTCAACCTCAATCCGCAGACCCTGCTTGATGGTGGGTTGGCGCATCTGCTGACCCAGCGCCCGCGCGCGGTACTGGTGACCTATGACGTCAGCGAGTCCGAGGTCGGGCCGGAGCTGATCGCTGCCTGTGCCGAGGCACGCATCCCGGTCACCGCGTACGGTTATTCACCGGCGCTGCGTCGCTGCGATGTGGTGACCTGTGATCAGGAGGCCGGTTCGCAGGCGCTTACCCGTTGGCTGCTGCAACGCGGTCGGCGGAGGATCCTGCGGGTCTGGCGCGTGCGCTCCGACAGTCATTGGCTGCGCCAGCGCGACGCTGGCCACGAACGGGCGATGCGTGAAGCCGGTGCTGACGTCTTGCCGCCGGTGGTGATCACCGGCCTGCCCGACGTGATTCCGGATCTGGCGACGTGGAATGCGACGGTGCGTACGGTCGCAGGTCATCTGCCGGAACACCTGTGTGGGCCGACGCCAATTGATGCGATCATGGTGGCGACCGATCCGCACGCCAATCAGGTTGCCGCTGCACTGCGCTTGTTTGGCAAAGTGCCGAACGAAGACATCGACATCGTCGGCTACGACCACACCTGGGCGGAGGAACCGAGTCGCATCTGGGAGGCGACCGGTCCGTTGGCGACGGTGGACAAACGCTGCGACCGCATCTGTCAGGAACTGGCGGCGCTGGTGCTTGATCGCATCGATGGCCGCCTGCCGGAAATGCCGCAGCGCCGCGTGGTTGAAGGTGAATTCGTCGACCTGGGTGCTCCTCAGCCCCAGCGCGCGACCGGCTGACGGATGGCCTGGCAACACGCCACGTGTTGCTCCAGCCAAGCATCGCCGAAGCGCCGCCAACCCCAGGCCAGCACGGTGCCGGCTAGCACGGGGGTGATCGCTTCGCCACTGGTGAGCACCGCTTCGATATCGCGGCGTTCGTCCGCCAGCATCCAGCAGCCGGTATGTTCATGCAGGTCGAGACGCTGGTTAATGGCGGCGGCGGTCAGCCTGGTTTGTGCGGCATAGACCAGTTCCGGTTGGCGCAGGCGGCGGTCCTCAATCAGCGCGATGACGCGCAGATCAGTAAGATCAGCGCGCGTGATGCCGGCTTCTTCATTGAGTTCGCGGCGCATCTCGCCAAGCAGATCGACGGGGGAGCCGTCTTGCGGTGGCTCCATGGTGCCACCGAACGGATGGGCGAATCCAGGATAAAGCGCGACTCGCGCTGAACGCCGACCGAAGACCAGGACACCATCGCTGCTGCGCAACGCCACGCTGGTGCCGACGGGATCGGCCATCGCCTGGCGTCCGTGCTCGTCCGCCCACTGCGGATGGCGGCCATTGGTACCGATGAAAATGCGATAACTGGATGGGCTCAAGCGCAGGTGCAGTCCACGCTCATCGGCAGCGAAACCTTCGAGCCGGCACAGCGGTCCATCGAAGAGCTCAATGCCGTGTTGTTGCCGAGCCTCGCCCCATGCGCGTGCGATTGCGGCGTCCTGCTCCGGCGTCAGGCGCAGACCGCTCGCTACGATGGTGTTGTGCAAGCGCTCTGCTGGCCAGTCGCCGAGTGCAATGATGGACAGGGACGGTGGCGACACCGCAGGATGGTGGACGATATGCTGTGGCTGGCAAGCGGGTGGTACATGGACACGTCCTTCGCGTGGACGCAGGATGTGGGCCATGAACCTCACCGAGTGGTCCGTCGCGATCCAGGCCGCCGCCGCCCGCATCAAGGGCGCGATCTATCGTAGTCCCTGTCCGTATTCGCTGTCGCTCAGCCGGCTGTGCGGGGCGCAGATTTTCTGCAAATTCGAACACCTGCAGATGACCGGCAGCTTCAAGGAACGCGGCGCGCGCAATCGGCTGGAGTTGTTGACCGCTGAAGAACGCCGGCGTGGTGTCATCGCCGCATCGGCCGGCAATCATGCGCTGGGCTTGGCCTATCATGGCCAGTTGCTCGGTATCCCGGTGACGGTGGTGATGCCCACCAGCGCACCGCTGGTGAAGATCACCAACTGCCGTGGATTCGCTGCCGAAACCATCCTGATCGGCGACAGCCTCGACCAGGCGCGCGTGCGTGCGCGCGAACTCGCGGCTGAACGCGGCTTGGTCTACGTGCATGGCTTCGACGACCCGGCGATCATCGCCGGCCAGGGCACCATCGGCCTGGAGATTCTCGAAGACGTGCCGGACGTCGACGCCGTGATCGTGCCGGTGGGTGGCGGTGGACTGATCGCCGGCATCGGCGCCGCGATCAAGGCGGTGAAACCTGGGGTAAAGATCATCGGCGTGGAATCCGAACGTGCGCCGACGCTGCGCGAAAGCCTCAAGAACTCCGCCGTGACCAGCATTGCCTCACGTCCGACGTTGGCTGATGGCTTGGCCGTCTCGCAGGTGGGCGAGATGTGTTTCGCCCTGGCGCGCGAGGTGGTCGATGACGTGGTGCTGGTGAGCGAGAGCGAGATCGCATCGTCGGTGCTGCGTCTGTTAGAGCTGGAAAAAACCGTCGTCGAGGGTTCCGCCGCGGTGACGTTGGCGGCACTCACCAGCCAGCGCGTCGATCTGACGGGCAAGCGCGTGGTGCTGGTGCTCTCGGGCGGCAACATCGATGTCACCGTGCTGGCGCGCATCATCGAACGTGGCCTGGCCCGCGATGGTCGCTTGTGTCGCGTGGTCGCCGAGATCAGTGACCGCCCAGGTTCGTTGGCGCAGCTTCTGACACTCATCGCCACCACCGGCGCGAGCATCAAAGACGTTACCCATGATCGCAACTTTGGCCCGGCTGATGTGGCGATGACGGGCGTGATGGTGGTGGTGGAAACCCGTGACCGCGCGCATATCGCCGAGGTCCATCGTGCATTGACTACCGGTGGCATCACCTGCCGGATCGAAGCGCCGACCGAGTGAGGTCGAGACGTGGCACGGACGTCTCGCGCGGGGCGCTCATGCCACCAATCAAGAAAACGACAAACCCCACCGGATGCCGGTGGGGTTTGTTGATCGCCATCACTCGGATGGGGTCTCAGCCTTCGGCAGGCTTCTCTTCGCTGGCTGCAGCCGCCGTTGCGTCACCGGCAGCCGCCGTTGCGTCACCGGCAGCGTCAGCCGCGGGTGCTGCCACAGCCTTCTTGGCGAAACGCGGCGGCGGGTTGCCCTTGAGCGTGAATGGCTCGCCTTCCGGTAGGACGACGGCGTTCTTCTGGGCGGCCTTGATCACCACTTCGATCTCTTCGAAGTTGAAGCCGGTGCTGAGCTTGAACGCCACACCGATCTTTCCTTCGCCGGTGAGTTCCTGGTACTTGCTCCACACGATGTGGCCGCTCTGGGTGAGTTCGAAGGGGGTGGTCACCCACACGTTGAACTTGTGCTCGGCGTTCGCCGCGCTGGAGGCGCAGACGTAGTCGCGGTGGGTTTCATGCGTCACCGTCAGGCCAAGGGGCTTGGCGATGTGGTTGAGCGCCGTGCGGGCGGCGTCGGCGGTGTTCTTGCCGCGCTCCTGCTGGATGAACGACATCTCATAGGTGCCGATGCTGAGGCGACTAAGAGTCTTGGTGGAGGCGGCGTTGATGTTCGGTCCGATGACCACCTTCAATTCGCGCTCGGGAAAATTGGCGTACTTTACTTTGAGTTCAGGCATGGGCGCGGGTTATAGGACACGACTTAGGTGGAACAACCCCCGGAAGCGGGACGCGCCTGACGGGTGAGCGTAACCACCGTGAAATGGTCAATACGAGCGCTTTCCCAGCGCATTCCCCGCGCTTGGGCCAAAGCCGGAAGCCCGCTCTCCAAGGTGATCCGTGGATCCGAGAGCAGCGCACAACCGTCGAGCGCGAGCGACGCGGCAATGGTGTCGAACAAGGCGGCGAAACACTCCGGGCGGTAAAGGATGTCACCACCAAGGATCACGTCCCACGGTCCGTCCGGCAGTGCGTCACCCCAGGTGTGGCGAACCGCCTGCGCCTGCCCTGCCAGCGCGTTCACGGCGATGGTGCGCGTCAAAAAATCGATCGCCACTGCACTGGCGTCAGCGAACAACACGCGCGATGCGCCATAAACACACGCGCTTAGGCCGAGTGTTCCACGTCCGCATCCCAGGTCGACGACTGCACGTCCGGCACAGTGATCACGCATGGACGGCAGCGTTGCGAGCGACGCACCGGCCTTCCATTGGTAGAGGCAGGTGACGTCTTCGTCATCGGTTGCGAGTTCGCGGCGTGGACCAGCGCTTGGCGCAATCACCCACGCCAGAGGTGGCGGCCAGGGATGCGCCAGTGGAGTGGCGTCCATCGTTCGCTGCTGATCTCAGGTGCTGGCGGTCAGCGCCTGGGCGACCATTGGATCTTTTTCCAGATCGCTCGCCGGCAGTTTCACCAGACCGACCATGCGATCGATGATGCTATCGGCGGACAGGCCTTGGGCCTCGGCTTCGTAGCTGGGGTGCAGACGGTGGCGCAGGACCGGCTTGACGATTGCGCGGATGTCATCAAGCGTGACGAACGCGCGGCCATGCAGCGTCGCGCGGGCCTTGGCGCCCAGCACCAGCGACTGACCGGCACGTGGGCCAGCGCCCCATTGCAGCAGCGGGGCGATCTCGGGGTGGCCGCCTTCCTTGACCGGACGGGTAGCGCGCACTAACGCCAGTGCGTAGCGCGCGATGCCGTCAGCGACCGGGGTTTCACGCACCAGTGCTTGGAGTGCGAGCAGCGTTTCGCCTTCGAGCACCGGTTGCACCTTGGCTCCCGCTGCGCCGGTGGTGCGCTTGATCACTTCCAGTTCGTCGGCTTCGCCTGGATAACCAACGACGATCTTGAGCAGAAAGCGGTCGAGTTGGGCTTCGGGCAGGGGATAGGTGCCTTCTTGCTCGATCGGGTTCTGGGTTGCGAGCACGAAGAACGGTGCCGGCAGCGGACGACGCTGACCACCGGCGCTGACCTGGCGTTCCTGCATCGCTTCGAGCAGCGCGGCCTGGGTTTTGGGCGGGGTACGGTTGATTTCGTCGGCCAGGATCACCGAGGCGAAGATCGGGCCGGGCAGGAACACCAGTTCGCGCGCGCCGGTGGCCTTGTCCTCGCGGATGACCTCGGTGCCGGTGATGTCGGAGGGCATCAGGTCAGGGGTGAACTGCACGCGGCTGAACGACAGGCGGGTGGCCGAGGCCAAAGTGCTGATCAGCAGGGTTTTGGCCAAGCCCGGCACACCTTCGAGCAGCGCATGGCCGCCAGCAGCAAAGGCCACCAGGGTCTGTTCAATGACCTCGGTCTGCCCGACGATGACCTTGGCGAGCTCGGCTTTCAGCACGGCGGCCGCCTGGGTGGCCTGGTCACGGGTCATGGCGCTCATGGGGACTCCTTGGCGGCGGTCTTCCGACGCGGTCATACACAACTGGGTTGGCAGGATTGGCCGGACCCCGGCATTGACAAGGGCGAGACCCGCATCGTCAACACCGGTGATGGGTCGCGTGTACAGGCTGTGCGAAGGCGGGCGGCCGAGTGGCGGTGGGCGGATCCTGTTGTCGAATCCTGTTGTCGAATCCTGTTGTCGAATACAGCAGCGAAGCCGGCGAAGCCATCCGCCCACGGGTGAGGAGGCAAAGCCAACGAATCCGAGCCACGACCAAGCCCGTGGGGGCAGGCCCGCAGGGCCGCGGGGACGAAGCCGGCGAAGCCCAATGCTTAACTAAGGCAAATGAATTGAACCGCCACGACGCCACGACGCCACGGGAAGGCAGAAAACAGAGTTAAAGTCCATTCCTGGCTGCGGATTCGCACCGTGGCGTCGTAGCGTCGTGGCGGTTCAATCGGATTTGATGTGGGCGGGGCCTTAGCTTGACCGCATTGGGCGAAGCTCCTGAACAGACAGTTGCGGAAAAGTTCGTTCGCTGCGGCTGGACCGCCGTTCGCCTGTTTCTAGCATCCGCCCAACCTGGAAGGGGACATCCCATGGACGTGCAGGGCTTCCTTGCCGATCTGCGGCGTCGGCTGCGCCGAGTGCTGCTGCTTGATGGCGTCGCCACGCTGGTGGTGGTGCTGCTCGGTGGACTGGCGCTGGCGGTAGCCCTCGACTGGATCTGGACGGTGCCGGCGGCGGTGCGGCTGATGTTCCTCGTCGCGCTGGTGGCAGCGGTCGCCCTCGCGGCGACGCGCCGCTTAGTGCGTCCGTTGTCGCGTTCGATGGATGACCGCGCGCTGGCGGGACTCGCGGAACGGCGGCTGCCCGAACTCGATGGACGTCTGCTGACTCGGGTTGATGGCATTGATCTCGGTGAACAAGATACGCGTGTGCTGCATGAACGCCTTGGTGGCGGCACGGTCGCCGCGCTGGTGCCGGCCCCTGATCTGCCTGGACGCTTGATGTTGGCGACGATGGTGCTGGGAGCCGCGGTGTTGCTGCTGGCGATGGCACCTCAGACGACCCAGGACGGTCTGCGGCGGCTGCTGCTGCCCTTCGGTGGCACCGAATGGGAACGCGCCTCGCGCTTGGCTGGTGAAGTCGAAACGGTGGTGGTGGCCGAAGATCAACCGGTGGTCGTGCGTCTGCGTCGTGAACAGGGACCGGCGGCGCCGCTGCAATTGACGTGGAACAACGTCGCTGCTCCGGCGCTCAGTGAATCGCGCATGCTCAGTGGCTTGACCGGCCCCTGGTCGCAGGCGCTCAACCTGCCGCCCGGTGCGTATCGCCTGCGCGCCGAATCCGGCGATGCGCGTCCGCTCGAACTGAAGGTTTTGGTCGTCCGCCGTCCGCAGTTGGCCAACGTCACCGTGACGTTGACGCCACCGGCCTATACCAAGTTGACCGCGGTTGAACTTCAGACCTTGGGGCTGACGGCGCTGCCTGGAAGTACGCTGCGCTACCGCATCGCCTTCGATCTTGAGAAAGGTCGAACGGTCACCGAAGCAAGCGTGGCGCTCGATGGCGATCCGTTGCTTGGTGAGCGCACGGAACAGGGTCTCTCGGGTTCTTTCACCGTGCGCAAAGGCGGCACGTTGGTGGTTGGCATGGTCGATCAGGACAACATTGGTCCGAGTCCCGAGCCACGTTTCACGCTGACCCTGGGCGAGGATCGCAAGCCGCTGGTGTCGATCTCTGGCCCCAGGGCAAAGGAAACCGTGACGCCACGTGCGCGGGTCGCGTTGGCGGTTGAGGCGAGTGATGATTACGGCCTCGCTGAGTTGTCACTGCGCGCCCGCACTTTCACTGAGGTTGCGGTTGGCGGAGAACGTCCGACCGATGATCCCAAGCCGACCAAAGAACAACTCACGCCGTTCCCCGGCGTCAGCGGCCAGGCCGCCACCACCCGTCAGGGCCTGGTGATCGTTGCCGACTTAGCGAAGGAAGGCGAACGCATCGTGCTCGTCGGCTTGGCCAACGACGCCAATGACGTCACCGGCCCAGGTAAGGGCGAGAGCCAACCGGTCGAACTGCGCGTGGTGTCGGAAACCGAATTGCGTCAGGAACTCGATCGTCTGCTTGGCGAAGCACGCGACCGCGTGATCCAGGCGCGCGACGAACTTGGCCAGGGCTTGGCCAAACCCGACAAGCTCGCGCTTGCCACGCGCAGCGCGGCGATGTCGTCGACCCGCGCGGGTGATCTGCTGACGCAGGTGGTGCGGCGTTGGAAGGAAAACCAACTGCCGGTCGATCAAGGCGTACCGGTCGCCAAAGCCGAAGGCTTGGTCAACCGCGATGCGCTCACCGCACTGGCGCAGGCTGCGCGTGGTGAAGAAACCCCGGCACGCACCGCTGATCGTCATCTGGCAGAGGCCGAGCAACTCCTTGCCAGCTTGCTGCAAGATGGCGACCTCACGCGGGTGTTGGCGACGCTCATCGAACGTCAACGTGGCCTGGGTGAAGAGACCCGCGCCTTCGTGCGTGAACACCTGACCAAACCGCTCGACGATGCGGCCAAGGCCCGCCAAACGAATCTGGCTCAACGGCAACAGGAACTCGCCGACCAGGTGAAAGAAGTCGAACGCCGCGTGTTGTCGTCACCGTCATCGCAGTTGGAGGCGGCGCGTGAACTGGTGCGTAGCCAAACTCCTGCCGATCAACTGCAACAAGCCGGTAAGGAAGTCGCGTCGGAAAAAGAACGCACCCAGGCCGTGCCGCGTCAAGAAGGCGCGCTGAAGACCATGGAGAAGCTGCTCGAACAGCTGCGCGGCAACGATGCGACCAAGGACTTGGCGAAACGCGCGGGCGAACTCGCTGCGCGTCAGGAAGGTCTGCAGGAACGCCTGGAATCCGGCGAGGAACCCAAGTCGCTGAAGCCCGAGCAGGATCAATTGAAGAAAGAGACTGAGCAGTTCGAGAAGCAGCTCGACAAGCAGCCCGAGGCCAAAAAACAGGTCGGCGCCGCCAACCAATCGCAAGGCGCTGCCTCCAAGGCCATGCAGCAAGGTGATCGCTCCAGTGCGGCACGTGAGGCATCAGCTGCGGCCGATCAATTGCGCGAGGCGCAGAAGCAGCTCGAACCACAACCGGAAAAACCCAAGGACGAGGACAAAGACAAACGTTCGCCGGATGTGGTGAAACTGCTCAAGGAACTGCACAAGCAGCAGCTCGCGCTGGTCGCGGACAGCACCATTATCCATCAGCGCATCGGCGACGAGACCCTCGACTTCGCCGCCAGTCGTGAAGTTACGGCGCTCGGCGAACGCGAGTCCGACATCCTGCTGCGGCTGCGCGAAGAAGGCATGAAGGAAGTCGAGCAGATGCCGATCGCCCTGGTGGCTTTGCAACGCGTTGCCGTGGCGCTCGACCGTACATCGGTGCACCTTAACACCCCGGCGCTCGGCGAACGTGGCATGCGTCTGGAAAAGATCGCGCTGCATGAACTGTCGCGCTTGATCGAGATCGTCGAAACCATGCCGCAACCCGAAGAGCAAGAGCAAGGCGGTCCGCCCAATCCCGGTGGCCAGAAGGGCACTCAGCCACCGTTCCCGCCTGCGGCGCAACTCGCGTTGTTGGCGGCCGCGCAGGACGAACTCGCGGTGCTGACCGCCGCCAACCGTCCAGTCGAGCTGCCGGTAATGCAGGGCGAATTGAATGCTCTGGTCGGTGTGCTGATGCAGGCGAGCCGCCCAGGCAGCCGTGCCAGCCTGCTGCTCAGTCGCGCCAGCCGCGCGATGACCAGTGCGACCGATCTGCTCAGTGACCAGGATCGCGGCGCCACCACGCGCCACGAACAGGCGGCGGCCACGGCGGCACTGCGGCGCTTGATTGCCGAAGCGAAGGGCCAGAGCAGTTCATCAAGCAGCAGTTCGCAGCCGCAGAACCAGCAACAGCAGGGGCAGGGAAAACCACCGCCCGCGGGGCAGCAGCCTGGCCAACCGCAGCCGGGAAGCCCGTCGACCGGTCCCGCGGCCAAAGGCTCGCAGAACCAGGGCAGTTCGACGACCGGCGTGGTCGTCGGCGGCCCGGATTCCGGCGGGCTCATGCACCTGCCGCCAGAACGACGCGAGCAGCTGCAGCAGGCACGTCAGCAGAACTTGCCACCGGCCGCACTGTCGATCTTTGAACGTTACCTGGAAGTGCTGGAGGATGGTCGATGAGCTTGTTGCCCCGTTTGGTTCTGGTGCTGTTTGCCGCGGTGGTGATGCAAGGAACAGCGCTACCGAGCGCATGTGCCGGTGAGGCTGCTGGTGGCGATATCTCGACGCCTGATAAGGTGGTCGACAAGGGTCTCACCGCGCTGCTCAAACTGCAACAGGGCAACGGCAGCTTCGATGTTGGTGCCGGCATCACCTCGCTCTGTGGCATGGCGTTGCTGTCCGGCGGCCACACGCCAACCCGCGGTGCCTACCAGGCGGCGAGCAAGAAGGCGCTCGATTTCGTCATGGCTTCGCAGGACAAGGTCAGCGGTTATTTGGGTGCCGATCAAGGCAACATGTACTCGCATGGCTTCGCCACGCTCTATCTGGCGGAGTGTTACGGCATGTCGCCGGAGCCCGGGCTGCGCCGTGCACTCGAAGCGGCGATCGACCTCATCCACCGTTCGCAAAACAGCGAAGGTGGCTGGCGTTATCAACCGGCACCGGTGGATGCCGACATCTCGGTGACCATCTGCCAAGTCATGGCGCTGCGTGCGGCCCATAACATCGGTGTCGGCGGAACGGCGTCGCAGGACGCCATCGCCAGGGCCATCACCTACGTGCGGCGCTGCGCCAACGGCGACGGCAGCTTCAGTTACCAAGCTGGCGGCGGCGGTGGTTGGGGCACCAACGGCGCGGAAGGCATCCCACGCTGTGCTGCCGGCACCATGAGCCTGATCGGTTCTGGAATCACCGATCTGTCTGATTCGGTGCTTGGCCCAGCGATGCGCTTCCTGCGCACCCATGTCGGCGATCACCTGCAGGGTCGCGGTGACTATTACTGGTACGGCCAGTACTACGCCGCGCAGGCGCTCTTCCACAGCCCCGAGATCAAAGATTGGGATGTCTACTGGGCCAAAGCCTGGCCGACGATTTCCCGTTTGCAGGAAGCGGATGGCCTGTGGAGCCGCTCGGACAGCGTCGGTCCGGCGTACAACACCGCGATGGCGCTGATCATTTTGCAGATCCCCAATAATTACTTGCCGATCTTCCAACGCTGAAACGTCCGATGTCCGATGTCCAATGTCCGATGTCCGATGTCCGATGTCCGATGTCTTGTGATATCGGTGCCATGGGTAAAAGGCCCGTCCCATGCAGGCCGCCAGTAGCAGAGAAAGCGTTGTCGTGAACGACATCGGACATCGGACATCGGACATCGGACCAAATCGCTACATCCATCCGCTGACCATCGGATCTTTGCGCTTAGAGAACAACCTCTGCCTCGCACCGATGGCGGGCTTTACCAACGTCGCCTTCCGTCTGATTGCCAAAGAAGTCGGTGGCTGCGGGCTGGTCGCGAGCGAGATGGTCGCCGCCATCGGCCCGAGTCTGCACGGTGCCCACGAACGTTTCCGCGTGCTGACACAGAACGTCGCGGCGGAGAAACCGCTGGCGATGCAGGTCTATGGTCGTGACCCAGAGATGTGTGGCGCGACCGCGGCGATGCTCGACCAGGCCGGCGCAGACATCATCGATCTCAACTGCGGCTGTCCGGTGAAGAAGGCCAAGCAGTCAGGCTGCGGCGTAGCGTTGATGAAGGAGCCGGAGCTGGTCGGGCGCATCATCAAGGCCATGAGCCAAGCGACGAGCAAGCCGGTGACCGTGAAGATGCGTCTCGGTTTCGACGCCAACAATCGCACCATGATCGAGGTCGCCACCGCCGCGGTGGAGAACGGCGCGCAGGCGGTGTTCGTTCATGCGCGCACCGGCGAATCGAAACACGGCACGGCGGTGGATCTTGGCGGTCTGGCCGAGGTCAAACAGGCGATGACCAAGCTGCGCGGTCCGCAGTTTCCGGTGATTGCCAACGGCTCGATGGAAACCGCCGCCGCCATCCGTCTGGCCAAGGACGAGGCCGGCGCCGATGGCTACCAGATCGGGCGCGCTGCCTGCGGCGATCCGTGGTTGTTCCGCAACCTCATCGCCGAACTCACCGGCCAGCCAATCTACCAGCCGTCGTACGATGAACGCCGCACGTTGCTGCTGCGGCATTTCGACCTCATCACCGAATTGTTCGGCGAACAACGCGGCACGCGCGTCATGCGCAAATACACCTTCTTCTACTGCAATGGCCTGCCTGGAGTACGGCGCTTCCGCGATCGTTTCTGTCGCATGGCCGACCGCACCGAGTTCATCCAGGTGGTCGACGATTTCTTCGCCAACCTGCAGGCCGGACGCCATGTGGAGGGTGACATTGCTGAACACCTGACGCTGTTCGACAAGGGTGGTGCAAGCGGTGGAGCAGGCTCAGACGAGGGGGCTGGCGAGGACCACTGAACGGTTCCCGCTTACCTTCGGCACGCGATCCGCGATCTACCGGTATGCAGCGGCTTTCCCTTGTGGGGCTGTGGTGCCTCGCCACGGCCGTGTCGATCCTTGCGGCGGAGCCGTCGGGACCGGCGACACCGGCGACCGTTCCCGTGGTCGGCGTCCTGGCCGGTCCGTGGATGCTGCTGGGTGAAGACGGCCTGGTGCGCTGTGGCCTGGAGATCGCTGACACCCTCGATCCGACTGCGGTAACTCTGCATCACGGTGGAAAGGCGATTCCCGCCGAGGTCAGCGTCCGTCCCTTCCGCGTCGCCAACCGCCCGGCGGCCGCGGTCGTCGAACTGGTCTTGCCGCGCGATGCGGTGGGTGAGTGGACCATCGCCCTTCCAGGCCGCACGCTGACCGTCCGTCCGGCGGTTCCGCCGGCCGTGACCGAGCCAAGTCGCGTGGTGTTTGCGAGTGCAGATAATTGGCCACGTCCTGCGGATCTGGCGCAGCTCGCCGAGCGCATGGGCGGCGCGCCACAAGTGATCGTGGCGTATGGAACGGTGAGCAGCCTGTCGCTCGGGAGCGGTGGTTGGGAAGCGAATCTTCCGATTGTTCTGTTGCCGCAGCCACTCGCTGCCGGGGTGCGTGACGCCGAACATCTCGAAACCATTGCCGCTGCCCGTCTCGGCGTCTTGGCCGCACACTGGTCAGCCGGCACGCGTTGGGGCAGCCTGGGGTTGCCGTGGGTCAAGGATCGCACGCTGGCGGCGGGCATCATCGCGCGTGATCTCAGTCCATGGGAGGTCTGCCTCGTTCCGACAACATGGTGGGAGCTCGGCCTTCTGGCGCCGCGCATCAATCGCTCGGCGGCCGGCACTGCTGCGCTGCTGTCGCTCTGCCAACACCTGCATGTGCCGTTGGTCCTCACGCTGGGCAGTCGTGCGGGGTGGGTGTCCGAACC
>Ga0105046_10007406_pt1 | contig 17287 bp, 14 predicted proteins | sample MAT03_FD_78385 | JGI IMG/M metagenome (GOLD analysis project Ga0105046, IMG submission 78385) | Freshwater microbial communities from Lake Fryxell liftoff mats and glacier meltwater in Antarctica - MAT-03 (megahit assembly) | ecosystem: Environmental > Aquatic > Freshwater > Ice > Liftoff...
CTGTTCAATAATGAACGCCGGGCCGGGGTGACCGCCTGGCCGTCGGTGCGAGTGAATGTGCGCACGGGCCAACCGCCGCCTAGCACCGACCGCTGAGCGGACTGCCGGCCCGGAGCGCCAAAGAGCAAGGGCTTTGTGTACGGTGTCGAACGGACGCCAGGCGAACGTTCCGGCCCACTGTGGCCACCGGGATTTCCGCCGTACATGCCGTTGCGGCTGCGCAATCACCTCGCCAAGCGAAGAACCGGCATGGCGCACGGAAGGGCGTCAAACTGCTTGAACCCTACTCCTTACTTTGCCGCACGCCAGTTGTCGCTCGTACCAAGCGATGCCGACATCGACATGTGCCGAGCTTTCGAGTTGCGCTACAGCGTGTATTGCGTGGAGTACCGATTTCTCGATGAGAGGGCCTACCCCGGTGGCCTGGAGACGGACGCCAGCGACAGTGCTTCGGCGCACTTCGGGGCCTTCAACCTGAACAACGAACTGGTGGGCTATGTCAGGCTGGTACCACCCGACGCACAGGGTCGGCTTCCCTGGGATGAGCGCTGCAAATCGCTCTTGAGAGATGCCTGTCTGCCACCACGCAGCGGCTCGGCAGAAATTAGCCGCCTGATGGTGCGTGAAGACTATCGGCGGCGACGCGGCGACACGATTTCTGGTGTCTCACAGCCCGGGATCGATCCGCCTGAGGCGCGCAACCGCCGGGCTGCGTCGCCACAGATCTTGCTGGCGCTGTATCGACAGATGTACCAGTACAGCCTTCAACGAGGCGTTCGCCATTGGTACGCGGCCATGGAGCGCCCGCTGGCGCGTTCGCTCAAACGGCTGGACTTCGCGTTCAGGCAGGTGGGCGCGCAAGCCGACTACTTCGGCCCTGTAGCGCCCTACCTGGCCGATCTTCGCGATCTGGAGTCCCACTTGGCGCGGTCTCAGCCTGAACTGCTGGCCTGGATGCAGTCGCGCGACAACGCTGCGGCCTGAGGCTGTTTGCGGCCGCCTTACCCCCAGCCGCCATGCTGCCCCTTGTCCTCTTGCACAGCGTTCGACGCCTGCTGCTCAGACATGCCCGCCGCCAGCCGATTGGGCCGACAGTGGCGCGATCTTGGACCGACGCGCTGGGCGTGGCGCGCTGGGCTGCCAAAGTCAGTCCGGCCTATGCGCAGTTGCTGCGTGAACACGGGCTGCAAGTCTCTGAACTCAAGGCGGGCGTGCCGCTGAACGCGTTGCCGGTATTGACCAAGGCCAACACCTTCGGGCGCTTCACTCTGGCCGAACTGGCGCGCCCGGTTGCCACAGAGCAACTGGCTGACGTGCTGACCAGTTCAGGCCGTTCAGGCAGCCACTTCGGTTACCGGCTGAGCGACCGCCGCAGCCATGAAGCCGCCTGGTTCGGCATCGACCTGGGGCTGGAAGACGCCTTCCAGGTTGGCACAAGGCCCACGCTGCTGGTCAACTGCCTGCCGATGGGCGTGGTCTTCCGATCACGGGCGGTGGCCGTCGCCAACGTCAGTGTGCGCGAGGACATGGCCTGCGCCATCTTGCGCGACGTCGGACCCCGCTTTGCGCAAACGCTGCTGTGCACCGATCCGCTTTTCGTACGCCGCTTGCTCGATGCCGGACGGGAGAGCGGCGTCGACTGGCGCGCGCTCAACACCAGCGTCATCCTTGGCGAAGAGTCGCTTGTCGAAGCCCAACGCGACCACATCGCACGGCACCTCGGCATCGACCCTGACCATGCACCGCAACGCATGGTCGGCAGTTCGTTCGGCGTGGGTGAACTGGGCCTGAATCTGCTGTTCGAAACGCGTCCGACGATACGCATCCGGCGCGCCGGCCGCCACCTGCCGGCCTTGGCCGCGTTGCTGCACGGCGGTGCCGTCGACCCGGGTGGCGTACGTTTCGCGGGCTCGCAACCGGCGGTGTTCTGTTACGCGCCGCAGCGCGTGTGCGTCGAGATCATCGAGCCCGATGCGAACGGCTGGGGCGGCTTGTGCCTGACGCTGCTGGACCGCCAAGCCGTGATTCCGCTGCCCCGCTTCGCCACCGGCGACCTCGCCCGGCTTCCGACCGCCGCCGATATGGCGCAGGCGGCACTGCTGGCTGGTGTCGAAGCACCCTGGCTGCCCGTGGTGCTGCTGCGCGGCAGGCAAAGCGACAACACGGCCGATGCGCCGCCGGTTGAGGCTGTAAAGGAACTGATCTATTCCGACTTCGATGACGCGCAACGTTTGACCGGTGCGTTTCAGATTCTGCCGGGCCGTAGCGAACGCGACCATACCGGCACCGCCGTCAGCCCGGCCCGCGTTCGGGTTCAAGCCGGTGCCATCGCAACGGCCGATGCCAACACCCTGCAGATCAGGCTGCAGCAGCGGGCCGATGCCAGCCTGCTGCCACTTGAAATCCACGTAATCGCGCAGGACCAGTTCCCAGGGCGCCCGCATCTCGACTTCGAGCGCAAGTTGAACTACCGGACTTTGAATTCGGCTGACCCTTGAATCGGGGTGCTGCATGTACGCCACCGTACGGAAGTCATTGGCTCCGCGCCCTATCTTCCAACCCAGTTCAGAACCCGATATCCAGTACCGGCGTATTTCTAATTAACCAGGATTCGAACATGACCAAACTGTTGACTGCCTGCGCATTTGCCGCGCTCACAATCGGTACCGTTGGTGCCGCTCAGTCGCTGACGATTACCTCGGGCAACTACAAAATTACCCTCGACAACTACGACGCGGGCACGCTGTACGGTTCATCGGCAGGCATCAAATGCAATGGCAACACGGCCGCTTGCGACGCTGCGGCCTTCCTGCAATCGACGGGCAGCGTCGGCTCGGTCAACCCGAATGCCGACACCATGGGCATCTTGTCTGTGGCGCTGATCCAGAACGTGACCACCGGCCAGGTCTCGTTCACCAAAGGCACTGGCGGAACAATCGGCAGCGTTACCGTAGGTCCTTACCTGACCGGCATCTTCGCGAACCTCCAAGACCACACTGTGGAGGTGACATGCGGCCTCACCGGCTGCACCACCACGGCGCTGGCGCAAGGCGGCGGCTTCAAGCTCTTCAGCAATGCCATCGACTGGAACCCAGCCTTTGGCTCGGTGGGCGGCGGAGATCTGAATGCGTACACCTACTCGGGCATCTCGGGTGGCAGCCTGTTCCTGGAAGGAAATTTCACGCCCGGCGTGACCAGTGTCGACCCTCTGGCCACCTACCTCACTTCATACAACAACTCGGGCGTGTCCGGCAATGGCTCGGGATACCTCAATTTCACCGGCGGAGCGGCACAGGCCTTCTTCGACACCAACAGCGTCGCGACCAATCTCACCGGCGTCAATGCCGACGCCTTGCTGTCGGTGACTTTCTTTGGCGGCACGTCGACAAACCCGCTACCGGCCGATTGGCTGGTCATCTCGGCAGGGCAAGCCACGGGCAACATCGAAGTGCCCGAGCCCGGCTCGCTGGCTTTGGCGACGCTGGCCCTTTTGGCAATGGGTGCCGTCACGCAACGGCGCCGCCGTCCAGTTTGAACCGCACGACCTGCAGCCTGTGCATCAGGTTGCGTCTGCACTGAAAGTTGCTTTGCTTGTCGCTGTTGTTGTTGCAGCCGCGGTGCTGATCTTTGGCTGCTCGCAGCCCAGGCACCAGTGCTTCTCATGTCGGCACAAGCGCACCTACGGGCGGGGCAGGGCTTGGCCGCAGTAATCGATCTGAAGGCAGCCTTGCAATTGGCCCCCGATCTGCGCAAGGCGGGCTTGCTGCCGGGCCAGACCGGGCTCGATCAAGGTCTGGCGGCATAGGCCCTGATCGAACTCGAAAAGGCCGCACTCGAATCGCCCGATGCACAGGTGTGGCCGCCCATTGCACGCGCGATGCTGTCGCTCGGGCAATTGCGTCAGGTCACCGATCGGTTCAAGTCCGATCGGTCGTTTGAGGGCGAAGCGGCTGCCGATCTGCAAACCACGCTGGCTGCGGCGTACGCGGCCTTGGGTTCGACAGAGCAAGCGTCTGCAAAGCTGCAACCTGTCTTGCAACAGTTCCCAAGCCATGTCCCAAGCCATGTCCCCGCGCTGCTCTTGCAAGCGCGCTTGTTTGCTGCGCGCGGCGACATCGCAACCGCCTTGAGCAAGGTGGATGCCTTGTTGGCGCAAGCCCCGGACAACCCCCATGCTTGGCAACTGCGCGGCGATTTGCTGGCGCGACAACGCAACCCGGATCCGGCCGCTTGGGTGGCCTACCGCCGTGAGTTGGCCCTGCGGCCAGACCAGATGCCGGCTCAGGCGGGACTGATTTCCGTGCTGCTTCGCGCGGGTGATGTTGCCGGTGCCCGACAGCAAGCGAATGCCATGCTGGCGATTGCGCCGGCCCGATCCGCTGACGGGCTTTTCGCGTGCTCAAGTTGCATTCGCAGACGGCAATCTGGCACAAGCGCTTGCGTTGGGGCAAGCCGCCCTGCGCGCATTGCCGGGCAACGCGCAGGTTCTGCAATTCGCAGGTGTGACCGACGTCCAGCGCGGTGCGCCACTGGCGGCCGAGTCGGCGCTGTTGAAGAGCCTGCAATTGGCCCCTGAGGTCGCACTGACACGACACGTATTGGCCAGCGTCTACCTGTCTACCTGTCTACCGGACAGCCTGGAAAGGTCCAACCAATCCTCGAGCCGCTGATGCGAAACGCGGACACCGAAGTTCTGCTCAAGTTGGTTCACGCCAAGTTGCAAGTCGGCGATATCGCATCCGCCCGGGCTTTGGTCCAACGAGCCCGTGCGACCGCGGTTGCTGCCTCAGCGCCACCCTTTGGGTTCGACGTCGACACAAGGCAGCGATCGTCTGCGGTGGCGTCGGCGCTGGAATTGTCTGCGGCCGACGCGAAGGCAGGACAGCCCGTGCCGGCTGCGAACCGTCTTCAGGCCTTGATGCAAGCGCATCCAGATGACGCGTTGCCCGCATTGGCGTTGGCCGCATTGCTAGAGCGCAGCAAAGATACGAGTGATCGTGCGTCGGCGTTGCTGGCCCAGGCTGTGGTCGACCACCCCGGCAAGCCACGCGCGAGCCTGGCCTACGCCGCACACCTGCAGCGAGAAGGCCAGTGGCAGGCGGCTCGGTCGGTGCTGCAAACAGCATCGACAGCCATGGCCGGTAATTTCGAATTGTTGAACGCACTGTCCAGCGTGCAAATGCACGAGCGCGAGTTAGAGCAGGCACGGGTGAGCGCCAACCAATGGGCCATTCTGCAAACCCAACAGCATCCATCCGCTGCTGCGCTTGGCCGAGGCTCAAGTCGGCCTGGGTGCCATCGCCCCGGCTCGGCTTTCGCTGCAGCGTGCGTTGAGCTTACGGCCCCAATCGCTTCAAATTCAGCGCCAGCCCGGTGCTCTGGGCCCAGGACTGTTGATCGAGGGCGACGTGCTGTTGGCTACAGGGCACGTCCGCGCAAGTCGCGCATGCGAATCGCCCTCTACAGCGTGTGAGTAGGCTGGATGGACCATGTCACCGCGGGCCTGCTCGAGGTTGGCCAGGGCCCGCTCGGGTTCGCCCAGGCCCAAGTTGACAAGGGCGGTATGGTGCAAGGCCGCGCCCAGGTGCCGGATGTCGACATGGCGCGAGACTTGCTGGTCACACTGCAGTTCAACAATGACCGGTTCGTCAGCAGTCACGATGTCCGAAGGTATGCAGACAGACAGTTCCAGCGATATCGTGGCCGACTGCATGTACCTCTTCCACGAAGGCGAATTCCGCGCGCACGTGGTCCGCGAAGGCGGGCCGGTGGTCGGGCCCAACACGCTGCGCGCAGGTGAGTTGTTCGGCGAATTGATGCTCAGCGGCGAGCCGCGCGCCGCTTCTTTGCAGGTGGACTACCCGGGCGCGCCTGACAGCCTGACGCGGGCCGCGGCCGAACGCGTGCTGGCGCAGCGGCCCGAGCTGGCGTTTCAGCTGATAGCGCCTGCTGCCGCCGAAGTGTTGAGCGCCCCTTCCAACCGAGCAGGAGCGACTTCAGTCCAGCAGCACCAAGTGCCCATGATCTTGTGCTGCCTCGATCTCTTCGACGGGCAGCGCCACGGAACTTTGCCCGCGCGCACCCCAGATGATGTCGATCGACCGCCCGCCCAGGCGTTCGACCAAGCATGGCCCGATCGGAATGTTCTGCATTCGCCCGGTGCCTGAGCGGTAGCTGACGGGGCCGGTGATGCGTGCACGGTGTGTCGTGATGTCCGGGACTTGCTGAGCTTGCGAATCGGTCTTCATGGTAATCGGGCGGTTGGGGTATGGGGAGCTTGAGATTCACTTCGGCGGGTCGGGCCGTCTGTGCGAAGGCGAACCTTCGATCTGCTTGCGCCCACGCACGGTCTGTGGCGCCTGACTTGTCCGAGATGGAGCACCGATTTTCCGATCGCATGCATCGAAATTCCTGGAAACGACCATGCAGGACAACGATTTCGCAGCAGCCCTTGATGTGAGCAGTTGAGTTCGCCAGCGTGACGATGCACAAAGTTTTCACCCAGAGTTTCAGCACCTGCCTGCGACGCCGCCACGTGCTGTGGCATCTCGAAGGTCGACCGCTTCCCGGTGTGGCGGCAGGGTCGGCTGCAGCGCAGGTGCCCCGGCACCCGAGAGGCTGCCGATGGCCGGCTACAGCGTGCTGACCGCGCTGAGGAGGCGCCTGTACATCCGCCGCTTCGGCTGGCAGTAACCTAGCCGTTCGGTCGCCCAGGAAAGCAACTCATGGAATTCAAGGACTACTACGCCACGCTGGGTGTCGAGCGCACGGCGACGCAAGACGAGATCAAGCGCGCTTACCGCAAGATGGCACGCAAGTACCACCCCGACGTCAGCAAAGAGAAGAACGCGGAAAACCGCTTCAAGGAAGTGGCCGAGGCCCATGAAGTCTTGATCGACCCCGAACGCCGCGCGGCCTATGACGAGATCGCCCGGCGCCAAGCAAGCGGGCAGCCCTTCCAGCCGCCGCCCGGCTGGGACAGTGGCTTCGAGTTCAGCGGCCGTGGTGGCCGCCGCGGCGGCATGGCGGGCGAGGGTGGTGACGGTGGCGGGGGTGGCCAGGGCGCTGCGGACTTCAGCGACTTCTTCGAATCCTTGTTCGGACGTTCAAACGGACGAGATGGGCGTGAGGGCCGAGGCACCGCCGGCCCGCGGCGCCACGCCGCGGGGCGCGGGCCCGTGCAGGGCGGCGACCACCATGCCAAGGTCACGATCGATCTGCTGGACTCCTACCGCGGGGCAGCGCGCACGATGTCGCTGCGCGTGCCCGTCGTCGATGCCCAGGGGCACACCACCCTGAAAGAGCGCCAGCTCGAAGTCAACATCCCGCGTGGTGTGCGCCCAGGCCAGCACTTGCGCTTGCTGGGTCAGGGTGCAGCGGGACATGGCGGCGCGCCTGCGGGTGACCTGTACCTGGAGATCGAGTTCGCGCCACACCCGGTGTTCCGGCTCGACGGGCGCGACCTTCACTTCGACCTGCCGCTGTCCCCGTGGGAGGCTTCACTGGGTGCCACCGTGCAAGTGCCGACACCAGAAGGTGCCGTGCAACTGACGGTGTCGGCGGGCTCGACCCAGGGCCGCAAGCTGCGCCTGAAGGGCAGGGGGCTGCCGGGTTCGCAGCCTGGCGATTTGTACGCCGTGCTGGTCATCGCCGTGCCGACTTCGACATCCGAGCCGGAGAAGGCAGCCTGGATGGCCCTGGCCGCTGCCTACCCCCACTACAACCCGCGCAACATGCTGGATGCGTTGGACCCGTTGAAGGCCTGAAGACCATGTCTGACAGCTACTCCCCTGCCAGCGACATCGCCATCGCCATCGCCACCACGGGTGTCGTCGTCGAAGAGCATGTAGCTTTCACTTTCACGGCCCTTTGCCGCGCCAGCGGAGCCGATGCATTGCAATTGCAGGCGCTGGTCGAAGAGGGCCTGTTGCATCCCACCGGGCGGGGCCCGGAAGACTGGAAGTTAAGTGGGCCATCGTTGGCCCGCGCGCGCCAGGCGCTGCGGTTGGCGAAAGAGCTGGAACTGGGCCTTTCGGGTGCCGCTGTCGTGATGGATCTGCTGGCCGAAATCCAGATCCTGCGCTCGCGCTTGCAATGACCGGAGCTTGACGTTGACGTCGTACTCGCCTCAAGCGGCGCACCTCACGAGGCGCCCGACCTCAGCCAGTTCTCGAGGGCTTGGGCTTCCAGAGGCCGGCTCCAGATGTAGCCCTGGCCCTTGTCGCAGCCCAGCTGTCGCACCAGGGCCGCCTGCGCCTCGGTTTCGACGCCTTCCACGACCGTGCTCATGCCCAGACTGCTGGCCACCATTACCGTGGCCTGCACCAGCACACGGTGGTGTGGGCTGGAATCGACCTGCGCCGTGAACGAGCGGTCGATCTTCACCACATCCACCGGGAACAGGTGCAGGCTGGCCAATGACGAGTAACCAGTGCCGAAGTCGTCCAGCGCCAGCACCACGCCCAGCGCCTTCAATTCATCCAGCACCGCCCTGATGGTGTCGTTCTGCGCGGCGAGGCTTTCCGTGATCTCGAGATGCAGGCAACTCGGCGGCAGTTCGCTGTCGACCAGCAAGGCCTGCACCGAAGCTGCGAAGTCGGGCTGCAAAAGTTGGACCCGCGACAGGTTCACTGCCGTCCACGCGGGTGCCAGCGGGCCCAGTTCGTCGCGCCATTGCCGGTGCTGCCGAATGGCAGTGGCCAGCACGATGTCACCCAGCGCGCCGATCAAGCCGCATTCCTCGGCCACACTGATGAATTCGAGAGGCGACACGATGCCGCGCTGCGGATGCCGCCAACGCACCAGCGCCTCGACGCCGACACAACTTGGGCCGCTGCGGCCTGCGTCTTGTCCTTGCAGCGCGACGATGGGTTGGTAGACGACGAACAACTGCCCTTCGGTCAGTGCCAGCCGCAGATCGGACTCGATGCGGGCGCGCTGCATCGCGCGGTCGCGCATCTGTGGCTCGAAGGTGACGAAGCGGCCGCCGCCCTGGCGCTTGGCCTCGACCATGGCGATGCTGGCATCGCGCAGCACGGCCTCGGCATCGCCTTCAGAGTCAACGGACAGCAGCAAACCGCCGCTGACGGTGCAGTCCAGCGCGTTCCCGGCCACAACGCTGGGTCGGCCCAACACCTCGATCACGCGCTGGCTGATCGTCAGCGCATCGTCAGGGCTGGCCAGCGAGCTGAGCAGCACCACGAATTCGTCGCCGCCCACGCGGGCCGCCATCGATTCGCCAGCGCGCAGCACACCCCGCAAGCGCGCCGCCAACACCGCGATCAGCCCGTCGCCAACAGCGGTGCCGAACAGGTCGTTGACGCGCTTGAAGCGGTCGCAGTTCAGGAACAGAACCGCAAACTGCTGAACGCCTTCACGCGCCCGAAGCAGCATCGCATCTGCGATCGGCGCGCTGAGCGCCGCCCGGTTGGGCATCTGGGTCAGCGCGTCTGTGAGTGAGGCATCGCGCAGCCTGCGGTCGATGTTGTTCTGCTCTTGCAGCACCTGCTGGCTGATGTCGTCGAGCACCGCCATCAGACGCTCGCCGGAGATCCTGACGATGCTGATGGACAAGGTCCGCTTGCCCTCTGTGCCGCTCGGCTCACCGCTTTCGCCGTGCGCCGCTGGCGGCGTAAAGCGCAGTGCGTCGCAGATCACGTCGCCCTCTTGCTGCGATGCCTGCGTCCGGCTGCGCAGACTCGGCACCAGCTGGTCGAGCTGGTCGAGAAGGTCGAGCAGGTTGTCCAGCGAGCCGTCTTTCGACAGGGGCATCAGCAGCCGCGCCGAGGTCGGGTTGATCATCTCAACCTCGCCGTCCAGCGTTGTCTGCACCAGGCCGATTGGAGCCCGGTACAAGAACTGCATGAGCGACTCGTAAGCCGCTGCTGAGACTTCGCTCGTCATCGCGCTCAGCTCGGTTCGGCAACTACGCCAGGTCCGCAAACCTGGTTGCAGCCACTGCGTTTGGCCGCGTACAGCGCGTCGTCGGCGCGTTTGAGCAACGCGTCAACGTTTGGCGTGTCTGCGTCCATCGTCGCGATGCCGATGCTGACCGTGCAGTGCACCGGGCCGGCGTCGGTCGGCGCTGGCTGCGCTTCCAGCGTCGCACGCAGGCGTTCCGCAGCGCGCTGCGCGTTGCCCAGGTCGGCCGATGGCAGCAGCACGGCGAATTCCTCGCCGCCGATGCGCGCCAGCACGTCGACTTGGCGAAAGGTGGCCGCCATCACGCGGGTGATGTGGCGCAACACCTCGTCGCCGACCGGATGGCCGTGGCTGTCGTTGATCTTCTTGAAGTGGTCGACGTCCAGCATCAACAGCGAAATGGGCCGCGGCAGTCGATGCCAGCGGCGCAGTTCACTTTCGGCCGCATCGAAGAAGGCACGGCGGTTGCCGATGCCCGTCAGGTGGTCGCAGAGCGCAGCGTGGTGCGCCACTTCGGCGGCTTCACGGTGGCCCGACATGTCGCGCACGATCAGGCAATAACCGGGGTGTGTAGCACCGGCCAACGCCGCGGCAAGCGGGCTTTCATCGCCCAGGGCGCGGTGCGGCGCGATCATCGCGCTGCCCCAGAAACGTGTTCCGTTTGCACGCTGTCGCCAGCCGTCGTCCAGGCTCCAGCCGCTGTGGTCGGCCTCGTGCAGGCGGTCCAGCACGCGTTCGGGCGTGATTGCATCTTCCGGGTAAAACACCGCCAGCGAGCGCTTGACGATGTCGCTGCCCTGGCCGGTGACGCGACCAATGCTTTCGTTCCACTCGGTCACGCAGCCGCGCGAGTCGAGATTGATCAGTGCGTAGTCCGATACGCCAGTCAGAACCGCATTCAGCCAGGCCTCTTGGTGACGCAGCAGGCGTTCGCGCTTGGCCTGCCAAGTGACGTCCTGCAGCATGGCCATGATGCGTTTGTCGTCGAGCTTGATCAGGCTGAACGAAAACAGCCGCCGTTCGCTCTTCCCGACGCCCGGCACTGGCAGGTGTATGCCGTCGCAGACCATGCCTTGCGGTGCAGTGAAGGCTGCCATGCGCGAGCGCAGATCGGGTGCGATGTCTGACAGCGCCGTGAAAAGATTGGACAGATTGCCGTCACGCGAGAGCGGCATCATCAGCTGCGCGGCAACCGGGTTGATCATCACGATCTCGCCGTCGCTGCGCGCCTGCACCAAGCCCGCTGGTGCCACGTACACGAACTGGATCAGCGCTTCGTGTTCCTGCTCCAGGTCGTACTCGGCTTCGACCGCGTCGACGGCCATCACAGCCTCCGGTTGACGAGTACGAAGCGACGTTCTGAGCCAGGTTCCGCCAGCAGGCGCAACTGCACCTTCACCGGGCGCATGCGCAGCGTGAGCACATAGTCCAAGGTCGTATCCAGTGCTGCACCGGCGGCCGCGGCGTCTTCGAAGCGTTGCGCGACCATGAAGTTGTTCATACAGGGGGCGACCACGGTGAACAGCGGATGGCCGATCACGCGTTCTTTCGACAGGCCGGCGAACTTCGATTCGAGGGCGTTGTAATCGCGCACCACAGTGTCGGCGCCCATGCCGATGACGCCAAAGTCCAAGGCGTCCAGTTCTGCCGCGTCCAGTGCCACCAAGTGGTTGAGGATGTCGGTTTGAGCAAATTCCAGCGCAAGGTGGGTGTTCATGCCTTTTCCAGGTTGAGCAGCGCAACCGCAAGTGGCGCGCTGTGTCGTTGTTCCTGGGTATCGGTCACCCTGGACAAGACTTGAGCAGGCGTTCGGGCGCGTGCACGCTGATCGGGGCAACCTACTACAGCGCCGCACAGATTCGTGAGCTTGTTCACCACGTCCACAGCGCCAAGGACATCGGCACCAGCATTTCCTCGGGTTCGTTCCGGTCTCCGGGCAGGCCCCGATGGGCACATCGGGCTGCTGGAGGCCGCTGGACATCATCACCCACCCGGGCGTTTGCACATTCGGCGCAACTCGTCGGCAGGCTGGCGGCGACCGCAATGCCGACCGCACCCGACTGCACCCCGCCAGGCCGCTCTTGACGCGACCTGCGACAGGCGAACGCCCTACACCGCGTTCAAAGGAATCTTGATGTAGCGCATGCCGTTGGACTCTGGCTTGGGCAACTCGCCCGCACGCATGTTCACTTGCACCGCCGGCAGGATCAGCGTGGGCATTTCCAGCGTGGCGTCGCGGGCACGGCGCATGGCCACGAACGCTTCTTCGCTGATGCCGTTGCGCACGTGCACGTTCTTCTCGCGCTCTTCGGCCACCGTGCTGACGAACTGCACCTCGCGCCCGCCCGGTTGGTAGTCGTGGCACATGTACAGCTGTGTGTCGGGAGGCAGGCTCAACACCTTGTTGATAGAGCGAAACAGCGTGTGCGCGTCGCCGCCCGGGAAGTCGCAGCGCGCGGTGCCGTAGTCGGGCATGAACAAGGTGTCGCCGACGAAGGCAGCCGTCTGGGCCGCACCAGGTGTCGGATCGGTCACGACATAGGTCATGCAAGCCGGCGTGTGGCCGGGCGTGTGCATCGCACGCGCCTGCAGGCTGCCGATCGAGAACACCTCGTCGTCGGCGAACAGGTGGTCAAACTGGCTTCCGTCGCGCGCGAAGTCAGTGCCTGCGTTGAACAGGCTGCCAAACACCTTCTGCACGGTGGTGATGTGCTGCCCGATGCCGACCTGACCGCCGAGCGCCTGCTTCAGGTAAGGCGCGGCCGAGAGGTGGTCGGCGTGCACATGGGTTTCCAGGATCCACTGGACCGTAGTGCCCAGGTCGCGAGCGCGGGCGATCAGGAGGTCGGCGCTGGCATGCGAGGTCCGACCCGACTTCGGGTCGTAGTCGAGCACGCTGTCGACGAGTGCGCACTGCATCGTGCGCTTGTCGAGCACGATGTAGCTCACGGTCCAGGTGGCGGGGTCGAAGAAACCTTCGACTTGCAAGGCGTTGCGGGTGTCCATCAATGGTCTCCGGGCGCGCAGGTTCAGCGACGCGCCGGACAAGTATTGATGCCCAGTATGGTGTAGACGGGGCAGAAGCCGACCAAACCAGTGAGCAGCGGAACGACCCCGATGTAGCCCCACAACCCCACCGTGCCGGTAGCGGCAAGGCCAATCAGTGCCAACCCCGCAACAAGGCGCAGTGCCCGGTCCAGCGTACCTTCGTTGGTTTTCATGTTCGGTCTCCAGTGGATTGTTCGACATGTCTGCAAAGCATACCCCTACCGAAGCAACCGATGTTGACGCTCCGCAGGCCGCATTGCAGGTTCAGGCACTGATCTCGTTCCTCGAGCACGAGCCTCTGCCGATGATCGTGCTCGACCCGGACTACAACATTCTGGCCGCCAACACGGCCTATCAGCGCCAGTTCGGCACAGTGGGCAAGCCCTACATCGGCCACAAGTGCTTTCGGGTCTCGCACCACTGCGACGTGCGGTGTGACCAAGCCGGCGAACACTGCCCCATGAAGCGGGCCTTCGCAATGAAGGGGCCCGACCGCGTGCTGCACATTCACCACACGCCGCGCGGGCCTGAACATGTGGACGTGGAGTTGCGGCCCATCCTTGACGCCCAGCGCGAGGTGGTTGCTTACGTCGAGCGCCTGGTGACCATCCACAGCGCCTCGGCCCGGCCCAGCGCCGATGGCCTGGTCGGGGGCGCACCGGCGTTCGACGCGGCGTTGTCGGCGTTGTCGGCGGTGCAGCGCGTCGCGCCGTCGATGCCGACGGTGCTGCTGCTGGGCGAGTCGGGCACCGGCAAAGAGCTGTTTGCCCGTGCGGTGCACGAGGCCAGCCCGCGAGCCCATGGCCCGTTCGTGGTGGTGGACTGCTCGGGCCTGACCGAGACCTTGTTCGAGAGCGAATTGTTCGGTCACGAGAAAGGTGCCTTCACCGGCGCGAACTCGCGCAAGCCGGGCCTGGTGGAAACAGCCAAGGGCGGCACCCTGTTCCTGGACGAGATGGGCGACGTGCCGCTGTCGATGCAGGTCAAACTGCTGCGCTTGATCGAGTCGGGCACCTTCCGACGCGTCGGTGCGATCGAGCCGCAGCAGGCCGATTTCCGTCTGGTTGCCGCCACCCACAAGCCGCTGCAGCAGATGGTGGCCGATGGCCGCTTCCGGCAAGACCTCTACTACCGCATCAGCGCCTTTCCCATTCATCTGCCGCCCTTGCGCGATCGGGCCGAAGACATCCCGATGCTCCTCGACTCATTCCTGCAGCGGGGCGGCAGCGGCCTGCACCGCGTGTCGGTCGAGGCGGCGGCCATGGATTGCATGCGGGCGCACGACTGGCCCGGCAACATTCGGGAACTGCGCAACGTGCTGGACCGTGCGCGGCTTTTTGCCGACGACGGCATCGTGCGTGTGGCGCACTTGCCCGGGTCGCTGAGCCCCGGTGCGCTGCGTGTTGAGGGCGGTTTTTCCGCGGCCGCAGGTCGTCGCGCAAGGCGATGTTTTCGATGGCCTCGAACAGATCTCGTCCGGGACGCGGCAAGCTGCGCGGCCTGTCAGTCTGTCAGCCTGCCGGCGGGGCGGCAGAGCACACAGACCAACACTTCCGTCATGGAGGCGCTGCGCGATGCATCGCCGGCCTGCAATGCGCTGCAGGGCTTGAACACCGGCGGTTGCACCAACGGCATCCAGTCGTCGGCCACTTCGATGCCCGCCAGTACCATCTGGCTCGGCGTCGACACCGTCATCTCTCCCTGGTGGTTGGAACAGGAATCGGCGATGAGGCAGTGGCCATCGGCAGCCAGCCGGTCGCGCACCCGTTGTACGCCGGCTTCAAACGAAATCGACCGCAGCAGCGGCGGTGGCAACGGTGGCGGCGGGGCACCTCGCAACGAAAGAGGGGAAGAGGAGACGAATGCCTCGCGCACCACCCGGGCGGTGGGCGCGAGCGTTCGACGATCAGGACACCGCGGCGAGCGCCGGGGTGTCCCATGTCAGCGGGCGGGCAGATCAGGCCGCCGTGCGGACGGCCTCGGGCTTCAATGCGCCTGACGGCAAGGCGCTGGTTTCGGCCGTGGGGGGTGCCACCGTTGACGCAGCACCTGGTTGAACGAACCCAGCGGCTGCGTTGGCAAACTCCGGGTCGCTGACCAGTCGGCGCACTTGGGGAACGGCCGGCTCCTTGCCCGGCTCAGGCTGAACGCCCCACAAAGAACGCCAATGAACAAAGATCTGCTGGACAGCATCGTCTCGGAGATGGCGAAGGTGAAGGATGTCAGGCCGCTCCTGCGCTCAAGCAGGCGCATCAAGGCATCGGTGCCGAATCGATGGCACGCTGGTTCCAGTCCGGAACGCTCCACTCGAAGCGCCCGAAACCGCGCGCCACGGCCAGTGCACCCAGGTGCGACCGCAGTGCCTTGCCCAGGCCCGTGTCATGGTGTGCAGGCTGTGCACATACAGATCTTCCAGTAGAGCCCGGGCTGGCCCGGGCTGACCCAGGAAGGTGCTGAAGTTGGTGAAGAAGAGCGCGCACAACGATGGCGGGCAGATCGGCCGCGGCGGCGGGGCGTAGGGTGTGGGCGGTTTTCAACCCCAGGGAATTGGGGTGCCAGCCGAGCCGTGGACTCTTGAACCAATGCCCGAACGACAGCGCACACAACAGCGCACACAACAGCGCACACGACAGACGGCCGCTGCGGTAGGCTGAAACCTTTGCAGCGCCACCCAGGCCCAGCCTTTCGCTCTCAAGCTCGACTGGGTCAGCGTGGCGGCGGCGCTGTCGGCCTGCTCGACTTTGAGTCCGCACCGTTGGCGTCGGCGCGTGCGTGCTCCAGCGCCAAGTCCAGCGTTTGCATGAACTGGGCGACGTTGATCGGCTTGGTCAAGTAGCGGAAAAAACCCGCAGCCAATCCCTTTTCGATGTCGCGGGGCACGGCGTTGGCGCTGATCGCCACCACGGGGATGTGTGCCGTCAAAGGGTTGCCAGTGAGAACCCCGAGCGCCGTGACGCCGCTGATGCCAGGCAGGTTGATGTCCATCAGGATGACGTCGGGCAGCGCCGCGTTCGCGATCGCTATGCCTTGCGTTGCGTCCATGGCCTTGAGCAGGCGGATGTTTGGTCGGCGCGCCAGCAGCTTGCTGACCAACAGCAGGTTGGCCGGGTTGTCCTCGATGCACAGAACGGTGCGCTGCGGCGCGCCTTCGGCGGTGGTGGGGGTGGCCGGAGTGAGGTCGATCTCGTCAAGAGACAGGTCGACGGCTTGAGCAGCGGCCAACTCGATCCAGAACACGCTGCCGACACCCTCAGTGCTTTGCACGCCGATCTCGCCACCCATGAATTCGATCAATTGCTTGCTGACGACCAGCCCGATGCCCGTTCCCTCTTCGAAACCGGTTTCCTGGCCAAGCCGATTGAAAGGCTGAAACAACTGCGCCAGCTTGTCCGGGCCCAGCCCTTCTCCGGTGTCGCGAAAACTCACGCGCACGCGCTCACCGGGGCAGACGCTGCAAGTCACGTCGACCGAGCCGCCAGCCCGGTTGTACTTGATCGCGTTTGACAGCAAATTGACGAGAACTTGCTTGACGCGCGTGCGATCGCCAAGGACAAACAAGGGTGCCTCGGGAAGGGCAAACCGGACGCCAATCCCACTCTTGCGCGCCTGCGGCTCGATCATCGCCTGGCAGTCTCGCAGCAACTCGTCAAGCGACAGTGATTCCAGCGACATGGACGTCCTGCCGGATTCGAGCTGCGCCAGATCGAGGATTTCGTTGATGAGTTCCAGCAGATACCAGCCGGCCGTGACAATCTGCTGGGCGCTGTCTTTGTGCGCGGGCGCGAGGGGCGGCGACTCCGTTTCCATCAGCTGCGCGAAGCCGAGGATCGCGTTCAGCGGCGAGCGCAGCTCGTGGCTCATGGAAGAGAGAAATTCAGATTTCGCGAGGTTCGCTTTTTCCGCTGCGGCCAAGGCATCCTTCAATTCCGCATCAACGCGCTTGCGCACGCTGATGTCTTTGAAGATCACCGCGACCCGGCTTTGCGTCTCGCCTTCGACCCGAAAGGCATACAACTCCATTACCGGCCCGCCGGGGAAGAGTTCACGTTCAAACCGCACCGGCTCGCGCGTTTCGAGAATGGTGTCAAAAGTAACGTACCACTGCTCGGTAAGGTCCGGGAATACTTGGCGCACCGTCTTGCCGATGACATTGCTCACCCCGGCTTGGATCTCGAACGCGGGGTTTACTTCGATATAGCGAAAATCGAGCTGCGCGTCCGTGGCGCCGTGCGCCTTCTCGATAATGCAGAAGCCTTCATCAATCGAGTCGAACAGACTGCGATATTTTTCTTCCGATGCGCGCAGGGCCAGGGTGCGC
>Ga0105046_10007408_pt1 | contig 17287 bp, 10 predicted proteins | sample MAT03_FD_78385 | JGI IMG/M metagenome (GOLD analysis project Ga0105046, IMG submission 78385) | Freshwater microbial communities from Lake Fryxell liftoff mats and glacier meltwater in Antarctica - MAT-03 (megahit assembly) | ecosystem: Environmental > Aquatic > Freshwater > Ice > Liftoff...
ACCTCGATCTGCGGCTGTTGCGCCGCTGGCAGCTGATTCTGGAGGGTGACGGCGCGGTAGAACGAGCCACCGTCGTACCGATGCTCATCGACGTAGCGGAGAAAGTTCGCGACGGTCACCGGTGCCTTGTCGGGTGCGAGCTGCACGACGATCGCCCCCGAATCGGTGACGATACGCACACGCGGACCGCGCTGCGCGGTGACCGGCGACGCTGCAACAGCAAGCAGCGTCGCCAGGGCGACGACCGAGGATCGCCACATCACCGGTCGAACCACACCGCGGCATCCTGCTGCGGGACAGGCTTCGGTGTGTTGGGGTTCGAGGTGATCTCTTCGTTGCGGTAGAGCAGTCGGCGAACGAGACCGGGCACCAACGCGCCCTGCGGCACCTGCAGCGATGGGAACTCCTGTCCCGCCGTGCCACTCCGACGCCACTGAACCCAGGCCTCGAGCGGCCGCATGAACAGATCGAGGTACTGCTGACGATTGAGCTCCGTCCGTGCGTTGCCGACCGTGAGCGCTGGCAGCGCATTGACATAGGTGTCGACCAGCGGCGCCGCAACGCCAAGCGTCAACATCGATTCGCGAACGCCGGTGCGATAGCGCGCATCGGCCGCCGAAACGCCACCAGTCCAGAAGCCACGCGCAAACGACTCCGCCTCCAGCAGCTGCTGCTCCGAGAGGGAGAACGACATCTCCGGCAGTTCGGCCCTCAGCAGCCCGAGATTCACCAACGAGGAAGTTGGTGTGAATGACTCCACCGAGTTGAGCGCGACGAACTGTCCCGGTGTGGCACTGGGCCCCGGCTGATAGAAGATGGAGAGGCGCGGATCGTTCAACGGCTGCATCTGCGCGAACAGCACATTCGATGCGTACCAGTCCTGCTGCACGCCACCGCGGAAGATCTGCGTGAATGAGAAGCGCGGATTCTGTCGGCCGGGCTGCGTGAAGTACGGGAACTTGAACTCTTCGAGACGCGTCGAAATCATCGGCATTCCCTGCATCGCCGTGATCGCTGCCGCCTTGGAGGGGTCAGCGTCGACCATCGACACGAGAATGCGGAACTTCAGCGAGTTGGCGAAACGACGCCAGCGCGCCATATCCCCTCCGTAGTACAGATCGCTCGGCGCACCGATCGTCCTGGAGCCCAGATCGATCGCGGCGATGGCGTCGTCGAGCAGCTTGAGCGTCCCATTCAACACGATCTGCTGGCTGTCGAACTTCGGCGAATCCACGTCGCCGGTGGCGGCTTCAGTGAACGGGATATCGCCCCAGAGGTACGTGGTCTGCGAGAAGACGAAGGCCGTGTAGATCTTCAGCTGCGCGATTGAATTGTTGGGCCTTGGCGTGATCAACTCCGCCTCCCTGGTGGCCAGCACGAGGTTCTTGAGCACGTCCGTGTAGATCGCGCCCCACGCACTGCGCACGCGCGTCTGGTCGTACTGCGCCTGGGCGAGTCCCCAGCGCGCGCCGGACGCCCACTGCTGTGTGGACAGCGCAACGGGCCAGGTGAGCTCGCCGACCCGGAGCAGCGAAAACTTCACAGCGGCGCCGGCGAAGAGTTGTGCCGCATCAGCGGCGGTGGACCGATTCGGATCGACGTTCAGCGCACCATCACGAAAGCAACCGCCCACCGAGACTGCCACGGCCAGCAGGCCTGCACGGCCGGCGGCACGCAGGGTGCGGCGGAATGAAGAGTTTGTCATTGATGTCATTGGGTCGGTGCCTCAGAAAATCAGACGGAGATTCACGCCGAACGTCCGCGACGACGGCAGGACGTTTCGTTCAATGCCTTCACCGATGAGGCCCGTGCCGAGCACGTTGGCCTCGGGATCGACGTGCGGCACCTTGGTCGAGATCAGCCACAGGTTCCGCCCTTCGAACGACCAGACGGCGCCGGTCGCACCGAGCTTCGCCACCCAGCGCTCCGGGATCTGGAAGGAAAGGGACGCTTCGCGCAACTTCACGAACGACGCATCGAAGATGTTGTTCTCCGGGCTCACGGAGTTGTCGAGGTTCCCCCAGTACTGCTGCACTGAGGCCACCTTCACATCGTTGGGCCGCGTCGAACCGTCGGCGTTCCTGATCACGCCGTCCTGCACGAACGTTTCGCGATCGACCGTCTCGCTGGCGAGTCCGCTGGAGCGGAGCTGCGACGTGGTCTGCGACAGGAAGACACCACCCTTGCGAGCGTCGACCAGGAACGACAGCGCCATGCGACGGAAGCTGAAGGTGTTGTTGACACCACCGGTCCAGTCGGGGAAGATGTTGCCGAACAGCCGACGCTGACCCTGGATGCGGAGCCCGTTGGCTGGATTGATCAGATACTTGTCGGTGGCCGAATCGCGGGCGAATCCCACACCCTGAATGTTGAAGGTGGTGCCGGGCCGCGCGGCGATGAAGATGCCGAAGCCATCGCCCGAGGTCACCACGAACTCGCTCAGACCGGGGGCCAACTTGTCCACGATGTTGCGATTGCGATTGAAGTTCAGGCCAACGTCCCATCGCACGCTGCGATTGCTGCCAGCCAGCGGCGTACCGCCGAGCTGCAGTTCAAAGCCGGTGTTCGAGATCTGCCCGACGTTCAACCGGCGCGCCGAGAAGCCCGTGGACTGCGGAATCGCGATCGAGACAATCTGATCGTAGTTGCGCGTCCGGTAGTAGTTCCCGTCGATGAAGAGGCGATCGTTGAAGAACCGCGCTTCGGAGCCGAACTCAATCGAATTCTGCCGCTGCGGGCGCAGGTTGGCCGGCGGAATGACGTTCGTCGCAGCGAACGCCGAGGCGCCGTTGAACGGGAACTGCTGGTTGAAGGTGTAGATGTCCGTCTGCTGCGTGAGCGGCTGGTAGGTGAAGGCGAGTTGGTACGGATCCTCGTCCGACCCCACGTTGGCCCAGTTGCCGCGGAGCTTGAGGAAGCTGACGCGGTTGCGTCCGAAGATTCCCGCCTCCTTGAACGCATCCGACAGCACGTACGACGTGGACACCGACGGGTAGAAGTACGAATTGTTGCTGGTCGGCAGCGTCGAGCTCCAGTCGTTTCGGCCTGTGACGTTGGTGAACCAATAGTCCTTCCACGCGAAGCCGATGTCGCTGTACACACCGTACAGCTGGCGCTCGCTTTGGAAGTTCGTGGCCGCGTTGACGTTGGCGTTCGCCTGTGTGTAGAGCCCGTCGATGTTCAGCCCCTGGCTGAAGACACGCTGCCGAACGAAGGTTCGCTTGTTGAAGTTGTGACCGACGATCGCCTTCAGCGCCAGATTGCTGGTGAGCTGATGCTGGATCGTCGCGAGGAGATCCGTGTTGAGCTCCCGCTCGCTCAGGTCCTGCGTGTCGAACTCGCCATCGAGCCGGCCACGGGTGCCTTTCCGTGTCACGAAGCGACGGTTCTCCGATGCGAGGTCGGTACCGGTGCGCAACGTGACGTTGATCCATGGCGCGGCATCGTACGAGAGATTCACATTCCCGTAGAGCCGGTCGATGGCGTTATCGAGACCGTTGTTGTCGGTGACCCAGTACGGGTTGTTCGAGGTCCCGGTTCCGTCGATCGAGCCGGCGATTCCCGTCGAGGTCACGCTATTTGCGCGGAGGAAGCCATCCGAGAGCGTGCGTGGAAGGCTCGACAACAGCTGCATCGGAATGCTGGGCGTGTTCTGCCCCTGACTGGCGCGTCCGGCCGATGTCGAGCGGATGTAGTTCGCGGCGACGCGTGCGGTGAGCTTCGGGCTGAAGCGCTGGCCCGCGTTCAGCGCGATGGTGTAGCGCGCCAGATTGGAGTTCGGCACGATGCCGTTCTGGCTCAACCAGGTGCCGCTGAGTCGGTAGTCGTTCAGTTCACTCCCACCATCAACGGCGAGCGATTGCACACTGGTGGCGCCGGTGCGGAAGAACGACGAGACGTTATCCGGATCGGCCGCCAGCGAGACCGTGTCGCCCAACAGGTTGGCAACGCGTTGCCCCGCAATCTTCGGCCCCCAGCCGTTTGCCAGATCCCTGTTGTAGACGCCCAGGTTGCCCTGCGCCCAGTCGTTCTGGAGGTCGAAGGTGCGGAAGACCTGATCCGTTCGCATCGATGCGTTGTAGGTGATCGTCGGCTTGCGGCCTGCGCGACCGCGCTTGGTGGTGACCACGATGACGCCGTTTCGCGCACGAGATCCGTACAGGGCCGACGCCGCCGCGCCCTTGAGGATGCTCATGTTCTCGATGTCGTCCGGATTCAGATCCTGCGCGCGGTTGCCAACGTCAGCACCGCCCGTCACGATCTCCGTTTCCGACCCGGCGAACGATGAGTTCGAGATCGGGACACCGTCGACAACGAACAGCGGTTCGCTGGCGCTGGCGATGGAATTGACGCCGCGAATCACGATCTTGCTCGATCCGCCGACGGTACCCGACTGCTGCGTGACGCGAACGCCGGCAACCTTGCCCGCCAGGTTGTTCAGCACATTCGACCCTCGAGCGACGGCGAGCTGCTCGGTCTGGACGATCGAGGCCGCGTACCCGATCTCTTTCGACGCGCGCACGATCGCGTTCGCCGTCACCACGACGTCCGTCAGCGCCGTCGCGCTCTGCTCCATCGCGACGTCCACCACACTGCGCTCCTGCACGGGCAGATCGAGCGGCTTGTAACCGATCAGCCGAAAAGTCAGCGTCGGATTGGTGGTGCCCGCCGGAATCTGCACGCGGTAGGTGCCCGTCGAGGACGTCACTGACCCGCTGCGTGTTCCTCGAACGAGGACCGTGGCACCCTGAAGGGGGCGGTTTCCATCGGTGGTCGACACTCGACCCGTCACGAAGCGGGCGGGAGCCGGTACCTGTGCGACAGCATATGCCGGCGCGAGGGTCACGATGGCGCATGCAACCAGTGCAATGCGCTGCAGTTCACTACGAATTGTCATTCCATTACCGGGTCAAACGGTGGGAGAGGGTGCGCGCTCCAATCCCGCGCGCACCTCCGTCATTGACCAGCGCTTCGTCGCGCCTTCTACGTATTCAGCTGCGCCCCGCGGCTCCTCCCGGACGTTCCATCTGACACGCACGACCCGCCAGGTCGACGTCCCTCATGGGCTTGCTGCGCATCCAGAATGTCAAAGATTGGTCACGAACGGGGCCGCGAGCAAGAGTCGGCGCCTCCGGATCGCTGGATTGCCGCTCTACTTGAGCTTCGCCACCTCGAGGCGGGCACCCTTGTCGTCTCGCACACCCATGTAGACGACGCCAGGTCCGAATCCGGCGATCACCCGGCCGAATGGGAAAGAGACCCGATCGATCAGTCCTCCACTCCGGCTGATCACATCGTAGACCGGGCCACCGTTAGCCACTTTGCTGGTTCGGATCCAGAGGTTTCCGTCGAGGTCCGCACGCATCGCACCCGTACTGAAGGCGGGGCGATAATCCGGCAACTCGCTCGGCGGCACCATGTTGATGGTAGGAGCGGCGAGGTTGATCGTCTGAGGGCCCGCGCCACCGGGACCACCGGCGCCTAACGGACCACCCATCTCGAAGCGCATCACGGTCGCTGCTCCACCGGCCCCGCCGCCCGGCGCCGGCGTCACCGTCTGATTGCCAGCGCCCGTGGCCGCCACCGCGCGAGTACGAGCGGCCTCTGCCGCTGTCCTCGCCGAGTCGAGGAAGATCACCTTCGCTTCGTCGCTCATCCGCTGCCAGTCGAATGGAATCTTGGGCGTGCTGCTGCGACTGCCATCGGGCGCGAGCCAGTCGATGTGATAGTCGGCGCCACGGACGACGGCGAGAGTCCCGTCCGGCAGGAGCGCCCAATCGTCCACCACCGGCATGGGATTCATCACCATCGACACCGACATGCCCCGGTCGTTCTGTACCACGGTTGCGCGCGCCTTCGGAATCTTGAAGAACGCCGCGGTGTCGAGCGCACGCGTATCCAGCGCGACGCGCAGGATCGGCGCGGAATCCGGAATGTCCGGCGCCTGAAATCCGCTCCGCGGCTCCGCTCCAGTTGGCGGCGGCGGCATGTTGGGACGCGTGAATCCCCTATAGACGATCCGTCCCTTGCTGTCGAAGCCGGGTGTTCCAAACGGTCCACCGACCATGAACTGCGCGTCGTTCGGGCGCGGCACGGCCATGACACGGACCACCTTCCCGCCGCCATCGATCACCAGCATCGACAGCGATGCCGGATCGATGAACAGCGTCGAATCGCCACGATAGGCGATCATTCCACCCGCGCGTCCGCCGTACGCGTTGGCGGTCGCCGCCGTCGTGTCGGCCACGATGGCCGACACCGCAAAGTTCGAGTCGAGCATCACGACCTGTCGCCGCACGAGATCGTTCACGAGCAGTCGACCGCCAGACAGCGGTCTCACGGACGACACACTGCCGAGCAGGTCGGTCGGAGACACTCGGAGCAGTGCGCCGATGGGACGAACGGGGGGCAGCGTCTGTGCAGAAAGCGTGAATGCCGTGCTCGCGAGGAGCGCAAGCAACGTGACTGCCATACTGGAACGGGGCGACATCGGAGGGTGAGTTGAAGAGTGAAGCGCAGACAGCGCCCATGAAACAGCTATCGAATGATGATCGTCGCGCCGCCGGCAGCCTGCGGAATGTTGATCCCTCCACCGGCGCCGCCGAATCCACCGAAGTCGTTGCCCCCGGCGGTCCCGGACCGAATGGAGGCGAGGTATCGCAGATCGAGGTGGCTCGTGACGAGCGGTGGCAGCCTTCGACGCTGCTCATCGGTGAGCAGCGCACGAACACTTGGCGCCAGGCTGCGCAGCAGATCGACCGACGCTTCCCGCGCCTTTTTGTAGCGATTATAGGCGATGTCGCGATCGTAGCGATCATCGAGGCGCGCGAACTCGTTCACGACCGGCGCCCAGATCGCGCTCTGCCTGATGGTGTACAACCGATTCATCGTGGCGATGCTGTCGGCCTGCGGCCCGGTGAGTTTCAGCGAGTCTGTCTGCTGAAGGATCTGGGCCATGGGATTGATCGTGACGCCGCGACTGCCATACATGGCATTGAGCAGCGGCGCACCCGCCTTCTGCCCCGGTGAACGACGTCCACGATCGAGTTGCTGCGTGAGCACCTGGCGTTCCCGGGTCGCACCGAGATCGAATCGCATCTGCGCCGTGATCGTGACGGGGGCGCGGATGGTGGTGAAGGCGGGTCGGGTGGCGCCGAACCGCTGATTCACCTCGTAGCGATACCGCTGGGTGGTGGCGTCGAAGCCTCGGACGTAAAGCAGCGTGTTGTCGGGCGACGCGGGCAGTCCCCATCCACGCAGACCGTTCGATCCGTGCAACAGCAGATCGGCGGCACCCAGCGGATTACCCACCTGCAGCGACAGCGTCGCGCGCTGCGGAAGGCGCAACTTGAGGGGATTGAACGAGATGCTCAGGAAGGCCTGCTGCGTCCACACTCCCTTGCAGCTGTTACGGCCTGCAAATGCACCGAACTGCCGCTCGAGGCAGTCGCGCGCATCGGCGCCTGCGCCATTGAGAAGCGCCAACATCCCACTCGACGTTGCAGGATCGGCGCCGGTACGGGGATCGGTGACGAACGCACGATCGTTGTTCAATCCATCGCCGTTCACATCGCCGCCGATCACCGGCGTGTACGGATTTCCCGACCGTACACTGCCAAACCAGTTCACACGCACCGCGTCGAAGAAGTTGTAACCGAGAGTGTACTGTACCTGATGCCGCGAATCGAACGAGGACCGCGACCAGTCGACAGCCCTCGGATCACCCACGGTGCTCTGGAATCCGAGGAACTGCTCGCGCACGTTGCCGTACACGTACGACAGGTTCCATTGCAGCCTGGAGCTGAATGACAGGGGTGAGAGGCGCAGACTCATTTGCCTCGACTCGCTCAGGAGGTCAGAGCGATTGGCGTTCACCACGTTGTAGCTGCGCGACAGTCTCGAATCCCGCGGTGCGGCGGCACCGGTCCGCGGATCGACGCTGCTGACCGGCACGAACACAGGTCGCAACCCTTCGGCGCCGAGCGCAAATCGTGGCGTGCCGGCGAAATTCAGATCCGCAAGGGCCGGCTGGTTCATGTTGCGCGAATAGGTGACATCCACACTGGCATTGAACCGATTTCTGAAAATCGGTCCATTCCACTGCAGATTGCCGCGCAGGCTGCGCGATGCGACGTAGTCCGACGCGAACAGCGTGACGTTTGGCGCGCCGTTGGCAAAGGGAGAGGTGACGGTACCATCGGCGCACTGCAGCGGGATGGTCGACGGGTTGGCGAGCCAGCTGCTCCACGCCTGCACCGGCGCAGCGAGACCGAAACACCCAAGCTGCTGGACCGCCGTGGACAGTCCGGTGTTGTCCAGCGCGGTACCGAGGAGGGTGGTTTGCGGAACGTTCTGAAAGATGCCGACGCCGCCGCGAATCACGGCCCGCGGACCGCGCACTGCGCCGTCAAAGGCGGCGATCTGTGGTGCCGTCCCGACCGTCCAGGAGAATCCCACGCGCGGGCTGACGTAGACGCGGTTTGGTGCGGTGGCGTTCCGCGCGCCGAACAGCCGTTCGATATCGGGGTTTTCAAGCGGTCCGCGATCGAATCGATTTCCGTCCAGGCGCACACCATACTGAATCTGCAGATCGTTGCTCTTCCGCCATGCATCGCCCAGCGACACGGCGCCGATGAGCTGACTGCCCCGACGTACGCGCGGTGCAAGCTGGCGCGTGTACGAGACAGCGCGTCCGGCGTCGAGATCGGCGAGAGAGTTGAACGAGAAGGAGCCCAGTCGATTCTGCGTCTGGTCTGCGCTGAACGCATCGCGCCGTACCTCACTCGTGAACTTCACGCGGTGCCTGCTGTTCCGCGAAAACCACGACAGGGTGTTCAGGACGCCGGCGCTGCTGTTCTCCTGTGTCGTTGCCAGAAACGGATTTCCACCGAAACTCAGCACCCGGAGCCCTTCCGTTCCGTCCCTCAGCGTGGAGTTCACGCGCACGGTCCCACTCGGCAGATCCAGAAACGGCGTGCCGTAGTTGCGCGAGCCGCTCACATTGACATTCGTCTCGGTGAGGATGCCGCTGCTGAAGTAGGCAGAGTGACGAAGTCCCGCGCCACCATTCCAGTTGGTTCGATCCCCGCTGTGTGCAGGGAGCTCGCTCACCGATCCGCTGACCGGCGCGGTCCTGTTCCACGAGCCGTTGCCCGTGAACGTGAACGCCTGTCCGGTGCGCGACCCCGGCGGTGCGAGGTTGATGGTGCCGAACAGCGCCCCCTGATCACTCAAACGGCTCTGCGGATTGGATGGAATCGTGCCCGGCACACCAAGACGCTGCAGAATCGACAGGAAGCGCGCCGCCGAGTCGGGTGACACACCGGTTGTGAGCAGTCCACTCTCGTCGGTGTTCAACAGCGTGCGCAAGTCATTGCTGCGCCGACCCAGCTGGTACGACAGGTTGTAGAACGCCTTGTCGAGCACCAGCGGTCCGGCGACCAGACCACCGAGCGACGTGTTGTTGAACTCCTGTCCGAGTGCACGCGCCGCCGCATCGGTGAACTGCAGCGCCGGCGCATCGACGTTCAGGCTCATCGTACGCGATGTGAAGTTCGATCCGCTCGGTGTGCGCAGTTGAAACTGTCCACCACTGAATCCGCCGCGCGAAACATCATACGGCGCTGTCGCCAGCGCGCTTGACACACCCGCGTCGCGCGGAAGGTTCGAGCCGGAGAAATTCTGGCCGTTGAGGGTGCTGTTGTTCTGGTCGGGAGTCAACCCGAGCACCGAGAAGCCGGATGGGTCACCGTCTGCTCCCGGTACGAACTGCACCCCCGGCAGCGACGCCGCCATCGCCGCCAGATCACCTGCCTGACCGGCGGCGACGTTGCCGCCGTTCACCGACCGCTCGCTACCGCCGATATCCGGCGTCCGATCGTCGCGTGTGGTGCGCGGTCGGTCGCCCACGACGCGCACCTCATCCAGCTGCGTGACGGCGCGCGACATTCTGGTGTCGGCCAGCAACACCTCCTGATCGGCGGTGCGCTTGACCTCGAAACGCCTGGGGGCGAAGCCGAGGGCGGTCACCGTGATGAAATAATCGCCGTCGCCACCGGGGAATGTGATGGTGAAGCGTCCCTTGGTATCGGTGCGCGCATTGCGATTGACGTTGCCCGACAGCGACGTGGCGGTAACACGGGCACCGGCGATCGGAACGGAATCGGGGCCGGTGATCTGACCGCGGATTACATCGAGTTGTTGTGCACCGAGCGGCGCCGCGACCCCGAGTGTGAGGGCGGTCAGCAGATTGAGCGCGAGACGGCGGAGACGCACGTGGTTCAGGATGGCGTGTGGAGCAGGCGTGCGCAAACGTCCGCACCGGCAACGAAGTGGGACGCTGCAAAGGCCCGCAGGGTTTACTCGTTCGATGAAAGCGAGCAGCCGACCAGCGGGTCGCACAGCCAGGATCTGCTGGAAGAAACCGGTCGGCGACGCGTCGGCGCGATCACGCGGCAGGTCGCGGCAATCCTGAACGCAGAACCGCCCGCTCCCGATGGCTCAGGCGCGGACGGTTCGTTCAATGATGTGCGGTCCGGATGACGATGAAGACCTCAGGGCACGGTGCGCTCAGTTCTTGACGGTCAGCGGACTACCCAGCTTCACTGTGAGTGACGAACCCTCGGGGAGGCAGGCGAAGCGATCGCCTGTCATCGCGGCGGTCGCCGCACCGGCGGCGCCACCAGCTGCCGCACCGACAACCGTGCGCGTGGCGCGATTGCCCCCGCCAATGATGTTTCCAATGATCGCGCCAGCGGCGGCGCCAATCGCCACCTTCTTCCCGTCGCCGCCCTTTCGCTCCGTGACGACGGCGTCGGTGGAGACGTCGCCAGTCATCGTGTAGGTGTCGCCGCCGAATGTGACATTGCGCACGTCAAACGCGAGTGCTGCCTCGTCACCCTGTCGGCCTGACGTCCTGGACCTGCTGACGACGAGCCCGATCCGGGCCCCTGCAGGAATCGAGACGCCATTACTGGCGCTGATCGCGGAGTTGGTGGTGGTCGTGATCCGATCGCCGACCGCCAACGTATTGGAACAGACCTTTGACCCGCTGCTCACGCCGAAGGTCGTTCCCGACTCGATGATCCCGCTTGATCGGGTCGGTTCCGCAGACGTCGGGGAGCCCCGCGGGTTGACCGGCCTCTTCGCCACAACGGGCTTCCGCTTGGGTGCCTCGACCGGTACCGGCGTCACCGATGCCGGAGATTCGACCAGGGGCGGCGCCACCGGGGGAATCAGCTCGACCGGGTTGACGGAGTCGCCGAGTTGGCGTGCAGACAAAGAGTCGGCGGCCATCGCCACGTCGGAGGAGGCGTCGTACTTCCCCTTTTCGCCGCAGGCCGTGAGAGAAAGCAGGGCAATGAGGGCCAGCGGGGCACCCATTGGAGGCATAAGTTCAGAGAATCGCATCACAGCTCCTTGTGCAGATGGTCGCGCCACGACGTCTGTGCAACCCGTCGTTGCAGCGCTTGAGTGTTTCAATGAGCAAGCCTCGTACCAGTAGCCTTCAGGCGCTCCGCGCCCTTGTGCCTTTCGTTCGCGTGTATCGCGCGCGGATGGCGCTGGGCCTCGCGTGCGTCATTGGATCGAGCGCCATTGCGAGCGCGATTCCGTGGCTCCTCCGCCGGGCCGTCAACGAACTCAAGGCCGGCGCTCCACCCAGCCAGCTCTGGACCATCGCTGGTACGATGGTCGCGATTTCGCTCGTCACCGGCGTCATGCGTTTCCAGATGCGAAACATCCTGAATGCGCTGAGCCGCTGGGTAGAATACGATCTGCGGAACGCAATGTTCCGTCATCTCATCACCCTCGATGCCGGCTTCTTCGGCCGCAATCGGACGGGAGACCTGATGGCACGAGTCACCAACGACCTCTCCGCCGTCCGGATGGTGGCGGGCCCGGCGATCATGTACCTCGTGAATACGATCGCCGGCGGCATTTTTGCGCTCGCGTTCATGCTGCACATCAGTCCGCACCTGACCGCGATCGCCGTCCTGCCGATGGTGCTACTGCCGATCGTGATGGCAGTGCTCGGTTCTCTGATTCACACCCGCTTTGAAGCGGTGCAGGAGCACTTTGGCGTGATGACGACGCACGCCCAGGAAAACATCAGCGGCGCACGCATCGTCCGCGCCTTCAGGCAGGAGGCCGCCGAGCAGGCGTACTTTGCGGCGCTGAACGACGAGTACCTGCGCCGCAACATGGGGCTCGCCCGATTGTACGGACTGATGTCGCCCGGGCTGCAGCTCCTGGCCGGGATCGGTGCGGTCGCCGTGCTCGGTCTCGGTGGCGCAGCGACGTTGCGCGGCGAGCTCACCATCGGCGATTTCGTGGCATTTGGCTTATATCTCGCCATGCTCTCCTGGCCACTGATCGCCCTCGGTTGGGTGATCAACCTCTTTCAGCGGGGCGGCGCGAGCATGAACCGCATCAACGACGTGCTGCATGCGTCGGCATCGGTGGTCAGCGCAGCGCACCCTGCCACCCTGCCGGCACATGCGGGTCGCGGTCGCGCGATCGAGTTCCGGAATGTCGGCTACCACTACCCTGTGGCCGAGGGGGGCACGGCGCGGTGGGTGTTGCGCCACGTTTCATTCACGGTGCCCGCAGGCGCGACCCTTGGCGTGGTTGGTGCCACGGGGAGCGGGAAGAGCGCGCTGATGGATCTTCTGCCACGTTTCTGGAATCCGCAGGAGGGTCAGATCCTGATGGATGGCGTCCCGATCGACACGCTGCCGCTCGAGGTGTTGCGATCCACCATCGGCTACGTACCGCAAGAGACCGTGCTGTTCAGCGACACGATTCTCGCCAACCTCACCTACGGCGGCAACGACGACGACGCGGCGCGTGCCGCTGCAGCCGTTGCGCAGCTGGACGCCGCGATCGTCGATCTTCCGAATGGGTACGACACCGTCCTCGGCGAACGCGGGATCAACCTCAGCGGCGGGCAGAAACAGCGTGCGGCAATCGCGCGTGCACTGGCCCGCGATCCGCAGATCGTGCTGCTGGATGATGCGCTGAGCGCGGTCGACACAGGAACCGAGGCGGCAATTCTCCGCGGGTTGCGCGAGGAGTTGACGGGGCGCACGGCGTTGATTGCATCGCATCGGGTGAGTGCAGTCCGCGACGCGACGTGGATCGTGGTGCTCGATGAGGGACAGATCGTGGAGCAGGGGACACACGACGCGCTGGTTCAGTCGCGCGGGCGCTACTGGCAGTTGCTGCGACGGCAACAGGTGAGCGATGAGCTGGATGCGGTCGTGGTGTAGCGTGATGCTGCAGCGTGATGCTGCAGCGTGACAATGCAGCGCGTCAGCGCACCGGACCACCACTGCGCTGACACTCTGCACACACGCCATAAATCACCAGCCGGTGGCGCTGACGGCTGTAGCCGTGCGACTCCGCGATGATCGTCGTCATCCGCTCGAGCCGTTCGTCGCGGAACTCGTCGACGCGACCGCAGACTGTACACAGCAGATGTTCATGATGCGGGATCCCGCGCGACGGCTCGAAGCGACGAAAGCCCTCACCAAAGTCGCGCTCGACCACCAGGCCGCTCTGCACCAGCAGGTCGAGCGTGCGATAGATCGTTGCCGTGCCAGCGTTCTCACCCTGCGCGGCGACATCGTGCGCCACCTCTTCCACCGAGAGATGCCGATCAGATGAAAACACCGCACCCGCTATGGCGAGGCGCTGCTGCGTGACCGGCAGATTGTGCTGCCGCAGGTAGGTGCGGAACTGCTCGAGGTCATCCGGCACATCCATCGGCACGTGACGGCGTCAGGCGGCAGGCGCCACCGCGACCTGCGTGAGCAGTGCCGCGAGTGCGTCGTGACTCACCAGCTCCGGATCGGCAGGCTCGGCACTCCGGTGGCGCACCCCGCGCAGAACCGCTTCCACTGCCTCACGTGGAGCATCCGCCTCTTCCTGCACATCGACGGTCCACTTTCCGCGCTCGATGCCCTTGATCGTGTGGCGATAGCTGGCAGTGAGAATGCGCAGCCGGTGGATCGCCGGCCTCGCCGCCGTTGCCTCGACGACTGCGCTCTCATCACGCTCCTCAGTGTCGCTGGCGCCGGGGGTGACATCGATCGTGATGACACCAACGAGCTCCTCAGTGTCGCTGGCGCCGGGGGTGACATCGATCGTGATGACACCAACGAGCTCCTCGAACTCGTCAGCGAACCCCTGGTCGTCGAGCGTCCCGTCGCTCTCCATGTCTGCACCGAGTGTCACCGGCACTGCGGGTTCGTCTGGCATGACTGCCAGCGGCGGCGGCGGTATGACGGTCGCGATGACGGCGACACCGGTCTCCAGCGTTCCACGCCGAATCGGCGGGAAGAGATGCAACTCCACCACGGAGTCGATCGCGACACGCGAGAGGACGGCGCGGAGAAAACGTTCCTGGGTTTCGGTCATGCACGGAGTCCAGTGGAGGCGGCAGCAGCGCCGCGACGCGCGTCGATCTCACGCTCGACGAAGAGGCGCAGGATGTGCATGAAATCCTGTGCATTGGTGACGACACCAAAGGCCTGATGGGTGCCGCGATCCTTCAGTTTGCTCACCACGAACTCGCTCGAATCGACGCAGATCGTCGGCAGTTCACGAATGTCAGTCTCGGAGTGCTGCACGAAGGCGGGGAGCATGTTGCCGGTCGCAATGGAATGCAGCGCGGTCGCCACCAGAATGGCCATCGTGGCCTTCACCGTATGGCGGCGCATCGCGTCCTGCCCCTGCAACATGTCGGTGAACACATCCGGCAGCGGGCCGTCGTCGCGAATGCTGCCGGTGAGGACGAACGGTACGTTGCGCGTCACGATGGCGTGCATGATGCCACTGGTGACGATCCCCTGGTCCACCGCCGCACGAATCGATCCGGCGGCGCGCACCTTGTTGATCGCACGCACGTGCTGCGCGTGGCCGCCCTGCGTGGGCGTGCCCTGTGCGTTCATCCCCAGCGTCGTGCCGAAGATCGACGCTTCGATGTCGTGCACCGCCACCGCGTTGCCGGCGAGCAGCGCGCCGACAAAGCCGTTCTCGATGAACCAGGTCATATCGGCGCGCGCCCGACTGTGCACCAGCGCCGGCCCGGTGACCCAGATCACGTAGCCATCGTTTGCACGCTCATCGACCAGGAGTTTCGCCAACTGCTGGTAATCGATGGGCTTTTCGCGGCTGACCTCGGACGACATGAACTGAAACTCGTCGCTGTCCACCGGCGGGCGGAATGCGCGGACATGCACGAACAGTCCATCGCGACCGTCTTCGGTGTGGCCAACGGCGACCCGCTCACCCCGCAGGACCCGGCGCCCCTCGCGGACCCAGAGGGTGTCCGTTCCATCGAGCACCAGAACCCCGTCCATCCGCGGCTCCAGCGGCAGCCGCCACCGACCGCCGATCCTGGCGAACGTCGGCAGGTTGGTGGTCGGGAAGAATCCCTCAGGCAGCACCCCGTCGGAGGGTGCCGGAACGAAGGTGGCGTCGGGGGCGCCGGCCAGCAGCGGGGCGTCGAAGTTCGGCGGGGTATAGGTAGCCACGAATCAATTTGCTTGGAGGTACGTGTCCGTACAATGGCTCAGGCACACTCTCGGTAATACACCGACCGGGAACAGGCGTTTCCGGTTCCGGTGTGGACCTGGGGCGTTCCCTGCCGGCCTAGCTTGTGACATTCGCGCAGGCATCAACCGACCAGATCAGATAGCCGATGGGCGTAGCGACCGCAGGCCAAACCGAACGCCCGACCCCTGCCCTGCATTTTGATCGTCCGTCGGTCATGCGCCTGATGCTCGGCCACGGTGCGACCGACTTCTATCAGGCGGCGGTCCCGGCGCTGGTTCCGTATTTCATCGCCACCTTTCACCTCACACTCGCGCGCGGCGCAACGGCGGTGTTCGCGGCGACGATTCTCTCGGCCGTCCTGCAACCCTACTTCGGCTGGCTCGCTGATCGCCGCGCGACCCCATGGCTGACCACATGGGGCCTGCTGCTCGCGGCAGGCGGTGTCGCGCTGGCGCTGATGGCACCGAGCTTTCCGATGGCGCTCGGTGCCGTCGCGATTGCGGGAATCGGTGTGGCGGCGTTCCACCCCGAAGCAACACGGGCCGTGAACCTGTTGTCAGGCAATCAGAAGGGCACCGGGATGAGCTTCTTCACGATCGGCGGCAACATCGGCTTCGCGCTCGCACCGGTGATCATCGTGCCGCTCGCAAGGCCGGAGAGTCGCGGGGTATTGGCGGCGCTCTGCCTGCTGTCCATTCCCTGCGCATGGATCCTCAGTCGCGCCATGAGCGTTCTCCCACGCGAACGTGGAGGTGCCGCACGGTCAGCCTCCGCTGACAGTGCACCGGCCGATCTCTGGGGCGCCTTCGCCCTGCTCGGCGCGGCGATCGGAATGCGCAGCATGATGGTCGTGGCGATGAACACCTTTCTGCCCACGTACTGGTCACGCCATCTGCACGTGACGCTGGAGAGCGGCGCGGTCGCACTCTCGATGCTGCTGACGATCGGCCTCCTCGGTGTGTTCGTTGGCGGTCGCCTCGCCGATCGCGTCGGCGCGAGGCGCGTGATCCTCTGGAGCTTTGTCGCGATCGGCCCCGCCTTTTGGTTATTGGGCAGTGCCGAGCAGCTGTGGCAAGCCTGGCTCGCTTTGCCATTGCTCGCCTTCGCGCTCTTCGCGCCGGGCGGTGTGATGGTCGTTCTCGGCCAGGCATACCTGCCACGCCACATCGGCACCGCGTCGGGGGTCACGGTGGGTCTGGCTGTCACCTTCGGTGGGCTCGCCGCACCGCTGCTCGGTCGTGTGGCCGATGTGTACGGGCTGCACACGATGATTCTGTTGCTTGCCATCTGCGCGCCAGTGATGGTGGCGCTGGCGTGGAAGCTGCCGGATCGCCGTCACGCGTAGTGCCCTGTGACCGACGTCAGTTACCCGGCAGCCGTGCGAGATTGACGTACGTCCAGAAGATGGCGGTTGCACAAATGTCTCCCCTGCGGCGGAATGGATCGGGTACGTCGCGCGGTCGACGGTACAGTTCCAGCGCCGCAACATCCAGTGCGCGGATTTTCCCGATGTCCGCGACGCGAACCTGGATTGCATCCAAATACAGTCCGATGAGACACAGGCCACCGCTCGGGCTGGCATCAGCATCGACGGCAATCACGGGCAACTCGGCGTCGGCGCGCCACTCCCTCGCCAGCTCCATATCGGCGTCCTCCGTTGGCGGAGGCACGTCGGGAGGCACACGAAAGACGGAGACGCCACCGAAACGCTTCAGAAGCCCAAGCGCCG
>Ga0105046_10007409_pt1 | contig 17286 bp, 17 predicted proteins | sample MAT03_FD_78385 | JGI IMG/M metagenome (GOLD analysis project Ga0105046, IMG submission 78385) | Freshwater microbial communities from Lake Fryxell liftoff mats and glacier meltwater in Antarctica - MAT-03 (megahit assembly) | ecosystem: Environmental > Aquatic > Freshwater > Ice > Liftoff...
ATCTCCGTTTTCGAGCAATTTGCACCACGAAGGGGGAGCAATGCTGTGGTGAACCCCTTTTTCTGTAGGGCGAGCGGCCCTGCTTGCCGAATGCCGGATGTAACCAGAGAAACTCTGGCCCGTAGCAACCGAGCCGGTCGCCCTACACGCGGAAAATCATGGGCCTTTGCGTGAAACTTATTTTTTCCAGAACGTTACTGGGAAGCATCCTCGGTCCCCGCGTCTTGCGCCGCCTTTTTCGCGCAAATTGCCCCGAAGGTGTTTGGGGCCGGAATGGTTCTGACCGCCGTGAATGCTCGGCCCGGACAATCGGAAGATTGTCCCTCCAGTTGCAAGGAGCAAATTGCACCACGAAGGCCGTTTGGGGCCTGAAATACTTCCATCGGACGGGGACGCCCCCGGATGCACTCGGGGACGCATGCGCTCGCCCGATCACATTAGCATGCGGGGCCGCGGTCGAGAGAGAATCTCGGCCCTCCATATTCCGTCTTCGCGCTCCTGGTGGTGCAAATTGCTCCCCTTAAAAAAACTTTGCTTACTTGACGCGAATAACCATGACGGGCAAAATAACACGAATGATTCCTTACGCCTTCGATATGAATAAAGGTAGCTGGCAGCCGGGTCCCTACGCGGGAGTCGAGATCATGGTCTTGCACAAAGATACGACCACAGGCGGGATGACCATTTTGAGGAAGTTCAAAGCAGGCACGACTGTTCCCGCACACATTCACCCCCAAGCAGATGAGAGCGTCTATATCCTGGAGGGACAGTGGCATGAGGAGAACGTGGTTTATGGACCGGGCACCTTTCTTTTCGTGGCAAAGGGGCAGCAGCACGGCCCGCACTATGTGCCCGCGGAGGTGGTGAGCCTGACGATTTTTAGCGGCCCTTTGACTATCATTAATGCGGCTTGAGTCTAAGAAACAGGAGTCAGGCTGGTGAGGTCTTTGCCTCTGGGAATCAAAGCGCAAGACGAGCCCGTGCGCACTCCAAATGTAACCGAGCGGTTGCGTCGCCCCTACAGGGCTCGGGCGTTTTTTTTAAACCGTAAACCCAGGGCGTTGCCCGTGGGCTGGTATGGTTCCGCCCCGTCAGGGCTGGGGAAAAATCTCCTTCTTGGTGACCTCTGTTGTTAAATATCCCATTTTAAAAAAACTTTGCGTCCTTGGCGAACTTCGCGAGAGACTCTTTTTCCTTCGTAGTAAACCCAGGGCGTTGCCCGTGGGCTGGTATGGTTCCGCCCCGTCAGGGCTGGGGAAAAATCTCCTTCTTGGTGACCTCTGTCGTGCAATATCCCATTTTAAAAAAACTTTGCGTCCTTGGCGAACTTCGCGAGAGACTCTTTTTCCTTCGTAGTCTTTGTGGGGGAAATTCGTCCCTGAGGAGGCAAGCAGGGCCGCTCGCCCTACACAAAAATCAAAATTTCCACCCTCGTAGTCCTCGTGGTGAAAATCAGCCTCGCTTAACCGACAAAAGCTTTACGGAGGACGTGGTGGGCGGGGGCGGGGGCGCAGTGGAGTTCACCGACAGAATCGATTTGATTGAGGAAACGGCTGACGGCAAAGAGGGTTTGTCGGAGGAGCACAAATTTCGCAAAATCGGAAGGATCAAGAATCAAGCGGCCCCGGTCCTTTTTTAATTCGACGATTTTTGATTCAATGGCAGCGAGGCTTTCGTCGAGGGCGGTGGTGGACGGGGGCAGGCAGCCTTTATCGAGGGCTTTCTCCAGGGAGATCATCCGGTTATTAATCTCGTCAAAAGCGTGGTGAAACTCTTCGCGCAGCAAATTGCGCGAGATATCCAGATTCATACATTTTTGCCAGATATTCCCTGCGACAGTGAGATGGATGGGTAAGGCCCTCAAAAGGCTGATCAGGCGGGAAACATTCTTTAAATCCAGTGTCGCTCCGGTTAACTCCGTCTGGGCATCGGCTAGGAGTTTGGTCGCATCGGCCCCGACCATTTGCGCCTGTGTACGGATGATACGGACCCTCTCGAAATCAGTGACGGGCTCGGCATAAGACCCTAAAAGGATCGCGGATATTTCGCGTGAGTCATGGACCAAGTCGTGCAATTTGCGCAGGAGCATCCCCCGGGCTTGGATGGGCCAGACAAAATAATTCACCACGCTACCAATAAAGGAACCGGCGATCACACCGAGGGCCAGCGGGAAAAACCGAGCCAGATCCGCCGGGGCCGCATATTGCTGGCCGAATACGGATACTCCCAGAATAATGCCCATATCTATATAAACAGCCACTTGATTTGGGCGCTCCGCGACTCCCCAGCCAATGATATAAAAGAAGGGGGCCAGCACCAAGAGGAGTGCCCCCATGGAGTTAATCGAAGGAAAGATGGCGGTCACATAAAAAAGCCCGACAAAAGCCCCGATCACCGCCCCACCCGTCCACTGGACCATCATTTTGAGTCCACTACCGAGATTCGGCTGCATCACGATGATGATGGTAATAATCATCAGGAATGAACCCGACCATTTTGTGGCATAATAAATATAAAACCCGATCAGGACAGCCAGCCCGATTTTAATCCCGTGTCGCAGTGCGTGGGCATCAGGGGATCTTAAATGTCCTTTCAAATGATCCATCATGTAATAAAGCGGGCGGGGATGGAAAAGGATCTGGGGTTCGGCATAGGAATGCTCCTGTATATCCATCTGGAGCTGGTAGAGGGACTCCTCCATGGACTCAAATGTCCTTAATGTCTCGATGACCGTGAGATCATCCGTGACAGCCCCTGCACTTACCAGGCGCCTCTCGCGCAGGAATTCATACAGCCGCCTGTATGTCGTGGTATCCACAGTCTCCACTGGGTCATAGATAAACCCATCCACGACAGGGCCGAGGGCGAACATAACGTGGTCTAATCTTTTCACGACGGAAGCGTAACGTTGCGCGATATCGGCCTTCATTTCACGTACAGCGTGCACGTGATCCTGCACCTCCAAGAGGTCGATTAAAAAATCGATCTTGAAAAGCACATCCTTGAGGCCGGTGGAGATTCTGATAAAATGGTCGATTGAAGACTCCTTCAGGGAAGAACTCTTCCGGATATTGGCCAGCAGCCCCATATTCAAGTCGATGACTTGCTGGTTCTTTTTACTGAGTGCGGAATAATCAAACTCCCCGCCGCCGTCCTCGCCCTCCAAGCGGCGGATCACTGCCGCGCAAATTGCTTTAATATCGACAATACTTTGACGGAAGGCCTTAGGAATATTTTGCCGATAGGGCCGGGGCCAAAATATTTGATTCACCACCCATGAAATCGTAATACCCAGGATGATGTCGAAAGTCCGGTAGAAGGCCACGTTGAAGAGATTGGCAGGATTCGTCATCACCGTGTAAATGATAAAAAGGAAGGTCACCCCGGAAATGGTAAATGCGTATGGATACTCTGAGGCGAATGAACCGTAACCGCTGATAACCATGAAACTGAAGATAATAATGACAAGCCACACCGGGGATTGGACAAACACACTAGAAACAACAACCGCCATCAGGGATCCTGCCAGCGTACCGATAATCCGGCCCACACTTTTTTGCCAGGCGAGAATCGGGCTGGCATTACTCAAGATCATCACTGTGACCAGAATCCAGTAGCCGTTAAAAAGATGGGACGCCTGTGCGACCAGCAGGGCCAAAGATGAAGCCACAATCGTCTTGATCCCCATTTGGAACGCATTCTCGGTAAAGAAAGTATCTCTCAAGGCCATTGCCCCCACAAAGTAAGGGGGCTCACTGCCCGTGGCGAGTAAAAATCCCGGGGGGAAGAAAAAGATTTTGCTTTTTATTGATCCGCAATCATGGCAAAAGGATGAGAACGTGAAAATCCCTCTCCCCATAGTTCAATGCTCGCGCAACGCGGCCTTGCTTGCGTGCCTGTTACTGTCATGCGGTTGTGTGAGGGAGATTTCATTTGGGGGCATTTTTATTCCGGCCTGGCTGATCTGCTCGCTCATCGGCATCACGGTGGGCTCCATCGTAAGCCTGAAGATCGAGCCGCACTTGGTTCCTGAGCCGGGTTATTTCCAAATGCTCCTGCGTTTCGCCATTATCACCATCTTTTTTATCATCAGTTACATGTTGTTCTTCGTTTATTTTTAATTATGCCAGAACCCGCCACATCCCGCACGAATGAAACGGCTGCACCTGCAAAAAAAGGGGGCTGGTGGCGTAAATTATTCGCCTCGATCATTATTCTTTTTGCCGTATTCCTCGTTGTGGTATTCGCCTCTTACCAAGTCTCCCACCCCACGACCAATGATATCAGTGTGCAGGCCTATATCATCGGGGTCACCGCACGGGTCAGCGGACCGATCGTCAAAAAACATTTCCGGGAGAACCAATACGTCAAGGAAGGTGACCTTCTCTTCGAGATTGATCCTTCCACTTTCGAAGCGGTTTATGACAAGGCCCTAGCCGAAAAAAAACATGCCTTTGATTTTGTCGCCACACTGGAAGCGGGTGTGATATCGGCACAGACTCAGGTCAAAACGATCCAAGTGGACTTAACCAACCAGATGGATATCCTCACCCGTTATGAGGGTATGCTCAAGGACGGGGCCATCGCGGAAATCCCTTATCAAAACCAACAGACTAAAGTAAACTCCACCCAGCAAGCTCTGAATGAAGCTCAGTCGAGCCTGATTGCGGCCCAGGCCCAGCTCAGCTCCACTGTCCAGAGTAACCCGATCCTCAAAGCCGCAGAGGCCGCGCTCAAAAGTGCAGAACTCAATCTGTCCTATGCAAAAGTTTACGCGCCAAAATCTGGATATATCACAAATGAAAACATCCAGGAGGGCACCTACGTAAATGAAGGTAAAGCCCTCTTTGCCCTCGTCGTCGATGGCGACTGGTGGGTGAATGCGCGTTTCAAGGAAACCCAGATCCGCATCATCCATAATGGTGACCCGGTGAAAATTTACCTCAAAATGTATCCCCAACTGATTTTAGAGGGGGAAGTCTCCGGCACCGGTTGGGCAATCTATCAGGAAGACGGCGCGACAGTCCAGATGCTCCCGAAAATAGATCCCACCGTGGATTGGGTCCGTTTGGCAAACCGTTATAATGTCCGTATCCATATCAAAAACCTCGATAAAAATAAACCCCTCCGGATCGGGGCGACCGGCGTCGTCGTGGTCGATTCCGACCGGATGGATTAAATCCCTGCTTCCCCCCCCCTAGCCCCCCATCAAAGGAAAAATACGGGCGTGGAAAAGCCCACAAGTGAGGTTTGAAGTATCATCCCTTTAATACCCCGTCGACCATTTGTTTAGCTTCGGAGAGGATTTGTTGGAGATGATTTTCACTCTTGAGACTTTCAGCGTAAATTTTGTAAACGTCTTCAGTCCCTGAGGGGCGGGCGGCGAACCAGCCGCAGTCAGTCGTGACTTTGAGTCCGCCGATGGCGGCACCATTACCGGGGGCTTTTGTGAGCTTGGCGGTGATCGGGTCACCGGCCAGCGTGTTTTCCTTCACATTGTCAGGGGAGAGGTCCAAGAGGATGGCTTTTTGTTCACGGGTAGCGGCTGCATCGACGCGGGAATAATACGGGGTCCCAAATTCCGCAGTGATCTGCGCAAATTGTTCACCCGGGTCTTTATCTTCCTTTGCGGTCATCTCAGCAGCGAGCAAGTCCATGATGATCCCGTCCTTGTCAGTACTCCAGACATGCCCGTCTTTACGCAGGAAACTCGCCCCGGCACTCTCCTCTCCGACGAAACCTAAGGAACCGTCAAAGAGACCATTGACGAACCACTTGAATCCCACGGGGACCTCGAGCAATTTGCGCCCGAGCTTGGCGGCGACTTTATCGATGATGCAGCTACTGACGAGGGTTTTGCCGATGCCGACGTGGGCACCCCATTGCGGGCGGTGACTAAAAAGGTAGCGGATGGACACGGCCAGAAAGTGGTTCGGATTCAAGAGCCCCACAGACGGCGCGACAATGCCGTGGCGGTCAGAATCGGTGTCATTACCGGCGGCGATTTGGTATTTGTCCTTGAGTGCGATCAAGGGGGTCATGGCGTAGGCACTGGAGCAATCCATGCGGATTTGCCCGTCATGGTCGACGGCCATAAAAGCAAATTGTGCGTCCACGGCTTTATTGACGATGGTCACATCGATGCCGTAGCGGGCAATGATGGGTTCCCAATAATGGACACTCGCCCCGCCGAGGGGGTCGATGCCGATGCGTAGTTTTGCAGATTTGATCACATCAAAGTCGATGATCGCCCCGAGTTGCTCGACGTATCCCTGAGCAAAATCGGTTTTGTGTGTGGTCGCAGCGGCGAGAGCTTTTTCATAGGTCACCCGTTTGACATCGCGGTTACCGTTTTTGATCAATTCATTCGCTCGGTTCTGCACCCTCTTGGTGATGTCCACATCGGCGGGACCACCATTAGGGGGATTATATTTGAATCCCCCGTCTTTGGGTGGGTTATGGGAAGGGGTGATCACGATACCGTCAGAGAGTCCGCTGGTGCGGCCATGATTATAAGTCAGGATCGCTACGGAAATCGCCGGGGTGGGAGTGAATCCGTCATTTTCTTGGATGAGCGTTTCGACACCATTTGCCGCGAGGACTTCCAAGGCGGTCTTTTCCGCAGGGGCGGACAAGGCATGGGTATCTTTCCCCACATAAAGAGGGCCGGTGATATGGGCCTCCCGGCGGTATTCACAAATCGCTTGGGTGATGGCGGCAATATGCGCGTCGTTAAAGGAACCATTCAACGAAGTGCCTCGGTGCCCGCTGGTGCCAAAGGAGACGGCTTGTTTGGGGTTCGCCACATCCGGGGCCGAGTCGTAATAGGCGGCGAGCAATTTGCTCACGTCGATTAAAATTTCAGACGGGGGGAGTTTACCTGCGAGCGGGGAGATAGCCATAATGAGATTCCTCCTGACGGTTAGGATTAGATTGGTTACTGAGTACCGGTCAACTCAGGGTATCTAATCCCACGCGCGCGCAAATTGCACGGGAAAAATCGCGGGGCTCAAACCCTCGATTCTGCGGATCGCGTTTCATCCTGATCCTCTAAAGTCGATGACACTAAGCCAGCACAGATTTCTGGAAGGTCGTGAGGTCTTGGATCCCTTTTTTGGCGAGGGTAAGCATTTGTGCCATCTCGGACTCTGTAAAAGTGGATTCTTCACCGGAACCTTGGATTTCGACAAATTCACCTTTTTCAGTCATGACGACATTCATATCCACGCTGGCTCTACTGTCCTCGATATAATTCAAATCAAGAACGGGTTGACCTTCAAAAATGCCGACACTAATGGCGGAAACAAATTGTTTGATGGGGGAGTCGACTAATTTCCCGGAAGCCTGGAGTTTTTTGACAGCCAGAGCCAAGGCGACCATGGCTCCTGTAATGGAGGCTGTACGGGTGCCGCCATCAGCCTGGAGTACATCACAATCGATCCACAGGGTGCGGCTGCCGAGTTTTTCGAGATCAATGACAGCTCGGAGTGAACGGCCCACGAGACGTTGGATCTCCTGGGAACGGCCATCGATTTTTCCCTTGGCGATATCGCGTTGTTTACGTCCGAGGGTGGAATAAGGTAGCATGGAATACTCGGCGGTGACCCAGCCGCCTGTCACGCCCTGCTCTTTCATCCAACGGGGGACGGACTCTTCGACAGTGACCGCACAAATCACACGGGTATTACCAAAACCCATCAGAACGGAACCCGTCGCGTAAGGGGCGATATCTGGGGTGATGGTCAGGGGGCGCAATTGGTCAACTGCTCGGGAGTCGGGTCTATTCATAATCGGTCCTATTTAATCACTTGTTCAGTGGTAACATCGAAGAAGTGGGATTTTTTAGTGTTAAAAACTAGCTCGACTTTATTGCCGAGGTCATGTTTTGCGTGGGGTTTACAACGGGCAATAAAGGAGGCCTTACCGCTCGAAAGATAAAGGAATGTTTCTGCGCCCATCGGTTCGGCGACTTCCACTGTCGCTAGGGAGCAGCGTTCAGGCGGGGCTTCATCAATATAAAGTTTATCCTCGATGTCTTCAGGGCGGATTCCGAAATAAACGGGTTTCCCGAGATATACGCCCAGGCGCTTAATATGGACATCATCCACCTTCAATGAAATTGCCCCGGGGGTATCTTCCTGGAAGTACAAGGTATTATTTTTCTGAACGATTGCCCCCTTGAAAAAATTCATGGGCGGGCTACCGATAAATTCCGCAACAAATTTATTTGTCGGATTATTATAAATATCCAAGGGTTCACCGACTTGCTGGATTTTGGACCGGCTCATGACCACGATGCGGTCCGCCATTGTCATGGCTTCGACCTGGTCATGGGTGACATAAATCATGGTGGCAGATAACTTCGTATGGAGCTTGGAAATCTCGGTCCTCATTTCCACCCTCATTTTCGCATCAAGATTCGAGAGGGGTTCGTCAAAAAGGAATACTTTGGGTTTACGGACAATGGCACGCCCCAAGGCGACACGCTGGCGCTGTCCACCGGAAAGGGCTTTCGGTTTGCGGTCGAGCTCCTCTTTGGTGAGTTTGAGGATTTCAGAGGCTTCTTGTACACGTTTCTTGATTTCCTCCTTCGGGACACGGCGCAGCTCCAGTCCGAAAGCCATATTCCGGTAAACAGTCATATGTGGGTAGAGGGCATAGTTCTGGAAAACCATGGCGATATCGCGGTTTTTCGGGGGAACATCATTAACCACCTTGTCATCAATCGAGATTTTCCCGCGGGAAATCTCTTCCAGACCGGCAATCATACGCAGTGTTGTCGTCTTTCCACAGCCGGAAGGCCCCACAAATACAACAAATTCCTGATCATCGATTTCCAGATTAAAATCGTCCACCGCCAAGACATCTTCTCCCTTGTCTCCCCGATAGATTTTACTGACATTCTCTAGAACTACTTTAGCCATGTATTATTGATGAAAAAGCTTGCGTGAAGATGGGCAAGCGCAAAAAATATTTTTTCTGGCCTTTAAAGACCCTTCTCTAGCTGTAAATAATCAACTGGATATTTTCCGGCAAGTTGCGGGTGACCTCCTCGACGACATTTCCGCGCAGGATTTTCAAAAGGGAATTCCGCGCAGAGCCGCCTAAAATCAGAATATCCACCCCCAAAGTCGCGCTCGTATCGAGGATCAACTCCGCGGGGTTAAACCCGAATGCAAAGAGGGGAACCAGAGGAACCCCCTTGGCGATTTGTGAAATTTCTTTAAAGACTTTTGATGCATCCGCATCATCCTGCCACCGGGGATGTATTTGTACTTGCACCGCAACCTCTTTGATATAAAGGACATAAAGTCTTGCGCGCCTTAACCGGGCTTCTTCCACAGCAAACTTTAAAGCGGGAGTCACACCCCGGACGGATACGAGAATGGATTGTCCGGATTCCTCGTAAGTATCCTCGGGGCCAGGTAAACTCGCTGTTTTCCATTCCTCCTCATTAGCCGAGACAAGATCGAGACTTTCTGCACTTTTTTTCCGGAGGGCATAACCACGGGCGATAAACCCGGCTACAGTAAAAAACAGGATAAAGACCAGGGCTGATTGTTTTTCCACGGCAATCGTTATCCAGATCAATAAAAGCAAAATCGCTGTCGCCCCCATGAAGTAACGTTGATACCTTTTCAGGGAAAGGGACTGGTTCATGGCCGTGGACCCTAAGTTAATGGTGATGGCCCCGACCACCCCGATAGCGTAGAGGGAGGCCAGCATCGATACATCCCGGGCAATTTCCAAGACCAACACCGGCAAGGCTGTCGCCAAAATCAATGCCAGCCAAGGAACCCCATGGCCATTCAAATAGGTGAAAGTTTTGGGTAATTCCCCGTCATGGGCCATGACATAGACGACGGAAATAATGCCATTAATCGCTGTATTCACTGCGGATAACAACAACAGGGCGATGACCACACCAATAGCAACACCAAACCATTCCCCCACATACACCTCGCCGAGATGACGGATCATGGCTTCTTTATACTCCCCTCCTTCTAATCCCGGAGTACTCAAAGTCAGGAATGCCAATAGGGCTGTGGCCACACACACCTCGATCATTACGACCATTACCGCCCTGGTAGCTGTCCGGGCAATTTGCGGGCGTTCATAGGTCGAGCCCGCATCTAATTGCATCACCCCCGTCGTGCTGGCAGCGGCTTCGACGCCTGACAAAGCTAAAATCATTCCTGCAAAAAGCATCCAATTATGGAGGATTCCCCCTTGGGGCTTTTGGAGGTGGTCAAAGGTAATATGGGGAACCCCGAAAATCAAAAGGACAATAATGAGCACGACTGTCGGGAAAGCCAAATAAATGGCGAGATTCCCGGTAAATTTCGGCCCATAGGCATTCATGATCCCGATGATTACAATGGCAAAGATGGCAATTCGCCGGGCATCTTCGGAGGGAAAACCAAAGTAGTGGAATGCCTCCAAGCAACTCAATGAAGCAGTGACCACAAAATCAGCCGTCAGTAGCAAGGCCCCTAAGACGGCTAGTTTCTGTGAATGCACCCGTGCGGCGGAATAAACCCCTCCCCCGTTGGGAAAACATTTACAGACCCATATATAATTAATGCCCACGATGGCTGTCAGCAGGACTACCGCCAAAAGATGGGGTAAAGCCGCATATCCAGCCAAAGCAAACCCGATACCGATAACATAGGCCTTACTGGTACCCCAATCACCATAAAGCAAGGCCGCTGCACGTACCCAGCCGACATTCCTTGGACGCTTGATTGAGGTGAATTCCATAATAATGGGCCCGGTACACCGTGAGTCCTAAAAAATCACGCGCCAATGGGAGAGTTAATCAATAGCAAATTGCGCGCGAGCGACAAACCTGATTTTTATCGCATGAGACTAGTCTAGGCATTACTCAAAACCTGAATCTTTGGGCGGATGGTGGAAAGGCGGGATTTGATCGACCTTGATGACTTGCAGGGGAATGCGGGCAATGATATGTTTATCCATACTGACATCGACGGAATATTGTCCCGCTTGGTCGATCTTGAATTGCTGGAGATTCAGCACAAAATTCTGGCTCAGGAAAAATACATTTTCGGGTAGTTGAATATTGATCTCACCCTCGATAGGAGGGACAAGATTACGTCCATCATCATCGATCATCTGGATCTTCATATTATGTTTGCCCGCATCGACATCACGGAAGACAACCCGGATGGCTACTGAACAAAATGGATGGACTGCGGGGAATTGCCGAGCCCAAATCGTGTCGAAAGCCCCTAAAACACAAAGTTTCCCGCCATAATCGGCAGCACTATCACATAATACAGCGGTTTGAACATCCATAAATCTCCCGGAAGGTTATCATGCCAGATCAGAAACCGCAACCTCTACAAAGATATTTTCCGTGGGGACCCGGTATTCGACACTTTTGACTTTTGTCTCAATAATCTTGAATCCGACCCCACGATCCTGAAAACGAAGGAAATAAGAGCGGCTTTTGTCAGGAATATCATTCCATGCTTTTTTAATTTCCGCAGCGTCTTCCATAATCCGGGCGACCCCTTTGAAATAAACGACGTGGAATAATTGTTCATCCGCGACCATCCACTCCACTTGTGGATTTTGCTCGATATATTTGACCTTGCGGCCTTCGGGTGAGGAAATAGCGACGATTGTCTGGTAATCTTCGGCATAAACGGTGCCCATCCAGGATGAATGAGGGCGGCCAAAGGGATCAACACAACTGAGTACCCCCAAATGATGTCCACTTGTGAGTTTTCGAACCACTTTCCTGATTTCGCTCAAACTATGTGCTTGGATATTATTCAAAGAAAAATCTCTCCTATCATTTAGTTTTATCATCTCACATTTTACAGAAATACGTCCAGACTATTTTCTAGGAACGAGGTATTGTAAAAGAGAAAGCAGCTCCTTTACCGTATGTACTCTCCACCCAGATACGTCCTTTGTGGTTTTCGATAATATGTTTGGCAATACTTAACCCCAGGCCTGTCCCCCCCGAGTCGTTAGAACGGGATTTGTCCACTCGGTAAAAGCGCTCAAAAAGGTGCTCCATACTTTCTTTGGGAATGCCGGGCCCGTTATCGGAGATGGAAAATAGGAAATCCCGGTCATTAACCGTTGTTTCAATCCTGATTTCCCCGCCATCAGGGGAATATTTAATCGCATTATCCACGAGGTTAAAAATCACCCTTTCAATCAAATTTGAATCCACTTTCCATTCGATATTCCCGGGATTAGCCTTTGAAAAGATATTGATTTTTTTGCGGTCTGTCAGGGAATGAAAAGATTGGATCACCCGCAGGAGTATGGGCTGTACCTTGACCATTTCTAGACGGATATCCAAACGGCCTGATTCGATTCGCGAAAGCTCGAGCATGTCTTCAATTAGTACGGCAAGGCGTTCGGTGTGTTTTTGCATGATCCCGATGAATTTCCGGGCGGTTTTAGGTTCATCGATAGCCCCGTCTGCGAGGGTTTCGACATAACCTTTGATAATTGATAACGGGGTCCGTAACTCGTGGGAGGCATTGGTCACAAATTCTTTCCGGACATTCTCTAACCGCCGAATCTTGGTGATATCGTGGAAGACAAAGACGACGCCTTTAAACTGGTCACCCTCCCCTTGGAGCTTGAGGGCATTAAGCTCGAAAAATAATTCCTGCCCGTGGCCCATAGTGATTTCCTCGCCCAAAACCTTTCCGACTTTTGAAGCTTTCTGGAAGACATCATAGATCGCGTGGTTACGCAAGGCCTCCATGAGGCTTTGTCCCTTGGGGTCATTGCCGAGCCCAAACAGGCGGACTAATTGCTCATTGGCCAACCGGATTTTCCCGAATGAATCAACGACCATGACACCTTCAGTCATGGAGTCGAGGATACCCCGTAAATTAGAAACCTCTACAGAACATTGGTTCCGGAGCCGGATGAGTTGACCCTTGATTTCATCGACATAACCGGCCGCTTCGAGGTGTATTTTACTATCCGGGCGTGGTACGGAAATATTCATATTTCCAAGGGAAAGATCCTTGATAGCACTGAGCAAATTTATCCATCGGGCTTGTTTACGGCTGTAATACCAATAAAACGCCGCCCACATTAGAAGAACCAAGATGATAAAAGTAATCCAACTCATGGCCGTACTATACAGGATCCAGGATCCGATAGCCAACACCTCTTGTCGTCTCGATTAATTTTGCGTTTTTGCCGAGTTTTTTGCGTAAACGCCTGACATGGGTGTCCACTGTCCGTGTATCGATCGCTGAGGAGTAATCCCAAACGTCTTGCAGGAGGCGGTCCCGGCTCTGAACTCGGCCTTTTCTCTCGATTAAAAGGCTCAAGAGCTTGAATTCCGTAGCGGTTAAAACAATGGCTTTCCCCTTGATAAAAACCTCGTGCCTCGCGCGATCTAGGGTGATTTCACCGACAATGAGGGTGTCTTCTATCTTTTCTGATCCCCTTCTCTTAAGAATGGATTTCGCCCGCAAAACCAATTCCCTCGGACTAAAAGGTTTCGTAATATAATCGTCCGCACCCAGTTCCAATCCCAGGATTTTATCCACCGTCTCGCCTTTAGCCGTGAGCATGACCACAGGGATCGAGGAGGTTAATGGGTCTTTTTTAAGGAACTTGCAAACTTCCGTCCCGTCCATACCGGGCATCATCACATCGAGAATAATCAGGGATGGAACATGCTCTTTGGCCATTTGCAGGGCGGAATTTCCATCACCAGCAGTGACCACAGAAAATCCTGCCCCTTTTAAATTAAACGATACAAGATCTACAACATCCGGCTCATCATCAACAATCAATATCTTCTGTGACATAATGAGCATCTATACACTCCGACCCTCCAACCAGCAAGAACTACGCACGTTACGATTCCGTGACTTTCTGCCACTCATGCAATATTTTGGAGTACTTTGAATAAGCGGGGTAACCATGAAGTTCTTGTGTCGGGCGGAATTTCCAGCGTTTGTAACTCCATAACCAACGGTGGGGAGCTTGACGGATAAACTCTTCAAAAATCGATATATAAGTTTCCGTAATCACACGGATGGTCTGGTCTTTTGTTTCCTGTTCTGTCCATTGGATTTCCGGACCGAAAACCGTGAGATATTTTCCCCTCTCCTCACACCAATATGTCCGGGAAACTAATAATGCCGCCCCCGTCCGGAGAGCCAGTAATGCAGGCAATGGATTTGCATGGACCAGCTTCCCGAAAAGCTCGGCCGCAATCGGTCCTTCCCATTCATTCAGGTTCAGATCAACGAGTAACCCGAGGGGTTCGCCCCGTTTCAGTGCCTTAAAAATTTTTACCGCCGCATTTTTGCGGTAGACCAAGCGGTGTCCGCAACGCACACGCACTTCGTTAAAGAGTTCATTGACTTTGAGATTACGGAGTTCCTGCACGACAACATGGGATGGGTATCCATAAAAACCAAATCCCAAGCTCATCCACTCATAATTACCGTAGTGCATCCCGAGGAAAATCACCCCTTTGCCACGTGCGGCGAGTTTTTCATAAAGCTCCAGGCTGCCTTCCTCATAGTCCATGTATTTCCGGATATTTGATGCCTTGAGATTCCGGCACCATAACGAGTCGATAATGACCTGGGCAAATTGCTCGAATCCTTTCCGGGCAATTTGCTCACGCTGGGCAGGCGTCATGGATGGCCCGAATGCCAGCTCCAGATTCGTCAATGCGATTTTCCTGTCTTTATGATCAACGAGATAAGCCAAGCTCCCCAGCAGGCGGGAAAGGGGATAAACCGCAAAACGAGGAATCAGCGGCACCAGCAAAAAAGCAATGCGGAATCCTGCCACTTCGAGCTGCCGCCTGAATGTCAACCATTGACTCATTACGATAGACTAGGAACAATTCGAAAAAAAGAAAAACTATTTCGCCGCCCAGAGCAATCCACGACGGACGATTTCTTTAGCTTCAACCCCTTCAAAATCTTTCGGGTCATGACCCCAGGAAGCGTAGAAGACACGCCCCTGGCCGTACATCCTTTTCCACACTGTCGGCATCACGAGCTGGCCTCCACCGGGGACCTCGTGTCCGGCAAATGTTAATGTCGCCAAAACCACATTACTCGGATCGACATGCATGTAGTAACGTTCAGTCTCCAGCCTAAAGTCATTCATCCCCGCAGTGATCGGATCTGTGCGATCGGTAATATGAACGATATGGCTGACGACATTACCCGGGTGACCGACAAATTGCCCACCCACCATCATTTGGTAATCAGAATTATTCCTGAAAGAGTCCCCCATACCGCCATGCACGCCTCCTAAGCCGACCCCAGAATTTACCGCGGCACTCAAGCCCGCAAATTGCTCCCCAGTAATCTCGCCCATCGTCCACATCGGAACGATCAGACTTAATCCCGCTAATTTATCTTTATCCAGAAAAGAATCTAGTGAGTCGGAGACCTCCACTGAAAACCCTTCCGCCTTCAGCAGGGTTTCAAAAAGTCGTGCACATTCTTTGGGTTTGTGCCCATCCCAACCGCCCCAGACAATCAAAGCTTTTTTGCTCATATTCCATTCAACAAAAACATTTACGGTACCACTGTCCACCCTAATCAAATGATGCTCACCTGATGGCGTAGGATTCTAACCCTTTTTGCCGATGAATTTGAAGATTTGCCCTTCGGGCAAGGCTTGGTCACAAATCCTGACTTCATCGATTCTTTTGCTGATTAGTCGAGAACTATCGTCACCATGGAGACGTGTGGATTAACGTGACTAAACCATCCCGAGTTTTTTGCGGCCGTCAGCTGTGATCATGGACTGATTCCAAGCAGGATCCCAGACGATGTCGATTTCGCAGGATTCTACCCCCTCGACAGCCATCACCTTAGATTGCGCGTCATTGGAGATGGAAGGGCCCATGTGACAACCGGGAGTCGTCAGGGACATTTTTACCCGGACATCATTACCTTCCAAGACCACATCATAAACCAATCCCAGATCGACAATATTAACCGGGATCTCCGGATCAAAGCAATTTTTGAGGGCGGTGTAAATTTGTTCCACAGTGATTTTTGATTCTTTTTTAGTCATATTCTTTTGCTCCGGTTAAATTCTTAGCTTACTGATTAATTTTATTTTTTCACCTGCTCCAAATCGGTCCACACATTCCGCGCAATTTGCATAAAACAATTTGCGTGTTCACTCTCGGGTTGTCCAAAGACAACGGGGATTCCTTTATCCCCGCCTTCACGGATCGCGATGTCCAGGGGGACTTCCCCGAGGAAGGGGACATTCATTTTAGCGGCCTGCAATTTGCCCCCGCCATGGGAGAAAATTTCTTCCCGGTTCCCGCATTTTGGACAATGGTAGTAGCTCATATTCTCCACGATCCCGAGAATCGGTACATTTGTTTTATGAAACATAGCCACACCTTTTTTCGCATCCAGCAAGGCAATATCCTGTGGGGTCGTGACAATCACCGCTCCACTCAGGGCGACCGTCTGGACGATCGTCAGCTGGATATCCCCGGTGCCGGGAGGAAAATCGAGGACCAATACATCGAGATCACCCCAGCGGGTTTGTTTCAAAAGCTGCTGGGTGTACCGTGTCACGATGGGGCCGCGCAAAATCGCCGGGGCATCCGCTTCTAAAAGGAACCCCATCGACATGAGGCGTATCCCGAATTGAACCACCGGTTCGATCGTCTGGTCTTCATTTGCATGGGGACGTTCAGCCGTCCCGAACATCAGGCCCATGCTCGGGCCGTAGATATCACAGTCGAGCAAACCCGTTTTCAGATTCATCTTCCGGAAGGCCGATGCCAAGTTCGCGGCGACGGTGGATTTACCCACCCCTCCTTTTCCACTCGCGACAGCGATAATATATTTTATCCCGGGAATACTCTGGGAATGGCCCGCGACCGGTTGAGCCGGTGCTTGGGCCGCATTTTTCTGTGAAATACGGATTTCAAATTTCGGTCCGAGCTTTGAAAGGGCTTCACCAGCACCTTTGACGATTTGTCCGATTAAATCCTGGTCTGTCGTCGTGACCTCCAGCAAAACGCCGTAGGGTTCCTGCTCCACCGAGACACCTTTGAGCAGGCCAAATGATACAATGTCCCGGCTGAATCCGGGATACTTAACCTGCGAAAGGACTTCGCGGATTTTTTCGAGGGTGATTTCTGGTGATGACATAAGCCTCCAAAATAGACGCTCACGGGGGATTATGCAACTTCACTTCGCCGGAAATTCTCCAACGCGGGGAAAGTGAACGGACCCGTTCCACCGCCTTGGCAAAGACCGCCGCCGC
>Ga0105046_10007413_pt1 | contig 17279 bp, 16 predicted proteins | sample MAT03_FD_78385 | JGI IMG/M metagenome (GOLD analysis project Ga0105046, IMG submission 78385) | Freshwater microbial communities from Lake Fryxell liftoff mats and glacier meltwater in Antarctica - MAT-03 (megahit assembly) | ecosystem: Environmental > Aquatic > Freshwater > Ice > Liftoff...
GGCGCAGGCGATATCACTCGTCTTGGCCGGGTTGCCAGCTCATCTGAATTTCAGGGCCAAGCTGTGCGACGATGGCTTCACGGAAGCGCTTTTTCAGCTTGTCAGCAATCTGTCCGATACGCTGTTTTGAAACCCCATAACGTTCGCCGAGCTCCGACAATGGAACAGGATCATCGTTTGCCGCCAGGTGTTCTGCCCAAACGGCTTGCTCGCGTTCGTCTGTGAGCGACGCTGCAAAAGCGTTCATGCCAAGGCGCACTTGATCGCCCAACATGTTGCGGCCCGCTTGCTGTTCGGGTGAGGCTTGATCAGGTGACGAAATGCGTTCTGAAAGTGAGATGCCGTCTTCCTCGCCGGGGCGCGGTTCAAAGGAAACTTCGCGAGATGCAAGGTGCTGGGACACCTCCATCACATCTTCTTCATTCACATCGAGCTTGGCTGCCAACAACTTGGGCGTGGGCTCAAATCCTGCGGCACGCAGTTTTGCGCGTTCCTTTTCAAGCCGGAAAAACAGCTTGCGCCCTGCACGCGTGTTGCCTACGTGAATGAGGCGTGCGTTCGTCATCAAGAATTTCAAGATGTACGCGCGGATCCAATACGCCGCATACGTTCCAAACCGGGTTCCTAGATTGGGATCCCAACGGCGCACAGCTTCCATCAAGCCCACGCTGCCTTCTTGGAATAGATCCAATATGTTGGTCCAAGCGCGACGGTATTGGTAGGCTATCGTCACCACCAATCTAAGGTTGTGCACCACCAAGCGCCGCGCTGCGCCCAGATCGCCTTGCCCGCGGGCGGCGGCCACCAACTCCCGTTCTTCCGATTCAGTTAACCGCTTGAACCCCCGCGCTTCGGCCAAAAAACGCTGCAAAGGGTCACGAATGGGCGCCAGGGGGCTTGGTCGTTCGCGGGGGCTGACATGCAGATCCTCCAAAGGATCGTCAAACAACGAGCCTTCCGCACGGTCGTCGTTGTCCTCGTCTGGCCCCACCACTTCGCCCATCAAGACCTCGGGGCGTTCCGCTGTCGCGTCTTCGTCTTCGTCTTCGGCGGCAGGCCGCGAGAGCACCAAGGCCTTGGCATTGCCGCGTTTCCCGGCGGCTGTTCTGGGTTTGGGGGCCATCGTTAAAGCTGTGAATTCTGTATACAACGTTTATGCCCTCCGTATTAGGGGTGCATTGCTAGGATGCCGCCGATTCGCGAAAGGTACGTATGCGTGGCTTAAGTTGGACGAAAGGCGCTTGGACGGCCGGGGCAATGTTGTGGCTCGGGGTTGTTTTGTGCCCCCAGTTTGTGTCTGCCCACATGCGCACCAGTACGTTCGGGACTCTCGCTATAGACGAGACAAACGCAACCTGGGAGTTGCGGGTGGCGGCGGTTGACCTACTCACGCCCTTGGCACTGTCGGAGTCACTGACGCCACGTGACGCGGCGTTGGCGGTGCAGGACCGTCGCAAGGATGTGCAGGCCTACGTGGGGGATCGTTTGCATTTGTTTGTGGGGGAAAGAGCCTGCACGGCAACACCCCGTGCCTTTTCCGTGAACCCCGCCGCCGATCCTGTGAATGTGACGCTGGCTTTCAGTTACGCCTGCCCTGCCGAAGCAGGCGCGTTTCGCGCTCGCTATGATCTGTTTTTCGATCTTGATGCGCTGGCCACCGGTTTCGTGAATGTTCGCTTGAACGGGGAAGCTGCTGTTTCAGACGCCTTCCGCTCGGACAGCCGGGAACTTACTGTGGTTTTGGACTCCTCATTCTGGCGGCCTCTGCGGCGTTTCTGGATGTTGGGTGTCGAGCACATTTTCACGGGCTACGATCATCTTGCGTTTCTTGCAGGGTTGTTGCTGCTTGCCGCCGTTGCACAAAAGGCAACGGCAATGCAGCCCTTGGTGCCCGCGTCGGCTCGTGGCGCGCTGGCGAACACCGCAAAGATCGTTACCGCCTTTACTCTTTCTCATTCCGTAACGTTGATAGCCGCAGCTTTGCACCCAGAGCTTGTGCCAACGCGCATCGTCGAACCTGTTATCGCGTTGTCCGTAGCAGCTGTAGGGGCAGAGAATCTGCTGCCACGTTTGCCTCGACGTCGCTGGATTTTGGCCTTTGCCTTCGGCTTAATTCACGGTTTTGGGTTCGCCTCGGTGCTGTCCGAAATTGGTCTGCCCAGAAGCGGCGTTGTTGCTGCCTTGTTGGCGTTCAACGTGGGTGTCGAATGCGGTCAGTTGTGCGTGGTGCTTGCTGTGTTGCCCGTGCTCTTGTTTGCTGCGCGTCGAGCACCGCGCGTATACCATCGCTTATTCGTTGGGGCAGGTTCAGTGGTGTTAGTTGCTGCAGGCTTGTTCTGGCTTTTTCAACGCCTGCAAAGTTAGAAGCGTCCGAACAACACACGTGCGCGGCCGCGCATGGGTAAGGCGTCTTCACCCACTTCCCTAAACCCCAGTTCCGAGGCCTTTTGCGCTAAGAAGCGCATCCACTGTTTATACGACATGCTGTTGTCGCTGCAGCACGGCACCACGGCGAAGGGCAGGTGGTGGTGTGCAGCGTATTCGATGATCACCTGCGTGGCTCCATCAGGATGCATGCCAACCACCATGTCGGCTTCGCAGGGTTCAAGTAAAGTAAACTCGCGTTGCGCGTAAGGCACAGGAAGGTGCTTGTGCCTTTTGTCGAAGGTAACGACCTGGTGTCCCAGTGACGTTAGTTCAACGTTTAGTTTTCCCATGCCCCCCGCGATGTCGTAAACGCGCTGCGCCTCGAACCGGGTCGAGATGAAGTTGGCAAAATAGGAAAAACGCTGCAAATCAGCCATGCGAACAGCAGTCTAGCGTAGTATCTGGCCAGGCCCAATGACCTCCACACCCATTTCCATCCGCCAAATCACCGCCCTTGAACTCAAAGCCATGTTGGACAGTGGTACCCCGTTTGAATTTTGGGACGTACGCACCGTGGCCGAACGAAACATAGCGATCATTCCGGGCGCAAAGTTGCTTGATTCCGAAGCGGTGGAACAGATCGAAGCGTTGGATCGAGGAACGCTGCTGGTGTTTCATTGTCACCACGGCATTCGCAGCCAGAACGCCGCCCTTCATTTTCTGAGCATGGGCTTTAACAACCTTTGCAACCTTGCCGGTGGCATTGAAGCTTGGTCAGAAGATGTGGATCCAAAAGTGGCGCGGTACTAAGCGCGCCACGCGACTTATTCGGTTCGTTGCAACATTAACCAGGCCGTGATGTCTGCGATATCGGTGGGCGACAGAAACGTTCCGTATCCGCCGGGCATCGCGGAGACATCAAGCAATTCCCGGGAGCTTATGCTGCTTTTTTGCAGCACGACAACGGTGCCGTCAGGCTGCGAAAGACGGACGAGTTTGCTGGTGTCCTCACGCACGATGCCCGCGTATTCTTTTCCGTCGTTTGTCTTGATCAACGCTTGCGTGTAGCCCTCGATGAGCGTGGCATTCGGATCCAAGATTGATTCAGCAACGTAGCTGGCTTTGGCGCGGCTGCCGAGATCGGAAAGGTCGGGTCCGATGGCTTGCCCCTTGCCACCCACGCTGTGGCACAACGGACAACCTGCACCACCCGCGGCGAAAAAGAGCTCTTTGCCTCGCAAGGGGTTGGCTGATGGCAAAGCCTTGGTGACTTCTACGACGGTTGTTTCGTGATCCAACGCCACCCGTGCTTTGGCGGGACCTGCGACTTCGGCCTGTGGTGCAACGGCGCCTGTACGCAAGAGCCATTGCGTTGCCAAAGCTGCCAAGTCTTTGTCGCTTCCGGAAGCTATGATTTGGGCCTTTTTCGTAGATATTTTGTCGGTTTCAAGCAGGGCCAGCATTGCGCCTAGCCGAACGCCAGCACTCTTGTGTGTGAGCAGAGCTGGTGTCCGGTTGATGAAGCGTTCGGCCAAGGTTTTCCAAAGCGCGTACCTCACCAAACGTTCCGTTTCTTCACCGAGAGCCGCCACGATGGCGTCGAAGGATGGGGTGGCGCTGCTTCTTAGCGCTTGAGCGGCTTCAAAACGAAGGCGGGCGTCGCCGTGTTGCAGTTGCGCCAACGAAAGCTTAATAACACCGGGCGCTTGACTTGACAGCAAGACGCGTAAGGCGGTGATTCGGGTATCAACAGTTTCGCGTTGATCTTGCAGCGATTCCGTAAGTGTACCAAAAGCATCGCGCGTCTTTGTTTGACCTAAGGTCCACATGGCCCAAGTACGGGCCATCGCGGGCAGCTGTGCTTGCTGCAAGCGGGCCTTGCACGCGGCTACCACAGGGGCCGGAGATCTTTGCAGCAGTTCCTGTTGTACGGCCACGCTTCGTGCTGGTAGGAACGATCCCAATTCATCGGTTAACGCTTCCGTTGTCCACTTTGACAATGGCGTTGTAACGAAGCGTTCATCCGTTGCAACCAAGTTAGCTTTGGTGTTCCACATCCGAAACACGCGGCCTTCGTTCAGTTCTGCGGTGTCGTCTCCTTTTTGGTAGGGCGCTTGCTTAGAGCCGTAGTGTGAGCCCCATCCTGCAATGTAAAGCGCACCGTCGGGCCCCACTGCAATGTCTGTGGGGCGGAACAAAGCTTCTGTTCCGCGGGCGTGGAAGATCTCCTCGAGAACCCCTTGGCGTTGGGCTCCTTTCCATTCGCTTCGGTAAGCGTAGATTGATTTGCGAATCCAATCGCCTACCAAGAATACATTTTGGTAGGCCGCTGGCCATTGCGGCGCTGTGTAGAACAGCACGCCCACTCCCGAGCCATTCGCGTTCGGAAACAAACCAGAAAGGGGAACGGTTCCCGGGCTGTTTATGCCATCCCATGAATCAAACCAAGGGTGACGCTTTCCAAAATGGGCGCCAGTAAAGGGCGTGATCACGCGATCGTGTTCCGGCCCTGCATCGTTGTCCGTGGCCAACCAATCGAAGTGGGCGTCAAAATCAATGTCGAATGGGTTGCGCATGCCGCGCGCAAAGATTTGCAATTGTGTGCCGTCAGGCTTTGTGCGCAGCAAACCGCCTTCTAATTCGGGCCATTTGTCGACGAAACCGTGCTTATACGATTGCGGAGAAAACTTCCGTGGCTTTTGTATTGATGTCGCATTCGATTTGACACCCATCAGATCGCGAAAGGGTTTAGGAGCTTGGGCAGTAACGCCGCTGTTCCCCTGCGACATATAAAGCCAACCATCGGGGCCGAACACCAAGCCGTGCAAGCCATGCCGGTTGTGGCCGAGTCCATCGAAGATCTTTATGTATTCATCGGCGACATCGTCGCCATCTAGATCGCGAACCAACGTCAATTCAGGGGCGTTGGCTACGTATAAATCTTTGCCTCGCCACGCCAACCCTTGGATGCTGTTGAATCCGGTAGCGAAGGTCTTGGATTCATCGGCAACGCCGTCGTGATTGCTGTCGAGTAGCAGCAAAACGCTGTCAGGGGGTGTCTTCAGCGTGGGCCGCCGGAACTGGGGACCGGCGCCCACGAACAGACGCCCCTGGGCATCGAAGGTGAGTGCCGAGGGGTGCATCAACATCGGCTCGCGCGCGAAGAAGCTTATTTTGAAGGGAGCAGGAACGGGAGGAAGCAGTGACAGATCATGGTTCTGTTCGTCGACCAATAGATCTGCCAATAGATCTGCTGACGCAACGGAGGCCACCGCCAACCCCGCCGCAACGCCAAGCAGCGATCGGAACTTCATGAATTGTCTCCGCGATTAACCTGGCAATGCTGCCAGGAGATCGGTGTTCTCTTCGTGCGTGCCAATCGATATACGAATGCGATCTGAAAGCCCTGGCTTGTCAAAGTGTCTCACCAGAATGCCTTTTTGTTTGAGGTGTGCGTAAAGACTGCCACCATCTGCCTTGGGCGGGCGAACAAAGAGGAAGTTCGTCTGGCTGGGAATCACATCGAAGCCTCTGCCTGTGAGTTCGGCCACCATGCGGGCTCGTTCCGTCTTCACTCGGGCCCAGGTGCTGCGGGCATAGGGCTGATCTTTCAGAGCGGCGGTGGCAGCGGTGATCGCGAGGGCGTCGCAGTTGTAGCTGTCTTTGACCTTGGCCAATTCATCAATGACCTGCGCTGCACCAAGCACGTAGCCAAAGCGCAATCCTGCCAAGCTGTAAGATTTGCTGAGCGTTCGGCAGAGCAAAACATTGGGGCAATCGGCCAGCAGGGAAAGACCGTTTTCATCTGCAAACTCAACATATGCTTCGTCGATAAGGATGAGACCTCCGAAACTGTGCGCGAACTTGCGCAAGGTTTCGGTAGGCACGACCGTGCCACTGGGCGCGTTCGGGTTGGTGATAAACACCACCCGCGCACCCGTCGTGGCCAGTTGCTCCGCGGGCAGGGACCAGCCGGGGCCCCAAGGCACGGGCAGCACGCGCGCGCCGTGAATCCCTGCCAAAACCGAATAAAGCGAATAACTGGGCGTTGGGTAAGCCAACACGTCGCCCGCGTCGAGATAGGCGCGAAGCACAATGTTCAAAATGTCGTCGCTGCCATTACCAGCCAACACTTGTGCGGGGCTAATACCGTAAAGCTGGGCCGCGGCTTCTCGGAATTCGTCGGCCATAGGCGATGGATATCGTCGCAAGCTTGCGAAATCGAACGATTGTATCGCCTCGGCCACATGCGGGCTTGGGGGGTACGGGTTTTCGTTCGTGTTTAGCTTGATGATCTTCTCTCCCTGCCGTGGTTGCTCACCTGGCGTGTATCCGGCCGAACGGGCCACAGAAACGCGCGGCGGTGGAAAAGGCACAGGGGTTTGTTTCGATCGTTTGGACATGGGACGTGCTTTATGAATTACGCAAATAAGGAATGGTCATCGGACCTTCAGGCAGCACCGCAATGGGGGTGTCTTGACCGCGTGTCTTAAGTTCTTGTGATATACGTTCTGACAAGTCACTCACCGCTTCAATGTGAGCAGCGGCGAGGTCGTTCGCGTCCATCTCGCTGTAAACACCGATCTTCGCATTGATAGCGATCAGCGCAAATACCTGCGCTTGCCATTGATCAAACTTTGAAAACCCTGGAGTGTTGATGGTGTCCAAAATGGCTTGTGCTGAGGCGTGTTTTGTAAGGAACTCGCGAAAATTTCCGTGTTCTGGAAACCCATCGTTGCACCGGGCCGCTGCCAAAATAAGCCCGCCTGTTTCAACGATTTGGGCTGCCGCCGACATGCCCTTGACCGTCTGATAGAGATTTTGATCAAGCGGAAAACCTGAATTGCTGGTCAACACAATGGGATACTTGTGATCGCAAGCAACCATCGCCGTGCTCTTGGCAAAGGCACACCCGGCCTCGTGGGCAACCAGCGGATCGCCGCAGAAGAATCGGGTGACTTGGCGTTTGCGGTTCAGCGTCACGTTGAACAAGAAGTCCAAGGGCAAGATGCTGCCGTACGCGCGGATCTGATCCTGCGTAGGGTTGTCCTGCAAACGGCCCCAAGTACTGCGTGCGTCACCTATCACCTGCGCACGGTGGTAGTGCATGATCGTGTCGATGTCGGCGACGGCGGGGAAGATCCCTTTATAGCCCCCTGAAAAACCAGCCATGAAGTGTGGTTCGATGAAGCCCATCACGATGCGCCGATCAGCTTCAACGTATTGTCGATTCATATAAACCGCACGACCATCGGGGCCTTTTCCCGCAAGGGCCAAGGTTTGGGGATCGTGGGCGTTGTGGTTCACCACGCGGTAACGCCGCAAGACTTCAGCGCCCACCATCTTCAAGAGCTCATCTTGGGTGTTTTCCCGATGAGATCCAGTGCCGTTGATGATGACAATGTTCTTATCGGCAACCTGGGGCAGTTGCGCAAACAGCCAAGGCAGCAATCGATCGGAGGGCAAAGGCCGCGTTCCGTCCGGGATCACCACGGCCACGCGGTCGTTGCTACCTACGAGCGAGGCCAATGGTTTGCCGCCCATGGGAGCCGCAGCGATCTGCGCAAACGCGGCGGCCTCATCTGGAAGCCCTGGGACGAACGTTGGCTCAATGACTCGGACGTTGTTTCCAGGAACCTTGACGTCAAGTCCTGTGGTTCCGTACTGAAGATGAATTTTCATAAGGGCTCGGCTTTGGATGAGGATGCCTAAAATACCATAAATCGCCACATGGCTCGATGTGTCATTCGCGAGCGCGCCGACGATACGAAGGGCTCGCACGGTGGCGTCTGCCGGTATATATCCCGTTGTGATGAAACCTTCAGCAGCTGACATCGCCGCCGCCACACAACTCCTCGCAGGCAAGCCTGCCCAAGAAGTTCTCGCTTGGGCCTTGCAGACTTATGGTTCCAAGTTGGCGCTGGCCTCAAGTTTCTCGCTTGAAGACTGCGTGGTGATAGATATTGCGGCGAAGATCGACCCGAAGGTTCGCGTCTTTGCGCTCGACACAGGCCGCCTTCCTGAAGAGACCTACCAAACAGCAGATCGCGTGCGTGAAAAGTACCGCATCGATATTGAGTGGTATTTCCCAGCGCGCGAGCCTATCGAAACGCTTGAGCGCAAAAAAGGATTGTTCAGCTTTATGGAGTCCTTGGACAACCGCCATGAATGCTGCGGCATCCGTAAAGTGGAGCCCTTGGGGCGCGCCCTTTCGGAATTGGACGCTTGGGTTACAGGTTTGCGCCGCGAGCAAGCGGTCACTCGCAGCGCAACGCCCGAGGTTGAATACGACGAAGGCCATGGTGGCATCGCCAAACTCAACCCCATTATCAGTTGGACTGAAGTGCAAGCGCGCGATTACGCAAAGGCGAACCGTGTTCCGCTTCACCCGCTACACGATCGAGGTTACCCTTCCATTGGTTGTGCACCTTGCACACGTTCCGTGGCTGCGGGTGAGCATCCACGCGCAGGCCGTTGGTGGTGGGAGAATCCTGAAAGTAAGGAATGCGGTCTGCATCCTGTGAAAGGGTAACGAAAGCTTCGTTCAAAACGAAGCGCCTTGATCCCTGGCAATCTTCAGTTCTGATTCGAGTTCACGCAACTGAATGGTCATGGCTCCGGAGGAAAGTTGAATCTCACGAACGGAAATTGCCAGCGATACCATCATCATCACCAAGCTGATGGCAAATACCCCTTTGGCGATGGCGGGAAATCCCGCAAACATGGCGAACATGCTGGCCACGCATAAGAACAGCGCGATCACGCCGGTGCCTTGCATGCGTCTAATTAGTTCAAGCCGTGTGCGGAGGTTGTGGATTTGGGCAACCAACAACTGACTGCGGTTCTGTTGGTACTGCGCGTGCAGCCCGCGAACCACGGTCGACAATGCCAAGAATCGATTTGTGTAGGCCAGCAGCAACAGCGAGATTGCCGGGAACAAAAGCGCAGGCGTGCCAAGGGTCATGTCAGCGTTCATGACGCATGAGCATGACACAAAGACAGCCTACTAAGCGACCGCGCCTAGATCGTTGTCATCCTTGCCGTCATCCAAGTTTTCGTTCACTTTGGTGTGATCTCGGCTGAGGCTACGGTGCTTGCGCAGGTGTTCTTGAAGCACGCGCTTGGCCGTTCGGAAGGCGTCGCGAGCAGCCACGTAGGGGTTTTCGTGCGAGCCGTCTGGGGCGTGATCCCTGCCCACCACAAGTCCGGCGCCCGGAAGGTGCAACTCAATACGAACGTTGTACGTAAGACCCGCGTTGTGGTGCGTGGGTACGCTTTGGACAGTGGTTCGGCAGGCGCTCAACCCTCGATGAAGTCTCATGAGCCGTTCGGACTTACGGCGAATCGTAGCTTCCAAGGTTGGAGAATGGGGTGCGTCGCGAAAAACGATGGAAATGGCCTCAGACATTGGAACCTCCGATTTCGGAAATTGCGAAATTCGTGCCAACTGGATGTGGGTGAAGTGGCCCTAACTGTACCGAGCGACGCGCATTCGCTGCAGCAGCAATCCAGTTAGGTGCAGTGTTTTCGTGAACGCGTGCCCGTTGAGGTTCTGAACTGTGGCACGCGGTGTGCTGGGAACCTGGGTATCATGAACATTCTCGTTGCCACCGATTTCTCTAAGCCTGCGGATCATGCTGTTGATTTGGCTGCGGCCTTGGCGCATCGCTTGGGTGACAAGCTCATCGTGGCGTTTGCTCATGAACCAGCCTTGGTCGCATCGCCCGATTTTGCTGTAGACGTTACGGCAATGGAACAGGCTGTGGCGGAAAAGGCACAGCAGCGGCTGCTCAAACTTGCTGACGAATTGAAGAACAAGGGCGTCACAGTTGAGACCCGCTTGTTGCGGGGGGCTGTGGTTGATTCGCTTGTGAACTTAGGACACGAACTTCAACCACGGTTTATTGTGGCCGGTACCCATGCGCGCGGGCCCGTAGGTCGTCTATTCCTGGGCAGCGTTGCGGAACACTTGGTATTGCAAGCGGATCGACCTGTGCTGGTAACCAGGACCGATGGAGACCAAGGCCTCTTTTCATGGGCACGCAGCAACCGCACGTTGCACGTCGCGGTAGGCTTGGACCTTAGTTCTGCTTCGAGATACGGAGTGGATTGGGTGAAGTCGATACGTGAAGTCATTCCTTGCGACATCACGTTTTTGAACTTCTATTGGCCTCCAGAACAACTTGCCCGATTGGGTATCAGCACGGACGCTGCGCTTGGGATGGCTGATCCGCTAACGGTTCAAGTGATCACGCGCGAACTCAAGGCCTTCGTAGGTGAGCTTCCAGGCACGGGTCGCGTGGACTACAAGATTGAAAGTAACTGGGGCGAAATGGGCAGCCACTTGGCCTTCACCGCAAGCGATGTTGATGCTGATGTGTTGGTGTTGGGAACGCACCAACGCAAGGGTGTTAAGCGATTGCTTTTGGGTTCTACGTTGCAACCAACCTTGCATGCGGCGATCGTGCCGGTGCTCTCGGTTCCCGGCGCTTCGGCCGTAGCGCATGCAGCAACTATTCCGGCAATGGCTCAGGTGCTGGTGGCAACGGATCTGTCTGCACTGGGCAATGGTGCCATTCCTTATGCTTATTCTTTGGTTGAGAAAGGCGGGATCGTTCACCTATTGCACGTTGTGGAAAGGCATGTGCCGAATTTGATGTTTTCGTTCGATCCGAATGTGGGGTCGCCTTCAAGTGAAGCTGCCAAGGGCCAGATGGAAGCCGCTTTGCGTGGATTGGTGCCGCAGGGCGCAGAGTCGCGAGACATCCGAACGGAAGTTCAGGTTGTTGAAGGTGGACGCGTTCCAACCGTGATTTTGCAAACAGCAGAACGCCTTGGGGTCGACGCGGTTTGCGTTGGTTCGCATGGCCGGGGAGGCCTTGGTAAGACGCTTTTGGGCAGCGTGGCGAATGTCATTCTCGAAGGTTCAGGCAAGCCAGTGTTCGTGGTTCGAGGTACAAGACCATAGTCTTGAGCGATCGCGCACTTTACAGTAGGCCCGGTCTGGAACATGGTGTCATCTCAGATGGCCCCGCGAGTCCTGATTGTTGATGATGACGACGCCTTGGCCGACAATCTTTCTGAGATTGTCGCGTCGCTGGGGTGCGTTTGTGAGACGGTGGCGAACGCGCAGGAAGCCGTGGCTGCGGCAAAGGGCGGTGATGTCGCTGTGGCTTTGGTGGATGTTCGATTGCCCGGTGGAGGTGGCAGCGAACTGGCGCGGCGCCTAAGGGAGCGGCTGCCGTTTGTACAAGTCATCATGATCACCGGCGATGCGACCGTGGAAAGCGCGATCGCAGCTGTTGATGACGGTGCATTTGCGTTTGTCTTGAAACCGTTCGATGTGGCGCGGTTGTTGGACACCGTAAAGCAGGCGATCGCGCGTGCCTTGTTGCTGACAGAACGTGAAAGGTTGCGGGTTGAGCTTGAACGAAGTGAGCGTCGGCACCGCGAGGTGGTTGAAGCTGTTCCTGCTTTTGTGTTGGGGCTGGATCGAGAGGGGCGCATTGTTTTATGGAACCGCAGGCTTGAGGAAGTGACGGGGTTTTCACGGGAAGAGATGCTGGGGCGCGACGGGAGCGTCCTGGTTGAAGGTGATGGCGCCGTAGCGCTTCCCATCGCGTCAGGTGGCGAGATTCTGGTGCGCTGGGAACGGGCAGCTGCGGAACACGAGAACCCTGTGACTTACGCTGTGGGAATTGATGTTACGCGTGAGCAAGAGATGGCGAGACGAACGCTGCGCGCGGAGCGACTCGCAGCCGTTGGGACGTTGGCCGCTGGTTTGGCCCATGAAATACGCAATCCATTGAACGCAGCGTCTTTGCAATTGCAGCTGCTCACGCGGCGGTTGGATCGCGGCGAGAGCTCTCCCGAGACCGTCCGGCCTGTGACCCAGGTTGTGCAAAGTGAGATTCAGCGGCTTGAAAGGTTAGTGAACGAGTTCTTGGCCTTTGCGCGCCCCCACCCGCTGCAAGTGGCTTCGATGGATCTATGCGACTTGGTCAACGCCGTGCTGGTCTTCTTGGATCCCGAGGCCGATGAACGCCAAGTAAGAATCGTGAAGGATTTTACGACCCAGGTTGCATTTGTTGAAGGCGACAAAGAACGATTGCGGCAAGTTTTGCTGAACCTTGCGCGCAATGCGATTGAGGCTATGCCCAATGGGGGCGCGTTGACGGTGAAAGTGCACCCGACCGGAGGTGGGGTCGCCTTGGAAGTTCAAGATACAGGCGTAGGTATCGAGAATGATTCGGCAATATTTGATGCTTTTTATACAACAAAAGAGCAAGGAACAGGGCTCGGCCTCAGTCTTGTTCACCGCATTGTGGGAGATCACGGCGGCACAATCTCGGTAAAATCGCAACCTGGGGCAACCCGATTCACTATCTGGCTGCCCGGTGCGGTAATCACAATCCCTGCGACCCGTCCCCGTAACCCCGCATTGCTGTAGCCGCGTCCCGCTTTAAATCCGATCCAGGTTTGCTATCGGGCCCGTTGTCGCAACGGAACCCTGCTGAACCCGAACCCGGGTTGATGTTTTTTTGAGAAGGTTCACTTTTCACGCAACAAAATGTGTCTGTGCCCGATACACAGAACATGACCATGCCGCGACAAATCGTCCCAGGGCGCACGTACCTCATTACTCGACGCTGTACGCAGCGACAGTTCTTGTTGCGACCCGATGAAGAAACCAACCAAGCCTTTGTCTATTGTTTGGCAGTGGCATCGCAAAGATACTCCATCGCAGTCCACGGGTTCGTAGCCAATAGCAACCACTACCATTCGGTTGTGACCGATCCCGATGGTCGATTGCCGGAGTTCCTAGAACACTTTCACAAGCTAGTTGCGAAGCACCAAAATGTGTTACACGGACGTGTCGAAAACATGTGGAGTTCACAAAGGACGTCTGTAGTTCGTTTGATGGATACCGAAGATGCGATGTCCAAGCTGGTATACACGCTCACCAATCCGGTCAAGGATCACCTTGTGGAGCAAGTACACCAATGGCCTGGTGCGATTTCATATCATTCGTGCCTGAACGATAAAGTCATTACAGTCCGTCGTCCGCATAGGTTTTTCAAAGCCAATGGCCCCATGGTCAATGAGATTCAGCTTTCATGTCCTCCGCTGCCGGGCTACGCAGATGATCAATCTACCTATAAAGACTTATTGCGGGCTGAGATCGCTAGAGTTGAATCCGATGCAGCGCTTGAACGAAAACTCACTCAAAGAAAAGTAATGGGGCGGAAAGCTGTACTCGAGCAGCAACCAACCGATCGGCCTGAATCAGTTAAAGTGGACCGCGGCATCAATCCTCAATTCGCTGCCCGTGACAGAGGGCTTCGAAATCAGGCGTTGCTAGAGCTTCGTGAATTCTATGCGGCGTATTTTTTTTCGAGGGACGCGTGGCTTTCCGACAAAGCTTTTCCATTTCCTGTGGGCACCTGGTGGATGGCCAAACGAGCGGGAGTGGCGTGCGTGCCTTTGGATCAACTCAGATTGGGAACTGAAGGCGGCGGGTAAACTTGGTTGCGACCTGCGTCTTTTGCCAAATAAAGAGCACGATCAGCCGCAGCCGTAATACTTTCAGGCGTAGCTTGGTTTGGACCAAAGGTCGCCACACCAAAGGATGCTGTGACGCTAAGTGTTCCTGCGTTTGTTTCAATAGAAGAAGCTGTCAGTGAAACGCGCGCGCGTTCTGCCCAGGCGGCTGCGTCTTCGGCGTTAGCGTGGGGGAGTAAAACAGCGAATTCTTCGCCACCGTAACGAGCGACAAAGTCGCCTTTGCGCTTGTGTCGTTCGAGAATGCAGGCAACGGATTTCAATACTTCGTCACCTGCCGGATGACCGTGTAGATCGTTGAGGTCCTTGAAGTGATCCAGGTCAATCATCACCATAGATAGCTTCGTCTTGTAGCGATCACTGCGTGCGACTTCCTTGGATAGCTCCGCGTCTAGCGCGCGCCGATTCGCAACCTGGGTCAAAGCATCTGTGACGGTCTGGAGTTTTAGTTGCTCGGAAAGTGTGCGTAGTTCCGCATTTCGATCAGCCAACATGTCTTCTCTCCGCCCTATCATCCATCCGGCAACACCCAGGAAGAGTGTTCCGCCGGTCGCCATCACGGCGAACAGTGTAAGTGCGTCGGGCTGGCCACCTCTAACCATTCCATAGGCAAATACCCCGACAGGGGCTAAAAGTCCCAGAACGGCACCGGCGAGCGCGAACTCTCTAGCGTATGTCAATGCTACCCAGGTTGATGTTTTCCGTGTTTGCCGCTAGTCGGGCTTGCTGCCTACAAATGCGGCGGCGCCACTTTTGGGAGCATCTTGGTATTCGTGTAACTTGTATTGGACCTTGCGCACGGAGATCCCCAATATGTCGGCCGCTTTACTGGTGGAACCTCCAGTTGACTCGAGCGTCTTGCGAATAGCGTAGTTCTCAATTTCTTCCAAAGTGGAACCTGGGATTTGAATGCCACGACCTTCTCTTGGGCGTAAATGCGGCGGCAGTTCGGTGACGCCAATTTTGCGTCCGTTACACATGACTACAGCTCGCTCAACAGTGTTTTCCAGTTCCCGAACGTTTCCGGGCCAAGGGTAACTTGCCAAGTATTCGAGCGCTTCGTCGCTGAATCCTTCGATTGCACGATCGCCGATGCGTTCGTTTTCTGCGGCGTATTTGCGCAGAAAGAACGAAGCAAGCAAAGGTACATCTGAGGGGCGCGCCCGAAGCGGGGGCATTTCCATGTTGATGACATTCAGCCTGTAATACAGATCTTCCCGGAACCGACCCGCAGCGACTTCGGCTTTCAAGTCACGATTCGTAGCCGCAAGCACACGAACATCAACGCGTACGGTTTCATTGCCACCCACCCGTTCAAATTCATGTTCCTGCAGGAAGCGCAGCAATTTTACCTGAATCGCAGGAGAGATCTCTCCGATTTCATCAAGGAACAGAGTGCCTTTGTTCGCCTGCATGAACCGGCCATCACGGCGTGCTGCGGCGCCAGTGAAGGAACCTCTCTCGTGTCCGAAAAGCTCGCTTTCCAGAATTGTCTCGGCCAACGCGGCGCAATGGAGCTTAACAAAGGGTCCAGTCGCTCGTGGGCTCCGCTGGTGGATCGCTGCGGCAATAAGCTCTTTGCCCGTGCCAGATTCACCCGTGATTAAGACAGAGGCCCGTGAACTCGCAACCTGGGCGATCATCTTGAAGATCTCTTGCATCACCGGGGCGTTGCCGATGATGCTTTCAAAGTTATAACGCTCGGCCAGTCGCGCTTTTAACTGCCCGCTTTCTCGACGCAGCCGCAGATGTTCAATCTCGCGGTTCAATACCAACAACAATTCGTTCAAGTTGATTGGTTTGGTCAGATAATCAGCGGCTCCGTTACGCATTGCGGTGACGGCGGTTTCAACGGCGCCGAAGGCAGTCATCACGACCACGACGGCATCTTCGTGGCTTTCGCGGGTTCGGCGCAGTAACTCTAGGCCGTCCATTCCGGGCATTTTCAAATCGGTTAGCACCAGATCGGGGGTGAAATCCGCCATCTTGCCCAGCGCCTTGAATCCATCCGCGGCGGTTTCGACTGAATATCCCTCCTCTTTAAGCAACTCGAACAAAGCGTTTCGAGCATTGGCTTCGTCATCAACAATGAGAATTCTAGCGCGTTGCATAATTGGGTTTCCGTTTTTGGCGCTCCGCAACTATTGCGCAGTTGCGGGTTTCGGGGTGCAGAAATTTCACGTTTCAAACCAAGACCTGAGCGGTTCTTGGGTAGCTTCGTATCCGGTTTTCGAGAGCTGCGAGCACGGCATCCAATCGCTGGCTGCGGCGCGGGCGCTCAAGCACGTCTTGCTGTTCAGACAGTGGGAGAATGTGCAAACAGGACATTAAACTCGAAACCCGGGCGTCCGTGGTAGCGGCCAATGCCAATGCTTCCAAGGTTGTTCTGGCGACAGTACAGCTAGGTGCTTTGCGCTTAAGTTCAATGAGTCGAAGTTGGATTTCGTTAACTAGATTTTTTAAATCTTCTTCAGGCTCAGCTTCGTCGCGGATAGGGTTCACGCGAGCGAGCCGGAAGGGCTGGGCTCTGAGTAATTTTCCAATAGATACGCGACTTTGCGTTCGGAGTTCGGTGAGCCACAAGCCGCTTGAGTGGGAGCGAAGATCCAGAATCTCAGCGAGCACGCCCGTGCTGAACACGTCTGTTTCCTGTGTGTGTTGCATATCGGATGATCCACAAACCGCAACTAGGGGGCGACCCGCAGAACGCAGCGCTTCGCGAACCGCGCCAAATGCTTTGACGTTGGCCAGCAAAAGCGTGCACTGCATACCGGGATACAAGACCGTCCGGGCCAACCCAAGCACAGGAAGGATCTCTTCAACATTGTTTGAGTCTGTATTCATCGCTACTACGTTCCCGGTGGCGCTAGGCACCCAACTTGCAGTCTCTCAAGCAATTGTTGTGCCCTAGTTCGAGAGACACGGATTGACGCAAATGGACACTGCCTCCGATCCTCAACCTGGGTCGTTAAACTAAAACGAACTGCCCCCTACGAGTTCGAAGACCATTCGACCCTTGAGGCCAGGCGAACCGCATGCCTGGAAGAGCTTCAATTAGACAGTAGGTTGGCTCCTGATGTTTACAGTCGGCTGTTGACGCAGAGCTGGGAAGGTGGCCGTGCGAGCCCAAGTTCGGCAACGGTTGCAGGCACGCGAAACCCACGCATCTGTATCGGACGCGCGCGAGTCCCTGCTTGAAATGATAGCTGCGCAATTCGAGCCGCCCACCAAGCTGCCGCCCAGCGAGTGAACCGGCATTGATCCAAATTGCGCAAACCCTGTTTCCCCCTACAGGCCTAAGGCACATCCCAGGTTGAGTTCGGGCGTGGTTGACATCGCCATCGGTAACC
>Ga0105046_10007415_pt1 | contig 17278 bp, 16 predicted proteins | sample MAT03_FD_78385 | JGI IMG/M metagenome (GOLD analysis project Ga0105046, IMG submission 78385) | Freshwater microbial communities from Lake Fryxell liftoff mats and glacier meltwater in Antarctica - MAT-03 (megahit assembly) | ecosystem: Environmental > Aquatic > Freshwater > Ice > Liftoff...
CAACATCGCCCGTGTGTTCGCGCGAGTTGGGGGCATCTCCCTGACCGCCAAGCAGGTGCAGTCGGCCGCGGACTTGGCACAGCCGCCAGGGCTGAGCTGGGAGTGGAATCAATGCCTGATGGAACTCGGCGCCCTGCTGTGCCGACCGACGCCGAACTGTGCGGAGTGTCCACTTGCCTCGGTCTGCGCGTGGCGCGGCGTTGGCCCGGACCCGGCAGTGGGTTCAGCCGGGGTCAGCCGACCCCAGTCGCGTTTCGAAGGCAGCGAACGTCAGGCCCGCGGGCGACTCCTCAAAGCGCTCACGTCCGGCCCGGTTCCGGCCGCGGCGACGAGCGCCGTGATGTCGCACCCAGCCGCTGACCGCTTGCTGAGAGCGCTGTGCGACGAAGGCCTGGTCCGGCGCGACGGAGAGTTCGTTCGACTTCCGTAGGGGTTGACCGTGCAGCTGCTACGTGATGATCGCCGCGACTATTTGAGCGAAAGCCTCGTGTGCGTACTCGCGCATTTCGTCGTCGGTCCGGTCCTGGATGGGATGCGGCGTAAAGACCCGCGCAGCATCAGGAAAACCCAAGGCGTTGGACTGGGCCACGGCAGCCTCGACGAACTCGGCCGACGCAACGAAGACGCCGGGGATGCCCCGGCGTTCGAGATCAACGATGTCGTGCACACTGCACGACGTACAACTGCCTCAATCGGCGAGTGCCTCGATGACCAGCGTGCACTGGGTGGCGATCTCCTGGCGCAGGTCGACCGGCGCCGGTTTGGTGAACGTTGGCTTCTTGAAGCGCAGCACCTTCGCGCCGGCTTGGGCGAGGAGTTGCTCAAGCTCATCGAGGAACACGTCGCCGCGCGGCTTGCTGATGTCCAGCAAGCCCACGACCTGGCCGCGCAGCGCTGACGGGCGAACGAGTCGCTCACGATGCGGCACCGATCGCTCGCTGCTGGGATCCAACAGAACTCGTGTCATACGACCAACTCTCTCACTCAACAGCACATCATGAAACGGCACATCACGGAACGACTCGGTGTGTCACGGGCTGCGAGCCCATCTCACCATTTGCCCAGCCACCGACCATCGCGGAGAACAGGCCGGCCCCGCCGCCTGCATGCACGAGCAGAATGCCATCCGGCCGGAACTTGGGCAGGGTCGCGTCGTGTAGGTGCATCGGAATGCCGTCGGCAATCCCGCCGGCACCGAAGACCAGCTCGCTCCCCGCCAACTGGAGGCGACTATGCAGCTCCGCCAACAACTTCTCACGATCCCAGCCGGCCTCGGCCAGCACACGTGCATGCTCCGGCCCGACGATGAGAATCGCGTCGAAAGCGAGGATCAGCTTCGGGTTGTGCAATGTGCGCAGGCACGCAGCAAACACTGTCGCCAACTCTGGTGCGGTACGTACCCTTTGGTCGACGATGCAGCGTGGACCTTCGCCGGCGAAGACGGTGACCGTGTTGTCGGTGGGGGCGAAATCGCGGCTGACGGCAAGCGAACTGAACGGCGAGTCGTGTTCACGCTCGGCGAAGCAGAAGCTCAGCTTGCCCGGGTTGCCGTGGGTGGCGCGGTCTACCTCACCGGGGCGCCCACCGCCGACGTTGCGAACGATCAGTTGCACGGCACGTCCGATGGTCAGGTTGGCCCGATTGCCTTGGCCCAGCGCATTGCCCTCACTGTTCATCCCGATCGCGCGGGTGCCAGGCCCATTGCACACGATCACCGGCCCGACGGGCATCGTGGTGGCCAGCACGCCGTGGATGTTGAACGCATCGGTGCATACGGCTTCCAATGCGGCGATGACCCAGGGCAGGTACTCGGGCTTGCAGCCGGCCATCACCGCGTTGATCGCGATCTTCTCGATGGTGACTTCCACGAGGTCTGGCGGAACGATGGCCACGACGTCGCGTGCGTCTCGTGTGGTGCCCTGCAACATGCGCAGGACGCGCTCCTCGGTAGGCGGCACCACCGGCAACCCATCGGTGAAGCCGCGCTCGAACATCAGTTCCATCTCGTCGTCCAGGTCGGCCAGCTCCAGCCGCCGCGACTTCAGGACGTGGCCGGCGAAAGCCGCGCGCAGCGCGTCGACGCGTTCGGGGTCAACACTCAGCGAACCACACCCGGGGCGGAACGGGGGAAGGTCGCCGCCCAGGTCGGCGATGCCGGTGATGCGCTGCCACTCGCTGCTGACCCATCCGAAGGTGCGGTCCGCCTCGACTCCGTCGACGACCTTGATGACCGTCGGCACGGTCTCGATGTCGTAGTGCCAACTGATGGCGAGGTCGGCGTCGTGCAGCGCAACGACCCCTTCCGGGAAGGTCGGGTCGTCCTGCGTATAGACGGTGGTGGCGAACTGGCTCAGCAGGGGAGCGACCATCACACAGGTCGCGCACTCGCGCTTGACGATGACCACCAACCCATCTGGCAACGTCGGGGCGCCCGGCTGCGTCACGTGAGGAACTCGATGATGCGCGCGTTGACGATTTCCGGCTGCTCGATGTGGAGGAAGTGGCCGGCGTTCTCGATGAACTCGACGATCACGTTGGGCGGTGCCATGGCGGCGGCTGCCTCGGCCACTTCGGCGCCGATGCACCCGTCGTTGCGGCCCTGCAGATAGAGATGCGGCTGCGTGGCCCAGCCCTGACCGGCAGCCTGTATTTCGTCGAGCGCTGCGTCCTTGTAGCCATCGCCAAGTGTGGCGCGGTAGTAACCGAGCGCCGCCGCCAGGTTGGCGGGGTCGCGCAGGCTTGCCTTCGTGGTGATGAGGTCATCCGTGGCGTCGTACCCGGGCGACCACTGCGACCACAGCATGTCGATGAAGGCGAGATCGTTGGCAGCAACCACGAAGTCGGACAGGGCGTGCTGAAAGAAGAACATGTACCAACTGCGCTGCACCTGGGCAAGGTTGCTGACGAATGCCATGCCGACTGCCGGGCCGGGCGGCACGGCCATCGTGACCACTTTCGCCCAGCGCTCGGGTGCGAAGACCGCTGCCCCGTGCGTGCCGCTGGCGCCCCAGTCGTGGCCGATGATGACGGCACTCGCGTCGGCGCCGAGTACCTCGTGCAGCGCGATGGCGTCCATGGCGAGCGCGCCGGTTTGAAAGCGTCCGTCGGGTGGAACCGAAGTCGGCGCATAACCGCGCTGGAAGGGAGCGACCGCTCGATACCCGGTCTCGGCGAGCTCGGGCAACAGGTAGCGCCACCCGTGTGCGGTGTCGGGGAAGCCGTGCAGGCACAGCGCCAGTGGCGCCCGCGCGTCGCCAGCGGTGAGGTAGACGAAGTCGACGCCGTTGGCCGATACGGAGCCGTGCGAGATCTCTGCCATGGGGGCAAGTTAGCCCCGGTGCGACATGCGTCACGTACCCGACTGGTTTACCCTGGGCCAAGAGCGGGCGTATCGTGGTCGGACCACAGGGGGTACGCGGAATGCAGGTCACGTTCTTCGGCGTGCGCGGTTCAACACCGTGCAACGGCGACGAAATTGCGAGATACGGCGGCAACACATCATGTGTTGCGGTGCGTGTCCCCGGCGAGCCCCCGCTCTTCTTCGACCTGGGTACTGGCGCGCGTTACTTCGGCAAGACGCTGCCCCAGGACGGCACCTTCCGTGGCACCTGCCTGCTGAGCCACCTGCATTGGGACCACACGCAGGGTCTGCCGTTCTTCTCGCCGCTCCTCCACGAAGGCTCGGAGCTGGATGTGTATGCGCCTGCGCAGGAGGACGGTCGTTCCGTGGCTTCCGTTGTTGGCGCGGTGATTCGCCCACCGCTGTTCCCGGTCACCATTGACCAGCTGCCCGGCATGGTTCGTTTCCACGATGTGGCCGACGACGAGTTCACCGTCGGCAGCATCAAGGTGATGTCTCGGCTGGTGCCGCACATCGGCCCAACGCTGGGTTACCGAATCGAGTGCGGCGGGCGCAGCATTGCCTACCTCAGCGATCATCAGCAGCCGTACGACGGGTCGTACTCCGTGAGCGACGGGGCCCGTGAGTTGGCCGAGGGTGTGGACCTGTTGATCCACGATTCGCAGTACACGGTGCCAGAGTTCGAGCAGAAGGCCACGTGGGGCCACTGCACCATCGACTATGCCATCTGGCTGGCACAGCACTGCAGTGTCAATCGTCTCGCGCTGTTCCATCACGATCCGTCCCGAACGGACGTAGCGCTCGATGAAGTGCAGCGCTACGCGGTGGCCGCCGGTAGCCAGCTGGGCGTCGAAGTGTTCGTGGCCTCCGAGGGCCTCATCGTCGAAGTCGGCTAGCCGGTGAGCCAGTCGACGGTGGGTGTGGTCGCTGCGCTGTTGGTGGCCGTAGTGCTGTTGGTTGCCGGCGTATCGAAGCTGGCAACGCCTGCGCAGTGGCGTGCTCAGGCAGCCGGTCTCGGTGTTCCACAACTGCTCACCACCGTGACACCGTTCGTGGAGTTGGGGTTGGGTGCTCTGCTGTTGGTGCAAATGCAACGACACGCCGTGGCCTGGTTTGCCGTGGCCCTGTTCGGCACCTTCACGGCGCTATTGGTGCTGCGACTGGCGCAAGGCGAGCGCCCGCCGTGCGCCTGCTTCGGCTCGTTGAGTTCCAAGCCCATCGGGCCCGGTCACCTGGTGCGCAACGCAGTGTTCATGGGACTTGCGATGTTGGCCGCAACGCTCTGACCCGTCAGGCCAGTTCGGTGAGCAGGAATGTCAGGTTGCGCGCTTCGTCGCGCCAGGTCTCGTAGCGGCCGCTGGGGCCGCCGTGGCCGGCGCCCATCTCGCACCGCATGATGAGTGTGGCATCGTTGGTGCGCACGGCGCGCAGCTTTGCAATCCACTTCGCGGGTTCGTGGTAGCTGACGCGCGGGTCGTTGAGCCCGGCGGTGATGTAGACCGCGGGGTAGTCGGCAGGCACTGTGTGGTCGTAGGGCGAGTAGCTCAGCATGTAGCTGGCCATCGGCTCTTCGCGTGGGTCGCCCCACTCCTCCCACTCGGTGATCGTCAGCGGCAGCGACGGGTCGGCCATGGTGGTGACCACATCGATGAACGGCACTTCGGCGACAGCGGCGCGGAACAGGTCGGGCCGCATGGTGATGCACGCACCAACCAGCAGACCACCGGCACTGCCACCGCGCAGCGCCACCTTGGCCGGGTGCGCCCAGCCGGTTGCGATGAGGTGCTCGACGCTGGCGATGGTGTCGATGAAGGTGTTGCGCTTGTGCTCCAGCTTGCCCTGCAGGTACCACTCGCGGCCGAGTTCGCCGCCACCACGCGGGTGGACCAGCGCCCAGACCGCCCCACGATCGAGCAGCGACAGCCTGGCGACACTGAACCACGGCGGCATCGATGACTCATAACTGCCGTAGCCGTACACGCACATCGGTGCCGTTCCATCCGGCGTGGTGCCGAGCCGATACACGATGTCGACCGGTACCTGCGTGCCGTCAGGCGACGTGGCCCACAGGCGTTGGCTGTCGTAGGCGGTGAGGTCGACAGCTGGAACGGGGGTCTGCTTCAGCACCGTGCGGTCGCCGGTGCGGACGTTCTCTTCGTACACCGTGACTGGACGAGTCAGCGATTGCACCACGTAACGAACGGAGTCCGTGCGCCACTCCGGGTTCGCTTCCATCTCCAGGTCGTGCGGCTCGTCGGCGCCGTGCACCGTGCGCTCACTGCCGTCGCGGAAGAGGACACGAATGCGGGGCTGGGCGTTGGACCACTCGTGCAAGATGAGTTGGTCGGCGAAGGCTTCCACCGAGGTGATGCGCCGGCCCGGTTCGTGCGCAACCAGCTCCGTCCACTGGCCGGGCTGGTCGAGCGGCGCGGTCATCACGCGAAAGTCGGTGGCGCTCTCGTTGGTCAGCACCACCCACCTGTCGCCCCAGTGGTCCATGCCGTATTCCACATCGGCCGCACGTTCCCGCACCACGATCGCGGCTGCGGTCGGGTCAGTGGCTGGAATCAGGTGCACTTCCGAGCTGACCTTGCTGGCTGTCTCGATCACGATCCACTCGCCACTGCGGCTGAGGTCGATGTACACGTAGAAGCGCTCATCGGCTTCTTCGAACACCATCGAGTCGTCCGCCTGGCTGGTGCCCAGTGAGTGCCGCCACACCCGGTAGGGACGCATCTGCTCATCGGCGGTCACGTAGAACAGCGTGTTGCCGTCGGCTGCCCAGGCGGTACCACCCCACGTGGTGCCGGTGAGGTGCTCGCGACGATCGATGCCGGTAACCAGGTCGCGCAGGTGCATGGTGTACTGCTCGCTGCCATCGGTGTCACTGCTCCACGCCAGCATGGTGTGCTGCGCGTTGACGTCGAAGGCGTTGACGGAGAAGTACTCGTGGCCCTCGGCTTCAGCGTTTTCGTCGAGCAGTACCTGCTCGGTGGCCTGCGCAGCACTGGTGCCGCGACAGTGGATGGCGTAGCTGGCACCCTCCTCGGTGCGAGTCACGTACCACCAATCATCCTTGCGCACCGGGGCGGAGAGATCGGTCTCCTGCACACGGGCCTTGATCTCGCCGAAAATGGTGTTGATCAAGGCTGTGTGGTGCCCGAACCACGCATCTGAGTACGTGTTCTCTGCCTCGAGGTACGGCACTGTGTCGGGGTCGTTGCGGTCACGGAGCCACGCCCACGGGTCGGCGGCCGGCCCCGTCGGTCGTTGCCACACATGCTCCACTTGCTTCGCGATGGGGGCCTGCACGTCGGTCAGGCTAGGCCGCGGAGTGCTGGCACGACACCGAGTCACTGCACGACACAGCGCCGCTCGTGTTGCGCCGGTAGCGTCAACCTTCATGCGGGTGTGGATCGATCAGGACCTGTGCACCGGCGACGGTCTTTGCATCGACCATTGCCCCGACGTGTTCGTTCAGCTGGAAGACGGCATTGCGTACGTGGCGCAAGACGGCTGGCCGCTCAACGACCCGGGCGGCTCCAACAGCCTCGCTGTCGTCGACGAACGCGCGCAGCAGAGCGTGATCGACGCCGCAATCGGCTGCCCAGGTGAATGCATCTTCATCGAACTACAACCCCCGCGCGAACACGCCATAGCAGCGGCGGGGCACAGGCAGCGCGAGGTTCGGTGATCGTGGGCCGCGAATTGAATCGCTCGCGACGTTCGCCAACCGGGATCACCGCAATCAGAAGGCTTGACGTCGTTCTCATACGTGTTACTCTGTCACTGCTCGACTACTCGGCGTGAGTTTTCGTGTTGGCGGAGCGGTGGAAATGACAAAGGATTGTGGTCGCTAGCCCACGATCCGTCACAAAGGACGGGGTAGTCATGCGCAAAATCGGTTCTGTTCTCGCCGCTATAACGGCGTTGTTGTTCGTTGCATCTCCCGCTGGAGCCCAGCAGGTGGTGTCTCCCGACCGGTACTCCCCAGTTGTTCATGGCGGGCAGTCACCGACGCAGTCGGAAGTACCACCCAACCCATACTCACCGCCCGATCAGGGTCAGGTGCCCGCTTCGCCGCCGACGAATTTGTCATCAGCGAGGAATGACGTTCCTGCCGTCACCGCCTGATGAACGTCAGGATTGTCGCCGTGATGACGGTGGCGTTTCTCGTCGGGTGTTCAGTACCTTCGGACAGAATAGTCGTCGAGGTTTCGAGCGGCCCGAGTGTTTCTCCGGCGCCGAGCGTTTCTCCGGCGCCGAGCGTGGCGCAGTCATCCGTCCCGAAGCCACCATCGACAGTGCCGAAGGCATCGGAGGTTGGCTATCAGCAACAGGTTGGGACGCTGACCCTGCCCTCCGCTGGGCTCGAAGGTGAGCCTGTTCTTGAGGGAGGGGACGAGTCCACCGTCGATCTCGGTGTCGGCCGGCTCGGCCAGTCAGCGCTCCCCGGCTGGTTGAGTGCCGACGGCACATCGGGCGAGATGATCCTACTCGGCCACCGAACGTCGAAGTCTGCTCCGTTTGCTGACTTGGTGTTGGTGACCGTTGGCGACCGACTGCTGTTCACCGATAGCGCAGGTGTCGACCACCCGTTCGTGGTCGATGATGTCTCGGTCGTGCCGTTCGACGAGTCGCTGCACACGCCCGCCGCTGACGGCCGCCAAGCGGTGCGCCTGATCGCCTGTACATGCCCCGTACCGGATGGTGGGGTGATTGCTGACGCCAAGGGCGGGTGCGTCTCGCACCGGATCGTTGTGGCGGCGGTGGCGTCGAGATGATCGCCTACACCGTGGTGGTCCCCGCCCGAAACGAGGGGATCCAGTTCGCCGGGTTCCTTTTGGACCTCGCTGCCACTACTTCCGGCGACCGGGTACAGATCGTCGCCGTGGTCAACGGTTGCACCGACGGTGGTGCAACGCTGCGGGCTGCACGACTAGCGGCCTCCGGGCATTCGTGCATCGAGGTGTTCGATGCGCCGTGCGAGGTGCGGTCCAAAGGCGAGGCGATCCGGTTCGGTTTCAGTAAGGCCACCGGCGAGTACGTCTTCCTCGTCGACGCCGACGGGTCGGTACCCGCATTCATCGTCGCCGGAGTGGCACGCCAGGTTGGCACCATGGACGGAGACGTATTGGTCCTCAGCCGCAGAGTCGGCCACCGCAGTTTTCGCCGCCGGTCAGTTGGTTGGATGTTCCGACGGCTGCAACGTTCGATGCTGTCGCTCTCGTATGACACCCAATCACCGTTCAAGGGGCTCCCCGCGACGTTGGCATCGAAGCTCGTTGACAACGAGAATCTGGTCGGGTGGGGATTCGAGAGCGAACTCATATTGGTCGCGAAAGACACTGGCTGTGCTGTCGTCGAGGTCGAGATACCGTGGCATGACACCGCCGATTCGAACGTAAGAGTGTTCGCTGACGGTTTGGCGATGCTTCGCCAGATGATGTGCACCCGTCGACGGTGGGGCGATGTCCGGGCGTAGATGGTTGATCGTTGCTGCCGTGGCGATCGGCGTGATGTTTCGCGTGTGGATCGGGCTACAAACCTGGAACGCCGATGGAGCGACTCTTACCATGTCCGCCGCCGAGGTGGCTCTTGGTCGCGACCCTTACCTTGCGAGCATCGAACACCCTGAGTTCGATCCGATCCCACAGAACACCACTCACGCGCTGTCGAACGCCCAGGGTCCGCTGCTCAACTTCGTGTCAGCCGTACCGGTCTGGTTCGCAGACAGTGTTGGGCTGATCGACGTTGACCCCGACGGTGATGGAGCAGTGAACGGCCGGGAACTTGGCGTCGGTGAACTGATTGCAATGAAGTCGGCGTTCATGGTCCCCGAGGCGGCGATGCTGCTGTGGATTCGGCGCCGTTACAGGGGGCAACCGGCCGAGTTGCTGTGCTATGCAATGTGGGCGACAACTCCGCTCGCCGTGTTCACCTGGGGGCAGGGGCTGCCCGATACGTGGATGCTGGCTGCGCTGCTGTGGGGTGTGACGCTGATCGAATCGGTGTCCAAGTCCAAGCCCGCGGCGCAGGGTCGATCGTGGCCATGGATAGTTTCGTTCGCCGGGATCGCTGCCGTGTCGTCGCTGACGAAGACCACCCCGTACATCTTGCTACTGCCACTGACAATTCTGGCGTTCCGCATGGCCAAGCGGCGGTGGGTAACCGTTGGGGCGATGTTCGCGACGCTGCCATTGGGGCCCATCTTCTATGTCATGAACCCGGTCGCGAATCACTCGGTGAACGTCAGGTTCGAGCACGCGATGCTGAACCCTGAAGGTTTGGTCAAAGTGATGTCGGCGCACGGTGCCGCACCGTTGTCGCTGATGCTCATCCTGGTTGCGACGTGGCTGTTCGCGTCGCACCGCACGCCAGTCGAACATCTCGGCGGGTTCGTTGCGGTGTTGCTGTCCGCCGTGTTCTTGATGTCGGGGATCATTTCGCACCTCGTCATGTATGCGGTCCCGGTGATCCTCCTGGTGGCCGGCGCATCTCAGATATGGGCGTTGGCGTTGTGGCTGACCACGGGGTTGCTGGCCGTGTGGCATGTGCTGTCCTTCGGATGGCTGTCAACATTGTTTTCCAGACCCGCCACCCGCCTCCTCCCGTACTCCGATCTCGGACAACCCTGGATCGACAAGGCCATCCCGGCGTACCGCACGGTTGAACAGATGATCGTGGCGGCCGTGGTGATAGCGGTGTTCGCGAGTGTCGCCTCCTTCACGCGCGCAGTCGACTTCAAGTGGTTGCACGCAGGTGCGAAGGTGATCCCGAAAGCGGCGATGCTGATCGCCCCGGCACTCTTGTTGATTGTGGCGTTGCTTGCGCCGACAGCGAATGTCGCCGTCACCGGCGGAGCCGCGACATTCGGCTTTGGGAGCGACAGGTCATCACCGATACGACTGGACGCAGGCGACATCTTCGTCACGCCACTGGATAGCGGCGGGGTTGGCTCAGCGGTGTCATTGGTCTCGAACGTGGCAACCGTCTCGGGCACACGCCTCATCCATGTGTCGCTGGTTGGACCCGACGGTGAACTCCTGTCATCGGGTTCCATACCTGCGTGGGAGTTCGACTCGCTTGCACAGCGTGGCCCGGCGCTCATCAGAATGTCGCACCTGGTCCGGCTGTCCAGCGTGAGACTCGTCATAGAGGTCACCGACCCCGGCGTGGAGCCTTTCCACTTTTCTGACAAATCCGTTGTGGGCCTGTCGGAAACGCAGGCGCCGTCACCGAGCTCGCTGTTCGATTCGCAGGGACGTTGGAAGGTGATCCGTGACAAAGACGCCGACCCTGACGGTTTGCAGCCCGTGTTCATCTCCGGCGGCTGGTCGAACGTCGGGTTCGTCGCTGGCGGCATCCACGATCCTCAACCCAGGGCCATGTTGACAGCGATGACGCACAGGTGGACTCGGCCTGACTTGCTGTTGGCGACGATCGCCTGCGGGGTCGCCGCCGCAGGTGTTGCAATGGCAGCAGGGATGCTTGCGGCTAGGAGGGCTACCGCTCGGCGGTGAGCCTGACTCGGCTCGAATGGAACCGAATCGACCCGTCTCTTGCCTCACGACCGTGTCGGTGTCGAGCGGGATGTTCTGGTCGTGGCAGGTGGTTGCCCTCACAGTTCCTTCACACGTGTCGGGGACACTGCTGTCATGCCCGCCACACCATTCACCGTCGACCGACACGCTGTTGCATGGTTGCACCGCCGGGCTGGCTTTGGGTTGCCGCCTGCGAAACTTCGTGAGGCAGTCGACCGTGGTGCTGCCTCGGAGCTGGATCGCTTGCTGGGCGAAGCGGCACCGTCGACAGACCTCTGGGACGACTCGCTGCTGCCGTATGACCCTAGGGACCGGCCCTCGCGTCAGTACGCCATCAACGGCTGGCTAGCGACGATGATCGGTACAGATCGTCCGTTGGTCGATCGTGTTGCGTGGATGTGGCACGGACACTTCGTCAGTGCCCTCGACAAGGTGAAGATCGCCCGCCTGATGGTGATTCAGGCGCGGCTGTTTCGCAGTGCTGGTCTTGGCAACTTTCGTGAACTGGTGCGGGCGGTCACGCTGGACCCGGCGATGTTGCTATACCTCGACCTGCGTGACTCGACCGGCGGTCAGCCGAACGAGAACTATGCCCGTGAGCTGCTGGAGCTGTTCACGATGGGCGAGGGAAACTTCTCGGAGGAGGACGTGCAGGCCGGAGCGCTGGCGCTGACCGGCTGGACGTTACAGCGCGAGGGTGGTGTGACGTTCGTTCCCCGACGTCACGCCGACGTGTCGGTGCACTACCTCGGCGTCGACGGAGTACACGACCTCGATACCGCCATCGACGCGGTGATGGCATACGAAGCGCTGCCGCTGTTCATTGCCTCCACGATTGCGCAGGAGCTGTTGGGTATCGCCGCCGAGCCATTGGTGGAACGACTCGCCGCCGAGTTCGTGGAGAGCGATTTCGACATTCGTTCGCTCGTGCAGGCCATTCTGCACGCCGGCCTCACGGGCGAGACCGCGCCGGTGGTGCTGGCACCTGTTCCGTGGTTTGTGATGGCGTGTCGGGTGACCGGAGCGCGGCCCACGTCGAAGGTGGTGCAGTTGCTGCGAGCCGCCGGCCAGCTACCGATGCTGCCGCCCAACGTCGCTGGTTGGCCAGGGGGCCCCGCATGGTTTGGTGCCAACAGCCTGGTGGCGCGCGCCAACCTGGCGGCACTCATCGCCGCGGCGACGCCGGCAGGGGAGGTGCTTGCGGCCGCCGAGGGTGACGACAGCGCTCTGCTCGCAACCGTTCTCGGCCTCCCGATCGACGACTTCAGCGATGAGTCGATTGCTGCGCTCGCTGCCGCACCAGCGGGCGCTGATCGCCTTGCCGTCGCTCTCATCACTCCCGAATTTCTGATCGCCTGAGGTGGCCACGATGACCAATCCATTGAATCGCCGACAGTTCATCCAGCTCGGTGGCGGCGCTGTTGTCGTTGCGGGCCTGGGTGCGTGTGACCGCGATGGCGTTGGTCGCAACGCGGCCGGGACGCTGCCAACGGCGAGCGCACCCAACGTCACAGCGCCGGTAATCACAACCGCAACCACGACCGCCGCGCCGAGCACAACAATCGCCACAACAGGTGGAACGTCGTTTGATGGGCGACGGCTGGTGGTGGTGCAGCTCAACGGCGGAAACGATCTCCTCAACTCGCTTCCGCCAACAGACAGTCGCTATCGCGACCTGCGTCCGACGATTGCGATCCCGGAGGCAGACATTGTCACGCTGTCGGGCCTCGGCGACGCGGGTTTACACCCAAGCCTTTCCGGGCTCGCTCGTTTCTGGGACGTCGGTCAACTTGCTCTTGTTCGAGGTATCGGCTTCGAGGTACCGAATCGCTCGCACTTCGTGTCGATGGACCGCTGGTGGCGTGCCGATCAACTCAGTGAGGCCGGCTGGTTGGGCCGCGTTCTCGACGGTCTGCCGGCGGAACCGTCGCCGTTGTTCGCTACTGCGCTCGGTGGGGGCGCACCCTTGCTGAATGGTCGCGGCGTGCAGCCCACGGTCATCACCTCGCCCGGCTCGTTTCGGTGGGTCGGTTTCGACCCTCGTTGGCTGTCGGCAATGGGAGACGACGGGGCCGACCTGGCTGGCATGGCCGTCACGCGTTCCAACGGACGGTTCAGGCCGTCACCGACTTCGCCGAGATCACCGGTGGTTCGGCCACTTCAGAGGATCTGCCCACCCGTGAGGGCGGAGCAACCCTTTCTGAAGGGCTGTCGGTCGCAGCACAGCTACTGGCAGCAGACGCGGGCACGCAGATGGTCGTGGTCAGCGCTGGAGGCTTCGACACACACGCCAACCAGTTGACCGAACAATCCAGCTTGCTGAAGGACCTGGCAACGGGTATCGATGCATTCTTCGAAGCCATCGAGGCTGCGGGCCTCGGCGACGATGTGTTGCTGGTGGTGACCAGTGAGTTCGGGCGCCGGGCGGCAGAGAACGGCAGCGGTGGCTGCGACCACGGCGCCGGTGGGCTATCGCTCGCTGTCGGGCGTGGGGTCCGTGGCGGGGTCTTCGGAGAGGTCGACTTCGCCGATCTCCTCGACGGGGACATCCGTCCCAATGTCGCTCCCCAGGCTCTCTTCACCAACTGCCTCGACTGGCTCGGCGTCGACGCTGATCAGATCCTCGGCAGCCGCGACGACTCCCTCGCTCTCCTGCACTAGCGCCGCCCACTTGCGACGCTTGCGGCGGCGAAGCAGAACGATCAGCAAAGTCACCAAGAGTAGGAACAGGGCAACGCCACCGACAACCCACAGCGAGCGGGTCTTGCCGACATCCGGGGCCTTGTCCACAGTGTCGACGACCTCCTGCGCCTTCGCCCGGGCCAGGTCGTGGTCGCCCTCGGCGAGGGCCACCTTCGCCTCGTCGAGCAGCACCGGCAGGTGTGTGCCGATCAAGCCGACTTTGTCGAAGAGCCCGTCCTTGGCTGCATCAGCGGCCACTGCTGCCAGCACCTGATCGGCAGTGTCGATCTGTTCCTGCACGGCTTTGGTGGCATCGTCGAAGTCCTTGTCCGACGCCTCGTAGGTGTTCTCCAACTCGTCCGGGTATGACGAACCCAACTGGTCGGATTTCGTGTCCAGTTCGTCGCGGAGGGCCAGTACATCGTGCGCTTCGTCGATTGCGGTTTCGGCAGCCTCGAACGACCACACCGACATTTTCTCGCGCACGAGGTACGGCACCGCCCAGCTGCCACCGTTGTCGACCAACTGCTCGTAGGACTTGCGGGCGTCGGTTCGGTCTTCGAGCAATGCGGCTTGCGCGGACGTCACCACGTACTCGGCAATCAGTTCGTCGGCGTTCTCGGCGCCACCGATCTCGTCGACCAAGTCAAGAAAGCGCCTCCAGTCGGTGACCTCGTCGAGCGCCTCCGGTGCGACTTCGCCGCGATACGCAATGGCGCGATCTGCGACAGCGGCCAGCACATCGCGCATCTTCTCGTCGCCGATCTCGCTGACCACTCGCTCTACGACGAAAAATGATGCGTTGTACCCATAGTCCTCTACGTCGTCGGCGCCGTCGGTGAAGTTCGGGTTGCCCCAGTCGTTGAGCGCGACCTTGCCGGGGTCGGTAGCGCCGATGGCTGCTGGCGTCAGCGCCGCGCCGCCCAATTCGACCACGGCCTTGTTCGAGTAGACCTGCGCGAAGCCCTCACTGAGCCAGCGATCGGCAAACCAGTTGTCGTTGAACCACGCGTGGGACAACTCGTGCAGCACCACCTCCTGGTCGAGGTCTTCACCAACCTCGATCTCGTTGTCACTCGCGCTGAACCAGCCGGCGTAGCCGTAGAGGTATGGCGTGTACGCCTCGCGCACCTCGACGGTTTCGTCGATGGGCCACGCTTGTCCGATGAGTCTGCTCAGGACAGGCACACCGTCCTCGATCTGGGTGGTGACGAAGGTTTGCCACTCGGTATCGCCTGGCCACGCGCGCAGGTTGAACTCGTCGGCGGCGGGGGTGGTGACGGAGGTTGTCACGAGGCCCCCGTCATTGCGGGCCGAGACGAAGATGTTGAACTCGCTCGGTTTCGGAATGTCGGTTGCCGTATAGACGGTGTTGCCGCCTTCTTCGGTGACCAGAGCATCGTCGCCGAAGGTGTCGACCACGAAGCCTGGAGGGACAATGACGCGAACGGTGACCTTGCCGTCATCGCCGACGCCGAATGCGTCGAACGCAGCGTACGCCGCGTTGACACGCGACGGATTCTCCGACCGCGGTGGGAGGCCGGTGATGTCGTAGGTGACGTTGACCTGAGCGCTCTGCTGGTAGAAGAGGTTCTTCGCAAGGTCGATGTCGAGGATGTAGAAGTTGACGTTCCCGTCAATCAGCCGGCCGGTCAGGCCCAGTGCGCTGCCGCTGGTGGTGGTGGCAACCGGGTTGACGGCGCCGACGGGCACGGGCAGCGAGAAGCCTGTGAAGAACCGACGATTGACGTAGTTGCCGTCGCGCTTGTCAGGGATCGTGTTGGTCAGTGAGACCTCCGCCAACACGTGCACCATTCCCGACGACGCATCGACGGTGTAGGTGGTGGTGCTGCGAAACGACAGACCATCCGCTGCCTGGGCCGGCGCTGCCGCGCCACCGACGATCGCGAGCGGAAGCGCCACGAAGAACGCGAGGAGAAGTGAGGGAAGCCGCCGAGCCATTCAGCGAGCCTTGCAGACTTTTTCCCTCGGTCAAAGGAGAGGGCAAGTCTTGGTGAGTTGCATGTCGCGACTAGCCTGCCACCGTGAAGCGCAGCAGTGTCGGCCACATGAATTGTTCCGTGGCGCGCAGCCTCGACATCGTCGGCGAGTGGTGGACACTGCTGATCGTGCGCAACATCATGTTGGGTCAGTGCAGGTTCGAGGCCATCCAGGCCGACCTCGGTATTGCCCGCAATATCCTCAGCGACCGCCTCAACACACTGGTAGCGCACGAGGTAGTGGCGAAGGTCAAATACCACGAACACCCCGAGCGCTACGAGTACCACCTCACGGAGAAGGGCACCGACCTGTTCCCCGTGATCGCAGCCCTGATGGCGTGGGGCGACAAGTGGGCCGCACCCGATGGGCCGCCACTGGTGATGCGCCACACCTGTGAGGGCCGCGGCCAGCCACTGACGGTCTGCGCTTCATGCGGCGAGCCGATGGATCTGGCTCACGTGAGGGCCAAGGCCGGCCCCGGCGTTCGAGCTGTCGCAGCACCCGTCGACTGAACGCGTCGTCCGTCGGCTTATGCGTTGCGTGATGCAACTGACATGGCGTACTGCTCGTTCATGATGAACACTGACTGGCAACCGACAGCCTGCATCCTGTGCGAGTGCAACTGCGGCATCGAGGTGCGCCTCGGTGAGGATGGTCACACATTCGACCGAATCCGTGGCGACAAGGCACACCCTGCGTCGCAGGGTTACACCTGTGAAAGGGCGCTGCGGCTGAACCACTATCAAAATGGCACGAACCGTTTGCTGTCGCCGCTGCGTCCGGTGCGGCGTGCGGGGTTCACAGGCGAAGGTCTGGCACTGGGCGAGGCCTTGTTCGACGGCATCGTGGCCGGCCATCACGGCATCACGTTCTCGGTGGACGAGTGGGCCGACGTGTCGCCGCGGGTGCAGACCGAAGACGGGCTGATCCACGTTCACATCGCGGAGATGGTGGACGAGCTTCGTGCACTGGCCGAGGAGCCCGAGTTCACGTCGGCCGAGTTTCCCTGGTGCTCAGCGCAGGCGAGCGGCGCTCGTTCACCGCCAACACCATCATTCGCGACTCGTCGTGGCGCAAACGCGACGCCGACGGTGCGTTGCGCGTCAGCAGCGAAGACGCGGCGGCGTGCGGTGTGGTGGACGGGGGAGTGGCGCTGATCAGTACCCGGCGCGGCAGCGCTCAGGTCTCGGTCGAGGTCAGCCCGATGATGCAGCGTGGGCACGTTTCGCTGCCCAACGGCATGGGTCTCGACGAGCCCACCGCCGCCGGCTCGCCGCGCGCCGGCGTCGCCCCCAACGAACTGACCAGCAGCGACGATCGCGACTGGATCGCCGGCACCCCATGGCACAAGAGCGTCCCGGCTCGCCTGGAACCCATCGGCTGAGCCCACTCCCGATCGTGCGAGTGCCACGGCGCCAGTGCGAGTGTGACGGCTATGTTCGAGTGGGTACTCGGATATCGGGGTGCGAGTACCCACTCGGATGTGCGACGGAGTGGGCATCGGGTCCAGGAATTGTTACTATGGCGGTAGTGCTAATTCCTTCCACTGATCGGAACATGCCATGACGTCATTCGACCTGGATCTCAGCAAGTACAACCTCGGCTGGAGCGACACCGGCGTCGAGTACGCGTTCGAGCCCAAGAAGGGCCTCGACCTTGGCGTTGTCGACCAGATCAGCTGGTGGAAGGG
>Ga0105046_10007416_pt1 | contig 17277 bp, 9 predicted proteins | sample MAT03_FD_78385 | JGI IMG/M metagenome (GOLD analysis project Ga0105046, IMG submission 78385) | Freshwater microbial communities from Lake Fryxell liftoff mats and glacier meltwater in Antarctica - MAT-03 (megahit assembly) | ecosystem: Environmental > Aquatic > Freshwater > Ice > Liftoff...
AACAGCAGACCGGAATGTCTGCTCTACTGAAGTCGGGACAGACATTCTTGTCTGTTCCGACTGAAGACAGATTCTGAATCTGCGTAGCAGTGACAGTCCCCTACTTCACAATCTCCGTCCCGATCCCGGTATCCGAGTAAATCTCCAGTAGCAGCGAATGCGGGATGCGGGCGTCGATGATGTGAATCTTGCGGACGCCAGCTTCCAAAGCTTCGAGGGCGGCTTCGACTTTGGGGACCATACCGCCCGCGATGACGCCCGAGGCGATCAGTTCGCGGACACGCGGGATATTCAGGTTTGATTGCAGCGTCTTCGGGTCGTGCTGGTCGAGGTAAATCCCCGGCACATCGCTCAGGAATACCAGCTTTTCGGCCCGCAGCAGCCGCGCGACGGCGGCGGCAGCTGTGTCGGCGTTGACGTTCAGGCGCCCCCCAGCGGCGTCGAGGGCGACTGATGGAATGATGGGGATCGCACCCGCGCGGCAAGTCGCGGTCAGCAGCTCGCGATTGATGTTGGTCACATGTCCGACGCGGCCCAAATCGATCTCGCCGCCCTGGTCGTCCTTCATCGTCAGGCGTTCACCGATCAGCACGTTCTGAGAGCGGAAGCTCATCGGCACCGCTCGACCTCCCAGAGCGCGAACCTCATCGACCAGCCCCTCGCAGATCTCTTCGGCGAGCACGCGCGACACGATGTCGAGAGTGGCGTCGTCAGTATAGCGGCGACCGTTCACCCACTTCGGCTCGATCCCGGCGGACTCCATGCCTTTGTTAATCGCCTTGCCGCCGCCATGGATCAGGATTGGCCGCATGCCGACCGCCTCCATGAAGAGCACATCGCTCAGGCAGCGTCGCACGGCGTCCGTCTCTTCCAGGGCACTCCCCCCGAGCTTGATGACCACGTACCGGTCCCGAAACTGCCGAATCCAACCGAGAGCCTCGACCAGAACCTGAGCTTTGCGAATCGCTTCATCCACGGCGGGGGACTTTCGTCAACAAAAAGGGACAAGAGAACTTCGGTGGCAGGGGCATCCCTGGGGCTGACAATTCCATGAGCGGCTCCATGAATGTCAACGACTCCCCATCCGTCGAAGCGTCGAGATTCTCGATTGCGAACGAATTGGTGTCAACCAGGAATCAGAGCCCGCGGCAATTAATTCGCTGTCGATTCAGTGAAAGGGCAAATCAGGATCCATGGATGTTTAGCGGAATCCCAAATCTGGGTCTGCGGAGAAGAATGTCGCCTCCTGAAATCGAAGCTGCTAGAAACCGCGATAGCCATCGAATTCCCAGTCGGAGTTCTTCACGAAATATCGGTCGAGATTCGATCTCTTTTGCAATCGTCTGACAAGCGAGTACGCGAAATTTCTTCCGTTGTATGTCCTGGGCAACCCCACTTGAGCCTCTCGATAGTCCCGGTACTTGACCAGGAATTTAATGACTCGATGCACGCCTTGCCAGCCCACATCGTTGAAGCCCATCACTCCTCCGATGGGAAGGATCTTGTCGGCAAAAAACGTATCAACCAGGGCATACTCGATCCCGTGATGCCCATCAATGTAGAGCAGATCTGGACGATCGTTTTCGGCGATCATTTTGGGGAGTGCGTACTGGCTCAGATTTTGGATGTGTGTGTGTCGCTTCTGGAGGCCAGACAGAGCCACCTGATGATTTCCCACGACACATCCCGTGTTCCAATTAATATAAGGATCAATAGACGTTAACGTTCCCTTCTGATTCGACTCCAACGCCGACAGGATCGAAAGCGTCGACACTCCATACGCCATCCCAATTTCAATGACTTTCTCCGGACGCAGAGATCGCACCACTTGATGCAGTGCTGCACAATTCTCGATTCCCTGCTCGCAGTGAAGTGGCAGTTTGCGGCCATCCGGGTGCATCACGATTCGATTCTGGAACAACTGCTGGAGTAACTCTGGGAGATCTGTTCCTTGCCGTGTGGTCAATTGAAGGTGAGCCAGCTTCTCCAATGTCTCTATGGTTTCAACCGAAGTGGGAGGGGGAGATGGAGGCGTCATGGGAGAGACAATCCAAAAAAGCAACAACATGGTTCGCGGTCAGCGGAAAACATCCCGCTTGATCGATCTAGTTCTATTTGATCGCTGGAGAGGTGCCTAGAGTCGAAATCTCCGAGTTTCTTGATCCAGTCGTCGACAGAATCGCCCGAATTCGCGATCACCCTCGGGAATCAATCGCGCCCCGAGGCTCTTGCGAGTTCACTCCGACTGGCATACAACCTTGAGTGGAATGCGCGGGCGAGTCGCGGGCGAGGAGATTGCAAGATGAGACATGAGGTCTGCCGGTGGTGTGTCACCGCCGTTCTAATGGGGAGCTGTTTTTGGAATGCGACAGCGGCCCTGGCGGGCTCCTCCAACAGCCTGATGGACCTGTCGACAGACGGAAAGCTGCTGGCTTGCTCGAATCGGGACAGTGGGACGGTGTCGATTGTTGACTTGGCAACGCACGAGACAGTGTGGCAAATTCCTGTGGGCCACGATCCCGAGGGCATTAGCTTCCTCGGGGACACTCACACCCTGGCGGTTGCCGTTTACCGCGACGATGTCGTCGTCTTCGTGGATGGGGACTCCGGGAAGGAACTCGCCCGCCTAGCTGTGTTTGACGAGCCGTATGGGGTCGTCTCAACGAAGGACGGTTCACGGATTTTTGTGACGCTCGACTATCCGGGTCAGGTGTTGGAGATCGACACCCATACGCATGAGATTGCCCGGACTCTTGAAGCGGGTAAGTCGACTCGTGGCATCGCGCTGAATCCGGAGGAGTCCCGAATCTATGTGACGGAATACTACACCGGGATCGCTCGCTCGTTTGATCGAGCGAGCGGCCAGAAGGTCGAGGAATGGGTCGGGTCCGAGCAGGACAACCTCGCCCGGCAGATCGTCGTGCATCCGACGCGCCCCAAGGCGTACATCCCGCATCAGCGCTCGCGAACCTCGGTCGCCCAGGGAGCAGGTTCGATCTTCCCGTATGTGTCGATCACCGATCTGGATTCAAAGGCCGAGACCCGGCGCAAACGCATGCAGATGGACTCGTTCAACGGGACCTATGTCGTCGCCAACCCGTGGGAGGTCGCCCTGTCGCCGGACGCCAAGACGCTGTATGTCGTTTTCAGCGGGACGGATGATCTGTTCGAGTGCGAAGTCCTCGACGATAACTATCGCGAGATTCGACACGAACGGACGCTCCAGCTGGGGGCCAATCCCCGCGCGGTTAAGGTCTCGTCCGATGGCCAATCATTGTTCGTTTACAACGCCCTCGATTTCAACGTCGTCGAATACGACACGCGCAGCCTCGAACCGATTGCCACGATTCCGGTCTGCTCATCCCCGCTCGATGAAGAGACGCTGGTGGGCAAGCGGCTCTTCTATTCTGCCAATCAGCCGATGGTCGGGCGGCGGTGGATTTCGTGTTCGAGTTGCCATCCGGATGGGGACTCCGATGGCCGCGTCTGGCAAAACCCCGAGGGGCTACGCGACACCCAGCCGATGTACGGACTGGCGTGGACGCATCCGCTGCACTGGTCGGCGGATCGGGACGAGGTTCAGGACTTCGAGCACACCATTCGTGGTTCGCTGATGCAGGGACGCGGCCTCGTACGTGGCGCGATTCACGAGTCGCTCGACAAGCCAAATCAAGGGTTGTCGAAGGATCTGGACGCCTTGGCCGTCTACGCGAACTCGCACGCGTTCTCAATGAGTCCGCACTCAAAACAGGGGCTGAGTGAATCGGCCCAGCGCGGTCAGACGCTCTTCTTTTCGGGTGAAACCGGCTGTGCGAAATGCCACAGTGGTCCGCTCTTCAGCGACTCGCAACCGGGGGGTAAGAAGCACGATGTCGGCACTGGCCACTCAGACGACACTGAAAAGCTCGGTCCGCTGTACGACACCCCGACCTTGCTCGGCGTCTATCGCTCCGCCCCTTTCCTGCACCACGGCAAGGCCAAAACCCTGGAAGCGGTCCTCACCACCTTAAACCCCGATGACAAACATGGGACCACGAAGCAATTGACCAAGCCCCAGATCGCCGACCTCGTCGAGTACCTCAAGGCCCTGCCCTACGAAGACCCGGTTCCATTGGCTAAACAAGCTGGGCTGATCGAGGTCCGCGGGAGTGACTCGCGGAAGTCGCAGAAGCCGTAAGACTTCTGACGACCACCGGGAGGGCGAAGCTCCCGCTGAGCCGCTTTTACCAGAAAGCATCCACCTCGGAAGCGGCACAGCCGGAGCTTCGCCCCCCCGGCAGAACTGAATTCGATCCACAAAACGTGCTCCTTGGTCAACGGGTTTGTTCACATTCGGCAACCACTCTGCCACAATAATCGCATGGCGACCTACATCGAACGACTGAACGCGGCGATCCGTGCGAAGCAGACTCCGGCCTTGGTGGGGCTTGACCCTCGCTTTGACCAGCTGCCGGAGGACGTGCTCGAACGCGCCCGGCAGGCGTCGACCGACCGGCGGCAGCAGATGGCGGTCGCGTATGAAGAGTTCTGCGTGCGGATCATCGATGTTGTCGCTCCGCTCGTCCCGGCTGTGAAGCCGCAGGTGGCGTTCTTTGAAGAGTGCGGACCGGCGGGGTTGGAGGTTCTCGACACCATCATGCGGCATGCCCGCAAGCGCGGACTCATCGTCATTGCGGACGCCAAACGCGGTGACATTGGTTCCACAGCTGAGGGTTATGCGGCGGCTTGGCTGGCCGGGGATGATCCCGATGCGGCAGCTTGGCCCGCCGACGCATTGACGATCAACCCGTTCCTGGGAAGTGACACGCTCGACCCGTTTGTGAAGGTGGCGGTCGAGCGAAATGCGGGACTGTATATCTTGGTGAAGACGAGCAACCCCGGCTCGGGAGTCTTTCAGGACCGATTGACCGATGGGCAGTCTGTCAGCGAATGCGTAGCCGAGGTCGTTGAGCGATTGGCGATCGGAACCGCGATCGCCGCCGAACGAGCGGGGAGTATCGGAGCCGTGGTCGGTGCGACGCATCCTCAACAACTCGCCCAGCTGCGAGCACAAATGCCGCATGTCCCCCTGTTGATCCCGGGATATGGAAGCCAGGGAGGAACCTCGGTCGATGTGGCGAGTGCGTTTCATGCGGACGGGACGGGAGCGCTCGTCAATAGCTCGCGGGGGATTATCTTTGCGTCGACCCGTAAGGAATACCGAGACCGCTTTCTGCCGAAGGAGTGGGAGAAAGCCGTGGAGCAGGCCACGCGGGACATGATCGCGGATTTGGCGGAGAATACGCCGGCGGGAACCCTGCGGAAGTAGTCGCGATGGGTCCCCTCACGTGAGCGGCCAGGCGCTAGCCGCCGGCTCTTCTTGGCCGTGTGATGCCGCGGGCATGACTGCTGAGGATCGCTCGATCGAATAGTGTCCAATTGGCGTGTGAGCCACGAGAGTCGCTCTCACTGGCTGGGGTGCATGTCGGAAAGTGATTGATCGGTTAGTCCTTATCACACCACGCGTCCCGAAACCGGCAGCGAGCGCCCCATGGCACTGACTTCGGTTGATTCCTCGCGGCATGTCAGCGCTGGATACTCAGGAACAGCCCTCCGTTAGTCGCCCTCGCTGACGCTTCGGGTTGGTAAAGTCAGTGCCATGAGGGCGGTTTGACTCTTCGCCTTTCCGCTTCTAGCTCTCTCGGCTGGGAGGGCGAAGCTCCAGCTGAGCCGCTGGGACTCGTCAAACCGTTCTCGGTGAGCGCCGTGCCGCTCACAAAGGGGGCGTCAGTCTCTCTTCCAGATGCGAACCGGCGTGGGTTGCGATACCATCCCCCCGTCCTCTCCGCTGATGATCACAAGTTTGAGTCTGGCCATGTCCTCAAGTGACAAACTTCTCAAGCAGCTGGAACTCGCCCGGCGCGATCTGCTGGAGCTTTCGACGCAGAACCGCTTGCTGGATACCAAGCGGGATCAAGACTCCGGGCTGAGCCTGGAGATCGAAGACGAACTGGCCGATCAGGTGTTCCGGTTGCTGGTGACGGATGCCAAGCCGATGCGGTTTGAGCAAGGGGAAGCGGTCGCCGTGACGCCGACCGATGAAGCCCTCGCCGAGTTGGAGCCACTGGTTGAAGAAGCGGCTCCGGACGCTGCTGAAGACGGAGAGAAACCCAAGAAGCGAGCCACCAAAAAAGCCGCGACGACCACGGCGACGAAGACCTCTAAGCGTGTCACTCGCAAGGCGTTGGCATCGGCCCAGCCGGTCTCCGAGGAGGAACGCCACAGCGACGCAGTGCTGCACACGGTCCTCGATCCGGATGAACTCGACCGGCGGCTGCTCGCCTTGTACACCGATGGGACCGCCTCGTTTCAGGAGCAGGGGGTTAATGTTCTCTACCTGGCTCTCGGCTTCTTGAAATGGTTTGAGGCCGACGATCTGGAAAAGCCGCGACATGCCCCACTGCTGATTATCCCAGTCCGGCTGGTGCGAGCGGGCGCCGGATCGCGGTTCAATCTGGTCTATACGGGCGATGACATTGAGTCGAACCTGACGCTGCGAACTCGGCTGAAGATGGACTTCGGGATCAATCTGCCCACCCCGCCCGAGGAGCTGGAGGATCTGGTCCCCACGGCGTACTTGCAGCAAGTCGCGGAAGCGGTCCAAGATCAGAAGTCGTGGGAAGTGTTGCCGCACGACATGGTGCTGTGGTTCTTCTCGTTTACGAAACTGTTGATGTACCGTGACCTCGATCCGGCACATTGGCCCGCAGAGAACAAGCTGACTGATCGCCCGTTGATTCGAGCGCTGCTGGGTGAGGGTTTTGCCGCCGCCCCCCCACTGGTCGAGGACGGTCAGCGTTTCGATCATTTGTTGTCCCCGGCCTCGACGAGCCATGTGATCGATTGCGATAGCTCACAGTCGCTCGTCATCGCAGAAGCCTCGATGGGCCGCAATCTCGTCATCCAGGGACCGCCCGGAACTGGCAAGTCGCAGACCATCACCAACCTCATCGCAGCTGCCGTGAAGAGCGGCAAGACGATCTTGTTTGTGGCCGAGAAGATGGCCGCTCTCGAAGTCGTGAAGCGTCGACTCGAGAAGATCGGCATTGGCGACATGTGCCTGGAACTGCACAGCGACGGAGCGAACAAGAAGGTGGTGCTGGCCGAGATCGAGCGCGTCCTCAAATTGGGCCAGCCGATGGCCTCGCCGGAGTTGGCCGAAACGATCGCTCGGCTCACCGCGGTTCGCGATGAGCTGAACACGCATGTCGATCACATGCATACGGAAATCGCTCCGTCGGGACTTTCCCCGTATCAGATTCTGACCGAGTTGATTCGCCTGCGCGCCGCAGGCGCGCCCATGCCGGAATTCGAGTTGCCAGGGGCGGAGAAATGGAAGCCCGAGGAGGTTCTGGCTGCGAACCGCCAACTGGATGACTATGCCCAGTTACTCGTCGCCATGGGGGGAAATGCGAGCCAGCATCCGTGGCGAGGCTCGAAGCTGGACGCGCTACAGCCTCTCGATTTGCAGCGTGCCGTGGCCACCGCTCCCGCGGTGTCGGCTAAGCTGGCTGACATTCTCGATGCGGGGCGAGCGTTGGCCGCGCGGCTGAATGATGATGTCCCTCAAACGCTCGACGCTGTGCATCGGTTGCTTCGCACGGTCCGGGCGCTACTGGCTGTGCCACAAGGTGATATCGCAGCGCTGGCCCACCCGGCGTGGGTCGATCAGCGGGCGGCGGTTACCAAACTTGGCGAGTCGGCCCGCGCGATTGTGACTGCCGAACAGAGTTTGAAGCGCGTCGTCGTCGACTCTGCCTGGGACCTTGATGTTGCCACTGCTCGCGACGACTATGCGAAGTACGGGCAAGGCGTCTTCCGCATCTTCCGAGGGGCCTATCGTGCCGCTCGGAAGACCTTGAAGAGCATACTCGCGGGAGCCCCGCCCCAGGAGTTCGTGGCCCGATTGGAGATCCTCTCTCTCCTCGCTGATCGACGGAAAGGGGTCAAGGCTCTCGATGAAGCGAGCGATCTCGGCACGAAGGCCTTCGGCAAGTTCTGGGCTGGGAAACAGACCGATTGGAATCGGATCGGCACGTTCGAGAAGTGGGACACCGATTGCGCTGCGGGAGACCTCTCTCCTCGCTACCGGGCGATGTTGCCGCGTGTGGACGAGCCGGTAGGGATCAAGGCACTTACGGATCAACTCGAACAGAAGCTGGCTGACGGACTCAAGGACTTCCAAACGCTGATCAACGGGTTGAAGCTCGATGTCGCGCAGGCGTTCCTGCCAGCCCCGGCCTCGATCCCGGACCCCGCGAAGCCAGCCGGGCCGAAGACGCCGCTCGGCGAATCGTTGTCCAAAGTCTGCGGCGCTGCAGTCACGACAATCGAAGATCTGAAGACGCGTCTGGCCTCGTGGAGCGCCAAGCCTGAGGGGCTGCTGCAATGGAAGCAATACACCCAGCTGAGAGAGCAGGTCGGCAAGGTGGCCGAAGGAGCGTTGCTCCAGCGGATCGATGCCGGTCGAATCGCACCAGCGGGAGCGGCACAAGCCCTCTCCTTTGCGCGGCTGGAAACGCTGTTCCGTTACCTGCTCAAGCAGATCCCCGAGTTGGGGCAGTTCGATGGTGGCCAGTTCGAACGCGCGATCGCGGAGTTCCGGCAGCTCGACCAGCTGAGGATCGAATTGTCCCGTGCCGAGATCGCGAGCAGCCACTTTGAGTGCCTGACCCGCCCTCGGAATCTTCCGTTCTATGACGAGGTCAACGTCCTGCGGCATGAGATGCAAAAGACGCGCCGCCAGATCCCGCTACGACAGTTGCTCATTAAGTCGGGCCGCGCGATCCAGGCGGTGAAGCCCGTCTTCATGATGAGCCCGCTCTCGGTGTCGCGATTCCTCGAACCGGGGACGCTCGATTTCGACATGTTGCTCATCGACGAGGCGAGCCAGGTTCGCCCGGTCGAGGCTCTCGGAGCGGCAGCCCGGTGCCGACAGATGGTCTGCGTCGGCGACGACAAGCAGATGCCGCCCACGCAGTTCTTCGGAACGGTGCTCGGCGAAGTTGACTCTCACGAGGCCGATGAACCCGACATGCAGGCGGGCGATGTGGAAAGCGTGCTGGGTCTGTGCATCGCCAGCAACATGCCCCAACGCATGCTGCGCTGGCACTACCGCAGCAAGCATCAATCGTTGATCGCCGTCTCGAACCGGGAGTTCTACGACAACAACCTGTACATCGTCCCCAGCCCCGAACGCACCAGCGAGATGGGCCTCAAAATTCGGTTCATTGAGAACGGGCGATTCGTGGATCGCGTTAATCTCGTCGAGGCTCAGGTCGTCGCTCAAGCCGTCATGGATCATGCGAAGGAGCACCCCCAATGGACGCTCGGCATCGGGGCCTTCTCGGTCACGCAGCGCGATGCGATCCTCAAAGCGGTCGAGAAGCTGCGCAAGGAGAACCCCGGTCTGGAAGCGTTCTTCGACCCGGGCAGCCCAGACCCATTTTTCGTCAAAAATCTGGAGAACATCCAGGGGGACGAGCGCGACGTAATCTTCGTTTCGGTCGGATATGGACCCGATGAGAACGGCAAGATCCGGCTGAACTTCGGGCCGGTCTCGGGACAGGGGGGCGAGCGCCGCCTCAATGTACTCATGACCCGAGCCCAGCGTCGCTGCGAGATTTTTTCGTCCATAAAGGCGGAGGACATCGACCTTACCCGCGCGACCGGACGCGGGCCAGCGGTCTTCCGAGCGTTCCTCGACTTCGCTCAAAAGGGGGCCCCGACTACAGCGGTGAAGGGAGCCATTGCGGATGACAAGTTCCCCGAGGTGATTCTCGCAGAATTGAAGAAGCGGGGGTCCGAGTGCGAGCCGCATGTTGGCGTGGCGGGCGTGTTTATCGATCTGGCGGTGGTCGACCCGACCGAACCGGGTCGGTATCTGCTCGGGATCGTGTGCGACGGCCCGGCTTACAAGTCGTCCCGGACCGCGCGTGATCGCGACCGTCTCCGCGATCAAGTCCTCGCGGGTCAAGGGTGGGCATTGCACCACGTTTGGTGCTGGGACTGGTTCCAGCGTCCGGCAGAGCAATTGCAAAAGCTCGTCGATGCCATCGAGACAGCAAAGCGGAACAAAGCTCCGGGCGCTGACGCTTCCGGCTCGACAGACGTGTTCACTGTGAAACGCCACGAGCCACAGGGTGATCTGCTGTCCCCACCCACCGGCGGGATCCTCCCCAGCAATGCCCCCGGCACCAACGCTGACACCGGCGGCTTTCGCGATGCCGCCCTCCGTGTCGCCGCCGCGGGCATCAAAGGCGGCAAAGACAAAGCCCTCGATGCCGCTCTCGGTGAGGTCGGGCAGATCATCAAGAAGTAGTGATCTCTTCTCCGGTTCCATATTGAAGCCGGAGTTCCTCTTTTCGCACTTCTCGATTTCGCCGATAATGCGTTCAGTGCTGCGTGAGCGGCATGGCGCCAGTTGTCGGTTCTTCTGGCCGCACGCCGAGAAGAGCCGGCGGCTAGTGCCGTGCCGCTCACGGATTTTTGAGCTGCTTCGGGCGGGTTCACCTCGACCCTAAGGTGGTGACAACAGGACTCATGGATGAGTAGTTCGCGGCCAGGATGGCCAGGGAGTGGTGACGGGCGTCCCGGCTTCGACATGGTCGGAGCTGTCGGCGGCGGTGTTGCCATTCGCAGGCTCCACTGCGTGGGGATGGCGGGCACGGGCATGAAGGCCGTGGCCGAATGGTTCTCCGCAGTGGGGTGGCGGGTCACCGGTTCGGATCGTTCGGCGACCCCGGAGGTCGTGGCGAAGTTTCAAAGCCGGGGGATGGAGCTGCACCCGGAGCACTCGACGAAACATCTCCCGCCTGTGGCCGATTTGTTGATCTATAGCCCCGCTGTGCCGGAGTCGAATCCCGAGCGACGGGCCGCCCTGAAGCGAGGGATCCCGCAGTGGTCGTATCCGCAGGCACTCGGCCAGCTGATGTACGGTCGTGAGGGGATCTCGATCGCGGGGACGCATGGCAAGAGCACGACGACCGCGCTGGTGGGGCATGTGCTGACGTACGCGGGACTGGCCCCGTCGATTCTCTGCGGCGCGGAGATGATGGACACGGGATTGAATGGCGTGTTGGGCCGTAGCTACGTTCGCCAAAACGTGGGCGAGCCATGTGGGCCATCGAAGTTGCCGACAACTTCTTCGCACTCGAGTGGTGATGGGCCGAGGACCACGCCGATCGACGTCCGCCCACCTTCTGGCGGAGGTCGCTACGGGGAGTCCACGCTCCCTCTATTGGTCGCGGAAAGTTGCGAGTATCGCGGGCATTTTTTGGAGCTAAGTCCGCGTGTTGTTGGTCTGCTGGGGATCGAGCCGGATCACTTTGATTGTTTCCCGACATTCGACTCGGCCTTGGCGACCTACCGCGAGTTCATTTCCCGCATCCCGGCCAGTGGGTTACTGGTGGTCAATCTCGATTGCCCGGCCAGCTGCGCGATCGCCCCGGCGTCGCCCGCTCGCAAGGTCTTCGTTTCGACGACGGATGAGCGGGCCGACTACTTCGTCCAAGGGGCCGACTCGACCGAAGCGGGGTTGAGCCTGACCATCCGCTTGTCCGACCGCTCAACCATCGACATCGAGTGTCCGCTCTGGGGCCAGCACCACGCGATCAACATCGTCACTGCCCTCGCCATCGCAGCGGAGCGAGGAGTCTGCCCGGCTGTCTTCGCTGCGGGCGTCGCCACCTTCGCGGGGATTCGACGGCGGTTCGAGCGACGCGGCGACTGGAGCGGGGTGGCCTGGATCGACGACTACGCGCATCACCCGACGGCGGTGCAGGCTCTGATTGAGGCGGCTCGCGACCGCTTTCCCAGTCGTCGCATCTGGTGCCTGTTCCAGCCGCACCAGATCTCCCGCACGCGGGAACTGGCCGCCGGGTTTGTGGCTGCCTTGAGCCGGGCGGATGGCGTCCTCGTGCAGCCGGTGTTCGGTGCCCGAGAAGCCGCTGGCACGGAACGAATTGACCTCGCGCGTCAACTGGTCGAGGGGGTTCGCCGTCAAAACCCCAACGCTCATTTTGTGGCCGACCTTGACCATACGTGGACCACATTAGAGACTCACACTCGGCCTGGTGATGTCGTGTTGACTGTCGGGGCCGGGGACATCGATCGCATCTACTATGAACTCACTGGACGACTTCGCCAACATCACGCTTCGTGACGAGCCACTGGCTCCCTTGACCTGGCTCAAGGTCGGTGGCCCCGCGCAGCGTATGATCCAGCCCCGCTCCGTCGACGAGCTGGTCGCTGTGGTCCGCACCTGCCACGAGAACAGCGTCACGGTTCACGTTCTCGGGGGCGGGTCAAACCTGCTGGTTCGGGACGAGGGGGTCAGCGGAGTCGTGATCCGCCTTTCAGATCCAGTCTTCTCCCAGGTTTCGATCGAGGGGACGCGGCTGCGGGCCGGTGCGGGAGCGATGCTCTCCCATGTGATCTCGGAGTCGGTCAAGGGGGGGCTCGCTGGCCTCGACACCCTCGTCGGAATCCCCGGCACCATCGCCGGAGCAATCAAAGGAAACGCCGGAGGCCGGAGCGGCGAGATTGGTGAGCACCTGCACTCGGTGACGGTCGTGACCGCTCAGGGTGAAAAGTTTATCCGCCAAGGGGACGAACTCGTCTTCGAATACCGCCGCAGCAGCATCAATGAACTCTGCGTCGTCGAAGCCGAATTTGAACTGACCCAAGACAACCCGGACGACATTGCCGAACGCATGCGGAAGCTGTGGGTCATGAAGAAATCGACCCAGCCGCTCTCGTTCCAGTCGGCGGGCTGCGTGTTCAAGAACCCGCGCGGGCTGAGTGCCGGAGCCTTGATTGAACAAGCCGGCCTGAAAGGCATGAAGATTGGCCAATGCGAAGTCAGCGATCGCCACGGAAACTTCATCGTCACCGAGCCGGGAGCTAAGTCAGCTGATGTCCTGAAGCTGATCGACCTCATGCGCACCAAGGTCTCCGAAGCCCATGGCGTCGATTTGGAACTCGAGCTGCAGGTCTGGTAACCGTGGCCTACGACTTCGGCACAAGCAAGCCGATCCCACTGTACGTAAACCCAGCTTTGGTCATCTTCGTGGGATTGTAGAGATTGCGGCCATCGAAGATCACCGGGGCCTTCATCTTGTGTTTTAAGTAGTCGAAGTCCGGGGTGCGGTACTCGTTCCACTCGGTCACGATCGCCAGGCAATCAGCTCCAGTGGCGGCATCGTAGTGATGAGCATGATAGGTTAGCTTGTCGCCGAAGATCTCTTTCACGTTCTCGATCGCGACCGGGTCGTTCACGTGGATCTCGGCTCCGGCTTCGAGGAGCTGCTCGATCAGCACCAGCGAAGGAGCTTCGCGGATATCATCGGTCTTCGGTTTGAATGCGAGGCCCCATACGGCGACCTTCTTGCGCTTAAGTTTACCGCCAAAGTGTTCGCTGATTTTGGTGAACAGGACGTTCTTCTGCTGGTTGTTGACGTTGTCGACCGCTTCGAGCATGTGCAGCTTCATGCCCGTTTCACGAGCGACGCTGAACAACGCTCGAACGTCCTTCGGGAAGCACGAGCCGCCGTAGCCCACGCCGGGAAACAGGAAGGCGAAGCCGATTCGCTGGTCGTGTCCGATTCCGCGACGCACATCGTTGATGTCCGCGCCGACTCGCTCGCACAGGTTGGCCATCTCGTTGATGAAGCTGATCTTGGTGGCCAACAGGCAGTTGGCCACGTACTTGGTCATTTCGGCACTCTCCAAACCCATCGCCAGGAAGGGCTTTTCGGTGCGCAGGAACGGCTTGTAAAGTTCCTGCAGCGTCTCGGCCGGCTCTGGCCGGTCAGAACCGACAACGACGCGGTCGGGCTTCGTGAAGTCATCGATCGCACAGCCTTCCTTGAGGAACTCTGGATTCGAGGCGACGTCGACATCACGCCCGAGCAATTCCTTCAAGCGGTTGGCGACTTTGCGATTGGTCCCGACGGGGACGGTACTCTTGATCACGACTACGACGTTGGGGGACAGATGCGTGGCAATCGAGTCCGCAGCTGCGAAGAGATATTTGAGGTCGGCTGAGCCGTCTTCGCCTTGGGGAGTGCCGACTGCGAGAAACACGCAATTGGCGTTCGGGACGCACTCGGAGACCTGCGTAGTGAACTTGAGGCGGCCATGCGCGACGTTGCGAGTGACCATCTCGGTGAGGCCAGGCTCATAAATCGGGATGTCACCCAGCTTCAGTCGCTCGACCTTCTTCTGGTCAATATCGACGCAGACGACATCGTTTCCACTGTCCGCGAAGCAGGTTCCGGTGACGAGGCCCACATACCCCGTGCCGATCATCACGATTCTCACTTCTCGTCTCCTGACTCGTTGGCTCACCCGCAGCACTGACGGGAAATCTTCGTCCCGTGTGTTTCAGCATACCACCAAAAACGCAGTGAGGGCGCGAACCGATCTCCAGTGGTCACTGAGAAGAATCATCCATTAACGCCTCGCAGGGGATGGACCGGCAGGGAGGGCGTTAAACAAAAAACCTGTGGAACCCGGACAATGAGGGTCCGAGATACCACAGGTGTGAGCGAACGAATCGTCACAGAAGGACAATTCAAAAAGGGGCAACAGCTACCGAGCCTGTATGGAGAGCCAACCATCACGAGCATCGATTGCAATGATCGACAGATGCACGACCTTCCCCTGGATCTCACGGTCGAACTCAGCCTTCAGGGCTTTATTCGTGAAGGACCGCTGGATGTTCTGACGCATGACGCCAGCGCGCGTAATTTGAAGTCCGGGGTTATCGACGGGAGTAATAGGCTTCACGCCCACGTTTCCGCGTTCCATCATCACTTGGTTCCCTTCCACTCGGAAGCTGAGCGGTACAGTGATGATTTGGGGCGGAATCTCGTCGCCATTTTGAGGTCTGAGTCCGGCTCGTATGATGAACTTGACCTGACCGCCCTCGACTTGGAATCGAATGGGGTCAACGGTATCGAACACGAGGGTGTTATCGACGGGTTGTTCACCCTCAGCCACCACGGGGTCGGCGATGTCCACCGACCGTCCGAGCAGCTTGGAGAGCCGCTCCTCTAGCATCTTGCGGACTTCCGATTCGGTCATGGTCTTGCCTGCGAGATCGAACCGATCCGCAGCATTGCTCATCAAACTTTCGTGGACCTGGATCAGCACTCCTTCGGAAGGAAGTGTGATATTGGGGGCCGGGTTGGCTCCACCCAATTCGTCGATATCCATCAGCCGTGTCCGAACGAGTGCGTCACTGTCCGTACTGCTCCAGTGCATCGTGTCCGGATACATTCCTTGCTCACGCAACGGACCCCAAACGCGAGTCTCCAGTTCCAGATTCGCTTTATCGAATTTCGATTGCGCCTCGTTATCTAACCGAGGACCGGCTTCGTCTCGAATCTGGCCGGCCGTGTAGGCATTCGCTTGGCCGGCCTTGCTCTGGGCGACATCCAGCGCGATCCCATCGGCGATGCGACCCAGAATCGGAACACCGGAGAAATTACTCCTGGCCGCGTAGATTTGATTGTTCGCCCGGACACTGACGTTGGCGGATGTCGAAGTGAAGGAGTGACCATCGAAGAACAAGCCCTTTTCTGCACGGAAATTGTGGTTTCCATTCGCGAAAACGGTGGCTTGATCTGTCGATCCGGTGGTTTTGGACTGCACAGTCCCGTCCACGGTCAACGCGATGGAAGTCCGATCCCCACTGGGGCGCAAGTCCACATTTATGGACGTGTTCGTACACTGCGAGCCATTAATTCTGGCTCCCATGATGCACTCATTGATCCAGGACGACTCATTGCGATTATCGTTCATCACACGTCGGAGCAAGCCCTCCGAGGCGACGATGCGCATGTTGTAATTGTAGTAATGAGCCCGCATCAGTTCCGCGAGTTTACTACCCCCGTCAGGCGCAATGTTCCTCAGTTCCGAGTAGGCGACTCGCGCGTTCGTGGCCCCGCCGGTGGAACCGTTCGATTCGTAGTCCTCGAGCGATGTCAGGAAGACACCTGCCAGTTCGCGAACTCTGGCTCGGGGGTCTGCGACGTTGGTCTGGGAGATGGTCTTCGATGTGTTATCGATCGCTGTACTCAGCCGTGCCAAGGATGAACGAGCCAGAAATTCCTTCTGAGAGTCTGTCCATTCTGGGGCGGGAGTCAATTTTCCCGCGATTTTGGCCAATAACTCGATCGTTGCGGGTGAGCGGTCATTCGAGTTGACTGCATTCTCCAGGGCGTCGAGATCGAGGTAGGGGACCCATAAGTTGCCACCCTGGATCGAAGACAAATCGGAACGCACTTGAGAAATCGCGGTCTTCAATTGAGAGTAAGAGTTGCTGATCAACACCCGCTGCGCGACTTCCGGATCAGACTCCAGAATGTCGAGGATTGCGGTACCGAATTCGATGCGGCGAACCAGACGACCGTGCAGGTCAGACAGTGGCCCGTGCAGCTGGACGTAAGAAGAATCGTTTAGAGCGGTCTGCATCACACCCGCTTTGGACTTCAATTGCGAGAGCAGGTCGCGTTGAGCGGGAATGTCGAGGGCATCGTCCGAGTAGAGCTTTTCAACCAGCTCAATCGTTGAGTTTCCCCAATCCGTCCAGTTGCCATCCAGGAGCTCGAAATCCTTAGACTGCAACCCCGCGGGGGCCTTCGCAGGAATTAACCCTCGCAGCCCAACCGCTGGTGTCGGCTGGTCTTCGATGGCCCAGGAGGATGCCGTGGCCATCAAGAGGCACATGGCCCCTCCTTGGATCCAACGACTCGCCAGGCAAGGTCGACGTTCGAGTTTCTGAAGCATGTTCATCACGACTTCCATTCCATGGGATAGACCCTTCTCCCCGCAGGCAAGGTCCACCTGTGTCTCTCTATCGCCCGACTGGCCAACAGAACCTGTCACCGGACCAGCTGGGCATCTCGGCTTGATCGACTCTGGAGGGGCGGCGCCGTCACATCTGGATCAGCAAGCAGGTCAAGCACGTTGGACACATACTACGCAGGTATCCCAGGCTATTCAAACGTTGCAATCAGTAAAGTTAGGGAATTCCACATTTCTCCGAAAAGAGCTGCAGCTCTGTCGGCTGAAGGCTCCGGTCCCAATTTCCGAGTGCGAGACGCACTTTGTGGTTGCTTGATAATCGTCAATGGCCCACAGCTGCTCTGCGTCTCGGCAGGGACGGCAGAACCTCTGGCCATCCCGTACGACCGCGAGGCGTCTGTCGTCCTTGGCGGGACTGCGGAGTTC
>Ga0105046_10007418_pt1 | contig 17276 bp, 16 predicted proteins | sample MAT03_FD_78385 | JGI IMG/M metagenome (GOLD analysis project Ga0105046, IMG submission 78385) | Freshwater microbial communities from Lake Fryxell liftoff mats and glacier meltwater in Antarctica - MAT-03 (megahit assembly) | ecosystem: Environmental > Aquatic > Freshwater > Ice > Liftoff...
CGGTGTCGGTATTGAACAGGCGCTTATTGACCGCGCCTGGGTCAAAATCGGTATCGGGAAGTTTGCCTTCCTATTCCAGCTCGTCCCATTTTTCTTTGTCTTCATCTAACAAATCTTCGTAACCTATGCCCTCACGCACGAACTTCCGCGGCACCGACACGGCATCGGCGGCACCAAGAAACCATCGCCCAGCCCGCCTCTTTCAGCAGCAAGTCGATAAACAAATCGCGGGTTTGCGCTTCACTGAAATCGCGGGTATCGGGCGTTTTGGCGTTTGTGGCTTTGATCGCTACGATTTCGGCCTGCAGCTGTTTGAGCTGCGCAAAAAAGGCGTCGAGACACGTTTGTTTTGGCAGTTTTGCCAAGTGCAAACAGGTCTGACGCCTTTTGTAGCAACGTCAGATTTCAACGTTGCCGATTATTAAACGCTAAGCTTTAAGCGCCCGTACGACGCACTCCACCCGCGCCTGCAGCACCACCGCCGGCTCGACCACCCGCGCCGCCTTGGCGACCGCGATGTTGCGCATGCCCGCCGCCACCTGGACGCCCGGCTCGCGCAGGGGCTGCGCCAGCACGTGCGCCGCCGCCTGGACCTGCGCCGCTGCCGTTACGCTGCGGTGCGCGCTGCGGCTGGCCGCCACGGCCGCCACCCGGTGCGCGTGGGCTACGCATTTGGCGCATGATCGGCTTGGTGAAAATCGGCTTGCCGGTGCTTTCAAAGCCGACAATGGTTTCCAGCGGTAGGTCGCGCTTGGTGAAGTTGCGAATATCGCGCAGCAAACCGTGATCTTCTGGCGCGACTAAGGAAATGGCGACGCCGTTGGAGCCCGCGCGGCCGGTGCGGCCAATCCGGTGTACATAGTCTTCGGCAACCATCGGTAAATCGTAGTTATAGACGGTTGGCAGTTCTTTAATGTCCAGCCCGCGCGCCGCAATGTCGGTTGCGACCAGTAACGTTGTTGCGCCGGACTTGAAATCTGCCAACGCACGCGTCCGCGCACCTTGGGATTTATTGCCGTGAATTGCGGCGGCTTTAAAACCAATGACTTCTAAGCTTTTGACCAATTTGTCCGCGCCATGCTTGGTACGGGTAAAGATCAAACTTTGCTGACGGCTGTCTTTACGCAAAAGCTCGATCAACAAATCTTTCTTTTGCTCGGTGTCGACTGGATGTAGACGGTGTTCTACCAAGGCGGTAGTGTTGACCTGGGCTGCGACCTGCACTTCCACCGGGTCACGCAGGAACTGTTTCGCCAACTCGCGAATTTCTGGCGCGAATGTGGCGGAAAACAGCATCGTTTGACGCCGTTGCTTGGGCAGCGCCGCTAATACGCGCTTGATCGAGGGCAAAAAGCCCATATCGAGCATGCGGTCAGCTTCATCAAGCACCAAAATTTCAATTTTGCCCAAATCAATCGTGCGCTGCGATAAGTGATCCAGCAAGCGGCCTGGGGTCGCGATTACGATATCAACGCCGGTGCGCAGCGCGCTAATTTGATTGCCCATGCCAACACCGCCAAAAATAACGGTGCTGGTCATGCCGGTGTGTAAGCCATAGGTGCGCACGCTGTCTTCCACTTGCGCGGCTAATTCACGGGTAGGCGTCAAAATCAATGCGCGTGGTGGGCGATTACGCAATTGCTGCGGCTTGCTCTGCGTTAACCGGTGCAGCATCGGTAGCGAGAAGCCAGCGGTTTTACCAGTGCCGGTTTGGGCGGCACCTAAAATGTCACGGCCTTCCATCGCGGCAGGAATGGCCTGCGCTTGGATCGGGGTGGGTACTTCATAGCCTTTAGCGGTGATCGCACGCAAAATTTCGGGCGCAAGGCCAAGTTGAGCGAATGTAGTCATTGTAAATCCTTAAAACGTTGCCGTGCGAAGCTAAAGCACAGCGGCGCGCCAAGAAGCAAAAAGCTAAGGGGCGAAACGCTGGAACAACAGACAGTGCAAGGCGGGGCGAGTGGGCCCACTGCGGCTTGCTTGAAAAGCGCCTGTGCCCAAAAATTGCTTAGCACTTGGTCGGTTAACTTAAGTGCGTAGCGGTAAAAACTGTGCGGAGGCTAACGAGCTTTCGGTGAATCGCTTCTGAGTTTTACGCCCTACGTCAGCATTGCGCGCATTGTTTGTTCATATTACGCCGTAAGAGTAAGTCGCTAAGCCCGCTGTGCAAACGCTTCAAAATCACCGACTGGCAAAGCGACGCTATACAAATGCCCCTGATAGGTCAGGCAACCATGTCCGGCTAAAAAATCGCGCTGCGCTTGCGTTTCCACACCTTCAGCCATTACCGACAGACCTAAGGTTTCACCGAGTGCAATGATCATTTTTGCGATTGCCGCGTCATTTGGGTCAGTCAGCACGTCGCGCACGAAAAATTTGTCGATTTTAAGTTGATCCAAAGGCAAGCGTTTGAGGTGCGACAAAGACGAATAGCCGGTGCCGAAATCATCGAGCGAAAACCCGACGCCTTTAGCTTTGAGCGCAGTCATTTTCGCGATCACGTCTTCGACATTGGAAGCGACGACACTTTCGGTTAACTCGAGTTTTAATCGCTCCGGATTGGCACCGGTACGGGCCAGAACCTCCAATACTTCAGCGACAAAATTGTCCTGATGAAATTGGCGTAGGCTAACGTTGACTGCTAGCTTTAGGTGCGCCAGTTTTGGCTGTAACGACCATGCCGCAAGCTGCTTACACGCCGCGTTGAGCACCCAATGGCCGATTTGCACGATCAAGCCGGTTTCTTCTGCAAGCGCGATAAATTCCCCTGGCAATACCAAGCCACGGGTGGGGTGGCGCCAGCGCAATAGTGCTTCAACGCCCGTCAGTATGAAATCCGGCGCTAACTGATCACTGCCAATCCAAACCTGGCGAACCTGGCTGCGCCCGACCAAGGCCATACCAGCGGCTACTTGCCGAACCTGCGGCTGAAAATAAAGCTCAAACTGACCATCGCTAAGCGCTTCGCGCAGGCCCGATTCCAAGTGCGCACGCGCAGTCACGATCGCTTGCATTTGTGGGTCAAAAAACCGCAGCGTATTGCGGCCTGCTGATTTCGCTTGATACATCGCCAAATCGGCGCGCTTGAGCGGCTCGTCGATGCTTTCGTCTTTTTCGCCAAACAAAGTAATGCCGATGCTTGGCGTGCTGTGGTGCGCAAGCCCACCCAATTCATAGCTCTGATTCAAGGCCGCTCGAATTTTCTCCCCGACCGTTTCGGCCTGAGTTGCGGCTTCTAGAATATTTTCGCTTAAGTCCTCCAACATCAACACGAATTCATCCCCGCCTAAGCGCGCAACGGTGTTGCCTTCGGGAATGCACGCGCTCAAACGCTGTGCGACCTGCTGCAACAATTGATCGCCTAAATAATGCCCATGGGTGTCATTGAGAAACTTGAAATTGTCCAAATCAACAAACAACAGTGCGCCATGATTTTGCCGACGCGCGCACGCGGAAAACGCTTGTTTTAAGCGATCCATAAGCAGCCGCCGGTTCGGCAATGCCGTTAGCGCATCAAAAAACGCTAAGTTTTGAATCTGATCTTCCGCCGCTTTGCGCGCTGTAATATCGACGAACGCGGCGACGTAGTTAGTCAGCACTCCGGCGGTATCTTTTACCGCCGTCAGCGCCATCCATTCGGGAAAAATGTCGCCATTTTTACGCTTATCCCAAATCTCGCCCTGCCAAGTACCGGTTTTTTCGAGGCTATGTGTCATCGCCGCATAAAAAGCGGCGTCATGCTTGCCAGATTTGAGCAATTCCGTTGGCTTTTGCCCCACCGCTTCAGCAGCGCGGTAGCCGGTAATCCGGGTGAAGGTGCTGTTTACGCGCAAAATGACGAATTCTGCATCAGTAACAAACATGCCCTGCTGCGATTCAAACGCGATTGCCGCAATGCGCAGCTCAGCTTCGGCCTTCTTTCGAACCGTCACATCGCGCGCAACAACCACAAGCGCTTTACGCGCGCCGAAATCATCAAAAATGGGCAGTTTGATCACATCATGGTCGTGCAGTAAGCCATCTTCTAGCATGATATTTTCAGCGAACGAAGTGAGTTTTCGTGCTGCCCACGCCTTTTCATCATCGGCATGGCACGCTTTATACGCATCGTTTAATTCAGGATACTGCTGCCCCAGTTGCAAATCTGTTTTGCCGCGCCAGGACGAATCATTGAGTCGAAAAAGCTGCTTGCCTGCTTCATTGATGATTTGCCAGCAACCTTGGCCATCCTTGAAAAAAATCGCATCGGGAATCGCTTCAATCAAAGTCCGAAATCGATCTTCACTGAGCAGCACCTGCTCTTGCCTTTGCCGAAGTTCTGTCAAATCAATATCGATACAAAAAAGCTCCGACTCCCCGTTCGGCAAATGCACTAAATAGTGGCTTGAATAGACCACAACCCGCGAACCATCCTTGCACTTCAGGCGCAACTCTTCCGGGGGCGCAACCTCGCCGGTGTCAACAATTTTGCGCATATCGCACACGACATAGGCGCGCAATTCGTCTGGAATGATTAAATCCAGCAGGTTTCTACCAATTGCCTCTGCTGCGCTATAGCCATAAAGCCGCTCAGAAGCGAAATTCCAATAAAGCACCGTGCCATCGGATTGATAGCCCTGCACGGCCGCAGGCAAGTTAAGCAAGAGCTCACGAAACTGATGTTCGCGCAACTTGGACTTATCATTTTCGAGCATTATCTCTCCGCATGACGAACGCACGCATAAGCACCTGAGCTAAGTTTCGCAGTTTAACGCGCGCTAAGGCACAATTGATAGTTACCGCGTTTTAGCCGCCAGGCTCAGCCACTAAAAACCTGCAACACTCTGTTTTTATTCTGCTTTCTTTAACGCGCTATAGGTTTTTATTCTACTTTCTTTAGCGCGATATAGCTCTCTATCTGCGCTTCCAGCACCGGCAAGGTAACGCCGCCATTGGCTAAAACGGCGTCGTGGAAGTCGCGGATATCAAAATCAGTTCCCAGTGCCGCCTGTGCCCGATGGCGCAACGCCCAAATTTTAAGTTCGCCAATTTTGTAAGCGAGCGCTTGCCCAGGCCATGCAATATAGCGATCAATTTCGGTCGCAATCTCATGCGCAGACAAAGATGTATTGCTGCTCAAATAGGCACGGGCCTGATCGCGCGTCATTGCGCCACTGTGAATGCCCGTATCGACGACCAAACGACATGCGCGCCACATTTCATAACTAAGGCGTCCAAAATTTTCATAGGGTGTTTTGTATAAACCGATTTCAATGCCCAGCTTTTCCGCGTATAGCCCCCAACCCTCGCCAAATGCATGGGGATAGAAATTCAAACGGAAAGCCGGCACATCTACCAGCTCGCGCGCAATTGCGGTTTGCAAATGATGCCCTGGTACGGCCTCGTGCAAGGTCAATGCCGGCAGCATGTACAAAGCGCGCGTATTCAGGGCATAAGTATTAACCCAATACTGGCCGGCAGCGCCCGGCGCACCGCCGTTGTAGCGGCCAGCGGTGTAATTTGGCGCAATTGCACTCGGCACTGGGCGCACACCATACGGCGTGCGCGGCAAATGTCCAAAAAACTCTGGTAAGCGTCCATCAACCTGCTTTGCCAGCCAAGAAGCTTCGCGTACTAGCTCATCGGGCGTGCTGACATAAAACTGCGGGTCGGTGCGCAAAAATGTCAGAAAGTCGGCAAAGCTGCCTTTGAATTTGAGTTCGCGAATAATGCTGTCCATCTCGGTGCGAATGCGCTTGACCTCATCTAGGCCAATTTGATGGATCTGTTCTGGGGTCACATCGGGCAAGGTGGTGAAGTAGCGCGCCAAATCGGCGTAATACTCTTTTCCGCCTGGAAGCGCGCTAGCCGCAATCGTGCGCCGGGCTTTGGGTTGATATTCGCTTTTAAAAAACTGCTGGAATTTTGCATAAGCCGGGATAATTGAGCTTCGAATCGCTATTTCCGCCGCCTTCGTCAAACGCGCTCGTTCTGCCACTGGCACGCCGATCGGATAATTTTCAAAAGGCGCAAACAGCGGGCTATCGTTAACTTCGGTAAATTGCTCGCCCGCAATCACCGCTGCTACGCCATCGAGTATTTCGCGCGGCAACGTAAAGCCGTCTTTAAGGCCTAAACGCATATTGCTGATATTTTCATCAAAATAGCGTGGAACATCGCGCAAGCGCGCTAAATATCGATCAAAATCCGCGACCGTGCGTAGCTCAGCGTTTTCATGCATGTACAAAATGTCCGCGTGAAAGCCGCTGTCGCTGTTCAATGGCATGCGCCATTCACGATGCCGCGCCAAAACGATGCGCTGGCGCAGCATAAACTCAAATAGCGCATAGCTCACCTGCGCCTGCGCTGGCAAAGTCTTTGCATCGATTAATTGCAGCCTAGCGAACAAGGCTTGATCCGTTTTTAGCCGAACACCTTGCGATGCTGGAGTCACTGTCGGCAAGCGATCGTCAAACCGGTGCACGCCCTCGCCGCTCGCTGCCAACGGTTCACTCGTCCAATACGCTTCCCGCTCGTCGGCAAAAAGTTGGGTCAACTGCGCAGCTGCGCCTGCGGCTGCAGTTTCGTTAGACTGCGCCCACGCCGCTTGAGTGAGCAGCATCAACAGCATCGACGCGCGAAATGTGAAACTTTTCAATGACATCGCTTTAGTATCCGAACCGCCCAAGTCAGGCCGCCAAAAACGATACAGCCAGTGGCGAGTGAATGCCAGACGCATTGCCAATATCTGGCATAACGGAAAGCGGAACCTAGCGATTGCGTTGAACTTCCAATCGTCTTCCCGGCGTCGGCCGGGATCCATTGGCCTTTCGAATGATAGGCTTACGGCGCAACGCTGTCGCGGGTTTAAAAATGGTTCCCGGCCTGCGCCGGGATGACGGTGAGGTAGATTTTAGGTTGCGCTGTTAATTTGTAGGCCCTCACGACCCTATGAACGCCAGCCCTGAATGCGCCTGCGCCGCAACCAATTTGCCTTGCCACTTTTTAGAAAGCGCGCCTACAATTGCGGGCTTTTTTCAAAGCATGCACGCTACTCTCGGCCCGTCGATGGCTCGACCTACTGGGGGCAGCGCCCGTCTAATTTATTGGAATATCCATGCCACTAACCGCAGAACAATCCGCCGCCATTGTCAAAGAACACGGTCGCGCGCCGAACGATACCGGCTCCGCCGAAGTGCAAGTAGCGCTTTTGTCCGCCCGCATTGAACAACTTTCCGGCCACTTTCAAGTGAATGCGAAAGATCACCACAGCCGTCGCGGCTTGCTCAAAATGGTCAACCAGCGTCGCCAGATGTTGAATTACCTCAAGCGCGTCGATGAAGCCCGTTATAAAGCGATCATCGGCAAGCTCGGCATCCGCCGCTAAGAAATGAAGAAAAGGTCGGGATTAAACTCCCGGCCTTTTTTTGTCGCAGATATTTTAGCCTCACCAAGTAAGTCATACGAAGTAATTTAAGTTTTGCGAAGTTTTGCGAAACAACAAATTAAATAGCAGCAAAGAAGTTAAGAACGCTGGCCAATCCCGGGTTGAGAACAGACCCATTAGATGAAATGTTTTGGCGGATTTGATTCGCCACGGCAAAAAAATAAGGAAAGTTAAAAGTGGCAAAAGTTACCAAGCAATTCCAATACGGCGCACACACCGTAACCTTAGAAACCGGCGAAATCGCGCGTCAAGCCGATGGCGCTGTGATGGTCAGCGTCGATGGCACCGTGGTGTTAGTCACCGCTGTGTGTGATCGTAAAGCCAAAGAAGGCCGTGATTTCTTGCCGCTGAGCGTGCATTACCAAGAAAAATTCTATGCCGGCGGCCGCATTCCCGGTGGTTTCTTTAAGCGCGAAGGCCGCCCGACTGAAAAAGACACGCTAATCAGCCGCTTGATCGACCGCCCGCTACGCCCTTTATTCCCAGAAGGTTTTTTCAACGACATTCAAGTGGTTGCCACCGTGATGTCGATGAATCCTGAAATTGATGCCGACATTCCAGCGTTGATCGGTGCATCCGCAGCGATTTGCCTATCTGGCGCACCGTTTGGTGGTCCGATTGCGGCAGCTAAAGTCGGTTACGCCAATGGCAAGTACATCTTGAACCCAACTGCGACTGAGCTGAAAACGTCAGAGCTGAATTTAGTGGTTGCCGGCACCTCAAATGCGGTGTTGATGGTCGAATCGGAAGCGATGAATTTGTCGGAAGAGGTGATGTTGGGCGCGGTCATGTTTGGCCATCGCGAACAGCAAGCGGCAATCAATGCCATCAATGAGTTAGTTGCCGAAGCAGGCGCAAAGAAATTCATCTGGAACGGTTTGGCAGCAACGCCTGAGCTCGACAAAATCGCGAGCGACAGCATCGGCCAAGATTTGGACGTCGCCTACACGATCGCTGAAAAAGCACCACGTCGTGATGCACTATCAAGCGCGAAGCACAAATTTAAAGCCGCTATTGCCTTAGGCACGCAGACCGATGCAGATATCAATCGCGCGTTCGAAAACCTGTCTTATTCCACCGTGCGCGAGCGCATTTTAGATGGTAAGCCGCGTATCGACGGTCGCGATAGCAAAACCATTCGCGGCATTGCAGTGCGCGCAGGCGTATTGCCACGCACGCACGGCTCGGCGCTGTTCACCCGTGGCGAAACCCAAGCGTTAGTTACCTTGACGCTCGGCACCGGCAAAGACGCGCAGCTGATTGACGCCGTTGAAGGCGAATACAAAGAAACCTTCATGCTGCACTACAACTTCCCGCCGTTCTCGGTCGGTGAAACCGGCATGATGTCTGGCCCAAAACGTCGTGAAATCGGCCACGGCCGCTTAGCAAAGCGCGGTGTGCAGGCGATATTGCCGAGCCAAGAAGACTTCCCATACGTGATTCGTTTGGTTTCCGAAATCACCGAGTCGAATGGTTCGTCCTCGATGGCTTCTGTGTGCGGCGCTTCCTTGGCATTGATGGACGCGGGCGTGCCAATCAAAGCACCGGTTGCCGGTATCGCAATGGGCTTGATTAAAGAAGGCAGCCGCTTTGCCGTGCTCTCCGACATTTTGGGCGACGAAGATCATTTAGGCGACATGGATTTCAAGGTTGCCGGTTCAGCCGCGGGCATCACCGCGTTGCAAATGGACATTAAGATCGACGGCATCACCGAAGAAATTATGAAGGAAGCGCTCAGCCAAGCCAAAGACGGGCGTTTGCACATCTTGGGTGAAATGGCAAAAGTGCTCAGCACCCCGCGCACCGAAATGAGCGCTTACGCGCCACGTCTATATCAAATGAAGATCCACCCGGACAAAATCCGCGAAGTGATCGGCAAAGGCGGTAGCGTCATTCAAGCGATTACCAAAGAAACCGGCACCACAATTGATATCCAAGACGACGGCACCATCACTATCGCTGCCACCAGCGGCATCGCCGCCGAAGCCGCGCGTTCACGTATCGAGTCGATCGTCTCCGACGTCGAACCCGGCCGCGTCTACGAAGGTAAAGTCGTCAAACTAATGGACTTCGGCGCATTCGTGTCAATTCTGCCTGGCAAAGACGGTTTGGTACACATCAGCCAAATCAGCGCCGAGCGCGTCGAAAAAGTGTCCGACAAGCTCAAAGAAGGCGACATTGTTAAGGTCAAAGTCTTGGAAGTCGACAAGCAAGGCCGCATCCGGCTTTCGATGAAGGATGTTGAGGCTGGCGAATAAGTTTTTGCTCATAATAAGCACGAAAGGCCCCGCGCGAGCGGGGTTTTTTGTTGGCACTAACTAAAATAAGTATCGGTATTTTATATGGAAGATGTATTGGAGAAGCTTGGGCTCAGCTCGATCAGCGACCAAAGGAGCATCAAGGCTGCATATTCAAAAAAGCTGAAACTAATTGACATAACTAATGATCCGTTAGAGTTTCAATCGCTCCATGAAGCTTATCAACAAGCGCTCTTTTACATTTCGAGAGACAATATATCTGAATCGGTAAATTTACCAAAATTTGATAATGATCAACCAGATTTGCGTGCGGCTAATGAATCTGGAATACTTGAAAAATCGGACAGTTTCTCCGCCATATTGATCGACCTAGGCAAAATTACCAAATTAGATAATTTTGACTTTTTGCTTTGGCTCGAATCATATAAAAATTTTGATTCGATTGAAGCCAGAGCCAATCTTTCCAAAAGAATGATGTTTGAATTCATTACCAATGGGAATAACTGGTCATTCAAGTTAATGCGCGCAATATCCGAAACTTTAAATTGGAATGAAGTCAGCCTCGAGGGCCATCATAACTATTTTTTCTCGCAGTTTCTTAACGTGCTCGAAAATGCGAATTTCCACCAAATTGTGCGACCAAGCGTCAATAGCTATTTTCAGCACCCATGGAAGAATAGGCATGAAGCAACCGACGCATTGTATGAAATAGTTAAAGGCACTGAGCAGACTTATCACGCCGCACTTGCCTATGCTGTACATCAAGCTGCATGCGCTAACAGCTCTGCGTGGGCCGCGGTATTGACAGCGCAATACGTCTTTAACTGGGACTTAGATTATGCAAAGAACCAGGCTTTAGAGCTTTCGCTAAGAGAAGCACGTTTTAGAGAGAAATTGCATGAAGTGACGGGCGAAGAAAAAAGAGCGCCGTATGATGTTCAAGAAAATGCAATTTGGCGCTTGCGGAAACCTTTTGACTATCTGGATGGCTACCATCCGATTGAGCCAATAACACACGTATTAAACTTAGCAGACGCGTATGGAATTAATAAAAATACGGTATTTAGTGCAGAACAACTAGAATTTTATTTAGGCTATCAGGACGGGTCAAACGACACAAAATCAGGGGCATTTTTCACTAGGTTTTATAAAATACTAGTTCCTGTAATTATCATTTTGGCTTTGATAAAGTCTCTGAGTTCCAGATAACAAACCTAAATCCAGACACTTAAAAGAGCGCTGCCATTTTTTGCTTCTTTGTCGGAAATAAAAAGCACTAGTCAAAACAACGCAATCGAGCGCTTCAAATTTGAAAGTAACCAATTTCAATACGATAAGGTGCGCTCAAACGCTCATCAAGGCGCAGGTTTCAATATCCCGATTCTCGCTGATGCCGAATTGCCAATAAGTAGATAATTTCATTATCTTGCCAATACAACACGATGTAGCCACTTGCACCGAATTCGACGATAAATTCGCGAGGTTCAAAGTTGTCTGCTTCAGTTTTTCGCCCCATTCTGGGCTGTATTGAAAGATGTTTGAGCCGCGCACGTATCATTTTTAATTGCTCGCTTGGCAGCGTGCGGGTCGCTGGCGCTCAAAAATGCATGCAATCGAGATAAATCCCGGAGTGCGCGCGGCGTCCACCTAAATGTGGCAATCAGGTGCCGCCACTATTTCGCCGCTCTCTAATTTTGCTAACCATGCGTCGGCCTCATCACCGGTCAGGTGTAAACCAGTACGTTGGTAGTCATCCCATGCCTCGGCTGCATCTTGACGAAAGGATCGGCGCTGATCTTGTCGATCAAGGTATTCACATACCGCGTCATGAAAAATAGCTTCAGATGACTGCTGTTGCTGCCTCGCATATTGATCCACGCGTTCTGCCAATGCGCGCGGCATGTTTGTAGTGACGGCGATAGTTTCATTGCGATGTTGCATGGCGGTTCCATTCTTTCTACAGGCGTAGTTTATTCCTTAAATCGACACTTTTATACGCGATCCTGCAACACTGGCCAAAGGCTAATTCCGGCAATTCCAATCACAAGGTTTGCAAGGCTCACCCCTCACCCCAACCCTCCCCCGTCCTACCGCATTGATTTAATTGATATTTTTCGGCGGGGAGAGGGAGTCGTTCTGCGCAAGTGGTTGATATTGACAATAGGGAAGCTGTTTTGCGGTCAACCGATCAAACCGCCCGACGCTGCACCATTAATTTCTTGATTTCAGCAATCGCCCGCGCTGGATTTAACCCTTTCGGACAAGTCTTCGCGCAATTCATAATTGTATGGCAGCGATACAGCCGAAACGGATCTTCAAGGTTGTCCAAGCGCTCGCCCGTGGAGTCATCGCGTGAATCGACAATCCAGCGATAGGCTTGTAGCAAAACCGCCGGGCCCAAATAACGGTCGCCATTCCACCAGTAGCTCGGGCACGCGGTGCTGCAGCATGCACACAAGATGCATTCGTATAACCCGTCAATTTTTGCGCGGTCGTCGACGCTTTGCAGGCGTTCACGATCCGGTGGTGCTGGAGTTTGCGTGGTGAGCCACGGTTTGATCGAGGCGTATTGCGCATAAAAATGCGTCAGATCGGGCACCAAATCTTTAATCACCGGCATGTGCGGCAACGGATAGATTTTCATCTCGCCTTTCACGTCGTCACAGGCCTTGGTGCACGCCAAAGTATTGGTGCCGTCAATGTTCATCGCACACGAACCACAAATGCCTTCGCGACACGAGCGTCTAAATGTCAGCGTCGGGTCGATTTCGGACTTAATCTTGATCAGTGCATCCAGCACCATCGGCCCGCATTTATCTAGATCCACCTCGTAGGTGTCGGTGCGCGGATTGGCGTCATCATCTGGATTCCAGCGGTAAATCTTAAACTTTTTAACGCGCGTACCGCCCGTCGAAGGGAAATGCTTTCCGGGGGTAATTTTAGAATTTTTAGGGAGTGCAAATTCAGCCATTTTAGATTCCTCGTCCTAAGTGGTAGCCGGTGGAGTGTTGGCAGCAACCGCAACTTTTGGCTTAAGCGGTTGGGCAAATCGAGCTAAATCGCCGCCGCGCTTGCCAAGCTGCTCGCGCCGATTGGCTGCGGTTAGCGCTGGCTTTGCGACACTCGTGCCGGCTTTATTGCCCAATTTCGATCCACCTGATTTTGTTGACTTTTTCATAACTCGCCTAATAATTCCGATTAGTATTTCCGTTCTTTGGGTGGCACCGACGCAACGTCGCTGGTCATGGTATTCATATGCACTGGGCGGTAATCAATAGACACTTTGCCGCTGGCAACATCCACGTGGCTAAGCGTGTGCTTCATCCAATTTGCATCGTCGCGCGTCGCGAAGTCCTCGTGCGCATGCGCGCCACGGGTTTCCTTGCGGTTTTCGGCGGAAACAATCGTCGCTTGCGCATTGCCAAGCAAGTTTTGTAACTCCAAGGTTTCAACCAAATCCGAGTTCCAAATTAAGCTTCGATCAAGCACTTTGACATCTGCAAAACCGCGATAAATTCCGTCCATTTTCTCGCAGCCCTCCGCTAAGGATTTGCTGGTACGAAATACTGCCGCGTCCGACTGCATCGTTTTTTGCATATTCAAACGCAGCTCAGCCGTCAGTGTGCTGCCGCTGGCATTGCGTAATTTATCGAAATTATCCAAGGCAGGGTCAAACGCGGAGGCCGGTAGTTCTTTATGTGGCTGATTGGGTTTGAAAATTTCGTTGCAGCGATTTGCCACCGAGCGTCCAAAAACGATCAGATCAAGCAAACTGTTTGAACCCAATCGATTGGCACCGTGTACTGACACGCAGGCCGCTTCGCCAACCGCAAACAATCCGGGCACAACTACATCCGGGTTATCGCCCACTTTATGCACGACTTCGCCGTGATAGTTGGTCGGAATGCCGCCCATGTTGTAATGCACCGTTGGTAACACCGGAATCGGTTCTTTAGTGACATCAATTCCGGCAAAAATTTTGGCCGACTCAGAAATGCCGGGTAAGCGCTCGTGCAAAACATCTGGGCCCAAGTGCTGCAGGTGTAAGTGGATATGATCTTTGTTCGGACCTACGCCTCGGCCTTCGCGGATTTCCTTAGTCATAAATCTGGAAACCATATCGCGTGGCGCCAAGTCTTTTACCGATGGCGCATAGCGCTCCATAAAACGTTCACCCGCCGAATTGCGCAAAATGCCGCCTTCGCCGCGCGCGCCCTCGGTAATCAACACGCCAGCGCCATAAATCCCGGTTGGGTGAAACTGCACGAACTCCATATCTTGTAGCGGTAAACCCGCACGCAAAACCATGCCATTGCCATCGCCCGTGCAGGTGTGCGCTGAAGTTGCAGAAAAATACGCCTTACCGTAACCACCGGTCGCTAAAATCACCGCGTGCGCACGAAATACGTGCAGCGTGCCTTCTGCCAAGTCCCACGCAAGAACGCCACGGCACTCACCGCCTTCCATAATCAAATCGGTGGCGAAATATTCGATGAAAAACCGCGCATCAAAGCGCAAAGATTGCTGATACAGCGTGTGTAAAATGGCGTGGCCGGTGCGATCTGCCGCCGCGCACGTGCGCTGCGCGGGTGGGCCTTCACCATATTTAGTGGTCATGCCGCCAAACGGGCGTTGATAAATTTTGCCCTCTTCTGTACGCGAAAACGGCACGCCGTAGTGCTCAAGCTCAATCACTGATGGAATCGCTTCGCGGCACATATACTCAATAGCATCCTGATCGCCCAACCAATCGGAGCCTTTGATCGTGTCATACATATGCCAACGCCAATCATCTTCACCCATGTTGCCAAGTGCCGCACTCATGCCGCCTTGCGCCGCAACGGTGTGGCTGCGCGTTGGGAATACTTTAGAAATGCAGGCCGTATGCAGCCCTTTCGCGGCTAGCCCCATCGTAGAACGCAAGCCAGCGCCGCCAGCGCCGACGACGATCACGTCATATTTGTGATGCTGTAACTTATAAGCGGTTGTCATCATGTGTACCTTAAGAATTAGTCAACGCAATGCGCGCAATCGCAAGCACGCTAGCCACTGAAAACAGCAGTGCTGAAAACTTCACCAAAATAAGCAGCGTCAATTCCAGCGCCCGTTGGTGGATGTAGTCTTCAATAATTGTTTGCAGCCCCAATTGACCGTGGTAGAACAAGCTAACCATAAAGCACATCAACAAAACGGCAATAAATGGCTGCGCAATGGTGGCACGCACCACGTCGTACTCTGCATTGAGTAAATGCAGCACCAACCAAACGAAAAGAATTGATAGCGGCGCGAGTGCAATTGCCGTTAAGCGTTGATACCACCAGTGACCGACACCTTCTTTTGCCGAGCCCAAGCCCCGTGCGACGCCGAGTGGGGATTTTAGGCTTGCCGTGCTTGATCTTTTACTCACGTGGTACTCCTTAATCCAAAATACAGCAGTGCTGCGCCGATCACGGCAAAAAGTATTGCCACGAGTTTACCCGTGGTGTAGGTGGTTTTGATGTCTAGGCCATAGCCCGCGTCCCAGCCCAAGTGTCGAAGCCCATTGAGCCAGTGATAGATCAACGCCAGCAAGAATGCGGAGATCACCAACTTGCCGATTAAAGTCCCACACTGCGCACGAAAGTAAGTCCATGACTCATAACCATCCGCGAGCGCGAGTAAACCGAACGCGATAAGTACCGCACCAGCGCACAGGGCGACGCCGGTACCTCGGTGCATGATTGACATCATGGACGTTAGTTGCGGTTTGTAAACCTGTAGGTGCGGCGAAAGCGGGCGTTTCGCGTGGTTAGATATTTTCGGTTGCGCCTCGACGGCCATATCGAATCCTTTACTCAAAAAAAAATAATGAAACTGCATCACCGTAAAGAATGCAGCTTTTAAAAATCAATGCAGCGCCCGTTTTTCTCCCAGTCCCCATAGCGGGTTGGGTCAGGTCCGATGCGCCCACCAAATTCTTTCGGTTGTTCTAAACTGCTTGGTGACGGTTTCATGCTGGCTGGTTCATAATCTTGCGATGCTTCGGATTGCTCCAAGCGCGCGTCAAAATTCTGATTTTTCTTTTCAAATCCAGGGCTTAGCACAGTTTTCTGAATTTCGTCAATGCTCATAATCCTCCGAGAGTAAACTCTGTTTTATCAGCCCGCAAGCTTGTTTTGTATTAGCAAAGCAATCTAATCAAAACTTCTTTTGCCAAGACAAAATAATCTACCCGAAACCTCTAATTTACTGTTGGACTTTAGCGCTATGACCGCGATTGAAAATGTATATGCAATGCCGCACTTGGCGGCAATTTTGGTTTCTGGCGTGGATGCGGAAAAATTTTTACAGTCGCAACTTAGTTCTAATGTAGCCGCACTCGTTCTAGCACAACATCACGAGGAAGCTGCACTGGAGTCACAGACCGTGCAATTGAGCAGCTGGTGCGCCGCCAACGGTCGAGTCATCGGGCTAGGATGGCTGTTTCGAACCAGCGACGGCTACGGTTGGATCGTCGCTGCCGATACCGCCGAAACAGTTGTCGTTGGCCTAAATAAATATAGGCTGCGTGCGAAGGTGAATATCGCGCTCGCCGCCGCAGATACTGTCGTGTTTGGCGCAGAGTATGGCTTGAGCCAATTGCTTTCCTCGGCAAATTTGGCACCCATGCTCGGCGTGCAGTTGGCGGATGGCCGAAGTCTAGGCTGCGCAGCGCTAAGCTTGTGCTCGAGGGAGTCCGCGCAATTTCTGACGCGTTGGCAGCAGCGCGACATTGAACTGAAAATCCCATGGAACGGCGGCGGCGAGCGTTTTTTGCCGCAAATGCTCGGCATTGAACGTTTTGCGGGATTGAGCTTAAAAAAAGGTTGCTTTCCCGGGCAAGAAGTTATTTCACGCCTGCATTACAAAGGCGTGCTCAAGCGAAGTTTAAGGGTTTTGCACTTTGATCAAGCTGCATTAACCGGAAACTATCTTTGCAGCGATTCGAGCGATGAAATAGCGATCATTCAGGCGGCGGGTTTGATCAGCCTGGCCGTGGTTGGCAATAATTTGCCGCAAAATTTTTCAATTCAACAAGACGCCCAGACGCGGTTTTGTCGCTCCGACGGCGTTGAATTTGTCGATCCACCGTGAAGGGCCATTTTCTGTTGTATTTTGTTCGCGTTTAAAGGCTGGAATCTTCGGCAATTGCATGCGAGAGTTGCAGTGCCCAATTGGGCTTGAAAACTCTAAAAGGTTTGGTTCATGAAAACGACTTTGACCGGAATTGCGTTCGCGATTTTGCTTGCCAGTCCAATTTATGCGCAGCAGCGAATCATAAAGCTTGCAGTGGAGCCCGATTATAGCCAAGAGCAGGCGGTCGAGGTCTACAAGCCTTTTGTTGCGTACTTGGAAAAGACGACTAAATTTAAGATCGAATTGGTCACCTCTAGAAACTATTCCAACTATTGGGCTGATATGCGCAGCAATAAAGGCTGGGATTTAGTTTTTGACGAAGCACATTTCACCGACTATCGAATTCAATTCTACAAGTTTGAACCTTTGGTGAAGGCTGCTGAATCCTCCAGCTACAGTTTATTGAGCGCGGAAGACATTGGCGTAGGAAACACCAA